>Ga0068858_100006377_pt1 | contig 11491 bp, 6 predicted proteins | sample KBSSwiS12_FD_66589 | JGI IMG/M metagenome (GOLD analysis project Ga0068858, IMG submission 66589) | Switchgrass rhizosphere microbial communities from Kellogg Biological Station, Michigan, USA - KBS Switchgrass S1-2 | ecosystem: Host-associated > Plants > Roots > Rhizosphere > Soil ... | reverse complement strand
CCGTCGACATGCGCGAGCTGCGCTACCGGATCGGCCTCGTCAGCTCGGCTCTCGGCGAGACTCCGCCGGCCCAGGAGCGGGTGCTCGACGCGGTGCTCACCGCGGCCTGGGCGGTCTTCGGCCGCGGATACGAGAACTATGACGAGGTAGACGTCGTCAGGGCCGCGGGGCTGTTGCGCCAGTTCGGCTGTGGCGCGCTGACCGACCGCCGGTTCGGCACCCTCTCGGAGGGCGAGCGCAAGCGGGTCGCAATCGCCCGCTCACTGATGACCGACCCCGAGCTGCTGCTCCTGGACGAGCCGGCCGCCGGCCTCGACCTCGGCGCCAGGGAGGCGTTGCTCCGTCGGCTCACCCGCTTCGCCGCGGACCCGACGGCCCCGGCGATGGTCATGGTCAGCCACCACGTCGAGGAGATCCCGGTGGGCGTGACGCACGCCCTGCTGCTGCGCGGCGGCCGAGTGGTGGCCGCCGGCCCGGTCGAGCAGACCGTGACCGCCGGGCCGCTGTCCGAGTGCTTCGGCATCCCGTTGGAAGTCACGACGGCCGAGGGCCGGTTCGCTGCCCGGCTGGCCTCCGTTCCTCCTCGCCCGCGGGTTGCCGCGCAGGCCTGAGAGCCCGCCAGAGCCGCTCTGACGGCCGCAACGACAAAATCCATCAGAGGCGGTCCAGAAGGGCCCACAGGCTCCCTGAGCCACGTACCTGAGCGCCGATCGCGGTCAGCCGCGCGCCCAGTGCCCGGTCGGATGTGAAAACGAGTACGGGCGGCTCGGCACCCGCCGCGGCCGCGACGATCGCGTCATCGCCTGAGCCGGGCGCGTGTACGACCGTCAACGCCCTCGCCGGAGGTGGTCCGGCCGTGCCCGACGGCGCCATGGGCAGGGTGGGCCGCGCGGTACTGATCGTTCCCGCTTCGACTCCCGACCTGGCCGCGCCCTCCAACACCAGCACGACCCGGTCCGGCGCGCCGTCCAGCGGCGCGCGCCGCGTCGTCCGCCGCTCGGCGTCCGGCGCCTCCTGCCGGCCGCCCGGCGCGGCCGGCCCCGCCGGCCCGGGTCGATTCGGCGTGGCTGGTTCCCTGGCGGGCGCTGCCGTCGCCGTGGGCCCAGCGCCCGCGTTCGGCGCGTCGGGGACGGTGAGAAGGCGCAGAATCCGCGCGTGCAGACGGGCGGCCGCGCCCGGCCGGTCGCGCCACCAGCCGTCCGGGCGGCTGCCCGTCACGTTCGCCGCGTCAACCACCCAGGTCCGGGCCGCCGTCACCGCGTACCGCGCCGGCACAGCGGAATGCGGCCGGCCATCCGGAAGGTCACCGGACCCGGGGCGAGGGGTGCCGGCGAAAGGCCGTCGGCCGCGTCGTTCCGGTGGACCACCGTTCGGGTTTCCGATTCGTGCCGCGTCGCTCGACCCGGCTGGCCGGCCGACGAAAGGCCATCGCATAGCGGCGATGTTGGCTGCCGACCGTAGCGAGTCCGAAGCGTGCCGCACCGACGCGCGCTCTTTGCCGCGCAATGGCCGCCCGCCGGGCGCTGGCCGTCGCCCACGGGTGGTCCCTCGGTGGTGGCGCCGATGCGCAGCCGTGGCCCATCTGTCCCCAACGGCGTGAACTTCCGGGTCCGGGCGGGTGATTCCGTCGACACGATCCGCCTTCTATCACGCCTGCGGCGGTGGACTGATTAGGTTCCGCTGACAGATCGGCCGTGGTGACGCCCTTCCGCGGGCGCAACCGTCGCACGGGCAAGCGGCCGCGAACGTGGAAGCCCGTGTTCGAGGTTCGATCCGAGCCGCGCCGTTGATGGACATCACACCCAAAGCTGAAGCGGCAAAGCGGGGCGCCCGTCGATTCGTCACGGTGCCGTGGGCTCGGGCCGGTCCGTAGCGGCGGAGCCTGAATCGGCGGGACCCGTACGAAGCGCCAAGCCGCAGCCTTGATCACAGCATTACCGCGCCCGCGCCTTGTGTACCGGCTCTCTTGGCGGGGCGTAGCTCGACATGCGGACGGCGTCGCGTCGGCCCGACATTGCGGCGCGCGGGAAGCGGAGCCGAAGCGCCATGCGGCGATTCGGGATCTCACCGGTACGCTCGCGTCTCGACGTAGCGGAGTCCGCACGCATCTGCGCCGACAGATCTGCCTCGACCGTGGAATCGGTGCTACCGCGGAACAAGGTCGGCGGTAGCTCGGCAACAAGGTCCGCCTGCCGGCTCGCCACCTCGAACCAGTCGCGAACGTTCCCGGTGTTCTCGTGGTAATAATAGACGCGTGAGTTCTGAGGTCCGCTGACCTGAAGGAGTTGACATGGCCCAGAAGACCATCGTCTCGTTGATTGACGATCTCAGTGGCGAAGAGGCTGACGAGACCGTCCGCTTCGGCCTCGACGGCGCGCAGTATGAGATCGACCTCTCGGAGAAGAACGCGACCAAGCTGCGTGAGTCGCTGGCTCCGTTCGTCGGTGCCGCTCGCCGTTCGGGTGGCCGCGCCTCTGGTGGCCGCCGCGCCGTCGTTCGCGCGACTTCTCGCCGTGGTGGTGGAACCGACCGTACCGCCGACATTCGTGAGTGGGCGCGCAGCAACGGCTACACCGTCAGTGACCGTGGCCGTATCGCGTCCAACATCGTCGAGGCGTACGAGAAGGCTCACTAGTTCGCGGGCGGCGCCGGCCGCCCCGCGGTCGGCTTCGCTGGACGCTGTGAACCAGATGTCGGCCAGGCGGGCGCTTCCGTCGACAATCCGCCGGAGCGCCCGGCCGCGGGCCTGGTCCCTGGAACGGCCGCCGACCTTCACTGGCCACGAAGACCGGACGGATTGTTTGGGTTCGGTCGGCTTCGTCGGTGGCCCGTGGGCTGGATGTGTGTCGAGGGAGTCGTTCTCCGGCTATCCGCCACCCCACCGCGGGGACATCGCCTGACCGGCGGTATGCCGGCCGAGTACCGGGAGTGTTGTTCTGTAAGGCGGTTTGCTGTTGGCCCGGGTTTGGGGATTGCCAGGGGCGGGGGAGTGAGCTCGACACCCGCCAGAGGCCTCCGGGGCTTGTGGGACACGGGCCGGACGGGTGCCGGCGCGATGGGTGCCCACCAGTTCCCGGCTGTGCCCACGCCGTCGCGCTTTATCAGTTTCTTGCGGTTCGGGTGTTCGATGAGCTTTGTCGGCTTCGCCGTGTCAGGGTTCTTGTCCGGACGGTGAGGTTCGTCGGCACCGCGGTCAGTCGTCGGCGGATTCGCGTCACCGAGCTGTGACGGAGAAGGCCGGCTGGTCCGTTCGGGACCAGCCGGCCTTTTCTATGTGGCACAGGGGTTCTCAGGTGGGCTGCTGCTCCCCTCGGCGCAGGCCCAACGGCCCGCCGGATGACCGGCAGGAGACGGTCAGACCGGGCGGTGCTGCCGCATCCAGTGCTCGATATCGCCGACGGTGCGCGGCAGGGCGGTCGACAGGTTGCGGCATCCGTCGGCGGTGACAAGGACGTCGTCCTCGATGCGCACGCCGATGCCCCGCAGTTCCGGCGGAACCGTCAGATCGTCCGGCTGGAAGTAAAGGCCGGGCTCAACGGTGAGCACCATGCCGGCGGTCAGGTCGGCCTGCCGATACGTCTCGTCTCGCGCCTGCGCACAGTCGTGAACATCCAGCCCGAGCATGTGTGACGTGGAGTGCAGGGTGTAGCGCCGGTGTACACCCGCCCCGGGGGCTTTCGGATCCTCGGACAGTGACTGCTCGACGCTTGCCGGCAGCAGATCCCAGTCGTGAAGCGCGGTCGCAATCACCCGCATGGCCGCCCGGTGCGGGTCGAGGTATGCGGCGCCGGGCCGGACGGCGTCGATTCCGGCCTGCTGCGCGGCGAGCACCACCTCGTACACCTTGCGCTGAACGTCCGTGAACTCACCGCTGATCGGCAGGGTCCGGGTCACGTCCGCGGTGTAGAGAGAGCGGCTTTCCACCCCCATGTCCAGGAGCGCGAGGTCACCCGAGCGCACCGGGCCGTCGTCCCGCCACCAGTGCAGCGTCGTCGCGTGATGTCCGCAGGCCACGATCGAGCCGTATCCGACGTCATTGCCGTCGACCCTCGCTCGCCGCCAGAAGGTTCCCTCCAGCCACCGTTCGCCGTTTGGCAGCCGGGCGGCGGCCGGCATCTCGACGACGCATTCCGTGAAGCCACGCACCGTCGCCGCGACCGCCTCCTCCAGCCGGGCGATCTCGTAGTCGTCCTTGAGCAGCCGCAGTTCCGAGAGCGCCTGCGCGAGCTCGCCATCCCGGCTGGGCCCTTCGGTACTGGATCCGCGGCGCCTCGGATAGCTGAGGACCGCGTCGTCGACCTGAGCGTCGAGACCGCGTAGAACTCGGGTGTTGCCTGGTGAGAGCCGGCCCAGCGCCGTCGGAAGCTCCGTGAGCGGACGGCATTCGATCTCGAGCGTGCCCGACGTCTCCCGGACGCCGGGCCGCGGGCCGACCCACAGTTCACCCAGACGGTCGGTGTAGAAGGCCGGCGTCGACCGGTCGGACCGGTCGGCCACGTAGAGCACCGCGTCGTGCTCCCCCGCCGGATTCGGCAGCAGAAGCAGAACCGCGTCCGGATCGTGGCAGCCGGTGAGCCAGAAGAAGTCGCTCCCCGGCCGGAATGGGTAGTCCGTGTCGTTCGCTCGTACCCGGAGACCACCGGTGGGTATCACGAGGGCATCGGCCGGGAACCGGGTCCCGAGCAGCGCGCGCCGTTTGGCGGCGTAGGGCGCCACATCGTCGCGCCGCCCGGACAGATCCGTCGGCGGCGCCCATCCCGTGGCCATGAACGCCCGGAACGCGGCGTGCGGTTCCTCGTCATGACTCGCCTGCCCGGCCGCCCGGCCGCCGTCCGTCTCCGGCTCCGCCGCGCCCGTCGACATTTCGGGCGACGCGACGGTTTGCTCGGCCGCGGCCGGAGCCTGGCCAGGCGAGCCGACGGAAACCTCGGTCGGCTCGGTGTTGGCGCCGGTCCCCGGCGGTGAAGGTTCGCTTTCGGCGAGCTGCGCACTCATGGTTCAACGGTAGGCCGAACGACCGCTGTGGCGCGGCCCGCCCGGACACGGCGCAGCCGCGGGGACGACTTTCCACGCGGCGGGTGCGCTGTTCAACGCGCGGACGCGCGGAACCTGCGGAAGGGACGTGTCGGGAAAAGTCGCGGCCTCCGTGACGTCGACGTGGTCTACCGGGCCCGGACGACCTTCTTCGCGCCCGCCCGCGGGGAGAATCACGTCACATCGCGTTTGTCGTGCCTACCGATCTGTCAGGGGTCACGCGTTCGTCTTCGGACCGGCAGCCGGGGGCTCGTCGGTTGGCGACGCCGCCGCTACCCGGGTCTGCGTCCCGCCGGCTGAGGTGCCCTGGGACGCGGCTCGGCGCTGATCCAGCGCCGCGTTTAGTTCCGCGCCGAGGAGTACCGCCAGCGCGGTGATGTAGAAGAACAGCAGCGCGGCCGCGGGCGCGGCGAGTGACCCGTAGACCAGTTCGTTCCCGAAGACCCGCTCGAGGTAGAAACGCAGCAGGTAGCTGCCGACCAGCCACCCGACCAGCGCGAACAGCGCGCCGGGCAGTGCGCGGCGCCAGGGCCGTCGCTGGGGGAGGGCCAGGTGGTAGAGCGAGGTCAGCATCGCCAGCGCCAGCACCGCGACCGTTGGCCAGAAGACCTGCTCGAGAAGAACCTTGACCACGGGGTGCTGTTTGGCGTGCAGAAGATCGGCGAGCAGACCCGGCCCGAGCACCAGCGCCGGCAGAATGATCACGCCCGTGAGCACCTGAGCGATGAACAGCCGCAGGGCGACCAGCCGGCTGCGGACCGCCGAGCGCAGGTCCCGCTGGCCATACGCGATGGTGATCGTGTTGACGAACGTCGCCATCGCCGTGGAGCCCGTCCACAGCGACAGGATGAACCCGATCGAGATCACGTCGGGCCGGCCGTGCGTGAGGATCTGGTCGACGGTCGGACGGACCACGTCGTCGACGACGTTGGTGGTCAGCAGATCGTCGGCGCCGCGTAGCAGACTGTTGCGAATGCTGTTCACGGCATCGGAGCCGAGCGCGTCCCCGATGTAGCCGATCGAGCCGAGCAGTGCCAGCAGCAACGGTGGCAGCGAGAGCAACTGCCAGAAACCCGCCTCGGCCGCCAGACCCAGCACTCGGTCCCGCCAGGCGTTTGACATAGCCCGGCCGGCGACCCGTCCGGCGTCCACCGCGTGCCCGCGCGTCGCGGCGGCCACCCGATGCGGGAACGAAGCTGTACCGGTCCCGTCACCAGCGGCGGGATCGCCGGGCCCGGGGGTGTCGGGGACGTCGTCGGGTCCTCCGGGGCGTCGATCGCTGTCCGGCCCGCCGTCGGCGACCGGGCCCCGCGGCTGGTCGCCGACCTGGCCGTTCGAGTGGGAGCGCTGGCTGGTCTGCCCGTCGGTCCGTCCGGACTCGGGGGCCGCGCCGCCGTTCAGGTGGGGATGCCGATCGGCCTGGCCGTCGGCTTGGCGCGCCGCGGCGTCGTTCGAGTGCGGATCCTGATTGGTTCGCCTGTCGGTCTGGGCGGGCTCGGTGGTCGCATCGCCGTCCGACTGGGGGTGCTGATCAACCGTTCCCGCAGGCCCGGCATCCGGGGAGGGCGTGCCGTTGGATCCCGCGCCATCGGAGGTCCCGCCATCGGTGGTCGCCGGGTCCGATGCCGGGCCGCCGGTGGCCGCGCCGTCGGCGAGCGCGTCAACGGGCACCGGGGGTCTGGTCTTGGCGTGGCGGCGGTCGATCAGAGGGTGCTCGTGGCCATCGGCCACCCACACGGGCGTCGGCGCCACCACGGGCGCGCGCTCGTCGGCCGTGGTCACGGCCCAACCGTACGGGCTGAGCGGCCGGCCGTTGTGGACGATCTGCGGACTTGCGCGCCCGGCTGTACCCCAGACGTGCTCTCGTTACCCCAGGTGGGGACGCGGAGGGCTGACATTGGCGTTCGCGAGTCCTTGGTCGGGCAATGTAGCTGGTCGACGATAGTTCCCACGGTTGTTCGTCGGCTTGGTTGGCGCCCCATAAACCCGCTCCGCCTGCTGGACCGGCCCGCCAGGGCGGCCGCTCCGGCACCAAAGTGGCCGCGCGGCCTCGGCTCGAGCCTGGCCACAGGTCGACCGTCTGTGGATCGATGAGCGTTCCGCGGAACGGAGCGCGCCGCGGGGCGGAACCCGCCGCGGGAGAGGGACGGGGGCGAGCGGGGCCACCGTGCGTTTGGGACGCCGCGGGTCACGGGAGGGCCCGGGTCGTGCGCCGGGACTGGTCGGCCGGGCCTCGCCTTGAGGCGATCGGGTCATGCGACGGGAACCGCCGTCGAGCGGACCGGCCGGTCCTGACCGTCTCAGGACTCGGTGTGGACAGAACAAAACGGGCCCGCCGGGCCGCCCGTGGCTCGTGCCGTGGTGGGGCGCGTGCCGCGTGCGGTGAGCCCGGCGGGCCCGCCTGCGTACCTGGGTCAGCTGCCGACAGTCAGCTTGTCGGACTCATCGTGGTATTCGACGGCCATCTCGCGCAGCTTGGAGTCGTGGGACTTGGCGTGGTGCCGGCAGAAGAGCAGGTCGCTGCCGCCGGGCAGGACGACGCGGACGTACGCCTGGGCGCCGCAGCGGTCACACCTGTCGAGGTTGGTCAGCGTCGGCTTCGTGGTAGTACCAGTCACACCTTCTCCAACTGTGTCCGGCGGCCAGACGTTCCAGCCTGGCCGTGTGATCGGTCCCTCACACTTCGCTAGGACCTCCGGCTGCGCGACACGGTGTCTCGCGCAGCGCCCGGTCATGCCGGCTGGAGTGGCGCCGTTGCGTCCAGGGCGGCCTTACCGCGTCCCGTTGGGTCTCCTGTGACCGCTGAGACCATCATCTTCGACCCTCCCCGGCCGTGCGCTCCGCGTTTCGCGGTTTCCGGGACTTCAGCCCCCTTTTGGGGGTCTGGGGGTTTGGCCCCCGAGGGTCATGCCCCCCTATGTGCGGCGAGCTCCGAAGACGATGTCATCCCATGCTGGCACCGACTTGCGCCCACGTCGACCGCCTCCGGCGCGTTCGCCGGTGCGGGGGGCGTTCCTCGGGCGGTTCGATGGCTGAGAGGGTGTACCTCCGTCGCTGTCCGTGGTGGTGGGCCCGGGCGTCGTGTCCGGGTTCCGCCCTGTCGACTTCTCCGGCTTGTCCTGCTTTTCACCGGCTCGCGCGGCGGCTGCGGCGGCCGCGAGCCGGTTGCCGCCGGCGGCCGGCGTCTTTTTCGTCACGTCGCCCTTCGCGGGGCCCGACCCGCCCGCCTCAGCGGCCGTGGACGTCACGCCAGCCGCCGGGGCGGTGGCAATGGGTGACTCCGGCGTGCCGTCAGCGCCCGGCTCCGGCTCTGCGGGACTGATCGTCGCGGTGGTGACGGGCGGCTCGGCCGCGCCGGCCTCAGCAGGACTCTCCGTTGTCTCCTGGCCGCCCTGTGCGACCGACACGGGTACCGGGGCCGCCGTGGCCGCGGGGGCGGCCGCGGCGGGCTCAGTGAAGACGTCGGGTGCCGGGGCGGCAGCGGCCACCGCGGCCGCGGGGCTGGGAGCCGGCGAGGCGCCGGGACCTGGAGCCACGGTGGCCGCGGGCGCGACCCCGGGTGGTGCTGGGACGGCGCTGGGTGCTGGCGCGGCCGCGACATCGGCCGCTGGCGCGTTCCGCGGGGGAGGGGACGCCGGCCGGGCGGCCCTGGCGGGGACCACGGCCGGGCCGGGGATGCGTGGCGCGGCCAGAACCGGCTCGGCGACCGGCTCGGCAACCGGCAGATCCTCCAGCGGGTCATCACTCGGCCCGCCGGCCTCCGCCCGCTCAGCCTCGGCCGCTGGCACTGTCGCGGCCGCTGGCACTGTCGCGGCGTCCGGCCGGATCTCGGACTCGGCCGGAAGCGACGGCACCGCGACCGAAGCCGCGGTGGATGTCGCCGGTGGTGTGCTCGTGGCGCCCGTTGGGGCGGCCACGGCGTCGGCGGGCGCCGGCGCCCGCTCGGCCTCGACAGCGACGGGGCCCCCCGACGCTGGCGGCGTCGGCAGACCTACAGCCGCCGCGCTCGCGGCGGGCGGGACCGGCCGCTGCTGGGGGGCCGGCGGAAGCGGGGGGAGGCCGCCGCGCGCCGACTGGCGAGCCTGGGGCGCCGGCCACGACCGCGCGGCGGCGGGCCGGGCCGGCGCTACCGGCGTCCCGCGCGGCGGGGCCGTGGCCGGACGCGGCAGCGGGCGTCCAACGGCCGGCGAAGGCGGGTCGAGGTGGCCTTCCGGCTCGTCGAACAGGTCGGCGTCGAGACCGAGATCGAAGTCCCCGCCACCGGCTTCGGGCGAGCGGCGGCCATCCGCCGGCCCGGTAGGCCGGGGCTCCAGCGCGGGCGGCCGCGCCGGCCGGTGCGCGGCGGCCGGACGCGCCGGACGGCCCGCCGATGGCGCGTACGGGCGCGTCGGGTCGGTCTCGTCGAGTGGCGGCGGGATCGGCAGGCCGCCGGTGTGCTCGGGCGACGGGAAGCGGTAGGTCGGGATCGGGCCGGTCGCCGGGCCGTCCAGCCCGCCGTGGCCAGGCCGGCCGTCGAAGGCCGCGCCGGGGTAGCCGTCGGCGGCATAGGGGGCGCTCTCGAACGGCGGCTCGCTGAAGGCCGCGGCGCCGGCGTGCTCGGCCTCGTACGGGTCGGTGGGGAAGGCCGGGCGGCCCCCGTCGGCGGTCGGGTACCGACTGGGCGCCGGCAGCTCCGGCGGGTAGCCGTCCGCCGGGAACCGGGACGGCCCGAAACGCTCCGGGCGCTGCTGGGCGGAGGCGTAGCCGGCCTGCTCCTGGTAGGGCCGGGCCGGGCCGGGCCCCAGGTCGTCGTGACCCGCCGCCGCGGGCTCGGCCGGGTACTGGGCCGCCGGGAACCGGGCGGCGGCCGGCTGCGGCTGGGCCGGGTACGCGGGCTGGGAGTGCGGGGGGAACGGCGCCGCCGGGCCCGGCTCCGGGTAGCTGGTGGCGGGGAACGGGGCCGGCTGGGCGTAGCGCGGCCGCTGGTCGGGCGCGAGCGTCGGCGTGGGCCGTGGCGCGGCGGGAGGCTGCGCGGGCGCCGCGTCCGCGACCAGGGTGAGGGCGGGCGGCCCTGGCCGGGTGGGCGCGCCCGTGAGCGCCGGCCCGGCGGTGGACGCCGCCGGCGGCGCGTCCAGCGGCTCGGGCGCCACCAGCGCGCGGGCGGCGTCGTCGTGCGGGCGGACTCGGCGGACCACCGGGTCCCAGGTCCAGCGGGCGCACCGGCTTTCTGAGGTGAGCTGGACCAGCCAGATCCCGTCCACCCGTCGCCAGGCATCCCACTGAGCGGTGCCCGGGTCGTCCTGGCCGGCCATTAGCCGGGCGTCGACCACCTCGCCGAGCGGGCGGCCCGGCGCCCCGCCGGCGTCCTTCGGCAGCAGCGCGGCGCGGGCCTCCTGGACCACCCGGGCGCGTTCGGCGAGCACCGGGCCCTCGTAGCGCTCCACCCGCTCCACCGGGATGCCGGCGGCCCGGGCGACGTCCGCCGCGGTCTCGCCGGCCCGCAGCCGGGCCTGGATCTCCCGCGGGGTCAGCGCGCTCTCGGTCCGGACCTCGCTGCGCCGAGCCCCGCGCAGCGCGGCGCGCAGCCGGTCGTCGACGGGAACCCGGAACTGCTCCGCCTCGGATCGGCTGTTCAGGTCGGCGAGCACGAGGTAGCCGCCGTCCTCGCTGAGTGCGACCGCCCGCAGCTCGCGCATGACGCCATCTCCTCCCGTCGCCTCGCCCGCGCCCCGCCCGACGCGCCACGCTTGACCCCGCCCAACCGCGATCCGCGCCATACCGCGCCGCCGGCGGGCTGGCCCGCCGACATCGCCGCACATCGTCCCGCGCCGACGCCGCGTTGACTGCCGAACCCGCTTAGAACGCCGCACCCGGCAGTCATGCGGGCGTGGGCTCGGTCACGGATGGTGCGGGGGCCAGACGGACGAGGTGAGCGGGGAACGACGGTGAACCGTGCCGGTGAACGTCGGGCCAGCGGCCCTCGGCGGACGCGGCCCAGCCGCCTGGCGCCGTGCTGGGCGCCATTGGCATGGTCGCATCTGCTTTGGCCGGCTGGCCCGTGCCGGGCACCGACACCCATAGTCTGCCGTCCTGACCGGGTCGCGGCGATGTTCACCCCGCCGTCCGGGCGTGTCGGGCGCGTTTTGGGACCGCGGCGTTCCGTGTGAGTCGGCTGGGTGGGTCGTCGAGTGCCCTCGGCGGCCCGGCGACGTGCCCGGGCCCCGCTGGGGGGAGGAGGCGGGACCGGCCGCGTCAGGGGCGGCGGCCGCCGGGTGGGCGGGTGGCCGGCGGGCGGCGCCGAACGGTGCGCGACGGGATCCGCGGCCGGCTCTGGTCGACGCCGGCGGCCAGCGCGGCACCGACGATTCCCGCGTCGTTGCGCAGCTGGGCCGGGACGACCTTGGTCCGGACGGTCAGCAGGTGGAGGAACTTGTCGGCCTTCCGGCTCACCCCGCCGCCGAGGATGATCAGGTCGGGC
>Ga0068858_100006376_pt1 | contig 11491 bp, 12 predicted proteins | sample KBSSwiS12_FD_66589 | JGI IMG/M metagenome (GOLD analysis project Ga0068858, IMG submission 66589) | Switchgrass rhizosphere microbial communities from Kellogg Biological Station, Michigan, USA - KBS Switchgrass S1-2 | ecosystem: Host-associated > Plants > Roots > Rhizosphere > Soil ... | reverse complement strand
ACCGAGATGAAACAGCCGCCCATCAGCAGCAGCCCGACGTAGGCGGTCACCAGCGGCTTCCATTCCGGCGAGCCGTACACGAACAGAAGACCGAGATGAATGACCGACACGCCGATCATGATTGCGTAGAGCGTCAGCGCGCCGAGGAACTTGCCGACGACGATCTGAAAGTCGGTGATCGGCGAGGTCAGGAGCAGCTCGATCGTGCCGGACCGCTTCTCCTCGGAATACGTCCGCATGGTGATCGCGGGCATCATGAAGAGCAGCAGAATCAGGAAGTTTTGAAACAGCGGCCGGATGAGCTGCTGGTTGATGTTCATCGACTGCGGACCGCCGCCGAACTGGCCCATCTGCATGCTCTGGCGGACGAAGTACGCGAGGATCGTGACGTAGAAGTAGCCGTAGAGCAGCGCGAAAACGCCGATCACGATGTACGCGATCGGCGACGCGAAGTACGATTTCAGCTCTTTCTGCGCAATCGCGAGGATGTTACGCATGGACGGTGTCCCCTTCAGTGATTTCTCCGCCGGCGATGTTCCCATCGGTTGCCGCCGGCGATTCGTCGGTCGTCAGCGAGAGGAAGATCTCCTCCAGGCTCATGCGCGTCGGCCGCAGTTCGAGGAGCCCCCAGCCGGCCCCGACGACGGCGCGGGCGAGATCGCGGCGCACGTCGTGACCATGCTCGCTCTCCACTTCGTAGCCGACGATGGAATCCCGCCGGTCCGCTTCGACGACGCGCGTCACGCCGGCAATCCGCGCGAGCGACGCGGCCGGATCCATGCCTCCCGCGTCCACCTGCACGTACATCGTCTCGGATCCGCGGAGCCGTGCGGTCAGGTTGTCGGGCGTGTCCACCGCGACCACACGGCCGCGGTTGATGATGACGACGCGCTGGCAGGTCTGCGAGACTTCCGGCAGGATGTGGGTGCTGAGAATGATGGTGTGGTCGCCGGCGAGCTCCTTGATGAGCTCGCGCGTCTCGATGATCTGTTTCGGATCGAGGCCGGCCGTAGGTTCGTCGAGAATCAGGACTTCGGGGTTGTGGATGATCGCCTGGGCGAGGCCGACCCGCTGGCGGTACCCCTTCGACAGCTTGGCGCACAGGCGGTTGCTCATGTCCGCGATACGCGTGCGCTCCATCACGGCGTTGACGCGTTGGGCGCGGTCCGCCGAGAGCACGCCCTTCACCTTGGCCACGAAGTCGAGATACTCGCGGACGGTCATGTCCGGGTACAACGGCGGGGTTTCCGGCAGATACCCGGTTCGCCGTTTGGCTTCGATCGGCTGATCGAACACGTCAAACCCGGCGACGATGGCCTTGCCTTCAGTGGCCGGCATATACCCGGTCAGGATGCGCATCGTCGTCGTCTTGCCGGCGCCGTTCGGGCCGAGAAACCCGAAGATTTCGCCGCGTTCCACGCGGAAACTGACATCGTCCACCGCGGTGATGCGGCCGTACCGTTTGGTGAGGTGCTGAACCTCGATCACTGAAGACTCCGTTTCGCGGTCAGGGCGGGCAGGTGAGCCAGCCATGCCGGGTCAAGCCCGACGATACCTGTCTTACCAGACCTACCCGACCTACCTGACAAGACCGGCGCTCGCAGGCGAGCGGCGCCGGTTGGTGTTGCGTCAACCAAAAATCCTAGCCGAAGCGTGCAAATAACGGCAAGGTGTAACGAAATTCTAAGGAATGGCGGAATAATCTTCATTTCAATTTAATCGAAGGAGACGACATGACACCAGAGCTTGGATCGAAAGCCCCGGACTTCACGTTGATGAATCAGGATCGCGAGCCGGTCACACTCAGCCAGTTGCACGGCAAACCAGTCGTCCTGGCGTTCTTCCCGGCCGCATTCAGCAGCACATGCCAGAAAGAGCTGTGCACGTTTCGAGATTCGATGGGCCAGCTCGGGAAGGCGAACGCGCAGGTTCTCGGCATCAGCACGGACACGTTCTTCGCGCTGAAGGCGTTCCAAGACCAACAGAAGCTCAACTTCCCGCTCCTGAGCGACTTCAACAAGCAGGTGATTCGCGACTACGGCGTCTTCAACGAGGACATGATTGGCCTGAAGGGCATCGCGAAGCGCGCTGTCTTCGTGCTCGACCAGAACGGCGCGATCCGGTACCGGGAAGTGCTCGAGGACGCGCGCAACGAGCCGGACTATCAGAAGGTGCTCGAGGCAGTCGCATCTTTGTAGGGATCACGGATTGGGGGTTGGGGATCCCGACCCCTAATCCCCAGTCGCAGCGGGCCCGGCCGCCTCGGCCTCGGCTTTCGACAGCCGCACCTTCGCCACCCTGATTCCCTCGAGCGCTTCGACGCGCATGTGACGGCCGTCCACGTCGATGGTGTCTCCGACCTTCGGCCGGCGGCCGACACGCCCCAGCACGAAGCCGCCAACCGTCGTGTACATCGTCTCGTCGATCTCGAGGCCGAAGCGCTGGTTGACGTCTCGCACCAGCACGAGGCCGTCGATGATGGCCGAGCCGTCGGGGCGCATGTTGATCTTCGCCGTGCCGCCGATGCCGGCGCCGAGGTCGCCGACGATGCGCGCGATGAGCGATTCGAAGGTGACCAGGCCCGCCGTGCCGCCGTACTCGTCGATCACCAGCGCCTCTTGTGTGGCTCGTCGCCGCATTTCCGCGAGCAGATCGGCAGCGCCGATGGTTTCAGGCATCGTCAGCACTTCGCGCGCCAGGGCGCCGACGTTGAAATCGCCGGCCGTGGTGGTCAGCGCCCTGACCAGATCGGTGACGTGCAGCATCCCGATCACATGGTCCAGATCGCCGCGGTAGACCGGGAGGCGCGCGTGGCGGTAACGGCCAATCGTCGCGACCACTTCGTCTCGTGTGGCCTCGACGGGGATGGCGACAATCTCGGTGCGCGGCACCATCAACTGCCCGGCGGTGAGATCCGCAAACCCGAAGACGCGATGGAGCATCTGTTCCTCATGCTCCTCCAGGACACCCGCCTCCTGGCTGGCGGTTACCAGCATCATCAGCTCCTCTTCGGAATGCACCATCGCGTGCTTTCCGGCATTTCGCATCCCGAACAATCGGACGACCGCTTGTCCCATGCCGTTCAGCAGGCGGATGAAGGGTGAGAACGCCCTCATGAAGAGCTCTGTCGGTTTCACGACGAGGAGGGCCGTCGATTCGGCGCGTTGGATGGCGATCGTCTTGGGCGCGAGCTCTCCGAGCACGATGTGCAACGCCGTCACGATGGCGAAAGCGATGGTCACCGCAATACTGTGGGCCGTGGCGTCTGCGAATGCGGCCGGCAGAAAGGCCACCCCGGGCTGAATCAGGGAGGCGAGCGCCGGCTCGCCGATCCAGCCCAGACCCAGGCTGGCCATCGTGATGCCGAGTTGCGTCGCGGCGATGTAGTTCTGCGGACTGCTGATCGCCCGCCGAACCGCCCGCGCGCCGATGTGTCCCTCGGCGATCAACTGGTCGATACGCGTCTTGCGGACGGTGACAATCGAGAACTCCGCCGCCACGAAGAATCCGTTGACGATCACGAGCGCGAACACACCGCCCAGCCGCCAGGCGATGCTCACGAGCGAATGGTCCATTCTCGATCCTTGGATTTGGTCACCTGGTCATCTGATTCATTGATTGGTTCATGGACTCGATCGACGACCAAATGACCAGACGACCAGATGACCAGACGACCAGATGTTACGCCTTTCTATTCGAGAAGAAATGGGCGTCGACGAAGATGTCGATTTGCGCCTGAGCGTCGGCGTCGAGGTGTGCGAACTGAACGCCCATGCCGACCCGGCGGTCGCTCCACGCGACCCGCCCTTCGGCGTCGATGTCCCGGTTGGAACCCGGCATTCGAAAGCGGACTTTGATGCGCGCGTTGGCCTCGAGCGGGCTGGTGGTGCGGATCGCGATGCCGCCGTGGCTCAGGTTCAGCGCCAGTGCCGCGGCGATGGTATTGCCGAAGCGGTACTGCACCGGAATCCCGAGCACGACGCGAGGGCTGCTGCGGCGGTTGAAGCTGTCGGGGAACAGATGCGGCGCCAGCGACTGCAGGATGTGCTGGGCCGCGCTGTATTCATTCACGTACCCGGAGACGCCCAGCGAGGCGAGGTCCCGGACTTCCGTGGCGTTGGCAATGGTGCCGCTGAAAATCAGAATCGGCAGCCGTCCGTCATCGATCTTCCGGATCGCGCGCACGAGATCGACGCCGGGCATGTCGGGCAATCGCAGGTCGACGACCAGCAGATCGAGGCGCGGGAGATCCGCGCGCACCCGCGCCAGCAGCTCCGCCCCGCTCCGCACCGGGATCGCCGTGTGCCCCGCCAGTTCGAGCGCCGCCTGGAAACGATCGCGGACAAACGCCGTGTCGTCGGCGATGAGGACGGTCTTCGTGCTGACCGATGCACCCGCCATGTCACCACCTGTCGGGACCGATTGTGTGCAAGCCCGGGGCCCCGCAATTGCAGGGCTGCGCGCGAAGCCGCTATAATTCCAACCTTCTTATCGCGATCGCGCCTGCCGCGGGATTCTGGCACGTCTCTGACTTCTTTGCCAAAACCCATCACGCCGGGCCGATGCGCCGTGGAGACTTATGGCGAGCTGTCCCGAATGCGATGCCGACGTCGAAGTGGATGAATTCGACGTCGACAAAGGCGACCAACTGAGCTGCCCCGAATGCGGAACGAACCTCGAGGTGACCAGTCTGTCGCCGCTGGAGCTCGACCTTGCTCCCGACGACGATGACGAGGATGAGGACGAGGACGACGACGTCGACGACGCTGAAGAGGACGAGGACGAGGAAGAGGATGAGGACAAGGAGGACGAGGATTGGGAAGAATGAGCTCGGGTGCAGGCGACAACGCTGATGGCGCCGTCGCCAAGGAACAGGCCCTCGAGCAGACGCTCTCCTCCCTCGGTGCCGTGATCGTCGCCTACAGCGGCGGCGTGGACAGCGCCTATCTCGCCTGCGTCGCGCAACGCGTGCTCGGCGATCGCGCGTGGGCCGTCACCGCCGACAGCGCGAGCTACCCGCAGCACCATCGGGCGCTCGCCGTTCGTGTTGCGGACGCGTTCGGTCTGCAGCACGAAATCGTGCACACTGACGAGCTCGAACAGTCCGAGTACCGCGCCAATCCCACGAACCGCTGTTACTTCTGCAAGCGCGAGCTCTACACGCATCTCAGTCGCATCGCCGCCGGGCGCGGCGCCGTCGTCGTCGACGGCAACAACGCGGACGACCGCGGCGACTACCGGCCCGGCCGTCAGGCGGCGCGCGAGTTCGGCGTCCGCAGCCCGCTCGACGACGTGAACCTGACGAAGGATGAAATCCGCGCGCTCTCGCGCCGCGCCGGATTGCCAACCTGGGATGAGCCGGCGTCGGCCTGCCTCTCGTCCCGTATTCCGTATCACAACGAAGTGACGGACGAAAAGCTGCGCATGATCGAGCGCGGGGAGCAGGCGCTTCGCCGTCTCGGATTCCGGGTCTGCCGCGTCCGCCATCACGACGAGCTCGCGCGTGTCGAGATCGGCCGCGAGGAGCTGACACATGCGCTCGAACCCGAGATGAGCGCGAGCATCGTCCGTGAGTTGAAAGCCGTCGGCTATCGCTACGTAACGCTCGATCCCCAGGGATACCGCACCGGCAGCCTGAACGAAGGGCTGCTGCTGCGCCCGGCATAGAGAGGCGCTCGTCATGCACGACGCACAATGCAGAATGTAGGGCAGCGTGACGCTTCCCATTTTGTATTCGGCATCTGGCATTACGCGGGCGCCATTGCGCTGGTCTTCCTCGCGACGCATCTGACCTTCCTTCCAGCGTCCCTGGAGGATCTCGACTCGATCAATTTTTCGCTCGGCCTGCGGGAGTTCGACGTCGCGCGCCACCAGCCGCACCCGCCGGGGTACCCGGTGTACATCGCCGCCGGACGGATCGTGAACGCGGCCATCAGGGACGAAGCGAAGGCGCTCGGAGCGTTGAGCGGTGTGGCCGGCGCGCTCGGGGTCTTCGCGCTCGTCGCGCTGTTCGCCCGGCTCGGGCCGCGGCTACCGCGTCATTGGGTGACCGTGGCGGCGCTCGCAACCGTGACGTCGCCGTTGTACTGGTTCACCGCCGCGCGACCGCTGAGTGATGCGGCTGGTCTGACGGCGGCGCTCGCGATTCAGTCGTTGGCGATGACGGCGACTACCGATCGCGGCCTCGTGGCGGCGAGCTTTCTCGCCGCGCTCGCAACCGGCATCCGTTCCCAGGTGGCATGGTTGACGCTGCCTGTTCTGATCCTTGCCGGCGTTCGACACAGAACCGACCGCCGGGCCGGGTTCGGCGTGCGCGCACTCGCGGCATTCGTCGCCGGCGTCGCGACGTGGGCGGTGCCACTCGTGGCGCTTACCGGAGGACCTTCGGCGTACTGGCATGCAGTGGTCGACCAGGGGGCCGAGGATCTCTCCGGAATCGAGATGCTGTGGACGAGGCCGACGCCTCGCGAATTTCTGCGCGCGCTGTACTACGCTTTCGTCGCTCCGTGGGGTGTCTGGCCACTGGCCGCCGTCGTGTTGATCGTGGCGGTTATCGGGGTGGTCGTCATGTATCGAACCGAGCGATCCTCGCTGGCGCTCCTCGCTGTCGCCTTTGGCCCCTATCTGGCTTTCGACATCCTGTTCCAGGAAACGTTCACGAGCCGGTATGCGTTGCCGCTCGTGGCGCCGATCGTCTATCTCGCGGCGGTCGCCGCGTCGAAGCTTCCCGGCAACGTGGGGATGATGCTCGCCCTCGGTGTCGCCGGCATAGGCGCAAGCGTCGGCGGTCTGTCCGTGACGAGCTATGCGTCGATGCCGGCGCCGGCCTTTCGCTTGTTGGGAGACATGCGGCAGACGGCTGCGAGCCGGCGAATCGGCGCGGCCACGCCGGTGCTCGCCATGCATCGTCGGGAAGATCTCGACCTGCGCCGGCCGATGCAATGGGCCGGCGCCGATCTGCCGTCGTTTTCACGACGACTGGCGGCGCCACCGAAGCACGAGTGGCTCGAGCTTGTGAAGTACTGGAATGCAGGCGGCAGCGATCCGGTGTGGTTCGTGGCCGATCCGATGCGCACCGACGTGGCGCTCATCGACCATCCTGCAGGCCGCTACGCGGCCTACAGATGGCCGCTCGAACATCCAGTCCTTCTCGGCGGGGTTCGTCCGAACGAGATGGACTGGCACATCTTCGATGCCCCGGGCTGGTACCTCGGGGAAGGCTGGGCGCTCACGCCGGAAACCGCGGGAGTCGCGCAGGAAGACCGCCGGGGCCCCGGTGTCGCGCCAATCGACGGGTGGATTCGCAGGCGCCCGGAGCCCGTCACGTTGATGATTGGCGGACGTACGCTTTCGGCGGCCGATGCACCCGGGCGACTGAAGGTGACAATAGACGGCCGGGCGATCGACGAGATCGCAGCGGCGCCCGGCTTCTTTCTGAGCTTCGTTCGCGTGCCCGAAGGCGCGCTCGCCGGGGTGGGCGCGTACGCGCGGCTCTCGCTTGCCGCCGATCTGCCGCGGCTCGCTATCGAACAGTTCGACGCGCAGTCCGCAGGGCGGATCGTGTTTGGATTCGGGAAAGGGTGGCACGAGCCGGAATACAACCCGGGCACCGGACGATCCTGGCGCTGGATGAGCGAGCAGGGCGTGATTCTGGTGCGCGCCCAGCGCCGCGCCATGACGCTCTCGATATCCGGAGAAACGGAAGGCTTTTCACGTCCGACGCACATCAGCATCCGGATCGCCGATCGTCCCGTAGGTCAGGCGACGGTAGATGGCCGCTTCAGCATCCGCGCGCAGATCCCCGCCGATCTGCCGGCCGGCGAGGAAACGGCGGTCGTCGTGGAAAGCGATCAGTCGTTTGTTCCCGCGGAACGAAGCCGGCGCTCGCGCGATCGACGGCGCCTCGCGCTGCGCGTCTACGCTGTCCAACTTACGCCGGCTTCCTAGCCAGACAGAGCAACGAGCTGCCGAACGGAGCGTTGAATCGTCGAATCCATGCGCTCTCGAGCAGCAGCATGCCCGTGAGCAGCGTGTTGAGAGGCGCCCACGGCACGGCAATCTCGCCGTGCGCGCGCTCTTCGGGTGCGAGCCCGCGCCAGCGCTGCACGAAGCGCGTGAGCGCGAGCGGCGGGAAGAGCACGACATTCGTGTATGTGAGACGGGTGATGGCGAAACCCGCGCCGGTGACGAGCCGTTGAAGCTCCGTCCGGCTGTAGCGCCGGACTTCACGGCTGAGCACTGAGTGATCGCCGCGGAGCAGCGGCATGGCAGCGACATTGATGAGACCGTATCCGCCCGGCCGCGTGAGTCGGAACATTTCTGCGACGGCCGCCTGTTCGTCCGGCGTTTCGAGGGAGTACAGCACGTCGAACGAGGTGACCAGGTCGAACGCATTGCCAGGGAAAGGCGCGGCGGTGACGGTCGCCCGCGCCAGCCGGGTGCGTCCGGCCTCGTGGCCGAGACGAAGACCCACCGGAGAAAGGTCGAATCCGAACGAACGCCCGAATCGCGAGAGCATCTCGACGTTCGCGCCGGTGCCGCAGCCGCAGTCGAGAATGCGTACCGAGGTGCGACCCTCGAGCGCGTGTTGAATCAACGGGAGCACGAAGGCGCGGAACCCGCGGAACCAGAAATGGCGTGCCTCGGCGTTCGCCGTGGCGCGCAGGAGATGCTCCACCGGCGCATTGTATCGTCGCGATTACCGATCACCTCATCGCCGCCCACCCATCATTTATTACCTGGCTCTCACCGCTTCATTGACACTCGGGGATCAAGTTTGTAAGCTGCGAGCCGCATGAACCTACCACTGACTCGTCGACTCGTTCTGGCCCTTGGGCTGACTTTCGCGATCATCACTGTCGCCGCTTGCCACAAGAAGGTGCCGCCAACATCTCCTGCGGCAGCCCCGCCGCCGCCGCCGGCGCCTCCGGCTGCCGCGCCGGTGAGGCCGCCGCCACCTCCGCCGCCACCGCCGCCGCCTCCAGTGCCCGCTCCGCCGGCGCTAACGGAACAGGAGATCTTTCAGCGCAAGTCGCTCGATCAGTTGAACGCGGAGAAGCCGCTCGGCGACGTGTTCTTCGAATTGGACAAATCGGACCTCAGCGCCGAGGGGCGTTCGGCGCTGTCGAAGGACGCCGACTGGATGAAGAAGTGGACGACCACGGTGGTCACCGTCGAAGGGCACTGCGACTCGCGGGGCAGCTCCGAATACAATCTGGCGCTCGGCGACCGCCGTGCGAACGTGGTCAAGGATTACCTGGTGAGCCTCGGGGTTCCAGCCGGCCGGGTGACGGTGGTCAGCAAAGGAAAGGAACAGCCGTTCTGCTCCGAGGAGAGCGAAAGCTGCTGGCAGCAGAATCGGCGTGGACACTTTCTGGTCACAGCCAAATAGGACGGGTAGGGCAGGTCGGTCGGGTAGGTCGGGTCAGGTCCCACCTGACCCACCCGACCTCGCGATCAGGATCCGCGTGAGCTCGTCCTCGGCCACGCGGTACTTCGCGGCCTTCTGTCCATTGATCACCAGCACCGGGATCTCGAGGCCGTAGCGCGCTTCGAGCTCCGCGTCGGTGGAAATATCGACGACCTGCAGCGTCAACGCGACTTGTCGCGCGACGCGATCGACCGTCGCCTTCATCTCATCGCACAGATGGCAGCCGGGGCGGGAGTACAGAGTCAGCGCGATCACGAGACGTGCGAAGCGCGGGACTCGGCGGCGATGCGCTCGGCCGCCGCGCGGGGATCGGCCGCGCCGATGATGGGCCGGCCGACCACGAGATAACTGGCTCCCGCCCCGAGCGCCTCCGCGGCGGTCGACGTGCGACGCTGATCGCCCTTGGCGTCGTCAGCGCCGCGGATTCCGGGCGTAACAACCAGGAACTCGCTGCCACACCTCGCGCGGATCAGGGGAATCTCCTGCGGGGACGCGACCACGCCATCCAGCCCCGAAGATTGTGTAAGGGCGGCCAGCCGCTCGACCTGGCTCGCCATCGATCCCGAGACACCGATGTCGGTCAGCATCGCCTCGCTGAGGCTCGTCAGCACGGTCACCGCGACGACGAGCGGAGCGGGCCGCGACATCCGCGCCGCTTCGTTGTCGGCCGCCTCTCTGGCCGCCCGCATCATGGCGCTGCCGCCAGAGGCGTGGACGTTCAGCATCCACACGCCGAGCCGTGTCGCCGCCGCGACCGCGCCCGCGACGGTATTCGGAATGTCGTGAAACTTCAGATCGAGAAAGATGCGGTCGCCGCGTCCGGCAAGCTCTTCGACCAACGGAGGACCGTCGCTGGTGAAGAGGCGCGCGCCGATCTTGAATCCGCCAACCACCCCTCGCAACTGATTCGCGAGCGCGCGCGCGTCCGCGGCGGTATCGACGTCGAGCGCTACCAACAGCTGATCCATGGGCATTCCCGCTACGAGCTGATCCATTCCTGTTCCCTGGCGCGGGTGTCGACCGTCCCGACGAGATCGCCAATGCGGCCGACGTGATGACGCTGCATGTACTCGGTGATGCCGGCGAGAAGCTTGGGCCAGATGAACGGGTCGACAAAATTCGCCGTTCCCACTTGAACGGCGGTCGCGCCGGCGATCACGAATTCCAGTGCGTCCCGGGCGTCGGCGATGCCGCCCATCCCGATGACCGGAATCTTCACCATCTGCCGGCACTCGTACACCATGCGAACCGCGATTGGCCTGATGGCGGGGCCGCTGAGTCCGCCGACGATGTTGGAGAGCTTTGGACGTCGTGTCTCGACATCGATCACCATGGCGAGGAACGTATTCACCAGCGAGACCGCATCGGCACCGGCGTCTTCGGCCGCGCGCGCGAACGACGCGACATCGGTAACGTTCGGTGTCAGCTTCGGAATGAGGGGCAAGGTCGTCACCTTGCGCACGGCACTGACCACCTCGAACGTGCCCGTGAGACTGCAGCCGAACTGGATGCCCCCTTCCTTGATGTTGGGGCACGAGATGTTCAGCTCGATGGCGGCGATGCCCTCAGCATCGGACACCACGCGCGACACTTCCACGTACTCGTCGAGCGAGGTGCCGCAGACGTTGACGATGACGGTCGCGTTCCGGGCGCGCAGCTCCGGCAGCTTCTCGTCGACGAACCGGTGGACGCCAATGCCCTGCAGGCCGATCGCGTTCAGCATGCCGGCGGGTGTCTCGACGATGCGCGGCGGTGGATGCCCTTCGCGCTCCGAAAGAAACAGTCCCTTCGTTGCGACGCCGCCAAGCGTGGAGATGTCGAACGCGTCGGCATACTCGACCCCGTATCCGAAGCAGCCGCTCGCGGCGATGAGCGGATTCTTCAGCGTCAAAGCGCCGATCTGAACAGAGAGATCCATGTCAAAGTCAAAAGGCAAAAGTCAAAAGGCAAAAGCTAAACGGCAAAAGTTTAACGGCATAAGGGAGGCTTCGAAGTTTTTTAGTCCCACAATATCTGGTCCCCTGGCAGTACGGGTCCGGCGAGGCAGGATCGGACGTGATG
>Ga0068858_100006374_pt1 | contig 11493 bp, 11 predicted proteins | sample KBSSwiS12_FD_66589 | JGI IMG/M metagenome (GOLD analysis project Ga0068858, IMG submission 66589) | Switchgrass rhizosphere microbial communities from Kellogg Biological Station, Michigan, USA - KBS Switchgrass S1-2 | ecosystem: Host-associated > Plants > Roots > Rhizosphere > Soil ... | reverse complement strand
CCACAGGCGCGCGATGCCGTTCGGCCGCGCTTCGGGCGGACAGGCGTTGGACGCCGGTCGATTGTGATGCCACGGCCGGCGCAACAGACCGGCAACAGACGGAAGAGGGGACTCAACGAAAACTACGGCCGGGAGTTGCTGGAACTGCATACGCTGGGGGTGGACGCGGGCTACACGCAGAAAGACGTCACGGAAGTGGCGCGAGCGTTCACCGGATGGACGATCGATAACCCGCGGCAGGGCGGCGGGTACACGTTCGAGGCACGGCTGCACGATCCCGGCGAAAAGACCGTCCTCGGCCACAAGATCAAAGCCGGCGGCGGCGAACGCGACGGCGAACAGGTGCTCGACATCCTCGCAGGACATCCCGCGACGGCGCGTTTCATCACTACGAAACTCGTGCGTCGGTTCGTCGCCGACACGCCGCCACCGTCGCTCGTGGATCGCGCAGCGGCGCGGTTCCGCGAAACCGACGGCGACCTCCGCGAAGTGATGCGAACGATTCTCACGTCGCCCGAGTTCTTCTCGCCCGAGGCCTATCGGGCCAAAGTCAAAACGCCGCTCGAGTTCGTCGTCGGCGTCGCGAGGACCACCGGGGCGGAGGTCGAGGACGCCACGCCGCTCGTGCGCGCGCTGCAACAGCTCGGCATGCCCCTGTACGGCTGCCAGCCACCCACTGGTTATAAAGACACGGCTGACGCCTGGGTGAACACCGGCGCGCTCGTCAACCGGATGAACATCGCGCTGGCGCTCGCAGGCAATCAGATGCGAGGGATTTCAGTCGACAGTCGCCAGCTTGATTCGCCGAAGCCCGCGCACGCTGATACCGCGAGCGGCGGCGGCTCGACAGTCGACAATCGACCGCCTGCCTCGCCGAAATTCGCGAGCGGCGACACGGCGAGTGTCGCCGGGGCGTCGATCGACAGTCGCGACTGGGTAACGGCCATTCTCAACGGCGACGTGTCGGAGGCGACGCTCGCGACGATTGCCAAGGCGACCACCGTGCCCCAGGTCGTGGCGCTGACGCTCGGGTCGCCCGAGTTTCAAAGACGGTGACAAAGGGGGGATGGAGTCATCGAGGTTTCTGGTTCATTAGAGTGCGTTTCAAAATCAGGGCAGATGGCTTATGGCAGATGGCTTTTCGCCGCGTCGATACAACGTTTTGCCATTGGCCTTCAGCCATCAGCCATAGTTTTGAAACGTGCTCTTAGAAATCTCGGCGTGTTCGGCGGGCTCGGCGGTTAGCCTTGGTCCCGAATCAGCGTGTACGTGCCACTAGTGCGGATGGAGTGAGGTCATGATTTCGCGAAGAGTCTTTCTCAAGGACGGCGCGTTCGCGCTGGTCAGCGTGGGGTTCGCGCCGTCGTTTCTCGCGCGCACTGCGTTTGCGCAGGGCCGCTCGGCGCGAACAAAGCAGTTGATTGCCATCTTCCAGCGCGGCGCCGTCGACGGCCTCAGCGTCGTCGTTCCTTTCGGTGAAGACGAATACTATCGCGCGCGGCCGAGCATCGCGATCAGCCGGCCGAACTCCGGCACCGATGCTGCCGTCGACCTCGATGGGTTCTTCGGGCTGAACCCGCGTCTCGGTCCGCTCAAGCCGCTCTGGGATTCGCGGCAGCTGGCGATCGTCCACGCCTGCGGATCCCCCGATTCCACGCGATCGCATTTCGACGCGCAGGACTACATGGAGACGGCGACGCCTGGCGTAAAAAGTACCGGCGACGGGTGGCTGAACCGGTATCTGCAGACACGCCGCCTGGAACCAGCGACGCCGTTCCGCGCGGTGTCGTTGACCACGCAGCTGCCAAGGGCGCTGCAGGGAACCTCGCCTGCGGTGGCGATGAGCCAGATCGGTCAGTTCGGCATCAGAGCGGGACAATCCACAGAGACGGTCAGCGCGTCGTTCGAAGCGCTGTATGCGGCAGCCGCCGACCGCGTGCTGAACGGCACCGGCCGCGAGGCGTTCGATGCGATCAAAATGCTCAAGGCAAACGACCCGTCCCGCTACGAGGCGGAACACGGCGCGGACTACCCGCGTAGCGCGTTTGGACAGTCACTCAAACAAATCGCGCAGCTCGTCAAAGCGGACATCGGCTTGGAAGTCGCGTTCGCGGAGCTCGGCGGCTGGGACACCCACATCAATCAGGGCGCGGCGCAGGGGCAGCTCGCCGGAAGGCTCAACGACTTCGCACGCGGCATCGCCGCGCTGACGACGGATCTGGGCGATCGGATGGCGGACACGGTGGTGTTGACGATGTCGGAGTTCGGCAGGGCCGTGAGCGAAAATGGAAACCGCGGGACGGACCACGGGCACGGCAACGCGATGCTCGTGATTGGCGGCGGCATTCACGGCGGCCGCGTGCTGGGCAAGTGGCCGGGGCTCGCGCCACAGCAGCGCTGGGAGGGACGCGACGTCGCGGTCACCACCGATTTCCGCGACGTGTTCGGCGAAATCGTCGTCAAACATCTGGGCGTGCGGGACCCGAAACCCATCTTCCCCGGTTATACGGTTCAACCGTCACACTTTCCCGGTCTGTTTGCTTAGGGCCTGTCCGGAAATAACTGCACCATTCTGGCTGCCGATGCATCCTGCCTCGCTGCGTTGCTCGTCGGTCACATGCGCCCGGCATGCTCCCTCCTCGCGCCTTGCGATCCAGGCGCCTCGACACCCAGAATGCCGCACTTATTTCCGGACGGGCCCTTAGGCTCCTTGCCCGGTCCAGCGAAGGCGGAAGCCTTGGCGAGGGCGGAAAGCGGACGCTACAAATGGAAATGGCTGTAGCTGATCGGCTACAGTGCGCGCGTGCTGCTTGAAAAGCTGCCGACACCTCAGGTCTTAGTCGATCGTGTGCGTCTCCTGCGAAACATCGATCGCGTTCAACAGATGTCGAACGCGGGCGGCGCTGCGCTGAGACCACACGCGAAGACCCACAAGTCGCCGGTCGTTGCCAGGTGGCAGATCGACCGCGGCGCGATCGGCATCTGCTGTGCCAAGCTCGGGGAAGCCGAAGTCTTCGTGGATGCCGGCATCACTGACATCCGTCTTCCCTATCCCATCAATCCGGTTCACGCCCCGCGCGTCATCGCGCTCATGAAGCGTGCCGCGATTTCGATCATCGTCGATCACCCCGCGGTCGCGTTGGGATGGTCAGACGCACTGCGTGAAGCGGGGTGCACACTCGACGTCCTGGTGAAGGTGGACGTCGGCTTCCATCGATGCGGCATCGATCCGGATCGTGGCGCGATCGAGTTCATTCAGACCGTCGCCGGGATGAAGGGATTGCGTCTGCGCGGCCTGCTGAGTCATGCCGGCCACGCGTATCGCGCCTCGTCTGCGGAGGAGCTTCGCGCCATTGCGGATCGCGAAGCCGAAATGCTGGCCGGGCTCAAAGCGCGCGCGGCGGCATCCGGCGTGCCGCTGGACGAGGTCTCGGTCGGGGCGACCCCGACGTTTCGCTTCAGCGCAACCGCGCCTGCCGTGACCGAGCTTCGGCCCGGCAACTACGTGTATTTCGATCGCACGCAGGTGACGCTCGGATCCGCATCGCTCGACGATTGCGCGCTCACGGTGCTGGCGACGGTCGTGTCGAAGCCGTCAGCCGAGCGGATCATCCTCGATTGCGGCAGCAAGACGCTCTCGAGCGACCTGGCGCCGCACGTCGCCGGCTACGGCGTCGTGCTGACGCGCGACGGTTCGGCCATCGACGACTCGCTGTCGATCGACCGCCTGTCAGAGGAGCACGCGACCGTGGGCGTCCGCGGCGGGACTGCCCTCGAGCCCGGGGATCGGGTCCGGGTGCTCCCCAATCATTCGTGCGTGGTGTCGAATCTGGTGGACGATGTCCAGCTCGTCGAGGGCGATCGTGTCGTAGACACACTGCGCGTGGCGGCGCGGGGAAAGACACAATAGACCGCCGGGAGCTCAGAGACCGCCGAGTTCTTTTTGGGATATAGTGGCTCCGCTCGTACGTAGTGTCCGGCTTGAGCCGGACCGCCGTGATCCATGGTTCAAAAAGAGAAAGCCGAAATCGGCGACGCGCTTGGCATGGTCGAAACGCGCGGCTTCATCGGCATGGTCGAAGCAGTCGACGCGATGGTCAAAACCGCCAACGTCGTCTTTGTCGGCTGGCAGAAGGTCGACGCCGGGCTGGTCACCGCCATCGTGCGCGGCGACGTCGGTTCAGTGAAGGCGGCAACCGACGCTGGAGCGGCGGCGGCCCGGCGCGTCGGCGAGCTCGTCGGCGTCCACGTCATTCCTCGACCGGCCGACGACCTCGAGAAGATCTTTCCGATCCGCTGACGAAAGCGATTTCAGATCTTCAATCTCTTCTTTCTCTTGCTCTTCGCCTTTCCAGTGAGCTCCCGCAACAGATTCTGATCGCCGATGACCAGCAGCGCCTGATCCGGCGCCTTCAGCAAATTGAAGAACTCGCCGGCTGCTGTGCGCGCGTAGATCTCGCGGCCGTCGGTGAGCAGCCGCACGGTCCCGCCTCCGCCCGTGGCCTCGAACAGACGCGCGCCGAACTGTTCCTTCAGAATGCGGATGATCATGTGCAGCTGCTGGATCGAAAAGCCGCGGCGGCGCAGGTCGGCAAGCACGAGCAGCTCGAACAGATCGATCGGCGTGTAGCGGCGCTCGGTATAGCCGCCGGCTGCGGTCCGCTGCGACGCAATCGCCGGCGACAGCAGGCCGCCGGCGTCCCACAACTGCAGCTGCCGCGCGGTCAGGCCGGTGAACGCCGCCACCTCGCGCGAGCTGTACGTCCTTTTCAGTCGCATCGTCACTCGTCAGGTTGACGTGCTCGAACTTCATCGAGTCGAACGCGCGCGGCGTCCACCGCGGCGAGCGACGCTTTCTGCGTCTCGAGAGGCGATGGTCCGTCCGTCGAACCCGCGAATGCGCCGCTGGCGATCGCTCGATGGTACGCCCGCTCCGCACGTTGCAAGGTCTCGAGGGCGCCGGCATGCGCCCGTTGCCACTCGAGCCAGCGGCTCAGGCGGTCGACGGCGTCCTGTTCAGTCGTGCCGGTGCATTCGATGCCGAACGGCCGGCCCGTGGCCTGGTCCTCTGCCCGCGCCACCCAGCGGCCCCCTTGTTTTGCCGCGACAACTTTATAGCTCACAAACGTGCTTCAGCCCTGCGAAGGGGCAAACTTCAGCGAAGGCGGAAGGCCTGCAGTACAACAGCCTACAGATCGCCAAAACGTGAAGGACTGAGGGAATCGAGCGCTGGATCGATACGCCCCTCGAGCATGGCGTCGGCAACGAGCTGTGCCGTCAGCGGGGCGAGAAGCACGCCGTTCCGGTAGTGACCCGTCGCATACATCAGCCTGGGCAACACAGAGGAGGTCCCGACGATCGGCAGATCGTCGGCCGTGCCCGGACGCAGCCCGGCGCGCGCGCCCCCGAAACCGGCGCTCGCTGCGTGAGGCGTGAGGGCGCACGCTGCGTCCAGCAAGTCTCGCACGCCCGCGACTGTCGTTCGCTCGTCAAATCCCACCTGCTCGACCGTCGCGCCGACAAGCACCGTCCCCTCGTCCCACGGCACGAGGTAACAGCGCGGACTCCAGACAACGCGCCGCAACTGTGGGCCGCTCCAGGCGAGGGAAACGAGTTGACCGCGAACCGGTATCACGGGAACCGGCGCGGCGACGCCGTCGATCGCGATCGATCCCGACCAGCTGCCCGCCGCCAATACCACCGAACCAGCGGTCAGTGTTCCACGTTCCGTTTCGACGAGCATACCCTCGCCGGAACGAGCGATTCGTGTAACGCGACGCTGCTCAGCGAGCCTCATCCCATGCCGGCGGGCAGCGGCAGCCGTCGCGTGGGTCAATTGGGCGGCCGACACGAACCCGTGCGCGGGAATCAGCAGTCCACCAAGCACCGCCTGAGAGAGGTGCGGTTCTTCGGTCCGCACCGCCCGGCCGTCGACGAGGACCGCCTCGACACCACGCCGCGCCAGTCGCGCCGCCGCCGTGCAAAGGTCGACCATGGCCGCTTCGTCGGCCGCGACGTCGAGCGTCCCGGTCCGTACGTACGTCACCGGGTGTCCACTGTCGGATCGGACGCGGGTAACGAAATCATCGTAGAGGCTGAGGCTGCGGTCAGTGAAGTCGGAGAGCGGATGGTCTTCCGGCGCTTCCTTATAAGGCGCGAGAATGCCGGCCGACGCCTGCGTCGCGCCCATACCGACGGGACGGCCGTCGACGAGCTCGACTGACGCGCCGCGCCGCGCCAGCTCGTACGCCACGGCACATCCGATGATTCCCGCGCCGATTACGATGACGTCAGAAGGTTGGGACATCGCTTCCGACGCTGAATCTACACGTACGACCGTAAAATGTCAGCGCGAGCGGCGGCAATCGACCTGGTCTGTCGGTATTCGCCGTCCCGATGCGACGCGGCGCCCTGCGCTACACGCCGGCGCTGGAAAGCGCCACGATGTCCTGGACCGTGAGCGCTGACGCCGAGGTGGGCAACAGCGCGAGCAACAAGCAAAGCGGCAGCATTCTGCGCATCGAGGGCCTCCGCGCCGCGCGCTGCAACCTGCTCGCCACCACTCGACACCTGTAAATGGCTGAAGTCCGAGCGCGTTATCGCGTCAGAACTGCTCTCACGCCAGGACACGTTCCCGGGAAGGGGACAGTCCGATCCGGCGTGCTTATCGAGTAAGCTACTCGTTCCAAAGGACTTCGAGCGGATCGCCAAGGCCGGTTTCCGGTACGCGCCTTGCGTGGCTGCCGGTGGAGTCAAGGAGAAACACCGCAATGCTCTCGAATCGCGTCGCGTTTGCTGCCCTCGCCGCCGCTTGTATCGGTGCCGCGGCGGCCGGCGGCTACTTCGGGTCCCGTCAGAATGTCGTGCCTGCACCGACGCAGGCGGCCACTACCGTCCCCACCTCGACCGATGCCAGCCCCGCGACCTCAACCGGAACACCGGGTCAGGCGGCAGTCGCGGAGTCGAGCGCCGAGCCGGGCGGCAAGCCTTCATCGCCGATCGCCGCCCCTTCGGCGAAGGCCGCTGCGCAGTCGCCGAAACCTGTGGAACAGCATTCTTCGCAGGCCGATGCGCAGACCCAGGCCGCAGCCCGCCCGTCCCGGCCGAGCGCTACGAGTGCACGACCTTCCGAACCGTTGCCGGCCCAGGATCGTCCGTCGTCTGGCGGGGCGGCCGCGAATTCCGCGTCCTCCAACGCCGCTGCGCCAGTTGTGCCGCCGGCCGAGGCGACTCCCGCGTCGCGCTCGGACGATCGCGCAGCTCAAGAGACGCCTCGGGTGCCGGAGGCTCCCCAGAAGACATTCGAAGAGCTCGTCGTGGTCGCGGATTCCGTGATCGGGTTGCAGGCTGAAACGACCGTGACGAGCGATCGCGCCCGGGTAGAAGATCGCGTCGAAGCGCACGTGACACGCGACGTGCGGGTCCACGAGATGGTCGCGATTCCGGCCGGCTCGCGGGCGCTCGGGACGGTGGTGTCGGTCGACCGCGGCGGCAAGTTCAAGGAGCGCGCGCGGCTGGGCATCCGCTTCAACACGCTCGTGCTCTCGGACGGGACTCGCATCCCGATCTCGACGGACACAATCTATCGTGAAGGCGATGCGCGCGGCCAGGAGAGCGCGGCGAAGATGACCGGAGCGGCCGTCGGCGGCGCGATTCTCGGCGCCATCCTCGGCGGCAGCAAGGGTGCAGCGATCGGTGGCGCCGTCGGCGCCGGCGCCGGCGCGGCAGGTGTCATGGCCACGGATCGCAGTCAGGCGACGCTCCGTTCGGGCGAGCCGATTACCGTGCGGATCCTGGCGCCGGTCACCGTCACCATCGAACAGAAATAGGTCGGGTCGGTCGAGTAGGCAGGTGGGTCTGGTGGGGAGCCGACCTGCTCGAGCTGACTGACCCGACTGACCTATCCGACCCACCCGACCTACTCGACCCACCCGGCATACCCGACCTGTCTTATGATGGAGTCCGCAACAGGAGACTTCACCATGCGATCAAACGTTCTCGCCCTCGCTGCGCTGCTGGCTCTGATTCCGACGGCCTCCGTTATGGCTCAAAAAGTGACCAAGGAAACCGTCGCCGGCGTCACCAACTTCACCCGGCTCGAAACGACGGTGGCGTGCGCCGGCGCCACGAAGGCCGAAGCGGTCCCCGAGCTGAAGAAGATGGGATTCGCGTCGATCATCAATCTGCGGCAGGCATCGGAACCCGACGCGAACGTCGACGCCGAGGCCGCAGCGGCAAAGGCGGCGGGCATCCGCTTCTACCATGTGCCGTTCAACGGCCAGATGCCGGATCCCAAAGCGGCCGACCAGTTCCTCGACGCGATTACCGCGAAAGGGAGCGAGCCGGCCTTCATCCATTGCGCCGGTGGCAACCGTGCCGCCGCGATGTGGATGATCAAGAGGATGGCAGTCGATCACTGGGACGCCGAGCGAGCCGCTAGCGAGGCGACCGCTCTCGGTCTGACGAGCCCGGCCCTCAAGCAGTTCGCCATCGACTACTCGCAGTCGCACAAGCGCTGACGGGGGCCGCCCTCCGCCTTCGTCTGAACTCCTGCCATCGCAACTGCTCCGGCGGATCGCCGATCGGTGGCAGGAATTCAGCGGACCCGCGCTGCTCATGGACGCTCAAACATTCCGGCGGCACGGCCACGAGCTCGTCGACTGGATCGCCGAGTATCTGGAGCATTCCGAAAAATATCCGGTGCTCGCGCGCGTCAAGCCCGGCGATCTCACCGCGGCGCTGCCCTCGCACGCGCCCGAAGATCCCGAGCCGTTCGAGGCGATCATGGCCGATTTCGAGCGCGTGCTCGTCCCCGGCCTGACACACTGGAACCACCCCGGTTTCCTCGCGTACTTCGCGATTACCGCGAGCGCGCCCGGCGTGCTCGCGGACTTCCTGTCCTCCGCGCTCAATCAGCAGGCCATGCTCTGGCGGACTTCGCCCGCCGCCACGGAGCTCGAAGCGGTTTCGCTCGCGTGGCTGCGACGGCTCATGGGGCTCCCGGATTCGTTCGAAGGAGTCATCTACGACACCGCCTCAGTGGCGACGATGCATGCACTCGTGGCGGCGCGCGAGGCGTCGATTGCTGACGTGCGCAAACGAGGGCTCCCCGGCCGAAGCGATGTGCCACCCGTGTGCGTGTACGGCTCCAATCAGGCACACTCGGCGCTCGACAAAGGGGCGATCGCCATCGGCCTCGGTCACGATTCGGTCAGGAAGATCGAGGTCGACGAGGCCTATCGGATGCGGGCGGACGCGCTGGCCGATGCGATCGCGGACGATCGCCGGGCGGGACGGCTGCCCATCGCGGTTGTGGCAACGGTCGGCACGACATCGACCACGAGCGTCGATCCGGTCCCCGCGATCGCCGACATCTGCGAACGCGAGCGTCTGTGGCTGCACGTCGACGCCGCGTACGCCGGCGTCGCCGCGATGGTGCCCTCCCGTCGTCACATCCTCGACGGAGCCGAGCGCGCCGACTCTTTCGTCGTCAACCCGCACAAGTGGCTGTTCACGCCTTTCGATCTGAGCGCGTTCTACTGCCGTCGCATGGACGTCGTCCGCGCGGCGTTCGCGCTCACTCCGGAATTCCTGAAGACTGCCGAAGGCGAGCGCAGCCGGAATCTCATGGATACGGGCCTGCAGCTTGGCCGGCGCTTTCGAGCGCTCAAGCTCTGGATGATCCTGCGAAGCTTCGGGGCGCGCGCGATTCGGGAGCATCTGGTGGAGCACATGCGTCTGGCGACGCTGTTCGAGTCGTGGATCAGCGCGCATGCCGATTTCGAGCTGCTGGCACCGGTCCCCTTCAGCGTCGTCTGCTTCAGGTGGCGTCCTGCCGGCCGATCGATGTCTGAGGGAGAGCTGGATGCGGCCAACGAACGTCTCATCAATGCGGTGAACGACACGGGCGAGGTGTTTCTGTCGCACACCCGGCTGCGCGGTCGCCTGGCGCTCCGTGTCGCCATCGGACACCTCCACACGGAAGAACGTCACGTGCGGCGAGCCTGGGATCTGCTCCAGGAATACGCTGGAGTAGGGCGTAGGGCGTAGGGAGCAGGGCGTAGAGAATGGGGCGTAGGACGTGATCACCAGTCGACCGGCCAACGAACGGCTGCACACGAAGATCGGCTGGCTCGACAGCCGGCACACGTTTTCGTTCGGCGAGCACTATGATCCGCGGTTCATGGGGTTTCGGGCGCTGCGGGTGATCAACGAGGATCGTGTCGCGCCGGGCCAGGGATTCGGGACTCACCCGCATCGCGACATGGAGATCATCTCCTACATGCTGGACGGATCCCTGCGTCACGAAGACAGCATGGGCACGACCTCGGTGATCAACGTCGGCGACGTGCAGCGCATGAGCGCTGGAACCGGCGTGCTCCATAGTGAAAGAAACGCCTCAGCGACCGAGCCCGCGCATTTCCTTCAGATCTGGCTGATACCGGAGCGCAATCGGTTGCCGCCAAGCTACGAACAGCGGACGTTTCCGCCCGGTGACCGTCGAGGGCGTCTCACCCTCGTGGCGTCGCACGATCGGCGCGAAGGCTCCATCGGCATCCATCAGGACGTCGATCTGTTTTCAGCGCTGCTCGATCCCGGTCAGACGGTCCGTCACGAGATGAGGCCGGGCCGCCACGCTTGGATGCAGGTCGTTCGTGGCAACGTCGCGCTCAACGGCACATCCTTCGCCGCTGGCGACGGCGCGGCGATCGACGATGAAACCAGCCTCGAGGTCTCCGCATCGACCAACGCGGAGATCCTGCTCTTCGACCTCGCGTAACACCGTTCACCGCCGCGACCGCTGCGAGAAACCCCAGCGAATTCTCGGCGATCTCTGCGTGCTCTGCGGTAAAACGTCTCGCGTTTTCAGCAGCTCTTTCCGGCGGAGATTATGTGATCCTCCACAACTCTTTCCACGTTTCGCCCTCGTCGAGGCTCTCGAGCGCCACGACGCCGTGCTGTGGAAACGACGCGTCGGCGTTGACGAGGAGCGACAGCAGCCGGGGCAGATGTGGAAAGTGACCGGCGATCATGACATCGCGCGATTCGCCGCGGAGGCGGTCGCGCATGCGCGACGGCGGATCGCCGGGTTGAAGATCCGGCGACGCAGAGAATTCCGCGAGGGCGTTACATGCACGCCAGAAGGCCTGTGCCGTCTGCCGCGCGCGGAGCTTGCCGCTGTGCCATACGACGGTGGGACGCGCGCCCCGAGCGGCAGCAGCCGCCGCCGCCCGGTCCGCCTGCGCGACGCCAACCGACGATAACGGCCGGCGTGTGTCGACCTCGGGGCCAACTGCGTCGGCATGATGAACCAGAAATAGTTGCAACGCCCACTTCACACTTCAGCTTCGAACTTCACACTTCAAAGTTCAAAGTCCTGACTTATGGCCTGTGTAGTCTTTTTCTCCCGCGGGGATCCGAACCTTCAACCGATTCTCCTGCGGGGGCAGCGGACAGGTCGTGAACGGATTGAACGAGCAGGGCGGGTTGTAC
>Ga0068858_100006358_pt1 | contig 11503 bp, 14 predicted proteins | sample KBSSwiS12_FD_66589 | JGI IMG/M metagenome (GOLD analysis project Ga0068858, IMG submission 66589) | Switchgrass rhizosphere microbial communities from Kellogg Biological Station, Michigan, USA - KBS Switchgrass S1-2 | ecosystem: Host-associated > Plants > Roots > Rhizosphere > Soil ... | reverse complement strand
CACCAGTTGATGTCGATCTTGCCTTCAGCGAGCGCCGAGGGCTTGCCGTCCCCGAACAGCGGCTGGACGAGGAGCACCTGCTTCCCGTTGATCCCGATCTTGCCCGCGATCTTCGTCCCGTCCGGCGAAAGCTTGGGATGGTCGATGGCCGGCAGGGCCGCGAAGACTTCCACCGGAACCGCGTCTGGCAACGGCGCCGCGATACCGGCATGTGATCCGGCGACGAGCGCCAGCGCCCCAAATGCTGCGAAACTGCGCATACTTCCCCCTTCGGGAAGCGATGCTAACAGCCTGGAAGCGAAAGAAAAGAGCCTGTTTAGATCGAGAGAATCGTCGATCCGCTGGTCTTGCGGGCTTCGAGCGCGCGGTGCGCCTCGGCGGCATCCTTAAGTGCGAACCGCTGTTTGATTTCGATCTTCACCTTGCCGCTCTCGACCACGTCAAACAGCTCGCGCGCGGCCATTTCCAGCTCGGCTCGGTCAGCGATGTAATGGAAGAGCGTCGGCCGGGTCAGGAACAGCGATCCCTTCTGGGCAAGGATGCCGGGAGGGACGGGATCGACCGGACCCGACGCATTGCCGAAGCTCACCATCAAGCCGCGGGGCCTCAGGCAGTCGAGCGACTTCAGGAACGTGTCCTTTCCGACCGAATCGTAGACGACCGGTAGCTTCTTGCCCTCGGTGATCCGTTCAACCTCGGCGGCGAAGTCCTGGCGGGTATAGACGATCGGATGATCGCAGCCGTGCGCCCGGGCGAGCTCGGCTTTCTCGTCCGAACCGACGGTGCCGATCACGATCGCTCCGAGCGCCTTCGCCCATTGGCAGACGATCAGCCCTACGCCTCCGGCCGCCGCGTGGATCAGGATCGTCTCGCCCGGTTCGACGCGATGGACCGACCGCAGCAGCATGTGCGCGGTCATGCCCTTCAGCATCATCGAAGCGGCCTGCTCTCCGCTAATCGAATCCGGCACCTTTACCAGCCGATCGGCATCGATCACCCGCATCTCGGCATAGCCGCCGGTCGGGCCGGCATAAGCCACGCGGTCTCCGGCCTTCAGGCCGGTGACTCCGGGTCCGACAGCTTCGACGACCCCCGCGCCCTCGACTCCGGGAGTGAACGGCAGCGGCTGCGGATAGAGGCCGATGCGATGATAGACGTCGATATAGTTGAGCCCTGCGGCCTCCTGGCGGAGTGTTATCTGGCCCGCGCCGGGGTCACCGACCTCGACCTCTTCCCACCTAAGGACGTCCGGGCCGCCGGTTTCGTGAACTCGGATTGCGTGGGTCACAGATCAGCCGGCGGCGCGGCCCGCTAGCGCCGCGAGCAGGAGCAGCGCGACGATGTTGGTGATCTTGATCATCGGGTTCACCGCCGGGCCGGCAGTATCCTTGTACGGATCTCCGACTGTGTCGCCGGTCACCGCGGCCTTGTGGGCCTCCGAGCCTTTGCCGCCGTAATTGCCGTCCTCGATATATTTCTTGGCATTGTCCCAGGCGCCGCCGCCCGAGGTCATCGAAATGGCGACGAACAGTCCGGAAACGATCACTCCGAGAAGCAGCGCACCGAGCGCGGCGAAGCCCGAGGCCTGACCGGCCACCAGGGTGATGAGATAGTAGACGGCGATCGGCGCCAGCACCGGAAGCAGCGACGGAACGATCATCTCGCGAATCGCGGCCTTGGTGACGAGGTCGACGGTGCGGCCGTAATTGGGCCGGCTGGTGCCTTCCATGATCCCCGGATTGTCGCGGAACTGGGCGCGGACGTCTTCGACCACCGCGCCGGCGGCGCGACCGACCGCGGTCATGCCGAAGGCGCCGAAGCTGTAGGGCAGCAGCGCGCCGATCAGCAGGCCGACGATGACGTAAGGGTTGGAGAGCGAGAAATCGACCGTCACGTTCGGGAAGAATTGCCGAAGGTCGGTCGTGTAGGCGCCGAACAGCACCAAAGCGGCGAGCGCGGCCGAGCCGATCGCATAGCCCTTGGTCACGGCCTTGGTCGTGTTGCCGACCGCGTCGAGGGCGTCGGTGCGCGTGCGCACGTCTTCCTCGAGCCCGGCCATTTCGGCGATTCCGCCGGCGTTGTCGGTGACCGGGCCGTAAGCGTCGAGCGCCACGACCATGCCGGCCATGGCGAGCATCGAGGTCGCGCCGAAGGCAACTCCGATCACGCCCGCGAGCTGGTAGGCGGCGATGACCGCGATCACGATCACGAGCGTCGGCAGCGCCGTCGATTCGAGGCTGATTGCCAGGCCCTGGATGACGTTGGTGCCGTGGCCGGTCTGTGACGCTTTGGCGATGCTCTGGACCGGGCGATAGTTGGTGCCGGTATAATATTCGGTGATCCACACCAGCAGGCCGGTGAGGCCGAGGCCGATCAGCATGCAGTAGAAGAGCTTCATGCCGGTCAGCTGGATCTGGGCATCGCCCACGCCCGGGATCGTCGCGACGACGGCATTCATGTCGCCGAGCACATACTGGGTGACCGGATAGGCCAGGATCGCGCCGAGCACGGCCGAGGTCCAGAAGCCCTTGTACAGCGCGCCCATGATCGAGCCCTTGCCGAGCCGCACCATGAAGGTGCCGATCACCGAGGTGATGATGCACACACCGCCGATCAGCAGCGGCAGGCTCATCAGCTTCAGCAACATGTCGGGCGCGCCGCCGGTGACGGTCAGCGCGATCGACACCATGGTGACGCCGAGCGTCACGACATAGGTCTCGAACAGGTCCGCGGCCATGCCGGCGCAGTCGCCGACATTGTCGCCGACGTTGTCGGCGATGGTGGCGGGATTGCGGGGATCGTCCTCCGGAATTCCGGCTTCGACCTTGCCGACGAGGTCGGCGCCCACGTCGGCGGCCTTGGTGAAGATGCCGCCGCCGAGACGGGCGAAGATCGAAATCAGGGAAGCGCCGAAGGCAAGGGCGACGAGCGCGTCGACGACGATTCGGTCGTTGGGCGCGTGGCCGGCGAGCGTGGTCAGGCAATAGAAGAAGACCGAGATCGCGAGCAGGCCCAGGCCAGCGACGAGCATGCCGGTGATCGCGCCCGAGCGGAACGCCATGGTCAAACCGCCCTGGAGCGACGTCCGGGCCGCCTCGGCGGTGCGGACATTGGCCTTCACCGACACGTTCATGCCGACGAAGCCGGTGACGCCCGACAGCAAAGCGCCGATCAGGAAGCCGATCGCGGAGACCGGCCCGAGGAAATAGAACACCAGGGCGACGACGACCACGCCGACGATGGCAATGGTGCGGTACTGGCGGGCGAGATAGGCCCGCGCGCCTTCCTGGACGGCGCTGGCGATGTCCCGCATCCGCTCGTTGCCGGCAGGCGCTTTCAGCACCTGCAGGGTGGTCAGAATCCCATAGAGGACGGCGATCACGCCACAGGCAATGGCGATCAGAAGCAAGTTCATTGGTTTCCCCGTTTGGCGGCAAAAAGAAAGCCGGGCGCGCGGGTGCGTCCGGATTGTGGCGCCCCTTTATGAGGCGCGGGCGGAGCTTGCAACTATCGGGGTTTAACGGAGGAAGAGGGCCACAGCCGCGCCCGACAGCAGGCCGCTAATCGCGACCAGCCATTGGCGGAGCGGAACTGCTGCGATGTTCATGGCCCAATGTCTCCGGCAGTTCGATCGGGCGTCCGCCGCTGGCCAGCCTGAGTTCCGGCTTGCCTGCGCCGAGGGTCCCGATCCGCGTAATGCTGGTCTTGCTTGGTAAAGAAAGTGTTGACGGGTCGAGGCCGGCAGGAAACGCGGCAAGCAAGGCGTAATCGTCGCCGCCGGTCGCTGCGAATAATCTCGCGTCGGCATCGTCGCCGACCGCTCGCACGAAAGCTTCCGATAGCGGCAGTGAGTCGAGGTCGATTTCGACGGCGCAGCCGCTCGCCTGGGCAAGGCGCAACGCGTCGAGCAGAAGCCCGTCGGACACGTCCATCATTGCCTTGGCATGTGGGGCGAGCGCCTGGCCGTCGGCGAGCAGGGGGACGGGCCGGCGATAGACGTCGACCAGCGGGCCGGTGGCGCGCGGATCATCCCGAAGCTGGGCGAGCCCGGCGGTGGAATCTCCCACAATCCCGACCAGCCACAATATGTCGCCTGGCTCGCCGCCCGACCGGTCGGGAACGAGGTCCCCGGCGCGGCCTATCGCGGTCAGCCCGAGGACCCGCGGACTGTCGTCTGGAAGCGCGATGGTGTCCCCGCCGATCAGCGGCAGGCCGTAGCTCTCGCACGAGGCCTCGATCCCGGCCAGGAACTCCGTCTCCCACTCGCCGTCTCCGACGATCGTCAGCGACAGCAGGGCGCCGGCCGGCGTGGCGCCCTTCGCCGCGAGGTCGGACAGGTTCACGGCAACCAGCTTCCATCCGACGCTCGCCGGAGGGTCGAACGGCAGGAAATGCACGCCCTCGGCGATACTGTCGTGAGTGATCACAAGCCCGTCCAGCACGGCGGCGTCGTCGAGCAATCCGCGCGCGGCCGGATCGGTCGCGAACCGCCTGAGCCTTGCAATCACGTCGGCCTCGCGCATCAGTCCGCCTTGGCTGGCCGAGCCCCTTTCGCAATGGCGTCGAGCAGCCCGTTCACGAAGCCGCTCTCGCGCTTGTCGTAGAAAGCGTGCGCGACGTCGACATATTCCGAAATGACCGAGGCCAAGGGAACATCGGCCCGAGCGATCAGCTCGTAGGCCCCGGCCCGAAGGATGGCCCGCATCGGCCGGTCGAGCCGCTCCAGGGTCCAACCTTCCGCCAGCCGCCCGGCGATCAAGGTGTCGATTTCGCCGCGGCGGGCGTCGGTGCCGGTCACAATATCGTCAAAGAAGTCGCGCTCAGCGTCGTAATATTGCTCATCCTCGATCACGGCTCCGAGCCGGTGGTCGTGAAATTCCTTGAGCAGCCGCGGGAGGGGCGTGCCCTCCATCTCTTGCTGGTACAGCGCCTGGACGGCGGCGAGGCGGGCCGCGGACCGCGAACGGGATCGGACGTGACTCATGCCGCCGGGGCCGTAGCGGTCACGTCCTCGGCAAGGAAGGGCTCGATCGCGGCGGCGACGTCATCGGGCGCTTCCCACGGCGCGAAATGGCCCGCGTCCGGAAGCCGGGCGATGCCGAGATCCTCGACCAGTTCGTCGAGCCCGTCGAGTTGCACCGGCAGCAGCGCCGCGTCCTTCATTCCCCAGATGACCAGCGTCGGGACCGCGATTTTCGGAAATGCCTTCAGCAGCCAGTCGGGAAGCGGCACCGTCAGCCCGGGCGGCGGGACTACAAGCTTCGACGCGCGGTACCAGTTGAGCATGGCCTTCATCGCGCCGGGCTTCGACCAATCGGCGAGATATTGCTGCTTTTCTACCTCGGGGATCGCGGCGAGATCGACGTGTTTCGAGAAGGTCTTCTGGAAGAACGCGTCATAGCCCATCGCCTCGACGGCTTGCTCGAACCCAGGGGTGCGGAACGCCGTGATATATTGGGAAGCGGCCCGCTGCGGCGCATCCTCGATCAGGCTCTTCTGGAAGATCCAGGGGTGCGGCGCGTTGATGATCGCGAGCCGGGTCAGCCGCTCGGGCCGTTTCAGCGCCGCCGTCCAGGCGATCGCGCCACCCCAGTCATGGCCGACCAAAGCGAAAGTCTCGAGGCCCAACGCATCCACCAGGTCGAACATGTCGTCGACGAGCATTTCGGTCCGGTACGCCTTTTCTTCCTGCGGCCGGTCGGAACCGCCAAAGCCGCGCTGATCGGGCATCACGAGGTAGAAGCGGTCCTGGAGCTTCGGGACCAGCGCGCGCCACGTGCGATGAGATTCCGGAAATCCGTGGAGAAAGACCACCGCCGGCAACTTCTGATCACCGGCGAGGGCGACGTTCAGGGAAACGTCGTCCGAAACACGCTGGCGGGTGAAGACAAGCTCCGGCATGGCCATTCTGTAGCCTCACCCTTGATCGTTTTCGACGCCGAATGTTAGCTGCCCGCCAATGCTGACGACGCTGCTCATTATCGATGATTTTCTGGATAACGCCGATGATCTGCGCGAGGGGGCATTGCGTCTCAATTATCCGGAGCAGCAGGGTGCTTTCCCCGGCCGCAATTCGCTCGAGCGGTTGAATATCGAAGGTCTCGACCAAGCCGTTTCGCAGCTCGTGGGCGAACCGCTAATACCCATTTCGCCGCTGGAATCTCATGGCAAGTGCCGCCTGACTCTCGCCAGGGACAAGGGCAGGGCCAAGGTCCACATCGACAACAGTCACTGGTCGGGCATCCTCTATCTCAGCCGGGACGAGGACAGCAGCGGCGGGACGGATTTCTTTCGTCACATTCGCACGAACAGCGATCGCGCGCCCGTCTACCAAGAGGAATTCGCCGCCGCGGGCTATTCTTCGTTCGACGAAATGCACGCCGACATCATTGAAAAAGACAGCGTCGATGATTCCAAATGGGAGCGTACGACGCATGTCCCGATGCGTTTCAACCGGCTTGTGCTGCTGCGCCCGTGGCTATGGCACACGGCCGGGCCGGGGTTCGGCGACCGAGCCGAAAACGGCCGGTTGGTTTATCTGATGTTCTTCCAGTCGGCGCGCGGATGACTCGCTCCGGTCATGGATAGCTGACCGTCTTCGGTACCTCGGGCAGCGGTATGAATTCCTGATCGTCGCCCGGGATCAAGGCGAAGCGCATCGCCTTCCAATCGTCCTTGGCCTGGTTGATCCGGTCGCGCGAGGAGGAGACGAAGTTCCAGAAGACGTGGCGCGGAGTCGTGAACGCCTGGCCGCCCATCAGCATCACCCGGCCGCCGCCGCGGCTCGACAGGCGAGGGGCATAGCCCGGCTTCAGGATGTAGAGCGCGAACGGGTCGAGCGGCTGGCCGTCGAGCTCGGCTTCGCCGCCGACCACCATCACCGCCCGCTCATCGGCGTCACTGTCGATCGGGATCGATCCGGCGGCATCGAGTTCGATATCGGCATAGATGGTCGGCGAATGCTGCGGGGTCGCGGCGAAGACACCCCACAAGTCGCCCATCAGCACGCGGGCCCGAACGCCGGTATCCTCGACCAGGGGCAGCATCTCGGCCGGAACGTGATCGAAGGCCGGCGCTACCTCCTCCTTGTCGTCGGGCAAGGCGAGCCAGGTCTGCATCCCGTAGAGGCTCGGCCCGGCCGCCCGAAGCTCCTGCGGGCTGCGCTCGGAATGGACGATGCCGCTTCCCGCGGTCATCAGGTTGATCGCGCCGGGTTGGATCACCGCTCGCGAACCGATGCTGTCGCGATGTTCGATCGCGCCTTCGAACAGGTAAGTCACAGTCGCGAGATTGATGTGCGGGTGAGGGCGGACGTCCATGCCCTGGCCGGCGGGCAGCCGCGCGGGGCCGAACTCGTCGACGAAAATGAACGGGCCGACCATCGTTCGTTGGCGTGAGGGCAAGGTACGGTTGACCTTGAACGCGCCGAGGTCGTGAGTGACGGGCGTGATGGTCTGGATGATTTCCGTGGACACCCGAGCCTCCTAACCGAACCCCTCGTTCCGCGCCAAAAACCCTCAGATCATGCGACTGCCTTGGCGGAATTGAACGTCTCGCGCTAGGTTTCGTGGCGGATGGCGACCTCGCTCATCATCATCGACGATTTCCTCGAGGAACCGGAAGTGCTCCGGCAGAGGGCGCTCGGCCTCAAATATAAAAATGCGGGGGTTTATCCCGGACGCAACTCAATCGAGCGGATCAAGATCGGGGGTCTCGCGGAGGAGGTCTCCGTTATCGTCCAGGAGCGCTTGTGTGAGCCAAATCCGCCGCAGTCGCACGGCAAGTGCCGGCTAACGCTCGCGAGCGATGACGAACCCGGACGAATCCATGTCGACCCGAGCTTCTGGTCGGGTATCCTCTATCTCAGCCGTCCCGAGGACTGCCAGGGGGGGACCGAATTCTACAGGCATATTCCGACCGGAACGGACGAGGTCCCGAGGAAGATCGAGGACATCAATGCCCATGGATACGCATCCTCCTCGGAAATGAGCGATCAGATACTCGACAAGGACGGGGGCGACCGATCGAAATGGGAACTCACGATGACGGTTCCCATGCGGTTCAACCGCCTGGTGCTGTTGAGGCCCTGGCTCTGGCACACCTCCGGCTCGGGCTTCGGAGATTCTATCGAGAACGGCCGCCTGGTCTACCTGATGTTCTTCTTCAAGCCGGCCCCGCCACGTCCTCATCAGGCGCGACGGCCTTGATCGACAAGGCGTGGACGCGTTCGTTCATGAGGTCGCCCAAAGCCGCATAGATCATCCGCTGGCGATCGACACGGCCCTTTCCGGCGAAGGCAGCGCTTTCGATCCGCAAGGTGAAGTGGCTTTCGCCCGCCGGATTGTAGCCGCCATGGCCGCGGTGGAGCTCGCTGTCGTCGATCAGCTCGACGTGCGTCGGCTGCAGCGCGGCCTCAAGCCGGCGAAGCACCTCGGCGGCGATCGGCCCGGTTCCTTGAGCGTTCATCGCATCTATATAGAGGGGTTCCATGGCGTCGAAACAAGCGAGGATGCACGGCCGGGTCGAAGGGGCGAGGGCGAAATGCGCCGTCCCGGGATGCGGCGCGCCCGGCGAATATAAGGCGCCGCTCCAGCCGGCGAACTTCGACGGGCCGGGAAGCTGGCGCTTCCTCTGCCTCGACCATGTCCGTGAGCACAATTCAAAGTATAATTTCTTCGACGGGATGAGCCCGGAAGAGATTGCCGACGCCCAATCGCCGCTCGCCGGCTGGGGTCCGCCCAGCCGCAAGTTCGCGGCGAACGGTGCCGACCCGCCGCCGCGGTGGAGTGACTTTTCCGACCCGCTCGACGCCATTGCCACCCGGTTCGGGCACATCAAGGACGGGAAGCCGTCGCGGTTCAGCCCGGCCGAGCGGCGGGCGCTCGCGGTCCTGGGAATGAGCGAAGATGCCGACCGGCGTGCGCTGCGGCAAAGCTACTCGCATCTCGTCCGGCGTTTTCACCCCGACAAGAACGGCGGGGACCGAAGCCACGAAGGCCGCCTCCGGGAGGTGATCGAAGCCTATCAGCTGCTGAGGAAGTCCCAGGCTCTCGCTTAGTCTCTGTCGGGAGCGCCCAGTGGGAAGTAGGCGCGATAGGGCCGCCCTTCGTCGACGGCCCGAGCGACAACCGGATGGGCGAGCAAGCGCGCGCGGTACGCCGCGAGCCTCGGCCGTTTCGAGCCAATCTCCTCGACCCAGTCGGCGTAGAATAACGATGGAGCGGCGGCGCAGTCGGAGAGCGTGAACCGGTCACCCGCTGCCCAAGGGCCTTCACCGAGACTCGCTTCGAGCCAATCGTAGGCCTTGTGCAGATCTTGCCGCGCCTGGTCCGCGCCATAGGGGTCGCCGCATCCTTCGGGCCGTAGCGAGTCCGTCCCGGACTTCTGCATGTTGTTCATCACATAGACGTCGAAGAAGCGGTCGAGGAACCGCACTCGCCGACCGAGCTCGCCATCCGGAATCCATTCGTTCGGCCCGCGATGGTGCGCCTGAAGGTGTTCGATGATCGGCGTCGACTCGATGACCGGCTCGCCGTCGTCGACCAGCACCGGGAACTTGCCGAACGGCCAGTAGCGCTTGAGCTCAGCGAAGAACGGCTCCGGCTTTTCGACCTCGAGCTTTTTATACTCAAACGGCGTTTCGTCCGCCCAGAGCGCGATCAGGACCTTCTGCGTGTAGGACGAGAAAGGGTGTCCGAAGAGCTCCAGGCTCATGCGTCCTCTTGCGCCCATTTATCGCGACGCTCCAGCTCGGCTTCGCTCGGCGGCTTCGTCTCGAAAGTGCCGGTCGGAACTTCGCCGGCGGGTTCGAAGCTGGTGAGCACGACGCCCTTTTTCGAAACGCAATGTTCGGCGAGTTTCAGCGCCCCTGGATTCTCCGACCCGTCGAAGAGCCGCTTGCCGTGGCCCAATATGACCGGAAAGGTGATCAGCATCAGCCGGTCGATCAATCGGGCGGAAAGCAGGGGCGGGTAGAGCGTGCTGCTGCCCTGGATGAGCAGGTCGCGGCCATCGCTCTGCTTAAGCTCACTAACCGCAGCGGCCGTATCGCCCGACAACCTGCTGCTGTTCTCCCAGCTGAGCGGCTCATCGGAGTGAGTCAGGACGTATTTGTTGATCCGCTGGAATTTTTCGCCGATCGGGTTGTCCTGGTTGTAGGGCCAGTAAGCAGCGAAGATGTCGTAGGTCCGCTTGCCCAGCAGCAGGTCGTACTCGCCCATAATAAGGTCGTCGAACGGCCCCATCTCATCCCAAAACGGTTGCACCCAGCCGCCCAGGCGGAAGTCGCTGGACGGGTCCTCTTCGGGCCCGCCCGGCGCCTGCATCACGCCGTCAAGCGAGACGAAAACGGCGCCCGTGAGCTTACGCATTGACGCTCTCGCCCTTCAGTGCCGCGTCGATCGTCGCGATGTCGATCTTCCGCATCGGCATCATCGCCTCGAATGCACGCTTGGCCGCGGCGCGATCTGGATTACCAATGGCCTCGAGCAGCACGCGCGGGGTGATCTGCCAGGAAAAGCCCCACTTGTCCCGGCACCAGCCGCACTGGCTCTCCTCTCCGCCATTGCCGACGATCGCATTCCAGTAGCGGTCGGTCTCTTCCTGGTTCTCGGTAATGACCATGAAGCTGACCGCTTCATTGGGCTTGAAATTCGGTCCGCCGTTGAGGCCGACGAAGGATTGGCCGAGCACGGTGAATTCCACCGTCAGTTCCTCGCCTTCGTTCCCGCCCGGAAAATCGGATACCGCCGAATGGCGCGCGCCGACGTTCGTGTCGGGGAAGACGGAGGCATAGAATTCGGCTGCTTTGCGGGCCTCGCCTTTGTCGAACCAAAGGCAGGTGGTCAGTGTGTTGGCCATTGCTTTTCCTCCTTATTCGCCGCCGACGAGCGCGAATTCGGCGCCCTGCGGATCGCTGCCGATGACGATGTAATCGCCGGTCGGCACCTGGTGCGGGCCCATGTGGATGGTGCCGCCCTTTTGCTCGGCCGTATCCTTGGCCTTCGCGATCGACGGCACTCGGAAATAGAACCGCCACTTCGGCTGCTGGCCCTGCATCACGCCGCACAAGGCGCCGATTCGGGTCCCGTCCTGCTCGAGGAAGCGGTACTCGCCCATCTCACCCATATCCATGAACTCGTCGCTGCCCCAGCCGAACTGGCCGGTGTAGAATTTGCGCGCGGCGACGGGGTCGGTTGTGCTGAGCTCGTTCCAGCCGACGCGCTGCTCGGCGGTCGGCGAGAAGACGTCGCTCTGCGCCTTGGGCTCGGGCGGAGTAGCCCTCATCACATAGAAGGGTGCGCCCTGCGGGTCGGCGACCAACGCGATCCGGCCGACGTTGGGGATGTCGAACGCCGGCATCAGGCCCTTGCCGCCGGCCTGCTCGATCGCCGCGACCGCCTGGTCGACGTCGGCCACGCTGACATAACCAAGCCAGGTCGGCCGGGCACCGTGCTGCTGCATCTCGTCGGTGAGCGGCAGAACGCCTCCGGCATTGCCGCCG
>Ga0068858_100006354_pt1 | contig 11508 bp, 11 predicted proteins | sample KBSSwiS12_FD_66589 | JGI IMG/M metagenome (GOLD analysis project Ga0068858, IMG submission 66589) | Switchgrass rhizosphere microbial communities from Kellogg Biological Station, Michigan, USA - KBS Switchgrass S1-2 | ecosystem: Host-associated > Plants > Roots > Rhizosphere > Soil ... | reverse complement strand
GTGTCAGTGGTCACAGCACCACCTAGGCGAGACCGGAGGCACGGCGCAACCGGTCGACGAGCCGTAAACGCCCGTCGATTATCGGCTTCGCCCGGTCGGTGAGGACGTCTCGCGTCAGGAAGTGACCGGTGAGATCGAGGCCCTGCAGGATCTCGGCCCAGCTCGCCTCGCCGCCGCTCAGCACGAACGGGGGCAAGGGCAGCAGCTTGTCGGCATAGGGCTCGGCCTCCGCGGCGCTGACCGCGCGGCCGGACTTGGGGCTGACCGCCACCAGATTGTCATTCGAGCCTGTCACCGCGCAGCGCTCGAGATCGAGCCCAAAACCGAGTTCGGCGAGCAGCAGCAACTCATACCGGACCAGGGCCGTACCCCACCCGCTCGCCGACGGCGCGACTTCGATGGCTTCGAGCAAGCCCTCGAGTGCGTCGAAGAGCTGGGGATAAGGTTGGCCTTCGGGCAGGGCTGTCGCAGTCAGCACGGTCGCCCACTCGATCGCGGTCGCCGGCAGGGGCTCCGACAGCAACGGCCCGCGGCTATGCACGAGTTCGACCGCGGCCTGCGGAAGTTGCGTTTCGGTCCTGGCCGAAAGCTGCGCTTCGACGATATTCCCGGCGATCAGGACGGGCCGCATCCGCCGGCCGCGAGCGCCGCGAACATAGGCTGCCTGAAGGCCATGATCAGGGGTCATCAGGCGCACCACGGCGCCGTGCTCTCCGTGCGTGCGAAGCGCGCAGACGATGGCCTTGGTCTCGATGCGCATCACCCGGCCGGGTGGAAATAATCGTAGAGCTGGCGCGCCATCGCACTGCTGATACCCGGGGCCTTCTCCAGATCCTCGAGCGCCGCGCCCTTTACCGCCCGCGCGGTTCCGAAGTGCATCAGCAGGGCCCGCTTTCGATTGGGGCCGATGCCGGGGACATCGTCAAGCGTCGACATGGTCAGGCTCTTGGCGCGCTTCTGCCGGTGCGTACCGATCGCGAACCTGTGGGCTTCGTCGCGCAGGCGCTGGAGGTAGAACAATAAGGCCGAGTTGGGCGCCAGGGTCAGCTCCCGCCCGCCGGGCATGTGGAAGGTCTCGCGCCCGGCGTTGCGATCGGGCCCCTTGGATACTCCGACGATGGGGACGTCATGGATTCCCATGTCCTCCATCACTTCGCAAACGGCCGACAACTGGCCTTTCCCGCCGTCGATCAGCAACAGGTCCGGCCACTCGCCACCCTGCCGGTCGGGATCCTCCTTCTCGAGCCGCGTGAAGCGGCGTTCGAGCACCTCGCGCATCATCGCGAAATCGTCGCCTGGCTGGGTTTCCGGCCGCTTGATGTTGAACTTGCGGTAGCTGTTCTTCCTGAAGCCCTCGGGGCCCGCGACGATCATCGCCCCGGTCGCGTTCGTGCCCATGATGTGGCTGTTGTCGTAGACCTCGATGCGCTTCGGCACCTCGGCTAGCTCGAACGTATCGGCGAGCTCGCGCAGGATTTTGCCCTGGGTCGTGGTCTCGGCCAGCCGCCGCTCGAGCGCCTCCTCGGCGTTGCGCTGAGCCTGCTCCATCAGCTTGCGCCGCGACCCGCGCTGCGGGACTTCGATAACGACCTTGTGTCCGGAGCGCTCGCACAGCGCCTCCTCTAGCAAGGCGCGGTCGGCGAGTTCCCGGTCGACGAGGATTCGTCGGGGCGGCGGCATGTCTTCGTAGAATTGGACGAGGAAGCTCGACAAAACCTCGGCTTCCGGAACGTCGTTGGTATGCGCCGGGAAAAAGGCCCGGTGTCCCCAATTCTGCCCGCCGCGAATGAAGAAGGCCTGGATCGACACGGTGCCCGCCTTGCAGGCAAGCGCGAATACGTCGGCGTCCCCCAGGCCTTCGGCGTGGATTGTCTGACTGCCCTGGATCTCGGTGAGGGCCCGAAGCCGGTCACGATAGACGGAGGCCAGCTCGTAATCCTGGCGCTCGGCCGCCTCTGCCATGAGCTTGGACAGGCGGGCTTGAACGTTGGTTGAGCGGCCGGCGAGGAACGCCTTGGCGTCGTCGACCAGCTCATCATAGTCCGCTGCGCTGATCCGCCCGACACACGGCGCCGAGCAGCGCTTGATCTGGTAGAGCAAGCACGGCCGCGACCGGTTCTCGAAATAGCTGTCCGAGCAGCTTCGCAGAAGGAAGAGCTTCTGCAGCGCGTTGAGCGTCCGGGTGACCGAACCGGCGCTCGCGAACGGCCCGTAATATTGGCCTTTGATACGGCGCGCCCCGCGGTGCTTCTGGATCCTCGGGAACGCGTGATCTTCACGCAGCAGGATGAACGGGAAGCTTTTGTCGTCGCGAAGAAGCACATTGTAGGCAGGCCGGAAGCGCTTGATCAGCTGCGCCTCGAGCAGCAGCGCCTCGGCCTCCGTGCGGGTCGTGACGATCGTCATCGAGCGGGTCTGGGCGATCATGCGCTGCAGCCGCTTCGGAAGCTTGGAGACCTGGGTGTAGCTGGTGACCCGGTTCTTCAGCGCCCGCGCCTTGCCGACGTAGAGCACGTCGCCGCGAGCGTCCTGCATCCGGTAGACGCCGGGCCGCCGCGGAAGCGTCTTCCAAACCTCCCGGATCGCCGCGACGCCCTTCTCCAGGTCCGGCTGGTCCGCGCCCCGCAAGGCATAGGTCGCCTGATCCTCGTTGAAGCGCTCGGCGGCTCTCGGGTGGTCGGGACGGTCGGCCTTGCTCACACGGAGGAGATAAGCGCTAGCGAAAGCCAGCGCGAGGGGTCACGCAGCGGCCCGCGCCTGCTCTTCCTCGCTCAGCATCCATTCGACCGCCATTCGGGCGTGGAGCGCGGTCGTGTCGTAGACTGGAATGACGTTCGCCCGGACATCGACCGCAAGCACCAATTCGGTGCAGCCGAGCACGACCGCCTGCACTTTCTGCTTGGCGAGATCGGTAATCAACGTCTTCAGTTTGCGCTGGCTGTCGCGGACGACCCGGCCTGCGGCCAGCTCTTCGAAAATGATTCGGTCGACTTCGCGGATCCAGCTCGGCTCAATCGGCGCGAGGCTGATGCCGCGCGATTCGAGCCGGCTTCGGACGTGCGGCTCGGTCATGGTGAAGCGCGAGCCAAGCAGGGCAACGCGGGTCCGGCCGTCGGCGACGAGCCGGTCCGCGGCGGCGTCGCCTATGTGCAGCACGGGAATTCCCACATTCGCGGCCACGGCATCGTAGGACTTGTGGACGGTGTTGCAGGCGATGATCAGGCCTTCCGCTCGACTGCCCTCCAGCCTCTTGGCGGCATCGATCATGACCTTTGCGATCCCGTCCCAGTCACCGGCGAACTCCATCGCCGCAATCTGGGCAAAATCGACGCTTTCGATGGAAAGCGGAGCGCTGTGAAGACCGCCGAGGCGCTGCGCGATGCCGTGGTTGATATGTTCGTAATAGAGCGCGGTCGAAGACCAGCTCATGCCCCCGATGATGCCCAGCTTGCGCAACCTTTTGCCCCTTCCCGCTGCCGGCGAAATGGAATCGCGCCGATTAACCGGCGTTTTCAACCAAGCGCAGTATGAGTGGCAAGAGCTAAATATCTGATTTAATGATAAATTAATAACAGTTCGACGAGGCGCTAGGCCGGCTTGCGGAAGCGATAGACGATCCGATCCGTGCGCAAGCGAATTGCGGGATCGAACACATTCTTTTTGTGATCGTCGGCGGGATTGCGCAGCAGCGGCGATTCGGCCTCCAGAACGAAGCCCGCCGCCTCGAAGTCCGAGCGGACGGTTGCCGGGTCGATCCGATGGAGCGTCTGCGCGACCTGGCGGGTGTCACCGCCGGGATTGGCGACATGATCGATCACGCCGAGGATCCCGCCCGGCTTCATTGCCCGGTAGAGCGCGGCAACGAACGGCTTCGGGTCCATTCGCGGAAATTTGTATTCATCGCTCTCCCAATAAAGGTCGTGATAATCCTGATTGAACATCACGAAATCATAGGTTTTTTCGGGAAGCTCGATGGCGGCGGCCGGGCTGACGATGAGCTGGAGGTTGGGGATCTTGCTGTGGCGCTGATCCCAACTTTCCTTCGTCTTCGCGTCGACGAAGTTTGCCGCTTCCCAGGCATCGACGGAGCCCTGCGTCCCGACCGAGCGGGCCAGGATCAGCCCCCAATAGGCATTGCTTCCGAACAGATCGAGCGCTCGATCGCCCCGTTTGAGACCCAGGAACTGGAGCACCTCGGCGGGTTTGCGAGAGGCATCCAACTCCCTCATGCCATTAGTGCGGTCGGGCGCCGCGACGGCCGCAGCGACGTCCGGCGTTGGCGCCTGGCCGCATGACGGGGCCGCGACACATGATAGGAGGGCTGCGGCAATAGCGGCTCGGATGTGCATGACATTTCTCCTCGAACGCAATTCGAGGGCGCATCCGGTGCGGCCGCCAGTCCAAAGCGGATGAACGCGTGATTCTTTCGACCAATCGACTGAAAATCTTCAACCGAGGGCTTTGACGATCTCCTCGACCATCTTCTTGGCGTCGGCGAGCAGCATCATCGTATTGTCGCGGTAGAACAATTCGTTGTCGACTCCGGCATAGCCGACCCCGCCCATCGAGCGCTTCACAAACAGCACGGTGCGCGCCTTCTCCACGTCGAGCACCGGCATTCCGTAAATCGGCGAACTCTTGTCGGTCTTGGCCGCCGGGTTGGTGACGTCGTTGGCGCCGATCACGAAGGCGACGTCGGTCTGGGCGAACTCGCTATTGATGTCTTCGAGCTCGAATACCTCGTCGTAGGGCACGTTCGCCTCGGCCAGAAGCACGTTCATGTGCCCCGGCATTCGGCCGGCGACCGGGTGGATCGCATATTTGATCCGCACCCCTTCCGCCTTGAGCTTATCGGCCATTTCCTTGAGCGCGTGCTGCGCCTGGCTGACCGCCATTCCGTAGCCCGGAACGATGATCACCTGGTCGGCCTGTTTCATCAGGAAGGCCGCGTCTTCGGCCGAGCCGCGCTTGTATGGCCGATCGATCGCCGCTGCATCGGCGGACGCCGAAACTCCGCCGAAACCGCCGGCGATGACCGATATGAAGCTGCGGTTCATCGCCCGGCACATGATGTAGCTGAGGATCGCACCCGAGCTTCCGACCAGCGCGCCGGTGATGATCATCGCGCTGTTGTGGAGCGTGAACCCCATCGCCGCCGCCGCCCAGCCCGAGTAGCTGTTGAGCATCGAGATCACGACCGGCATGTCGGCTCCACCGATTGGGATGATCAGCAGGAAGCCGATCGCGAAGCTGAGCCCCGCGACGGTGAAGAAGACCCACGGTGCCTGGTCCTGGGTGAAGTAGGCGATCAGGCCGAGGATCGCGGCTAGGGTGGCGAGGTTGATCGCGTGCCGGAGAGGCAAGAGGATCGGCTTGCCAGACATGTTGCCGTTGAGCTTCAGGAAGGCGATCACCGAGCCCGAGAAGGTTATCGCGCCGATGGCGACACCGAGGCCCATTTCGACGCGACTGACGGGGTTGATTATCGGGACGAAACCGGGGGCGAGTAGCGACCAGCCGGAGCCGTCTCCGAGTTGCGTGATGCCGAACGCCACTGGATTGAGATATGCGGCAGCGCCCACAAGAACCGCCGCCATTCCGACGAGGCTGTGGAACGCCGCGACGAGCTGCGGCATCGCGGTCATCTGGATCTTGCGGGCGGTGACGAGGCCAACCCCGCCGCCAATGAACATGGCACCCGCGATCTCGACGATCGAGGCGATCTGATGGACGGCGAGCGTCGTTCCAACCGCGATCGCCATCCCAACCATGCCAGTGTAATTGCCGCGGCGACTGCTCTCGGGACCGGAGAGTCCCCTCAGCGCGAGTATGAAACAGACCCCGGAAATCAGGTAAGCGAGAAGCACCCAGGCGGGCGTCGCCGCCGCCTCATGCATCGACGTCACCATCGTCATGCTGAACTTGTTTCAGCATCCATTTCTGAGACGGACGGTGCGGGTGGAGACATGGACCCTGAAACGAGTTCAGGGTGACAGGATTGGAGCGCTTCATTTGCTGCGCTCCTTCTTCTTGTACATCGCGAGCATTCGCGCCGTGACCGCGAAGCCGCCGAAGATGTTCACGCTCGCCAGCGCGACTGCGACGAGCCCGAGCCATTTCGAAGACGGGCTTCCGCCAGCAGCCGCGGCAATCAGCGCTCCGACGACGATCACCGAGGAAATCGCGTTGGTCACGCTCATCAACGGCGTGTGCAGCGCCGGGGTGACCGACCAGACGACGTAATAGCCGACGAAGCAGGCCAGTACGAAGATCGACAATATGGAGACGAAATCCATGATCCCTCCAGCGGCAAACCCGCGGCGGCTTTCTGGCGGCTGGCTCCGGCGCTGTCGAGTGGCGGCGAGCCGTTAATCGGATCGCGGTTAGCGATTTGATAACCTTTTCGCGCGCATGCGTAGCGCGCAATTGGGGAGGAAGAGCGCTCCGTGTCGAAGCGCCCGAAAGTCAGGACCGAAAAGCGGCCGTGGAAATTGCTGCTGTGGACGGCAATAGCCGGCCTCATCTTCGGTTTGATCGCTTTCGGGGAGATCGCGGAAGGCACGCTTCGGATCGCGCGAAACAGCCTCCACTGGCATAAGGCGAGCAGCGACATCGTGCTCGTCAAGATCGACAATCAGTCCCTGCGCAAGATCGGCCGCTGGCCTTGGCCACGGCGCTATCATGCTCAACTCACCGACCGGCTCACGGAAGCCGGTGCCAAGCGAATCTTCTTCGACATCAGCTTCTTCGGCGCAACCAATCCTGAGGATGACCAAGCGCTCGCGGAGGCGCTGAAGCGGTCCGGCCGGGTGACTCTGGCCGTTCGCACGCGCTCCGGACCAAACGCCGGGACGGCGCAGCTTGGAATGCCGTTGCCGGAGCTTGCGAATTCCGCCCAAGGCCTGGGCACCATCAGCTGGCGCTACGATTTCCAGCAGGCGGTAACGGAAATCCCCTACGCGGCGACGGTCGACGCGCGCATCGTTCCATCCTTTTCGTCGCTCCTATCCGGACGCGCCGGAAGTCCAAGCGCGACCTTCACGCCCGATTATTCGCTCGATCCAAAGTCCATCCCGAGCGTCTCGGCAACGAGCATCTTGGACGGGACCTTTGATCGCCGGATGATTTCAGGGAAGGACGTGGTGATCGGAACCGCAAGCGAGGAGATCGGCGACCAGTTCTTCGTCCCAGGCACCGGGCGGATGGCCGGAGCCTATGTCCACGTGATTGGCGCCGAAACGTTGAAGGATGGGCGACCCGTCAACCTCGGCTGGATTCCGCTGTTCGTCATTGCGCTCGCAGCGGGAGCTTTTGCACTATGGCGGCGCGACGGTCGGCAACAGGTCCTGATACTTGGGACGACGGCGATCACGGTGCTGTTTGGGCCGACGCTGCCCGAAATGTACGACATCTCTTTTGATGTTACGCCGGGCCTATTCGTGATCATCGTGATTGCGAGCGCGCTTGGTTGGCGCCGGTATCGCATGCAAGGTTTGGTCAATCCCATCTCCAACCTGCCCAATCTCAACGCTCTGCGGGACAATCGCGACGGCAAGAAGCAGTCCCTGATCGCTGCCCGAATTCTCAATTACGAAGAGATCGTCGCAACGCTTCCGCCGAACAGCGAGAGGCAACTGATCGATCAGATCGTTTCGCGTCTTTCGGTCGGCGCCCCGAATCGAACGCTCTACCAGGGCGACGGAGGAATCTTCGCGTGGTTCGAAGAATCGCGTGCGCCGTTCGGAAATCATCTCGACGCGCTCTATTCGCTGTTCCGCAACCCGGCGCGGATCGCGGGCTTGTCCATCGATCTGTCCGTAGCGTTCGGGGTTGAAGTCGGCAGCAGCCGATCGCTGCCCAACCGTCTCGCGAGCGCGCTCGTGGCCGCGGAAGAGGCGGCGCACGACGGCCTGAAGTGGAAATTCCACGACCCGGAAAGCCTGCAGGAAGCGTCCTGGAAGCTGTCGATCCTCAGCGAGCTCGATTCCGCGATCGACCGCGGCGAGGTCTGGGTCGCCTACCAGCCCAAGCTCGACATCGCCACGAACCGGATTGTCGGAGCCGAGGCGCTCGCCCGCTGGACCCATCCCGAGAAGGGTCCGATTGCCGCCTCCGAATTCGTCGCGGCGGCTGAGCAGCATGACCGCATCGGAAAACTCACCGACTTCGTCCTGGAAAAAGCGATTGGAGCGGTCGCTGAGATCAACAAGCGTGACCAGGACTTCGAGATTGCGGTGAACCTCTCCGCGCGCCTTCTTAGCGATAAGGGCTTCACCCTGCGCGTGGCGGCCCTGCTCGCGCGGCACAGTCTGGAACCGCACCATCTTACGCTAGAGCTGACGGAGACCGCGGCGCTCGCGGACAGCGGCGAAAGCCTCGAGATGATCACTCGATTGCGCGAGCTCGGAGTGCGGATCTCGATCGACGATTACGGCACGGGCCTGTCAACGCTCGACTACCTGAAGAAGATTCCGGCGAACGAGATCAAGATCGACCAAAGCTTCGTCAAAGGAATGGTCGACAACCGCTCCGACCGCTTGATGGTGCAGTCGACGATCGGCCTTGCTCATTCGCTGGGCCGCAAGGTCGTCGCCGAGGGGGTCGAGCAGGACGATGTTCTCGACCTGCTGATCGAGATGGGATGCGACGTCGCCCAGGGATTTGCCATTGGTCGGCCCATGAGCCTCGAGAGCCTGGTGAAGCGCATCGCGACGGACCGCGGCAAGCGGCACGTCGCTTAGTCCAATCCATTCCATGCGCTGCTAAGTTTCAGCGCCAAGATCCGAAAAAATCGCCCTAATCTGGATTAGTCTCGAAAAGGCTCATCCACGCTGGGTTGGTTAATAGTTTGCTAACCATATCGATTAAGGTTAATGTCCTCTGCATCTGCCGAATCAATTTTGATTACAGGGGACGTTACAATGAAGAAGACAAAAGCCACCCGCGGCTTCTGGAGCTGGCTGATTGGCGGCGGCTGGGCCGGCGGCGGAAGCGGCGGCTAAAAGTCGCTTCGGCCCGGTTTTTCGGGCCATAAAATCAAAGCGTTACTGAGCGCTCGCCGCCTGGCGAGTGCTTTGTTTTGCGCCTCATGAAAGGCGTGATTCGAGCTCGCTGGCACCGCTGGCTTAGCTCCGCTAACCGGGCCTCATGCTGCATCAGGCGAGCCACACTCTGGCGATTCGCGCGAGTCGCCCCGGACTGCACGAATTGACGAAAGACGTAGCTTCCTGGGTCGAAAACAGCGGAATCCAGGATGGCTTGGTGACAATTTTTTGCCGCCACACGTCGGCCTCGCTGGTGATCCAGGAAAATGCCGCCCCAGCCGCGCGGCGCGACCTCGAACATTATTTCGAGCGGATCGCGCCGGAAGGTGCCGGCTATGAGCACGACGATGAAGGCCCGGACGACATGCCGGCGCATCTGCGCAGCGCTCTGACCAGCACGCAGCTGAGCATCCCGGTGCAGAGCGGCCGCCTGGCGCTCGGTACCTGGCAGGGCATCTTCCTGTTCGAGCACCGCCGGAACACGCCGGAACGTCAAATCGTGCTTCACCTGGTCGGCGAATGAGCGCCAAATCGGTCCGCGCCTGGATCGCTCAAAACGCGCCGGACCTGCCGATCATCGAGGTCGAAGGCACGACCGCGACCGTCAACACCGCCGCTGAAGCGCTGAACGTCGCTCCCGGGCGCATTGCCAAGACGCTCGCGGTCCGCGCGGGCGATCATCTTTTCCTGCTCGTCGCGAGGGGCGACGCGCGGCTCGATAACCGCAAGTGCAAGGACGAATTCGGAGCGAGGCCGCGCATGCTAGGGGCAGATGAGACGCTGGAGCTCACCGGCCATCCGGTCGGCGGGGTCTGCCCGTTCGGCCTGAAGACCCCGCTGCCGGTCTATCTCGACGTGTCGCTTCGCGCCTTCGACACCGTCTATCCGGCAGGCGGATCGCTCAACACGTCGGTCGAGATCGCGACCGAGCGCTTGTTTGAACTCGTCGCCGAGCGCTGGGTCGATCTCTGCCGTTTACCCGAAGCGGTCGGGGCTTAATTCTCCAGCGCTGACGTCTTCGACGGGCCAGGGCGTGCTTGCGATCAGTGAAGCGGCGATCACAGACATCGCCGGTGAAGTCTGGAGCCCGAAGCCGCCCTGCCCTGCCAGCCAGAAAAAGCCCTTCGCGTCGGATGCGAAGCCGACGACCGGGTGCCGGTCGGGCGCGAAGGTCCTGAGACCGGCCCATTTGCTGTGGATCCGGTCCACTTTGACGATGGTCCGCTCCTCCATCCGCCACGCAGCGAGCGCGACTTCGTAATCGTCGGGCTGGGCATCGCACGGCTCGCTCGGCACCTCGTCCATGGGCGAGGCGAACAGCCGTCCGCTCTCGGGAGCGAAATAGATCTCATCGCCGACCGTCTTCGCGAACGGCAGCGCGTCGATTGCGGTGCCGGGCGGCGCGTCGAAGGTGATGATCGTCCGGCGCTTGGGTTCGAAGCCCAGAGGTCGAACCCCGGCAAGTTTCGCAACCACATCGGCCCAGGATCCTGCGGCGTTGACCAGGATCGGCGCAGAAAACACGTCGCCCTTCTCGCTCGTGACCTCCCAGACGTCCCGAACGCGTTTGATCACAGCTGCGCGCGCACCTGTGACCAGCTCGCCGCCGCGCCGGCGTAGCTGGCGCAGATTGCCCTGGAGCAAAGCGTGCGGATCGAGGCGAATGCCGCGGCGGTCGGCAATGCCGTGAACCGCATCCTCCTTGAGCAACGGACAGAGTTCGTGGACGCCGCGGGCGTCCAGCCGGTCGAGCGTGGCGAACGGCGAGATATCGGCTTCCAGTGCATCCAGCTCCTCGCGCTCATCGTCGCGGGCATGGATCAGGACGGGCATTGGGCGGCCAATCGGGACCTCGGCGAAGTCATCCGGTGGATCGTCGAAGAAGCCGCGGCTGGCGAGAGTCAGCGCCCTGACCAGGCGGTCGCCGAGCGCATAATGGAGCATGGTCGCGCTGCGCCCTGACGAATGAAAGCCAATCTGCTCCTCGGCCTCGAGGACGGCAACTTTCGCGTGACTGGAGAGCGCGGCAGCGGCGGACAGCCCGGCGATGCCGCCGCCGATGATCAGGATGTCGTAAGCTGCCGCCACCGGATCAGGCGGCGGTCAGCCGCTCGTGGACGACCTTGCCGTTCTGGGTCAGCCGGATGCCTTTGACGATCTCGTCATCGTCAGGGAGGACCGGCCCGCCCTGCTCCTTGTCCCAGAAAGCGGAGAGGAAATTGTAGAGGTTGCGGGCGAACAGCGCGGATGCGTCCGCGGCGAGGCTGCGCGCCAGGTTGGACGCGCCGATGATCGTCACGCCGTGCTTCACGATGATCTCGCCCGAAACACTGCCCTCGACATTGCCACCGGCATCGGCCGCCAAATCGACAATCACGCTTCCCGGCCGCATGGTCGCGACCTGCGCATCGCTGATCAGCCGCGGCGCGGGCCTGCCCGGGATCAAAGCCGTCGTGATGACGAT
>Ga0068858_100006352_pt1 | contig 11509 bp, 5 predicted proteins | sample KBSSwiS12_FD_66589 | JGI IMG/M metagenome (GOLD analysis project Ga0068858, IMG submission 66589) | Switchgrass rhizosphere microbial communities from Kellogg Biological Station, Michigan, USA - KBS Switchgrass S1-2 | ecosystem: Host-associated > Plants > Roots > Rhizosphere > Soil ... | reverse complement strand
AGCAGGTCTTCAGGGAGAGTCCGGACATCGCGGTCCCGATGGCGCTCGACCCGCAACTGAACCCGCCGGGTCCGGAACCTCCCGGCACACCGATCGTGCCGCGCCTGTCGGCACCGACCACGTGGTGGCTGCAGGTGATGGGACGCCTCAAGCCTGGCGTGACAGCCGCGCAGGTGCAGGCGAACCTCGAGACCGTGTTTCAGCATACGGCGCGCGCGGGCCTCGACGGATTTCTGGGGTCGTTGCCGGAGGCTACGCGATCGACCTCGCGCTATCAGAACCGTACGGCGATGCCGCGCCTCGTCGTGGACTCCGGCGCCAGGGGCATCTACGACGTGAATCTGTCCGACGAACGCGCGGTCACGATTCTCAGCGTCGTCGTGATGCTGGTGCTGCTGATCGTCTGCGCGAATGTCGCCAACCTGCTGCTCTCACGCGCGACGACGAGGCAGAAGGAGATTTCGATTCGCCTCTCGCTGGGCGCGACGCGCGGGCGGCTGGTGCGTCAGCTGCTGACGGAGAGCGTTCTGCTCGCGGCGATCGGCGGCACCCTCGGCATCCTCGTCGCGAAATGGAGCAGTCAGCTCCTGCCCGGTGGCGCGGGGCAGGCGACCGCGATCGACTGGCGCGTGCTGTCCTTCGTGCTGGTCGTCACGGCCGTGACGGGCATCGCCTTCGGCATTGCACCCGCGCTGCGTGCCACGTCGATGAATGTCAGTGCGAGTCTCAAGGAAACGAGCCGGTCGGTTGCCGGGTCCCGCAGTGTGTTGACGAAGAGCCTGCTCGTGCTGCAGGTGGCGGTGTCGCTGGTGCTGCTGATCGCCGCCGGCCTGTTTCTTCGCACGCTGAACAATCTGCGCCATGTTGACGTCGGCTTCAACACGCGCAACCTCGTCCTGTTCCAGGTGAACCCGTCTCTGAATCGATACGACGACAACAAGGCCGCCACACTGATCGAGCAGATGACGAACCGTCTGCAGGCGGTGGCCGGCGTCCGCGCGGTCGGCGTGTCCACTGTGCCGCTGTTGTCGAACAGCGTCAGCTCGACGTCGATCTTCAGGCAGGGGCGCACGTATGCACCACGGCAGTCCGACAGCATCAACGTCCTGTCGATCTCGCCCGACTATTTCAAGACGATGGAGATGCCGCTGGTGAGCGGCCGCGGTTTCACGGAGCGCGACAGTCAGTCGGCGCCGAAAGTGGCGATCATCAACGAAACCGCGGTCCGGAAATATTTTCCGAACGAGAACCCGATTGGCCTGCGCTTCGGCCAGACCGTCGAGCAAAGTGGTCAGCTCGAGATCGTCGGCGTGCTGCGCGATGCCAAGTACAACGGCGTCCGTGACGATATTCCCCCGACGATGTACGTGCCGCATCTGCAGGGAAGGCCGGCGACGGTCTTTCAAGTGAGAACCGCGGCCGATCCCGCGGCCGCCATCGGCGCGATTCGCGAGGCGGTGCGGCAAATCGATCCGAACCTGCCGCTGATGGACGTCGCGACGCAGGAAGAGCAGATCGACAAGAACCTGCAGCAGGAACGGGTCTTCGCACAGGCCTACGCGATGTTTGGCGGCCTCGCCATGCTGCTCGCGGCGGTTGGTCTGTTCGGCTTGATGTCCTACAGCGTGGCGCGGCGCACCAACGAGATCGGCATCCGGATGGCGCTGGGCGCTCAGGCGCGCGACGTTCTCGGGCTCGTGATGGGTGAATCCATGCGCCTGGTCGCCTTCGGCATCGTCATCGGCCTGGTCGTGGCGATGGCCGCGGGCCGGCTCGTCGCGAGCCTGCTCTTCGGGCTGGCTGCCACCGACGCGATGACCATGCTCGTGGCGACGCTGGTGATGCTGGTGGTCGCAGCAACCGCCGGTTATCTGCCCGCGCGCCGCGCGTCACGCGTCGATCCGCTGGTCGCGCTGCACTACGAGTAGCTGTGTGGTCAGGCCTGAAGGCCTGCACTACGCCGGACGAGAACGTGAAGAGGAAACTGATGCCTAGCGGGGCGGCGTTTTGGCGCGTTGCTCTTCGGCGCGAGCGCCCCTGAGAAAATTCTCGATCGCGTAGTTACCCTCGTGGCAGTCGACGCCGTACAAGGGTGCGTTACTCGCCCTCAGCGGCCATTCGGCCGTCCACGACGTGGTCCACGTGTCGGGATCGTCGACAGTTACGCGATGGCGCAGGGTCGTGGCGTCAACTCTCGAGAATCGTTCGACCACATGCAGCCGCTCGCCGGAGTCGAGATTGTGCGATTCGGACCTGAAGTTGATCGTGTCGACCACGAGAGTGTCCCCTTCGTAGTGCCCGATGGAATCGCCGAGCCACTTCTTCAGTGACGGCAACGAGTGCGTGCCGTTCAGGCGGATGATGCGCGCGTCGTGGATCCACTCGGTGAAGATCAGCACGTAGGCGTCCGTCTGGACGATTTGGTAGTAGCCAGGGATGACCTCGCTCGGGATCATCGGCGGTGAGGCTGTGGAACCACCAACCCCGAAATTGCCGAGCAGGCAGCGCTCCGACAGGCTGAACGTTTCGGGATCGTCGAACGATCGCTTCGGGCGGGCGGCGATTCGCGCCGTCGCCGCCGGCAGCAGCGGCGGCAGCATGCCGTTGGCGGGATCGACGATCAGCGAGGTGCGGAGACCGTCGAGCCTGTACGCTTCCGTTTCGACGAACCGGTCGTCGATATCCGCCTGTGTCAGTCGATCCGCCGCAGAAGGAAGCCGATTGAGGACGCGATCTGGCGCTGTGCGTACGTACTCAGCAGCCTCTTCCGGCGTGAAGGCCGCCTTGTCCTTGAAATCCGCCGGCCGCTGAAGCGGCGTCAGCGTGGCGCCATTCCATGTCCCTTCGAGGTTGGGACGGGCAGGCGCCGCTTGCTGCGCAAGCACTCGGGGACCGGTGAATAAGGCGGCTATCGCGAGCGGCAGCAGCAGCTGCTGCCGGACCAACCTGTACCACGCGGCACCGTCACGACGTGGAGCATCTTTCATGGCCATGCATCGAACAGAGTTCTGCCGGTTAGTGCGCGTCTGGCGTCGATCGTTTCGCTAGCCGGCAGGGGTCCGGCTACCGCCGGACACCACCGGGTCCTTCGTCAGTTAACGTGTAGCACCTCGAAACATTTCGTGCGAAGACGGCCCGCAGGCCCACGCCTCATTGAGGCAAATGGGCGAGGCCTGCCTGTGCGCACTCGTCGACCACGGTCAGGTAGCGCTGGACCGCGGCCGTTCCAATCACGTACGGGTTCGGTTCTCCCGGTTTGCGCTGGAGGACCGCCGGAAGCTTCGTCTTCGATCCGTCGAAGATGAGGTGATTCGAGATCAGCACATCGGCGCCGGCCTTTGCCACGATGTCCTTGAATCGGCGCGCCGACGCACTGTAGGTTTCAAACCAGAACCGGTCGGGATGCTCCGGCGTGATGTAGGCGGCACGGTTGGCCATCCAGTTGAACGCCGTCCCGCCCCAGTGCGCAGCAACGTGCGGCGTGCCGTGGTCGGTGACCGGAATCAACGTCGAGAGCGTCCCCAGCGTGTGCCCCGGGGTGTTGTACAGCGTGAGCGTCGTATCACCGAGCGTGAGTTTCTGCCCGTCGGTCGCGACCATGTCGCGCCGCGGTTTGGTCTGCGTGGATTTGTCGAGCAGATCCCAGTCTGCCGCGCCCAGAATCACGTGCGCGTTGAACTTGTCCTGCAGGTACTTGGCGCCGCCCGAATGATCGGAGTGCCCGTGGCTGATGACGACGTACTTGATCGTCGCCGGATCCAGTCCCAGCGTTCTCAAGCCGCCTGATACTTCGTCGTCGACTGAATAGTCGAAGATGGAATCGATCAGGATGATGCCGGCCGAGGTCGTGACCGCCCAGACCGAGTATTCGGACTGCCCGAGAAAGTACAGGTTATCGAACACCTTCACAGGGTCGGCGTGCCAGGCGCTACGTGGTGGAGGACCCGCGGGACGCGGCGCAGCCGGCGCTCGCGGCGCAGGCGGCGTGGCAGGGGGCACGGCCTCCGTGCAGATGCGATCGAAGACGCCGGCGAAATCGGATCCGGCGGCCGCCTTGGCGGCGGCCACGTGGGCGTCGACTCGACTCGCATTCGATTGCGCGATCGCACCCGCCGAGGTGAGGCTCCAGGCAGCGGCAACCGCGACGACAACGCCGGCGACATGTCTTTTCAACACAGACCTCCTGCGAACGCCCCTAGCATAGTTGATGACGCCGCCGCTTATTTCTGAAAGCGCCACGCCTGGTTGTCGGCGCCGCTGCAATCCCACTGCTGGATGCCGGCGCCGTCGGCCGGACTCTTGTCCTTCACGTCGAGGCACTTGCCGCTCGCGATGTTGATCAGTTCGTTGAAGTCGCCTTTTTTCTGGAGCCGCCATCGCTGGCTGGGGCTGCCAATCCAGCGGTTCTGATCGACGCGTCCGCCGTTGCGGAGGTCGCCGCCGGCGACCTCGAGCACCTTGCCTGTCCCGACGCTCACGATCGCGAACTCGCCGCTCCCCAGCTCGATGACGTTCCAGCGCTGATTGGGTTGTCCGCCGTAGCCCCACTGCTGGACCTGGGCGCCCCTGCGTGTGCTGCGATCCTGCACGTCGAGCCCTTTGTTGCTCATACGGTTGACGATGCCGCCGCTGAAGACGACGTCGCCGCGCGGACGATCGCCGCCGTACCCACCGCCGTATTCCAGGCCTGGAGGCGCCGGATATGCCGGCCGCGCCCGCCCATCGTCACTGTCAGCCCATCGGTACTCCAGCCGAGTGACGTTGCCGCTGCGGAGGTTGTACACGCATTCGAAATCGAACGGACGGCCGCGGTCGCTCTCGTCGTGTGAGTAGCGGCCCTCGCCTTGCACCAGCGCTTCGCCGTTCGACGACGGTCGAACGGCAGCGTCGCGCTGATTCACAACGGCCCGAGGATCGCGACCGCCGTCTTCCCGACCCAGCCGGCTCTGGAGCTCACGCGAGCAGCTCGAAAGGGCCGCAGTGTCGGCATCGCGCTGTGCGGCGGTGGATGGCTGTGAGTGGAGGACCGCGGCGATTGAGAGCAGAAATATCAGGAAGCTGTGAACGCAGGGCTGACGGCCTCCGCCTGGGGCTGCGGCGTTCCGCCTTAGCCTCAGCGAACGCGGAAGCCCTGCGCCACAGATGAGAGTGGTGGGGCACGGCTTCAGCCCTGCGCCACAGATGAGAGTAGTGGCGCACGGCTTTAGCCGTGCGATGGCGAAATCGCCGTTCACGGCTGACCGTCCAACACGCGTCTGTACGCAGCCTCGTACATCGGAACGACGAGCTGTGCGCAATAGCGGCTGCGGACCAACTCCACCGCGGACCGTATTATCGACGCGCGAAGCGCACGATCGGTCAGCAGGGCGACGCCGCGCTGCGCCATGTGCGTCACGTCCTCGGGCGCGCAGACAAAACCTGTCACGCCATCCTCGATGATCTCGGGCAGGCCGCCGACGTTGGACGCGACAACGGGCACCTCGCACGCCATCGCTTCAAGAGCCGCCAGTCCGAAGCTCTCCTGCGCGGACGGCAGCAGAAAGAGATCCGCGATCGACAGAAACGCGACGAGATCCGTCTGCTCTCCGGCGAAGGTGACGACGTCCGACAGCCCGTAGTCGACGACGCTGCGCTCGATATCGGCGCGGACCGGACCGTCGCCGACGAGGACGAATCGCGCACGCACCTCGCGTCGAATCTGCCGGAACACATCCAGGGCGACGTCGACGCGCTTCACTGCGCGGAAGTTGGACACATGGATGACGATGGCTTCGCAATTGTTTTCAGGGCAGTACTGCTCGCGCAGCTCCGGCGCGGGCCGCCGCCGGTACTCGGCGCAGTCGAGGAAATTTGGAATCACCTGGATGTTGCGCTGGACGCCCAGCGATCTCGTCGTGTCTGCCTTGAGGCTGTTCGACACCGCGGTGACGGCATCAGATTGCTCGATAGAGAAGGCGACGACCCTGGCGTATGAAGGATCGCTGCCGACGAGCGTGATGTCCGTGCCGTGCAGGGTGGTGATTGCACGCGGAGCGCGCACGGCGGACGCCTCGAGCATGTGACGCGCGAGATACGCCGCCGTGGCGTGCGGAACGGCGTAATGTGCGTGAACGATGTCGAGGCGTCGCTCCTCGGTTACGCGAGCGATCGTATTGGTCAACGCCAGCAGGTACTGCGGCTCGCGGAACAACGGATACGGCGGTACCTCCACGCGTTCGAACGACAGGCCGGGAACGCCGGACCGCCAGCGGAACGGGCGCTCGCCGCTGATGACGTGGATCTGGTGCCCCCGAAGCGCGAGCGCATACGCCAGCTCGGTCGCGACGACGCCGCTTCCGCCGACCGACGCGTAGCAGACCATGCCGATGTTCATGGCCGGTGCTTCAATACGCCGGATCGCAGAAGCGGTTCGCGAACGACAAGGCCTTCCGCGAATGCGACGCCCGCCAATGCGCCGAACTGTGCGTCGCGGCTTTCGATGAGCTGGCCAAAAGTCGATGCGGTGAGACGAGTCGCGACCGATTCGTCGCCGGTTGGTGCGAACTGGCTGGCGTAACAGGCCAGCGCATCCCGCTTGCGCTGGTAGTAGTCCGACACGTCGACGACAAACGAAGGCGAGGCACCGTCGTTGATGAAGTAGTAGACGACCCAGTCAGGACGCCACGGATCATCGTCGGTGACATACCGGCGAAGGCCGCTCGTGAACGCGGCGCGTTGGAGGACCTGACTGGCCGCGACATGATCGGGGTGACGATCGTGCCAATAGGGAATAGCCACCGAACGCGGACGGTGACGACGGATGATGTCGACCGCGGACCGAATCATCGGCGGCGTCGTCGCGATCCCGCCGTCGGGCCAGCCAAGGTTCTCACGCCAGAGCGCACCAAGCACACGCGCGGCGGCTGACGCTTCTTCGCGGCGTTGTTCCCGGCTGCCGTTGCTCGAGAGCTCCGCCTCGGTCAGATCGCACAAGCCGACGGTGTGTCCCTCGGCCGTGTGACGAGCGACCGTCCCGCCCAAACCGATTTCGATGTCATCGGCGTGCGGTCCGAACGCCAGAAGATCGATCGACGTCATGCGCTATTCTAGTGTTCGCGCGAGTGTTTTCTGGTCGGCTGAGCTTGGAGTCGACCCGCGAGTTCCGCGATGATGTGTGTCGTGGCGGAACCTTCCCGATCGCGATCCATTCAGCTGTTCTTCCCAACGACATGAACAATACGGGCGTGATCGCAGGGACCGCCGGCTCTGTGTCCGGTCCAGTAGAGCTCCTTGGCATCGAACTCCTGGAGGAGCATGCGCGGCGTCTTGGCGCCTTGTTCACCGTCTCGCGCCGGCCTCGTGGCAACGGCCGCGCGCATCTGCGGCGCCTCGACGAAAACAGACAAGCGCTCAAGGACGCGTACAACCTCCTGGCCGCCGACGTGCGCCGCGGCGAGCTCGCGTCGCCCGCGACGGAGTGGCTGCTCGACAACTTCCACGTGATCGCGGCGGCCGGCCGCGATGTCGTCCGCGATCTGCCGTCGGCCTACTTCCGGCGACTGCCTACAATCGCGGCCGATGAATTCGAAGGCGTCCCGCGCATCTACGCGCTCGCGCTCGAGTTGATTCGAACCAGCAGCGGACAGCTCGATGCGCAGCGGCTCTCCCGGTTCATCGTCGCGTTCCAATCGGTGACGCCGCTCACGATCGGAGAGCTGTGGGCATGGCCGAGCGTCCTGAAGCTGGCGCTGATCGAGCACCTGCGAAGCCGGGCCGACATCATGGTCGCCACTCGAGCGCAGCGTCAGCAAGCCGATCGCGTCGCAGGTATCCTCGAGGAGCCGGCAGCGTCGGAGGTCGGCATCTGGCCCGAAACAGTCCATCCAGCCTTTGCGACTCGTCTCCTGCAGCGCTTCAGGGAATACGGCGAGGTCGCCTCGGCGCTTCGCGCACAGCTGACCGCCGCACTCGAAGCGAAAGGGCAGACGGTCGAAGACGCCATCCGTGCCGAGGGCCAGCACCAGGCGACTCAGCAGGCGTCGATGACCAACCTGATCGGAAGCCTGCGGCTGATCTCCTCGTTCGACTGGAGCGAATTCTTCGAGAGCGTCAGCCTCGTGGAGCACGTGCTGCAGCGCGATCCCGCCGGCGTCTACGCCCGAATGGACTTTCGAAGCCGCGACCGCTACCGGCACGCGGTCGAGGAGTTGGCCGATCCGACCGGCGACAGCCAGCTTCGTGTCGCGCTCAAGAGCGTCGAGCTGGCACGCCGCGTCGCGGAGGTCACCCCGAATGCGAGGGGCGCCCATGTCGGCGAGCACCTGATTGGCAACGGCCGCCGCCAGTTCGAGCGCAGCGTCGATTGGGTTCCGAAACCAAGCGAGCACATCCGCCGTTTGTGTTTCCGGTATGCCACGCCGATCTATCTCGGCATCATCGGCCTCGGCACACTGTTGCTCGCCGGCATCGCCCTTCGCTACGTGCAGGCCCACGGGGCGCACGGCGCGATGGCGTTGGCCGCGGTCCTGCTGACGCTGATTCCCGCGAGCGAGCTGGTGATCCAGATCGTGCAGCGCGTGGTGAGCTATCTGATTCCGCCGCGGCGCCTGCCGCGACTCGAGTTCGATCGGCTTCCGCAGGACACGCGGACGATGGTCATCGTGCCGACGATGCTCGAGGACGTGGCGCAGGTGAAGGATCTGCTCGCGCACCTCGAGGTGCAGGCGCTCGGGAACGTCGACCCGCAGATCCACTTCGCCCTGCTCACCGACTTCCGCGACGCCGTCTCGGAAACGCTTCCGCGCGACGAAGAGATTCTCGCCGAGGCCAGACGCGGGATTGGAGCTCTGAACGCGAAGTACGCCGAAGGCGGCGTCAGCCGTTTCTTCCTGTTCCATCGGCAGCGCCTCTGGAACGATCGCGAAGGCGTCTGGATGGGCTGGGAGCGCAAGCGGGGGAAGATCGAAGAGTTCAATCAGCTGCTGCGCGGGTCGACGACGACCAGCTTCGTGGTCACCGAAGGCGATCTGCGCATCCTGCCGCAGATTCGGTACTGCATCACGCTCGACGCCGACACGCGGCTGCCGCGCGACGTCGCACGTCAGCTGATCGGGATCATCGCGCACCCGCTGAATCGGCCTCGCTTCGATCCCGCGCGCGGCCGGGTCGTAGAAGGGTACGGGATCCTGCAGCCTCGCATCAGCGTGACCTACACGAGCGCCGCCGGTTCGCTCTTTGCCCGCCTCTACTCGGGGCACACCGGCGTCGATCCGTACACGACGGCCGTGTCGGATACCTACCAGGACCTGTATGGCGAGGGCATCTTCACCGGGAAGGGCCTCTACGACGTTGACGCCTTCAACGCCGCGCTCGCCGGGTCGGTGCCTGAGAACGCCCTGCTGTCGCACGACCTCTTCGAGGGGCTGTACGCGCGCGTGGCGCTGGTCTCCGATATCGAGCTCGTCGACGAGTATCCGTCAAGCGTGCTGGCACACGCCCGTCGTCAGCATCGCTGGATTCGCGGCGACTGGCAGATCCTGATGTGGCTGTTTCCGTTCGTGCCGTCGCGTCACGGCCTGACGGCGAACACGCTGCCCATCATCAGCCGATGGAAGATCTTCGACAACCTCCGTCGAAGCCTCGTCGCGCCGGCGCTGCTGGCGCTCCTGGCCGGCGGCTGGACGGTCCTCGCCGGCCAATCCTGGATCTGGACCCTTGCCGCTCTTGCGGTGCTGGCTTCGCAGCTGTTGCCGATTGTGGCGACGCTGCTGACGGGCCCCGAGCGGTCACAGTCGATTCCGGTATTCCTTCGGAACCTGGCGCGGGATGCCGCGACGACCCTCGCGCAGATCACGCTGAGCATCACCTTCCTCGCGTTCCAGGCGTTCGACACGCTGCACGCGATCGGACTGACGTTGATCCGCGTCGCGGTGACCAGGCGGCGCATGCTGGAGTGGGAGACGGCGGCGTCTCACGCCGCGAGGACGGCAGGGCAGAACGGATTGCACCGCTTTTCCGCGGCGATGACCGCCAGCCCGCTGATTTCCGCCGGCGTTGCCGTCGCGATCATCGTCTCGCACCGCCCGTCGCTCCAACTCGCCTCGCCATTCCTCTTTCTCTGGGCCGTCGCGCCGGCGATCGCCTACCGTCTCAGCCTGCCTGCGGTGTCGCGTGCGAGACCGCTCACCGCCGACGATCGCGCCTTCCTGCGCCGGCTTGCGCGCGAGACCTGGCGATACTTCGACACGTTCGTGACCGCAGACGATTCGTGGCTGCCTCCCGACAACTACCAGGAGATCAACGGCGGCCGCGTCGCAAGGCGAACCTCTCCGACCAATATCGGGATGGGTCTGCTGTCAGCGTTCGCCGCGCACGACCTCGGCTACATCACGACGACGACGCTCGTGACTCGCGTCCGGCAGACGCTGACCACGCTCGAGGGACTCGAGCGGTTCGAAGGCCATTTCCTGAACTGGTACGACACCTCGACGCTGGCGCCTTTGCATCCGCGCTATGTGTCGACCGTGGACAGCGGCAACCTGGCTGGCGCGCTGATCGCAATTTCGCAGGGTCTGATGGCCATCGCGGAGAAGCCCCAGACGCCCGGTCAACTGCTCGCGGGTCTCGAGGACAACGCGCGCCTGCTCGCGGCTGCCACGTCGGCCAGCGCGTCGCGCGTGCTGGACGCCGATGTCCAGATCAACAGCCTGGCGAGAGGCATTGCCAGCGAGGCTCGCCGCGCCGCGCAAGGCGCGGAAACAACCCGCATCGACGAATTGACCGACGAGCTGCGGTCGGCGGCGCTCGATCGCCAGCCGGATTCGACGGACGAGCGCCAGCTGGATATCGAGTACTGGCGGCGGGCCGTCATCGAGACGGTTGCGGCGCTGCGCAGCAGCCGCCCGACTGAGGCGGACTCGTGCCGCGAGCTCGCCCGCGTGTCTGCGGACCTCGCCGACGCCATGCGCTTCGGCTTTCTGTACGACCGGAGGAAGCGGATCTTTGCGATCGGCTATCGCCTCGCCGACGCGACAGGGCCCGGGCAACCCGACGGCGCGTTCTATGACCTGCTGGCCTCGGAAGCGCGGCTCGCCAGCTTCGTGGCGATTTCGAAGGGAGACGTCCCGCAGCACCACTGGTTCCACCTGGGCAGACCCGTCACGAGCGTCAACGGCCGTGCGACGCTCCTGTCGTGGGGCGGGACGATGTTCGAGTACATGATGCCGCTGCTGCTGATGCGAACGTTCTCCGGGACGCTGCTGGATCAGAGCGCCCATGCGAGCGTGGCCCGGCAGCGGGAGTACGGGCAGCATCATCGAAAGCCGTGGGGCATCTCGGAGTCGGCGTACGCCTTCACCGACCACGACGGCAACTACCAATACCGCACGTTCGGTGTGCCCGGGCTCGGGTTGAAGCGCGGCCTGGAAAACGATCTGGTCATCGCGCCCTATGCGACGGCGCTCGCGGCCGTCATCGGCCCCGGCGTCGCATCCCAGAATTTTGCCAGGCTGACGAGCGAAGGTCTGGCAGG
>Ga0068858_100006351_pt1 | contig 11509 bp, 9 predicted proteins | sample KBSSwiS12_FD_66589 | JGI IMG/M metagenome (GOLD analysis project Ga0068858, IMG submission 66589) | Switchgrass rhizosphere microbial communities from Kellogg Biological Station, Michigan, USA - KBS Switchgrass S1-2 | ecosystem: Host-associated > Plants > Roots > Rhizosphere > Soil ... | reverse complement strand
ACCCATGCCTCGGCGGCGTCCTACAATAATCATTGGGGTGTGCCTTTGAGCCTGGCCTCCATGCCGCGCGACAGCGAGTACGGCATTTTCGAAGTGGGGATGAACCATTTCGGCGAGCTGAGAAACCTGGTCAGTTTTGTCGAGCCGCATGTGGCGCTGATCACCACCATCGCGCCCGCGCATCTGGAATTCTTCGGAAGCTGCGAGGCCATCGCCGACGCCAAGTCGGAAATCTTTGAAGGCCTGCTGCCCGGCGGGGCGGCGCTGATCCCCGCCGATAATGAATATGCCGAACGGTTGAAAGCACGCGCCCGCCAGGCCCATGTCTCGCGCATCGTGACATTTGGCGAAAAAGGCGACGCCAAGCTGATCGGCATTACGCCGGACGGCGAAGGCATGCGGGTCAAGTGCGACATCCTGGGCAGAAGCGTGGACTGCCATGTCGGCGCGCCCGGCACTCATATCGCCCAGAATGTGGTGGGCGCATTGGCGGCGGTGGCGCTGCTGGACGGCGACGTGTTGAACGCGGCCGCAGCGCTGAAGAATTTTACCGCTTTGAAAGGCCGCGGCGCGCGGTTCGAAGCCGCCGACATCCAGGTCATCGACGAAAGCTACAATGCCAATCCTGCGTCCATGGCGGCGGCGCTGGCGCTGTTGGGCGCGAGTAGCGGGCGCAAGATCGCGGTGTTGGGCGACATGCTGGAAATGGGTGAGGGCGGTATCGCCCATCATGCCGGGCTGGTCCTCCCCATCGAAGCCAACAAGGTGGATATTGTTTTTGCCAGTGGCGCGCAGATGAAAGCGCTGTGGGAGGCGCTGCCGGCGTCACGCCGTGGCGCTTATGCCGAAACGTCCAACGCGCTGCTTCCGCACCTGCTGTCGGCTGTGAAAGCCGGCGACACCGTGCTGGTGAAAGGCTCCAACGGCGCCAGGATGTCGGTGATTGTCGATGCCTTGAAAGCCAAAAACGCGGGGGCGGCGGCTTAGATGCTTTATTATCTTTCCCTTCTCACCCATACCGATCAACTGGCTTTCTTCCGGCTGTTCCGATACTTGACCTTCCGTTCCGGCGCTGCCGTGGTGACGGCATTGCTGATCGCCTTCCTGATCAATCCCATGCTGATCCGCTGGCTGAAGGTGAAACAGGGCAAAGGCCAACCCATCCGCAGCGATGGCCCCCAGCGCCACATCATCGAAAAAGCCGGCACACCCACCATGGGCGGGCTGTTGATCCTGATCCCCTGGGTGGCATCGACCTTGTTATGGGCCAGCCTGTCCAACCGCTATGTCTGGATCGTGCTCCTGGTGACGGTGAGTTACGGGTTGTTGGGCTTCCTGGACGACTATTACAAAGTGACCAAGCGCACCTCCGATGGCCTTTCCAGCCGCGCCCGCCTTTTGATCGAATTCGGCGTGGCGGCGCTGGGCACCTGGCTGATCATGCGTTCCGAAAGCGACAGTCTGTCGGGGGTGTTGGCGGTTCCCTTCATCAAGACGGCGCTGTTGCCCTTGGGCATGTTCTTTGTGGTGGTGGGCGTGTTTGTGATCGCCGGCGCGGCCAATGCGGTCAACTTCACCGATGGTCTGGATGGCTTGGCCATTGTGCCGGTGATGATCGCCGCCGCCACCTTCACCCTGATCGTCTATCTGGTCGGCAATGAGAGATTCGCCACCTATCTGCAAATTCCTTACATCGAATATTCTGGCGAGCTGGCGGTGTTCCTGGCGGCGCTGGTCGGCGCGGGCCTGGGCTTTCTTTGGTACAACGCGCCGCCCGCCGCCATTTTCATGGGCGATACCGGTTCTCTGCCTCTGGGCGGCGCGCTGGGTGTGGTGGCGGTGGCCGTCAAGCATGAGATTGTGCTGGGCATTGTCGGCGGCCTGTTCGTGGTCGAGACCGTGTCGGTGATGGTGCAGGTGATCTCTTATAAGCTCACCGGTAAGCGCGTGTTCCGGATGGCGCCGATTCATCACCATTACGAGCAGCTGGGCTGGACCGAGCCCACCATTGTGATCCGTTTCTGGATTGTGGCGGTGGTGCTGGCGCTGCTCGGCCTTGCCACCTTGAAGCTGCGGTGACCCGATGATCCCCAGCCGCCTCTTCGCCACCAAGACTGTCGCCATTTTCGGCCTGGCCCGCACCGGGCTGGGCGCGGTGCGCGCGTTGGTGGCCGGCGGCACGACAGTGATCGCCTGGGACGACAACAGCACGGCGCGGGATCTGGGCGGCCAGGAAGGCGCCGAACTGATGCCGTGGCGGGAATGGCCCTGGGAATCCATCGCCGCCTTGATCCTGTCGCCCGGTGTGCCGCTGACCCATCCCGAGCCGCATGGCGTGGTGCAGCATGCCAATCGTGCCCGGGTGCCGGTGATCGGCGATGTCGAGCTTTTTGCTCATGAAATCCGCCCCCAGGCCGATCAGCCCGGCAAGGCGTCGGTGATCGCCGTCACCGGCACCAATGGCAAATCCACCACCACGGCTTTGGTGGGACATATTTTGAATCAATGCGGCTTCAGCGCCCAGATCGGCGGCAATATCGGCAAGTCGGTGCTGGAATTGGCGCCGCCCACCGCCAAGACCATCTATGTGCTGGAAATGTCCAGCTTCCAGATCGATCTCACACCGGGTCTGCATCCCGATGTCAGTGTCCTTTCCAACCTGTCGCCGGATCACATCGATCGACACGGCACGATGGAGAACTACGCCGCCATCAAGGCGCGGCTGATGAAACAGACGGCGCGCGACGGCCAGGTGGTGATCGGCGTGGATGACAGCCACGCCTCGGCCATCTTTACCCAACTGGCCTCCAGCGGCGGCGCTCAGGCGCATCCCGTGTCGGTGGGCAAGGTGCTGGGACGCGGCGTGTTTGTGGTGGACGGCGCTTTGTACGACGCCATGGGCGCACGCGCCGTCAAGGTGATGGACATGGCCTCGGCTGGCCGTCTTCCCGGTGCGCACAATTGGCAGAATGCGGCCCTGGCCTATGGCGCGGTGCGCCCCTTTGTCTCCGACACAAGGGCGATCGCTTCGGCCATCGCCAGCTTTCCCGGCCTGGCGCATCGCATGGAAGATGTCGGCCATATCGGCAAAACCGTGTTCATCAATGACTCCAAAGCCACCAATGCCGATGCCACCGCGCGTGCCTTGGCGGTCTATCCTGACATTTTCTGGATCGCGGGCGGCAAGCCCAAGGAAGGCGGCATCGAAAGCCTGTCCGGCTTTTTCCCCCGCATCCGCAAGGCCTATCTGATCGGCGAGGCGGCGCCGCAATTCGCCCGCAGCCTCGACGGCAAAGCCTCTTATGAAATGGCGGGTGTGCTGGAAACAGCCGTCAGCCACGCCGCCGCCGATGCCGCGGCTTCACCGGTTCCCGCGCCGGTGGTTTTGTTGTCCCCGGCTTGCGCCTCTTATGACCAATTCAAGGATTTCGAGCAGCGCGGCGACAGTTTCCGCAACTTGGTCGCCAAGCTGCCGCGCAATGCGGTTTCAAGGAGCGCGTCATGATGAATCGCGCCGACAAAAGCGGGTTCGCCAATTGGTGGTTCACGGTGGACCGGGTCGCTCTGTTCTGCATGCTGGCCTTGGCCGGGATCGGGCTGATGCTGGCCTTTGCCGCCAGCCCCGCCATCACTGGCGGGCCTTTGACCGCGGGCGATTTCCGCTACACCGCCCGCCAGGTGGCGTTCGCCGTACTGGCCGTCGGCATTTTGGGCGGTGTGTCCTTGCTCAATCTGCGCCAGATCCGCATCCTGGCGGCGGTCGCTTTTGCTTGCGCCTTGATCGGCTCTTTCCTGGTGCTGTTTATCGGCGCCGATGTGCTGGGGGCGCGGCGCGAGCTTGATCTTGGCGCCTTCGCTTTGCAGCCGTCGGAATTCCTCAAACCCAGTTTCGCCATCCTGGCCGCCGCGGTGCTGGCCGACCGTCACCCGTTGACCATCCCCAAGCCGGTGGTGACGTTCCTGTTGCTGGTGCCTGCCCTGCTGATTCTGGTCCGCCAGCCTGATGTGGGCCAGACCGGGCTGTTGCTCTGTCTGTGGGGCGCGATGTTGTTTTTCTGGGGCGTGTCCTTTGTCTGGGTCGGCGCGGGCTTGGGCATCGCGGGCGCGCTAGGTTTGGCGGCCTATGAAATCTTTCCCCATGTGCATCATCGCGTCGACCAGTATCTCAGCGAATCCGACACCGGCTATCAGGCGGGCCTGGCCTTGAAAGCCTTTGCCCATGGCGGTTTTGCCGGCGTGGGCCCCGGCGCCGGCACCATCAAATATCGCATTCCCGACGCCCATTCCGATTTCATCTTCGCGGTGGCGGGGGAGGAATTCGGCTTTGTGCTGTGCGGCCTGATTGCGCTTTTGTTCTGTGTCTTGACGGTACGGTTGTTGTTGCGTTCGGCGGGTGCACGCGAGCCTTTCGCCCAACTGGCAGGCGCGGGTCTTGCCGTGGTGACCGCTGTGCAGGCCTTTATCAATATGGGTGTGGCGGTGTCCTTGCTGCCGGCCAAAGGCATGACCTTGCCGTTTATTTCCTATGGCGGCTCTTCGCTGTTCGCGGTGGCGCTGACCATGGGTTTTGCCTTGGCTGTGACCCGGCAGCGGCCGCAGATCAAGCACACCACCCGCGATGATCCCGCTTTCTTTATGGTGCGGGCATGAGTTCGTCCAATGTCATTGTCCTTTCGGCGGGCGGCACCGGAGGGCATCTGTTCCCGGCGCAAGCGCTGGCAGGCGCGCTGGTCCGGCGCGGCTGTGAGATTGTGGTGATGACCGACAGCCGCTTCGCCAATTACGCCACGGCGTTTCCGGCGGCGCGGATCGAGACCGTGCCATCTTCACCCTTCAATGCCATCACCGCGCCGTTCAAGATCGCAGCGGGCATTGTGATGGCCTGGACCAAGCTGTTGAAGCTGAAGCCCGCGGCGGTGGTGGGCTTTGGCGGCTATCCCAGCGTGCCGGTGATGATGGCGGCGAATCTGGCGGGCCTGCCCACTGCGATCATTGAGCAAAATGCTGTGGTGGGCCGCGCCAACCGTCTGGTGATGAATCAAGTGAAGGTGGTGGCGGCGGCATTTCCCATCGCCCGCTTCGGACCCTCCGACAAATCCAAAATCGTGCTGACCGGCAATCCGCTGCGACCCGAAGTGGAGGCCTTGTGGGGCGCGCCCTACCGGATGCCGCAATCCGGGGGACCGCTGCATCTGTTGGTGTTCGGCGGCAGCCAGGGCGCCCGCGCCATGAGCGAGATCGTGCCCGCCGCCCTGAGCCGGCTGCCGCATGATCTCAAGGCGCGGCTTTCGGTGGTGCAGCAATGCAGGCTTGAGGATATCGAGACGGTGCGCCAAATCTATGCCAATGCCGATATTCGCGCCGAGTTGCAGACTTTCTTCAATGATTTGCCGCGCCGCATGGCGGACAGTCATTTGGTCATCGCCCGCTCCGGCGCCGGCACCGTGGCCGAGCTGATGGCGATCGGCCGCCCCGCGATTCTGGTGCCGCTGCCTGCCGCGCTTGACGACAACCAGACGCCCAACGCCGATATCCTGGCGCGCGCCGATGCCGGATGGCGGGTCAAGCAAAGCGATTTAACCCCGGATTCCCTGGCCCAAATGCTGACCAAGATATTTTCCGACTCCCCTGGCTTGGCCCGCCGCGCCGCCAGCGCACACTCTTTGGCGGTGCCGCAGGCGGCCGAAAAATTGGCGGATGTGGTGCAAAATTTGGCCCATTCTTCAGCCGCGAAGAGGGCCGCCTGATGGCGACGCCGACTCCTTCACTTCAAGTCACCACCCGCGTGCCGCTGGATATCGGCGCTATCCATTTCATCGGCATTGGCGGCATCGGCATGAGCGGCATCGCCGAAATCATGCACAATCTGGGTTATAAGGTTCAGGGCAGCGACACGGCCGACAACGCCAACGTCAAACGGCTGCGCGCCATGGGCATCACCGTGCATGTCGGCCATAATGCCGACAATCTCAAAGACGCCCATGCCGTGGTTTATTCCTCGGCGGTGAAGCCGGGCAATGTCGAATTCGACGCTGCCCGCGCGCTGTCGCTGCCTTTGGTGCGCCGCGCTGAAATGCTGGCCGAGATCATGCGGCTGCGCTCCTGCATCGCCATCGCCGGCACCAATGGCAAGACCACCACGACCACCTTGGTCGCCTCCTTGCTGGATGCGGGCGGGTTGGACCCCACCGTGGTCAATGGCGGCATCATCAATGCCTATGGCACCAATGCGCGATTGGGCGCGGGCGAGTGGGTGGTGGTGGAAGCCGATGAAAGCGACGGCACCTTCCTGCGTCTGCCCGCCACCGTGGCGGTGGTGACCAATGCCGACCCCGATCATCTGGATTTCTACGGCACCTTCGAAAACATGCGCGATGCCTTCCAGCGCTTTGTCGAAAATGTGCCGTTCTACGGTTTCGCGATCCTGTGCATCGATCATCCGGAAGTGCAGGCGATGGTGGGCCGGGTCACCGACCGCCGCATCGTTACCTACGGCTTTTCACCCCAGGCCGATGCCCGCGCCGTGAATGTCAGCTTCTCCGAAGGCGCCTCGCATTTCGACTGCGTCTTCACCGACCGCCGCAAAGGCACCGAAACCCGGCTGGAGGGTCTGAGCCTGCCTATGCCGGGCGAGCATAATGTCCAGAACGCCATGGCCGCGGTGGTGGTGGCGCGCGAATTGGGCGTGCCGGATGCGGTGATCAAGAAGGGACTGGCGGAATTTCGTGGCGTGGGCCGCCGCTTCACCAAGGTGGGCGAGGTCAATGGCGCCGCCATTATCGACGATTATGCCCATAATCCCTTCAAGATCGCAGCGGCAGTGCGCGCCGCGCGCCAGGCCTATAAGGGCCCCATCGTGGCGGTGGTGCAGCCGCATCGTTACACCCGCCTGCGCGATACCTTCGAGCAGTTCGCCACCTGTTTGAATGACGCCGATGTGGCGGTGATCGCGCCGGTTTATGCCGCGGGCGAGAAACCCATCGAGGGCATCAACCGCGACACGTTTGCGGAAGCCTTGCGCGCCCATGGCCACCGCAATGTGATCACCATCGAAGGCGAAGACGATCTTGCTGCCGCTGTGGCGCCTTATGTCAAGCCAGGCGCCGCCATCATCGGCACCGGTGCGGGTTCCATTACCGGCTGGATGAATAATCTGCCAAAGAAGCTGGAGGGTCTTCCGTGATGATGACCCTGACTCATGGGGGTAGGGCCTGCGACATGCTTCCGCCGGTGCGTGGCACGCTTACCTATGGCGCGCCGCTGAAAGACCTGGTGTGGTTTCGCGCCGGGGGCGCGGCCGAAATCCTGTTCCGTCCCGCTGATGCCGAAGACTTGGCGGCATTCCTGGCCGCGAAGCCGGTCGATCTTCCGGTGTCGGTGATCGGCGTGGGCTCCAATCTCTTGGTGCGTGATGGCGGCATTCCCGGCGCGGTGGTGCGGCTGTCTTCGGTTTTCGGCAAAATAGAGACTGATGGTAAGCGCGTGCGCGCGGGCGCCGCGGCGCTGGATGGCGCGGTGGCGCGCTCCGCCGCCGATGCCGGTATCGCCGGCCTGGAATTTTTACGCGGCGTGCCCGGCACTATCGGCGGAGCGCTGAAAATGAATGCCGGCTGCTATGGCCGCGAGATCAAGGATGTTTTTGTCGAAGCCACCGCAATCGACGCAAAAGGCAATAAAATCAAGTTTTCCAGCGCGGACATGAATTTCGAATATCGCAAAGCGCGCGGCGCCACAGACGATCTTATTTTCATCGAGGCGGTGTTCGAAGGCACAAGCGATGATCCTGCCGCCATCCGCGCCCGGATGGAGGAACTCTCCGCCAATCGCGAAGCCAGCCAGCCGATCAAATCAAAGACGGGGGGTTCCACCTTCAAGAATCCGCCCGGCCACAAAGCCTGGCAGCTGATCGACCAGGCGGGCTGCCGCGGGTTGAAAATCGGTGGCGCCCAGGTCAGCGAGAAGCATACCAACTTCCTGATCAACACCGGCGACGCCACCGCCGCCGATCTGGAAGCCCTGGGCGAAGACGTGCGCAAGCGTGTCAAGGAAAAGTCCGGCATCACCCTGGAATGGGAAATCAAGCGGGTGGGCATAACCCCCGGCCGCGGAGCGGCCCCATGAGAAAAGGCCAATTCCGCAAGATTGCCGTATTGACGGGCGGACTCTCCGCCGAACGTGAGGTTTCGCTGTCGTCGGGGCGCGGCGTGGTCAAAGCCTTGCGTGAGGAAGGGTTCGATGCCTTCCCATTGGATCCCGGCGACAACCCCGGTCAGCAACTCTACGAAGCCAAGCCCGACGCGGTGTTCAACGCCCTGCATGGCCGCTTTGGCGAAGACGGCACGGTGCAGGGCCTGCTGGAATTGATGCGCATCCCCTACACCCATTCCGGCGTGCTCTCCTCGGCCTTGGCGATGCATAAGGAGCGCACCAAGGATGTCTATCGCGCTGCCGGCCTGCCGGTGGTCAAGTCCATCGTCGTCGACCGGCACCAGGCGGCGGGCGCCCATCTGATGGAGCCGCCCTATGTCATTAAGCCGGTGAACGAAGGCTCATCCGTCGGCATCTACATCATCCGCAAGGGCGACAACCGCCCGCCCGCCGAATTGGGCAGCGAAAAATGGAATCTTTCCAATGAGATGATGGTGGAGGAGTTCGTGCCCGGCCGTGAACTCACGGTCTCGGTGATGGGCGACCGAGCGCTTGGTGTGACCGAAATCACCACCGATCTCGAATTTTATGACTATGAAGCCAAATATGCTCCGGGCGGCTCCAAACACATCCTGCCGGCCCCCATCCCGCCAAAGGCGGCGGAAGAAGCGATGGAATTGGCGATTGCCGCTCACAAAGCCTTGGGCTGCAGGGGAGTCACGCGCACCGATTTCCGCTATGACGATACCGGGGCGAAGCACCGGATGATTCTGCTGGAGACTAACACCCAGCCGGGCATGACGCCGACCTCGCTGGTGCCGGAACAGGCGGCGCATATCGGGATGTCCTACGCCAAATTGTGCCGCTGGATTGTGGAGGACGCGTCATGCGATCGGTGAATGTGGAGCGCAAGAGCCGCAAGGCCGGCCGCACCCAAGCCGCCCGCCCTGCCAATCGGGCGGTGCGCGAACTGCCATCGGTGCAGCCGGGCAGCGCCCGCCGTGGCAAGGAAGCCGGCCTATTGGCGCGGCTGGGAGAGCGCCTGTCTTTATTTGTCCGCCGCCCCGTGATGGCGATGTGCGGGGTGCTGGCGATCCTGGTCCTGCTGGGCGCGCTGTTCGCCAGCGGCATTATCGGGCGCACCTATCATGCCATCGGCCGCGGTATCGACACCCTTACCGCCGATGCAGGTTTCGGCATTTCCGAAATTCACATCACCGGCAATCGCCGCACGCCCTATAGCCAGGTGCTGGAAGTACTGGCCATGAAGCCCGGCCAGTCCATCTTCAGCGCCGATCTGTGGAGCGCGCGCAAGCGGCTGGCGCGGCTGGATTGGATTGCTTCGGCGGAAATTCATCGCCGCTATCCCGACGCCATCTTCGTCACCTTGGTGGAAAAGCGCCCCTTCGCGCTATGGCAAGCGCCCACAGACGCCAAGGGCGAAGCCCTGATCTGGGTGGTGGAACGCAATGGCGGGCTGATCACCACCCGTGAGGTGGAAAAGTTCCGCCGCCTGCCCAAGCTGGTTGGCGCGGGCGCGCCAGGCGCCGCCGCCGATCTGGTGGATGCGGTGGCGGCCCATCGCGCCATCGCCGCGCGCATCGCCGCCTACGCCCGCCAGTCGGAGCGGCGCTGGAATCTGATTCTGGATGATGGCGTGGTGGTCAAGCTGCCGGAATCCGGCTGGCCGAAAGAGCTCGATGCTTTGGAACATCTCATCATCGATGGCGGAATTTTGGAACGCGATGTCACCGAAATCGATCTCAGATCGGCCACCCATTATTTTTTCCTTCTGAAAAACGGCGAGAAGAAGGAAGCTCCGAGGGGTAAAGAGACATGAACCAGACGGTTCGCTTGCGCGTGAGCAATGAAATTCCCGCCTACCGCACCGGCCTTGTGTCGGCGCTGGATGTCGGAACCTCCAAGATCGTCTGCGTGATCGGACAGGCCGAAGCCGGCTCGCTTAAAGTTTTGGGAAGCGCCCTGCGGGAATCGGCGGGGCTGAAGGCCGGCACGGTCACCAGCCTGGAACAGGCGGAAGAATCCATCCGCGATTGTGTGGCGGCGGCGGAAAACATGGCCGATGCCCGCATCCAGAATGTCCTGATCGGTGTCAATTGCGGCCAACCGGTGAGTGTCACCAGCCGCACCGTAATGTCGCTGGATGGCGCCCTGGTGTCGGACCAGCATTTGCGGATGCTGTTGGCCGATGGCCGCGCCCGCGCCAAGCTGGACGGGCATGAGATTATCCAGTCCGCCCCGACCGCCTATGTGGTGGACGAGGCGCGGGGGGTGAAAAATCCCTCCGGCATGTTCTGCCAGCGCATCGGGGTGGCCATGCATGCCGTGGCAGTCAAGCCCAGTCCCTTGCAGAATCTCAAGCTGGCGGTGGAGCGCTGTCATCTGAATGTCGTGGGCAATCTGTTCGGCGCCTATGCGTCGGGCCTTGCCACCCTGACCGAGGACGAAAAACAGGTCGGCGCCACGGTGATCGATATGGGCGGCGGCACCACCTCCATCGCCGTGTTCCTGGAAGGCCATCTGGTCCATGTCGATGTCGTGCCGGTGGGCGGTTTTGCCGTCACCCATGACATCGCCCGCATGCTGGCGTCACCCCTGGCGGCCGCCGAACGGGTCAAGACTCTGTATGGCGCTGCGATGGGCGAGATGGATGGCGGCGCCGATGTTGTCGCCGTCGCTCAGATGGGGGAGGAGGGCGACGACTCCGCGCTGCGCCTGCCTCGTTCCATGCTCACCCGCATCATTCAGGCCCGGCTGGAAGAGATTTTCGGCGAGGTCCAGACGCGGCTGCGCGCCTCCGGCTTTGACGTGGCGGCGGGCCGCCGCGCGGTGTTGACCGGCGGCGCCTGCCAGTTGGCTGGGACGCGGGAATTGGCGTCACGGATTCTCAACAAACAGGTCCGAATCGGCAGGCCTGCGGCTTTTTCGGGTTTGGCGGCGGCGTCGGCCGGTCCGGATTACGCCACAGCGATCGGGTTGATGATGGCGGGCGCCACCATGCCGCCGGAGCTTTTGAATCCGGACCTCGCCATCAATCCGAGCAAAGAACAGAGCCAAAATGGCTTGTTTAATTGGCTTACACGGTTGACCCGCAGGTGGCTCTAGTGATTCAACAAATAAATCAAAGCGAATCAGTTGGGAATTCTGGCGGTGCCCGCCAAGGCGATCGGAACTGGTCAGGACGCTTCCACACTTTAGCGTCCATCATTTGAGGAGAGTGTAACATGGCGATCAACCTGAAGGCCCCTGAGACCAAGGAATTGCGCCCCCGCATCACGGTGCTGGGCGTAGGCGGCGCCGGCGGCAATGCCGTCAACAATATGATCGAGGCGGGCCTGGA
>Ga0068858_100006350_pt1 | contig 11511 bp, 6 predicted proteins | sample KBSSwiS12_FD_66589 | JGI IMG/M metagenome (GOLD analysis project Ga0068858, IMG submission 66589) | Switchgrass rhizosphere microbial communities from Kellogg Biological Station, Michigan, USA - KBS Switchgrass S1-2 | ecosystem: Host-associated > Plants > Roots > Rhizosphere > Soil ... | reverse complement strand
ATGGTCGGGCTGACCGAAGGGCTCGGCTCGCGCTGGAGCGCGACAGCCGGCGTGACCCGGACCTTCGCGAGCCGTCACACACTGCGCGCAGGTGTGGAGTTCATCGACAACCTGCACCAGGACCAGCACGCCACCTTCGTGGGGCCGGTGCCGTTCTACGACCTGCCGAACTCGACGCGGCAGCAGGCGCTCTATGTGCAGCACGAGAGCAAGCTCGCCTCGTGGCTGATCCTCAACGGCGGGCTGCGCTACGACCGCTACGAGCAGTTCGACCGGGTGACGCCGCGCGCGGCCGTGATCGTGCTGCCCTCGTCGGCGCAGTCGTTCAAGTATCTGTATGGCGGCGCGTTCCGCGCGCCCAACTTCTGGGAACAGAACACCTTCTACTTCGGCGAGAGCACGCACACGCTGCGGCCGGAGTCGATCGACACCCACGAGTTCGTGTGGGAGCGCTACTTCAACGACCGCCTGCGCACCGCCGTCTCGACGTATTGGTACAAAGCCGACCGGCTCATCACCACGGTGCTCGACGACACGACGTTCCTGGGTGCGACCTACGTCAACCAGGGGCAGGTGCGGGCCAAGGGGCTCGAAGTCGAGGCCCAGGTCCGTTTGAGGGGCGAGTCGCGCGCGCTCGTGAGCTATGCGGTCCAGCGCGCCGCCGACCACGACACCGGCGACGAGTTGCCCAACTCGCCCCGGCACATGGCCAAGGCTCGCGTGAGCCTGCCGGGGCCGGTGGGGCGCTCGTTCATCTCGATCGAAGCCCAGTATCTGAGCAGCCGCGCGACGTTCCCGCGCCCCGATGCGGGCAACGGCCTCTACCTGGGCAAGGTGGGGGCGGCCGCCACCGCCAACGTCACGCTGGTGCAGCCGCTCGGACACGCCTGGGAGCTGACGGGCGGTATCCGGAACCTGTTCGACACGAAATACGCGGACCCGGTGTCCGAGCAGCATCTCCAGGAGGCCGTGGAGCAGAACGGCCGCACGGCCCGGATCGGGCTGACGTGGAAGTTCCTGCAGGCGAAGTAACGTGAAGGGCCTCGCCCTCTGGTTCCGGCGTCAACCGGTTCGCCGCAAGCTGACCGCGACCATCCTCAGCACCAGCGCGGCGACGCTCATCGCCGGGTGTGTCGCCTTCGCCGTCTACGACTACATCGACGCCCGCTCGCGTCTGGTACGCGATGTCACGCTGCTCGCCGACATGCTCGGCACCAACAGCGTGGCGCCGCTGACCTTCAACGACGCCACCGCCGCCGTGGAAACGCTGCGCGCGACGGCGGTGAACGAGCACATCGAGAGTGCCCGGCTCTACATGCCGAACGGGCTGCTCCTGGCCAGCTACGTGCGCCCCGGCGCCTCGGTGCCGTCGGCCCACGACCGCGACGTGCTCGGGCGCGGCGACGCGGCCATCTTCGAAGGCGACCATCTGCACATCGTGCGTCCGATCGTGCTGGACCAGGGCGTGGTCGGCACCATCTCGGTGCAGTCGGACACCAGCGAGATCTCGGCGCGCGAGAAGCGCTTCATCGCCGTCGTGGCCGGCACCGTCTTCGGCGCCTTCTGGATTGCCCTGTTCCTCTCGCGCGCGACCGCGCGGCTCATCTTCCGCCCGCTCGCCCCGCTCGTCGACGTCACGCGCGCGGTACGCGACAGCGGCCGCTACGACGTGCGGGCCGCGGCCGGCGACGCCGACGAGATCGGCGAGCTCATCGAACAGTTCAACGCGATGCTGGCCGGCATCGAGAAGCGCGACCAGCAGCTGCTGCAGCAGCAGGACGGGCTCGAACGGACCGTCAGCGCGCGCACCGCCGAGCTCCAGGCCCGGAACGTCGAGCTGATCGAAATGCGCGACCAGGCCATGGAAGGCAACCGCGCCAAGAGCGAGTTCCTGGCCAACATGAGCCACGAGATCCGGACGCCGATGAACGGCGTGCTCGGCATGACGCAGCTCGTGCTCGACAGCGATCTCACGAGCGATCAGCGCGACAGCCTCGAGACCGTGAAGGCGTCCGCCGAAAGCCTGCTGTCGATCCTGAACGACATCCTCGACTTCTCGAAGATCGAGTCGCGGAAGCTCGACGTCGAGGCCGCCCCCTTCGTGCTCCGCGAGGCGATCGACGCCGCCATCAAACCCTTCGCGCTGCAGGCGCACCAGAAGGGGCTCGAACTGATCTGCAACGTCGCGCCCGACGTGCCGCCGGGCGTGATCGGAGACCGCACACGCATCCAGCAGGTGCTGACGAATCTCGTGGGCAACGCCCTGAAGTTCACCGAGGCCGGCCACGTCCTCGTGTCGGTCACCGAAACCGCGCGCAGCGCCGGCACCAGCCACCTGCACTTCAGCATCAGCGATACCGGGATCGGGATCGCCCCCGACAAGCACACCGCCATCTTCGAAGCGTTCCGTCAGGCCGACGGCTCGACGACGCGACAGTTCGGCGGGACCGGCTTGGGGCTGGCCATCTCGTCCACGCTGGTGACGCTCATGGGCGGCCGCATCTGGGTGGAGAGCGAACTCGGCGCGGGCAGCACGTTCTATTTCACACTTGCCCTGCCTGTGATCGCCATCCCGGGCGCCGCCGAAGCCGTGCGTGCGAGCAGCGCGGCGCCTCGGCTGGTGGTGCCGCAGACAGCGCTGCCGCCGCCCCCGGCCCCGGTTGCGGCCGGCCCGCCCAGTCAGCACATCCTGCTGGTCGAGGACAACATCATCAATCAGCGGGTCGCCACCGCCATGCTGACCAAGCGCGGGCATCAGGTGACGTTGGCGCAGGACGGCGCCGAGGCGGTCGCGATCCTCGAACAGCAGACGTTCGACCTCGTGCTGATGGACCTGCAGATGCCCGGCATGAGCGGGCTCGACGCGACCGCGGTCATCCGCCAGCGCGAACGGACAACCGGCGGCCACATCCGCATCATCGCGATGACCGCGCGCGCGATGGCCAGCGACCGCGAGCAGTGCCTCGCGGCGGGCATGGACGGCTACCTCTCGAAACCCATTGACCGCACGTTGCTCTTCGAGGCCGTCGAAGAACCCGCGGCCTCGTCGCGCGGGCGCGCCGAGACCCCGAAGGCCTAGGGCCTTCGTACGTAGGGGCCTCCTTCAGGCGGCCCGTCCTCAGTTCCGCTTGATGTGGTCCGTGGACTTTTCGTTCTCGTTGCAGATGAACTCGATCATCTCCGAGTCGACCATCAGGCGATGGTTGACGCGCACCGTGAACGGCTTGGTGTACGCCTTCGGGTCGTCGATGGTGATGTCGATCTGCATCGTGCCGAACGTCGGCCGCCGAAAGCGCTCGGTCATCTTGAGCGCGTCGGTGTAGGGGCTGCCGTTCACGTCGAGCCAGCCGGCGCGCTCATCACCATAGAAGTTCGTCGTCTCGACGACCAGCGTGTCGTTCCCCTCGTACCATCCGCGCGAGTAGCCGAACCACCACGGCGTCGGGTCGTTGTTGGGCGCCGGACGGCCGTCCAAGTAGATGTAGCGCAGCCCGTAGTTCGACTCGTACGTGATCAGCATCAAGTTCTTCGTCTGGACGATCTGCCGCGGCTGCGGGTGGTTGTGATACTGCATCAGCCCGATCGGCAGGCACCACACGTCCGGGTTGTCCTTCATGTTGTTCGCCATCCGCTTCTTCTTCAGCTCGGCGGCCCACGGCTGCAGCGGCAGCGGATAGCCACGCCCCGCCACTTCGCCAAACTGCGAGATCGGGATCGCGTTCGGATCGACCGGGGGCGGCGGCTGGGGCGGCGCTCCGGCGCCGCGGCCTCGCCCGCCTCCCCCGCCGCCGAACGCAAGATTCCAGATGCCCGAGAAGTCCACCTTGCCGTCGGGCGTGCGGGGCGCCGGCCCGTCGAGCAGCGGTTTTCCGTCGGCCGTTCGCGGCACGTCCGGGGTCGGATACGACGGCCACTGCGCGCCAATTTCGGACGACATGACCATCACTGTGGCGATGACGACGGCCACCAGGGCTCCCCAACGTCTCACGCGAGTACCTCCTCCATGTATCAAGCACGGCCACGAAAGCTCGAGCCGGAGCGGACAAGTTTCGTGGAACTCCAGCAGGATCGCAAGAGACCGACCGGCGTGCCCCTTGCATCGTCGAACTAGACATGGCTATCACGGCATCTTCCCCAGCTCCGCCGGCATTGCGCCGGGCACGAGGGCGCCCGCGCGGCCGCGGCGAGTCGCTCATCGATTGGCAGGATCCGGACCGGAACGCGCGGGTTCTGGATTGGAGAATGCGCGCCCGCGACTTTGGGCTTTTGCCCGTCTCGAACGCGGAACCCGTAGAGGAAGTGGAATCAGGGCTGCCACACGCACCTGAGCAGCTGTTGCACGACGAAGAGCCGGAGGCGTTCGACGATCAGCCTCTCGAAGACGAAGACGGCGACGACGAGGACGCTCCGTCCGAGGGCGCCGACGCCCAGACCAGCGTCGCGCCCGAGGCGGACGCAGACCTGGTGCGGACCTACCTGACGACGATCGCGCGGCGGAAACTCCTCACCGCCAAGGATGAACAGGCGATCGGCGCGCGCATCGAAGCCGCGCGCGGCGCGCTGCTCGTGGAGATGGCGACCATCCCGAGCGCGCTCCAGACGCTGATATCGCTGGCCGACGGCGTCGTGGACGGGTCCACGCCGGCAGCGGAGCTGATCCTAATGCCCGACGGCGGCGAACTGCTGCCCGAGAAGATTCAGCCGGTGCTCGCGGCGTTCGTCAAAGTGCGCCGCTGCCAGAAGGCCGGCAACTTCGAGCGGTGTGGCGAGCTGCTGCGCGATCTGCCGATCCGGCCGTCGGTGCTCGACGACATCGTCGGTGAACTGCGCGGTCACGACGAAGTGCGGGCAGGACTGCCGAAGCGGGAGTTCCGCAAGCGGCTGGCGCGCGTGCTGGCGCGCGAAGAGGCGGTCAACGACGCCAAGCGTCAGCTCATCGAGCCGAACCTGCGGCTGGTCGTTTCGATCGCCAAACGCTATCTCAATCGCGGCCTGACGCTGCTCGACCTCATTCAGGAAGGCAACATCGGGCTGATGAAAGCGGTGGACCGCTTCCAGTATCGGCGCGGTTTCAAGTTCTCCACCTACGCCACCTGGTGGATTCGCCAGGCCGTCGGCCGGGCGGTCGCCGACTACGGCCGGACGATCCGCCTGCCCGTCCATGCCATCGAGGCGCTCAACAAGATCACCGGCGCCCGCCGCGACCTGGCGTCGAAGCTCGGGCGCGACCCGCGCCCCGAGGAGCTGGCGGTGCGGCTCGGCATGCCGGTGGACAAGCTGCAGATGCTGCTCGACGCCGCGCGCGTCCCGACGTCGCTCGACGCGCCGATCGGCGAAGAAGAAGAGAGCACGCTGCGCACCGTCCTGCACGACGTGAACGCGCCGTCGCCGGAAGAAGAAGCGATCCGCGGACAGATGGCGGCGGAAGTCGAGCGCGCGATGGCGCCGCTCAGCGAGCGCGAACGCGAGGTGCTGCGGCTGCGGTACGGGCTCGGAACCGAGCGCGAGATGACGTTGGAGGAAATCGGCCGCCGCCTGTCGGTGACGCGCGAACGCGTCCGACAGATCGAGCAGGCCGCGGTGCGGAAGATGCGCGCCGCTCGCGCGAGCGCCGCCTGAGGCGTGAGTACGTAGAGGCGAACCTTTGGGTTCGCCTCCCGCCTACTTCTGCGCGCTCAGTTTCTCGATGAGGGCCGCGGTTTCGGGGAAGCCCTCCCCCGCCGCCTGCCGTACGCCCGCCACGCCGACACCCTTGGCCAGATCCAGCGCCGTGCGCCCGGAGGCGTCTTTGGCCTTCAGATCGGCGCCGTGCTCGGCCAGGAACTTGACGACCGGCGTGTAGCCGCGCTGCGCCGCTCCCATGATCGCCGTCTGGTCGGGCACCGCGCCAGGGCCGGGCACCTGGCTCGGGCGCGCGCGAATCACGAGGTTGTACGACGCCGCCTGCGAGGTCGTGTCCGGCACCGCGCTGCGGCGGTCGGCCACCATCCGCGCGTTGATGTCGGCGCCGGCGTCGAGCAGCACCTGCATCGTGGCGATCACCGCCTCGGTGGTGCGGTTGCGTCCGCGCGTCACGCGCGTGCCGAACTCCACTCCGGCGGCCGCCATGAGCGGCGTCACACCTTCCTTGCTCGGTAGATCCACCAGCGCGTGGTGCTGGAGCAGCAGTTTCGCCATCGCCGCGTCGCCGCCGCGCGCCGCGCGCAGCAGCGGCGTCGCGCCCTGCGCCAGGATGGTATCGCCGCCGCGATCCTGCGGAACGTCGCGATAAGGCGGGCGGCGCTTCAACTGCAGATTCGGATTGGCGCCCTTCTCGAGCAGCATCTTCGCGATGTCGAGCGCCGTCACCGCATCCTCGCTCGGAATGACCGCCATCGCGCCGTTGCCCTTCAGGGGCAACGTGTTGACGTCGGCCGCCATGTAGATCGGCGACCGCCCGTAGAGATCCCACTTGTCGAGGTCGGCGCCGCCCCGAATCAGTTCCGCCGCCGCCTCGAAGTGGAGGTTCATAATCGCCATCACGAGCGGCGTGATCCGCTCCGGGTCTTCCGAGTCCGGATCGGCACCGGCCGCAATCAGATGGCGGATGCAGTCGACGCACCCCTCGCGCGCCGCATACAAGAGCGGCGACAGGCCGCCCTTGTTCATGTCCTTCGGACGCGGCTCGGTGATGACCTTCCGTTCCCACTGACGGACGATGCCGTGCGCGTTGAGGTCCGCGCCTTTCGAGGCGAGCAGCTTCACCATCTCGCCCTGCCCCTGCGCCGCCGCCCACATCAGCGCCGACTGACCGCCGAACGACTCCGTGGCGTTGATGTCCGCGCCCGCCTCGAGCAGCCGCTTCGCCGCCTCGAGCTTGCCGCTGCGCGCCACCGCCATGAGCGGCGTCTCGCCCTCCGGGTTGCGCGTGTTCGGATCGGCACCCGCCTTGAGGAGCGCCTCGAGCACCTTCTCCGAGCCGATGATCGCGGCTTCGGTGATGGCGGTGGTGCCGAACTGATTCTTCAGCGACACGTTCGCCTTGGCGGCGATCAGCGCCCGCACCAGCTCGAGGTCGTCGTTGGCCGCCGCCCACATGATGGCCGTGGTGCCGTCCGGTCCGGGCGCGTTCGGATTGGCGCCCTTCGCGAGCATCTTGAGCACCGCCGCGCGATCGCCCTGCTCGGCGGTGCCCACCAGCGTGGTTTCGGCCGCGCTCGCGACGGACGCCGACAGCAGAATCGCCAGGAGGACGCGCATCCTAGACCTCCGACAGAATGCCGCCGCTGTCGCCCAGCTTCTCCACTGGGATGTTGTTGCGGTCGAACAGCGTGACGAGCAGGTCCGAGAAGCGCGAATCCTGCGGGTACTTCAGGTGCTGGCCCCCCTTGATCTTCCCGTTCGCGTGCCCGAGGATGGCCGCCGGCAGCGGGTCGTTGTTATGCCGGTCGCTGTTGCTCATGTTGCTGCCGAACAGGATCGTAGAGTGATCCAGCACGGTGCCGGTGCCTTCCTTCGACTTGGCCAGACGGTCCACGAACTTGGCAAACACGTCGGCGTGGTAGGTCTGGATCTGCACCAGCTTGTTCAACTTCTCCGCCGCGTTGCCGTGATGCGACAGCGGGTGGAACGCTTCGGCGATGTTCAGATTCGTGTAGGTCCGCATGCTGGCTTCGCGGTCCATCGAGAACGTGATGACGCGCGTGATGTCGGCCTGGAACGCCAGCGCCATCAGATCGAACATCAGCTTGAAGTGATCGGTGATGTCGTTGGGCACGCCCACCGGCGCGTCCGGAATGTCGAGGCGCGACATGTCCGCCTTCTCCGCCATCTGCACGCGCCGTTCGATCTCGCGCACGGAGTCGAGATAGTCGCTCACCACCACGCGGTCCTGAACACCGAGGCTCGCCTGCAGCCGGGTGGCTTGCGCCTGCACGCGGTCGAGGATGCTGCCAGTCTCGCGCAGAATCGACGCGCGCTCTTTCTCGGTATCACCCTGCCCGAACAGCTTCTGGAACACCGCGCGCGGGTTCCCTTCCTGCGGCAGCGACTGCGTCGGCGTGCGCCATGCGACGCGGGCGCCGCCGAGCGCGGTCGTGAGCTCGAGCGACGGCAGCCGCGTGTCCTGGCCGATGTGGCGCGCGGCCAGCTGGTCGGCGCTCACGCCGGAGTCGGGTCCGGCCACGCCGTGATCCCACGGCTTCACGCACGTGAGCCACGTCATCTCGATGTAGCCGTGCGGCTCGGGTGTTTCGCCCGGCTTGTTGCGCAGTCCGGAGACGATCGTCAGATGCTCGCGCAGCGGGGCGAGCGGCGACAGGATGGGCGACAGCTCGAAGCCCTTCCCGGTTTGCGGCGGCGACCAGCGGTCCATCACGGCGCCGTGCGGAAAGCCCACGAACGCGAAGCGCTTCGGCGCCGCGCCCGCGGCCGTCTGCGCCCACGCCGTCGCGGCGGGGTTCATCGCGTCGAGGAGCGGCAGCGCGACGGTCGCGCCCACGCCCTTGAGCACCGCACGCCGGGAGATGTGCTTCTGCGACAAATACATCTGTGGTCTCCATCAGGCGGGTCTCAAGACCCGCCTCTACGTACGTAGAGGGCGGTCTTCAGACCGCCCTGGTCAGTGAGCCGCCGCCAATTTCGCCGTCTGGGTCGCCGCCGGCTGCGGCATCCGCCGCATCCGGAACTGATCGCTCTTCACCACCGCCTGTACGAGCGTCGAGAACTTGTAGCCCCCGGCCGCGGCACCGTGCACGATGCTCCGCACCGCCGGCATGTCGTACGCCTCCAGTTTGCGCCCGGTGGCGTAGGTCAGCAACCCCTCGGCGAAGGTCTGGACGAACTGCTCGGGCTTGCGCAACAGCGCCTGCCGCAGGTCGTCCGGCCCCTTGATCGGCGTGCCGTCGGGCAGTTCGCCGCTCGAATCGATCACGGCGCCCGCGTAGCGATCCCGATCGCGCCACATCCCGGTGGCGTCGAAGTTCTCGAGCGCCAGCCCGAGCGGATCCATCACCGCGTGGCACGACGCGCAGGTGGGATTCGACCGGTGCTTCGCCATCATCTGGCGCAGCGTGAGCGCCTTGGTGGTGCCGATGTCCTTCTCGTCGAGCGTGGGGACATTGGGCGGCGGCGAGGCCGGCGGCACGCCCTGAATGTGCTTGAGGATGAACGCGCCGCGCAGCACGGGCGACGTACGGTTGGGATAAGCGGCGGCCATCAGGACGGCGCCCTTTCCAAGCAGCCCCCACCGCACCGACTGATCCAGCTCCACCCGGCGGAAGCGATCGCCCTTCACATCCGTGATGCCGTACTGCAGCGCCACCCTCTCGTTGAGGAACGTGTGCTTGGCGCTCAGCAGGTCCACGACGCTGCGGTTTTCCTTGAACAGGCTGTCGGCGAAGAGCGTCAGCTCGGTGCGGAAATCATCCCGCGGATCCGACCGGCCCGACGCGTAGGGGAACACGGTGGAGTCGGGCACGATCTCGTCGAGCCGCTTCATGTCGAGCCACTGGTGGACGAAGTTGCTGGCCAGCGTGATCGACCGCGGGTCGGCGAGCATGCGCGTCACCTGCCGCTCGAGCACGGCGGGCTGCTTCAGGCGCCCTTCGACGGCGAGCTGCAGCAGTTCGTCGTCGGGAATCGTGTTCCAGAGGAAGAACGAGAGGTTCGACGCCAGCTCGAGGTCGCTGATCGTGTAGGTGGCGCCCGCCTTCAACCCGCGCGGCACGTGCTCGCCGCGGTAGAGGAAGAACGGGCTCGCCAGCACGCCGGTCACGGCGCTGCGCACGCCCGACTCGAAGCCGCCCTCTTTGCTGCCGTCCTCGTAGTAGGCGAACAGCTCGTCGACGTCTTCGGGCGTTGCCGGCCGCCGGTAGGCGCGGCGCGCGAGCGCGCCGATGATCCGTTTGGCGCATGCGGCCTGCACCGCCGGCGTCGCCGTTGCGGCCGGCTTGCAGACGAAGATGCGGTCGCGGCTCGGCGTCGCGCTCAGCCCGCTGGCGTTGAACGGCCCGCGCACCTGGAACGACTGCACGCGGTAGAAGCGGTCCTGCCCGCCGCCCTTGGCGAACATCTGCAGCATGTCGTCCGACTCGGCGAACGTGCGGCGGCGGAAGGTCACGCCGATCTTGTGCGGCCCCGCGGTGGCCTTGAACTTGATGTTCTTCAGGCGGGCGTTCACCCGATCCAGGGCGCCGTTCTGCACCTGGTCGTACGCCTTCATGTCCTCTTCCCCGCCGACCACCGTTTCGTAGACCACCTTGTTGTCCACGACCACCACCAACGGGTTTTCGAACTCCATCCCGTTGCCCCAGATGTGCGTGGCCATGTCGGCGACGTCCACGATGTACTCGCCGTCCGACGGCAAATCGACGTCGGCGAGGATGCCGCCGCGGGTGCCGAGCGGCAGCCCCGGGACGTGTGTGAGCTGCGAGCCGGCGCCGGCGCGGAACGTCCAGCCGCCCGGGCGCGCGTCGGGGCGGCCCATCGCCTTGACGGACACCGCGCGCGCCGCGATCACGTACTGCTCGATGAACGACGGCGACACCTGCAGCGCCGTCGCGATGTTGTCGTAACCCTCCGCCACGTCGTCGGAGGGGAGCACTTCGGTGGCGTCGAAATCCACCGCCAGCAGATCGCGGACGGCGTTGCGGTATTCCTTCCGGTTCAGCCGGTGCAGCACGACTTTGTCGGGCACGTGGGCCGGCGTCTCGGCCTTGTCGAGCGTCTGCTCGAGCCACGCCACCAGCGTGTCGGCTGCCTGGCCGCTCGGCTGACGTGCGTTCGGCGGCGGCATCACGCGGCCGCGCACCTTGCGCACCGCCTTCTCGAACACGTCCGCCTGCTGCGCCACGCCTTCGGCGGTGAGACCGTCGAAGCTCACACCGCCCGTCTTGACGCGATCGTTGTGGCAGGTGGCGCAGTAGGTCTTGACGGTCGCGAGCTGCGACTGGGGGTCGAGTGCCGGAGCCGCTACGGTTTTCGGCGCCGGGGCCTGTGCGCCTGCTGCGACGATCCAGACGGCGCCGACGGCCGCAGCCACGAGAAGAGAGGTCGCTCGCATCGTGTTACGCATCCGGCGAGAGATAGGCCCACAGGCTTTCGAAGCCGCGCCGCACGAACTCGTCGGAGTTCCCCATCTGCGCGTCGAATTCCTTGGTCGGTTTGGCGGCGACGGCCTCGCTCGGGCCACGGCCGCGGTTGAGCAGCGTCGACAGGCGCTCGTAGATGGTGGCGTACATGCTCGCCTGCGTCTTCAGGTCGGCAAACGACAGCACCGGGCCGCGCGCGGGCACGATGCGCGTCTGCTCGTTGGCAATCGTCAGCAGCCGCTGCGTCGCGCCCACCATCCCGCCAATCCAGCCGCCGGTGATGTAGTCCACCGTCGGCCAGCTCTGGGTCGACACCAGGTCGCCGGCCGCGAGCACGTTCTGGCGCTCGAAGTAGACATAGAGGTCGCCGTCGGTGTGGCCGCAGTCAGGCAGGTAGCCGTAGCGAACACCCGGTTCCAACGTGTCGCTCGTGTAGAAAGTC
>Ga0068858_100006348_pt1 | contig 11512 bp, 11 predicted proteins | sample KBSSwiS12_FD_66589 | JGI IMG/M metagenome (GOLD analysis project Ga0068858, IMG submission 66589) | Switchgrass rhizosphere microbial communities from Kellogg Biological Station, Michigan, USA - KBS Switchgrass S1-2 | ecosystem: Host-associated > Plants > Roots > Rhizosphere > Soil ... | reverse complement strand
CGCCGACGGCGGCTACCAGGGCGTCGGCGTGCCGATCAAGCTGAGCCGGTCGGCGGCGGCGAAGGTGCGGGCCCCATCGGCGGCCGGGGCCGACACCGACCGGGTGCTGGCGGAGCACGGGTACCGCCCGGACGAGGTGGCTGCGCTGCGCGCGAGCGGGGCCCTGGGGCCGGTGCTCACCGGACGTTCGCGCCGCTGAGCACCATCCGGAACGCCTCGCGCAGCAGATCGGCGATGTCGTCGTCGGAGCCCGAAGTGATCCAGTGCTCGAACACGTACCGCGTCGCCTGCACCACCAGGTAGGCCGGCAACGTGCGCTGCAGCGGATGCGTGCTCGCGGGCATGTGCCGCTGCAGAAAACCCGCGACGGCTTCGCACAGCTCGTCGTCTGTTTCCATCCACCGCAGGTGATATTCCGGCGTGGTCACCATCAGCGTGAGGAACCGCCGGTCGAACGCACTCAGCCCGGTGCCATCCAGCAATGACGTCCACGCCAGCACCAGGGTCTCGACCGGATCGCCGTCGCCGCCGGCGGCGTTCAGCCCGGCGATCACTTCGTCGGAGCTCGCGCGAAACAGCGGGCGAACCACGTCTTCCTTGGTCGGGAAGTGGCGGTGGAACGTCCGCTGCGAGACACCGGCGGCCGCGCAGATCCGCTCGATGGTCGCGGAGGTGTCGCCGTCGGCCACGAAGATCTCCATAGCCGTGAGCGCGATCGACGTACGCAACTCCGTGGCCCGTCGCTCGGTCAACGTCGGACGAAGACCCCTCGGCACCTCGGGAGCCCTCCTCGGATCAGGTGCGAAACACGGCGTTTACAGCTTCGCCGAGTGCGCTTAAGCTAACACCTGTCAGATTCTGCCACGTTGGCAGATTCTGCACAACGTCGTGCTGCCCGGAGGTGTTCATGCCGACAGCCCCCAGCGCCGAAGCTCCCACCGCGATGATCGACCGCGTGGCGTCGCTGCTCGAGGTCTTCGACGGCCACCAGCGGCTGACCCTCGCCCAGATCTCGCGCCGGTCCCAGCTCCCGCCGTCGTCCGCGCACCGCATCCTGCAGCGCCTGGTCGAGCTGGGCTGGATCGAGCGGGAACGCTTCGAGTACCACCTCGGCATCCGCATGTTCGAGCTCGGCTCCCAAGTGGTGCGCCGCGACGGGGTCCACCAGGCGGCCCTGCCGTTGCTGCATCACTTGCACCGCTCAACCGGGCTCACCGTTCACCTGAGCGCCCTGATGGGCCCGGACGTCCTGCACCTGGAGCGGATCGGCGCCTGGCCGGAAGCCGGTGACTGCTGGCAGCTGGGCGCCCGTCAGCCGACCGTGCACTCCGCCGCCGGCCGTGCGCTGCTCGCCCAGCTCGACGAGGCGCAATGGCCCACGCTCACCTACCCCTCGCCCGTCACCGCGGGTGGCGTCACCTCCCCGGCTCAGCTGCGCGACGACATCGCGCTCGTACGCGCTCATGGGGGAGTGGCGGTCGACGCCCAGTACTGCTGCGCCGGCGTGACGGCGGCGGCGGCCGCGATCGGGCCGCCTGAGGGCGGTCTGCGGGCGGCGCTGTCGCTGTGCGGCCCGGCGGAGAACCTCCCTGTCGACAAGGCTGTCGCGGCGGTGCGGCGGGCGGCGCAGGACATCTGGTTCGCCGCCTCCGGGGTCACCCATCGATACGGCCGTACGACATCCCTCGGCGTCGCCGCCGCGGGTTGAGTCCTTTCTACGAAGGTGGTTTCCCCGTGACGGTCATCAGCCATGACAAGCCAACGTACGACGTCCAGCCGGTCGTCGGCGTCGGCGCGGCCGCGCTGGCAGCCGCGATCGACGTTGCCGACCCCGGTGCCCTGCTCGCGGCCATGGTCCACTTGACGGGGGATACCGCCTTGGTGGATGCCTATGCGGCGCGCCTGGCCGCCCACCGGGGCAGCGGGGGTGCCGGCGCCTGGACCGGCGAATATCCGGGCGAGGTGGCCGAACAGATCCGGCGCCACGCCCATCAGGTCCTCGCCGATCCGCTCGTCGTCCACCTGGACGTCCCGGACGACGACCTGTTCCGGCGGATCGCCGAAGTCTGCGTCAACGACACCGTCGCCGCCGAATTCGTGCCTCACCTGCGCGAGCAGGGCGGCTTCGAACCGGCCCGCCGCGTCGTCCCGGTCACCCGCACACCACCGGCGGATATCACCGTCGCGATCATCGGCGCCGGCATGATCGGGCTCAACGCGGCCATCAAACTCGGCGGGGCCGGCTTCGGCTACCAGATCTTCGAGGAACGGGACGACCTCGGCGGCACGTGGTCGCGTAACACCTATCCCGGCGCTGCCGTGGACACGCCGAGCCACTTCTACTCGTACTCGTTCGAGTTGAACCCGTCCTGGTCGAAGTACTACCCGACGGGCCCGGAATACCTTGATTACCTCAGGGGTGTCGCCAACAAGTACCAGGTGCTGCCGCACATATCGTTCCGTTCAAAGGTGCTGGGCTGCGCGTGGGACGAGGACGACCAGCGGTGGAGGGTCACCGTCCAGGGCCCCGGCGGGGAGGTCACCACCCACCGGGCGAACGCGGTCGTCACCGCCACCGGTGTGCTCAACGCCCCCTCGATCCCGCAGGTCGACGGCGCCCAGTCTTTCCGGGGCGAGATGATGCACACCGCCCAATGGCGCGACGACGTCGACCTGCGCGGCAAACGCGTGGTCGTGCTCGGCACCGGCTGCACCTCGGTCCAGGTGGTGGCGAGCATCGTCGACCAGGTGGGCACCTTGGACGTCGTCATGCGCCAACCCCACTGGGTCGTGCCTGAGAGCAACGTGTTCGCCGACGTGGCCGAGGGCATGCGATGGGCGCTGGCGAACATCCCGTACTTCCACCAGTGGTTCCGCCTCAAGTCCTACTGGTGGGCCGCCGACAAGGGCTGGCCCGTCGCGCGGATCGACCCGGACTGGTACGCCACCCACGTCTCCGCGTCGCCCGCCAACGACGCCGTCATGCAAGCGTGCCTGGCCTACCTCGACAGGGTCTTCGCCGACCGCCCCGACCTCAAGCAGATGATGACCCCGGACTTTCCGCCGTTCGCCAAGCGCATCGTGAAGGACCCGGGATTCTTCGAGGCGATCAAACGCGAGCACGTCACCGTGCACCGTGCCTCGTTCCGGGAGATCATGCCCGACGGCGTCGTCACCACCGACGGTACGTTCCTTCAGGCCGACGTGATCATCTGGGCCACCGGCTTCCAACTGCAATACCTGAACTTCCTCGACATCACCGGCCGCGACGGCCGCACCCTCGCCGACGTGTGGGCCGACGAGGATCCCCGGGCCTACCTCGGCATCACCGTCCCGGGCTTTCCCAACCTCTTCGTCACGGCCGGCCCCAACGCCGCCCCCAACCACGGCGGCGGCCACAACATCACCAGTGAGGAACACGTCCACTACATCGTCGAGAGCCTGCAATACCTCGTCGAACACGGCCATGCGGCGATGGAGCCGACACCGGAGGCGACCGCCGAGTACAACCAGCGCGTCGACGAGGCCCTCGACCAGACGGTGTGGAAGCACGGGGGCACCGCCAACGGCTACTACCGCAACCGGGCGGGCCGGCCGTGGGTCAGCTGCCCCTGGCGGCTGGTCGACTACTGGACGATGCTGCGCGCCCCCGAGCCGAAGGACTACACGTTCCACTAGCCCCGGAAGCGGTGCTCGGCAGAACGACTCGCACCGTAAATTCGGGCGGCACATGGACCTCCAGGTGAGCGGGGCCGGTTCCGACGTACCGCTGCCCAGGCGACGGCGCACCTCCCGCTCGGCCTGAGCTGGGGTGGAAGACTTGATCGCCTTCTTACGGATCTGGTCGGAGGAGAGCGCGCACGACGTGGAGAGCCCGGCCGGCTGGCGCCTCCACGGGCACGCCCGACACCCGATGCCTGACGTTCGTCAGCGTTGCGAGCGGCTGCGGAGTCCGTCGGTGGCGATGGCGAGGTAGGTGGCGAGCAGGCGGTCGAGTTCGTCTGGGGCTGCACCGAGTCGTCCAGGTCGCCATGACAGGGCGAGAAGTCCGTTGATGGTGGCCCAGAAGACGGTGGCCAGCTCGTCGCAGTCGAGGTCGGAACGGGCCATGCCCTCGTCGACGGCGTCACGGATCGCGGCGGCGAGCTTGCCGTTCTGGGTCCGGGTCAGCTCGGCGATCCTTTCGACGGCCTCCGGCACGTCCGGCGGTTCGACGAAGATCCGGAACTCATGAGGACGCTCCCGGGCGAACCGCGCCCACGCGGTTGCTGCGAGGATCAGGCGTTCCTCGGCACTGCCCTTGGAGGCATACGCGGCGTCCATGTAGACCCGGCTCTCCTCCATAGCCCGCTCCGCCACCGCGGTCAGAAGAGCAGAACGGCCGCCCACCCTGTTGTAGATGGTCTGCACGGCCACGTCGGCACGCTCGGCGACGGCTTCCAGGGTCAGGGCGTCGGCTCCGTCGGTGGCGACGATCTCCCGGGCGGCGTCCACCACGGCACGACGGTTGGCCGCCGCTCGTCGCTGGCTTCTCGTCTCGGTGGTCACACCAGAAGCGTAACCGCCACCAATCATGGAATGACTTCCATATTTGGAAGCGACTCCATATTCTGGGTGCCATGACGCGCACCGACGTGACCTTCACAGCAGGCAACGGCACGTGCTCCGCCTGGCTCTACACCCCCTGGCTCTACACCCCCGGGCCCAGGACGACGGGGCCGCCGGCCGGTCATGATCCCGACTTACGGCCCGCCTGGCTCGACGGTCTTGATGACCGCACCCGACTGCGAGCCCGGGATGCTGGCCCTCGCACCCGCATGCAGGTCCCCAGGGACGTCGCCGCGCGCTTCGCGCTGCAGATCCTTCGCTACTTCCCCGGCCGCCAGGCACGCAACGTCCGGTGCCCCATCCTGTTCTCGATCTGCGAGCCCGACACGGTCGCCCCGGCGAAACCGACTCAGCGGTACGCCGTCCGGGCTCCGCGCGGCGAGATCCGGCTCTACGACACAGGCCACTTCGACATCTACCTCGGCGACGCCTTTGAACAGAACATCGCCGACCAACTCGACTTCCTCACCCGTCACGCGTCCCCGTCAGCGGCTGATCGCCAACGCCTGGAGTCACCGTCATGCCTCGTTACGACCTGACCGACAAGGTCCTCCTCATCACCGGCGCCAGCGGCGGCATCGGCTCCGCGAGTGCTCGCAAGCTCGTCGCGAAGGGCGCGAAAGTGGCGCTGGTCGACCTGTCCAGCGATGCCGTCGGAGCGCTCGCCGCGCAGTTACCGGCCGGTAGTGCGCTTCCGTTCCCGGCGGACGTCACCGACGTCGGTCGGATGGCTGCGGCCGTCGCGGCGACTGTTGCCGAGTTCGGCCGTCTCGATGTCGTGTGGGCCAACGCCGGCATCGCGAACGACCCGGCCGTGTCTCTCCTGACAGCAGATCTGACCAGCTACGAGCGAGTCATCCAGGTGGACCTGCTCGGCGTCGTCCGCACGATCAAGCCTGCGCTGGATCAGGTCGTGCAGAACAAGGGCCAGGTCGTGGTCACGGGATCGGGCTACTCGTTCCTCAACGCCGTCCTGAACTCTGCGTACGGCGCGTCCAAGGCCGGGGTCGAGATGCTCGCCCGCAGTTTGCGCGCCGAGCTCGTTTCGCACGGGGCTTCGGCGAGCGTTCTCTATCCGAGCTGGACGAAGACGACGATCACCCACTCCACGCAGGATGACGAGCTCCTCAACCGGCTCTTCAACCACGCGTTCCGCGGGCCGCTCGGCGCCTTCTCCGAGCCGGAGGTCGTCGCCGACGGGCTGGTCCGCGGACTGGAAACGCGGGCACAGCGCATCTTCGCCCCGCGCTGGTGGTCGGCCGTTTCCGCGTTACGCGGGATCGTGAATCCGTTGACAGACTCGGTGCTCGACCGTGATCGCACCACCCACGACCTGATCCGGCAGATCGAGCAACAGCGGATCACCAGCCACGCCTAAAGCACGTGATGGGACGGGCCAGTGTGCCTCGTCTGCCTCGTCGGCGATGCCGTTGAGCTCGCCGGCCAGTACAGGGCGATCACGCTCCAACGTGGCGGCCCCTTCGACATCTACGTCGGCGACGACTTCGACCACAACAGCCCGGACGACAACCTGACCGAGCGCACCGCCACCCAGGTCCGCGAGGTGGTCGCCCGGCTGGCCGACGCCAGTGGTCACAGCGCGGGCGACCCGCCGATCCTGGTGGTGTTCGACGCCGGCTACGACGTCACCCGGCTGGCCTGGCTGTTCCCGGGGACCCTCACCCGGGGACCCAAAGGTTGATTCAGCTGGTGGGAGTGGGTGAGTCGGGGCTGCTGCGGATGGTTGCCGACAAACTGTTGCTGTAGGTCTGCGGTACGTCGGTGGGGCGTGGGGCGTCGCCGACACCGTGATTTGGGTCGGGGTTGACGTAGTGGGTTCCGTGGATGCCGGCGGGCGCAGCCTCGGAGGTCGCGGCCTGTGGGTTCGACGTCGCCCGGGAGGACGTTTCTGGCCGCTGCATGGCATTTGGCGTGGCGCGCGCCGCTGGGCGGACGCTCGTTCGCGGGCCCGATCCGCGAGTCGCGGGCGGGTCCACCGTGGGCGCTGGCGACACACTCCCGTGTGGCGCCGCATCGGTCGTAATGCCTGCCGCGGAGGAGGCCCCGGCAGCTGGGTCCGCACCGTTCGCTCCCGCCGCGCATCCCGTCAATGCCGTGGCGATGAGAAACGACGCCATCCAGCCCCAGCGACGGACTGCGTCAACCCGAACCGTCATCTCGACTCCATCGACTCATCCGTGTCACCGTGTGTACGCGTCACCTGAACCCGAGGTCTCGGCGGGTGTTCGTCGACAAAGACGTGGGGCCGATGGTCCGCGCCGAGGGGTGCCCGGTGGTCGCCTCTGGGAAGTTGACCCACGGAGCACTGTAGGGATGCGCCATCTACGGCCGACTAACAGCGCCACAAGGATTCTCGGCGTAGCAACGCGGCCCCAGGTATCGCGGGCCAGACGCCGGCGAACGGGCCGTGTCGAACCGGCGGCGAGCGCCTGTGTCGGTCAATGCCCCGCGCTTTGTTTCTAACCGTCGTGGCGGGGTGGGTTGGCAGTGGGGCGGATGAGGCCGGTCTCGTAGGCGAAGACGACGGCCTGGACGCGGTCGCGCAGGTGCAGCTTGGCGAGGATGCGGCCGACGTGGGTTTTCACGGTCGCCTCGGACAGGACCAGGCGTGTCGCGATCTCGGCGTTGGACAGGCCGGCGGCAACCTCGCCGAGGACGTCGCGCTCGCGGTCGGTGAGGCGGGCAAGGCGGTCGGCGCCGGCTACCGGGGCAGCGGCCAGGCCGGCGCCGGCCGCCGTGGCCTCGTCGGCGTCGAGGTCGGGCAGGCGGTGGGCGAAGGCGTCGAGGAGCCGGCGGGTGACGGCGGGGGCGACGACGGCGTCTCCGGCGGCGACCGTGCGGATCGCGGTAAGCAGGTCGGCGGGCGGCACGTCCTTGAGCAGGAACCCGCTCGCGCCGGCGCGCAGGCCGGCGAGCACGTAACGGTCCAGGTCGAAGGTCGTGAGGATGAGAACGCGCGAGTGGCCACCGGACGCGACGATCTGCCTGGTCGCCTCGATGCCGTCGACGCCGGGCATCCGGACGTCCATCAGCACGACGTCGGGGGACAGCTCGGCGGTGAGCTGGATGGCCGTCGTCCCGTCGCCGGCCTCGCCGACGACGCACAGGTCGGGCTGGGATTCCAGCACCATCCGGAAGCCCATCCGCAGCAGTTGCTGGTCGTCGACAAGCAGGACCGAGGTCGTCATCGTCCGGTCATCCTTTCGGGCGTGACAGCCGGCATGGGCCTCGGTCCGGCCGGCGAGGGGCCGGGTGCGGCTGGCTGGCTGGGCGCGGTCCCGGGCGGAAACGCCGGGCTTCCGGCCGGCGGCAGGCGGAGCGCGGAGGCGGCGTTGATGCGGGCGCGGACCCGCCAGCCGCCGGCAAGCCCACGGTCCGGGCTGGCCGTCAGGGTGCCGCCGTGCAGGGCGGCCCGCTCGCGCATGCCGTTGATGCCTCGTCCGCCGGGCGGAAGGGCGTTCGTCCGCGGGCCCGCCCCGCCGTGGTCGACGATGTCGACGTCGACGCCGCCGGGGTCGTAACGCAACGAGATGGCGGCTGAGGCGCCGGGGCCGGCGTGCTTGAGCACGTTCGTCAGCGATTCCTGAATGATTCGGAACACCGTCAGCTCGGCGTCCGCCGTCAGCTCGCGCCGCTCGCCGGTGACGTTCACCGTCACGGGCAGGCCCGCCCGTCGCATCTGCTCGATCAGACCGCCAAGCTCGGCGAGGCGAGGCTGCGGGGCGACCACCGGGTCAGACGGCAGCTGCGGAGGGGACACAGCGTAGGGCGGCGCCGGCTGGGTTGGCGGGACCGGCTGCGTGGGGCTCTCGTCCCGCAGGACGCCGAGCAGGCCGCGCATCTGCGCGAGCGCCTCGCGGCCCGTCGCCGAGATGGACTCCACTGCGCGAGCCGCGGCCAAGGCGCGATCACCAACCGCCTGGGCCCTGGCCCCGCTGCCGGTCGCGGCCTCCGACGCACCCTCCGATCGCCCGCTGGATGAGGGCGCGCCGGACGATTGCGCGTCGTCACGCGCATCGCCGGAATGCGCCAGCTCTGGCCCGGCGGTGGACCGCAGGGCGAACGTCGCGCCGTCCGCGAGCGCGATCATGACGGACAGGTTGTGGGCGACGATGTCGTGCATCTCGCGGGCGATGCGGGCCCGCTCGTCGGCGGCGGCGATGCGCGCCTGCTGGTCGCGTTCGCGCTCGGCCCGGACCGCCCGGTCGGCGATCGACGCCAGGTACGTCCGCCGGGTGTTCGCGTTGACGCCGAGAACGCCGGCCGAGACCGCCAGCGGCAGCATGAGCAGCACGAGCGCTACGCGGCCCTGCGTGTTGCCCGGCAGAGCCAAGGCCGTCAGCGCGATCCAGGCGACCAGGGTCCACGCCGCCGCCATGGTCGCCCGCCGGGAGCACCACTTCGCGACCGTGTAGAACTCGACGAGAAGCATCGTGAACGTCGCGAACGCCGTCACCGAGCCCGCCCAGAGGATTGTCTGAGCGAACGCCGCCCCGGCGCAGGCGATGAAGGTCGGGACCGGGAAATGGCGGCGCAGGCAGAGCGAGGCCGCCGCCGCGACCGTGATCAGCAGCAGTCCGACGGACAGGCCCCGCCTCGAGAAGATGATCGGGCCCACGGCGAACACGCCAATCATGAACGCCAGCGGTGAGTCAACGAGGACCGGATGCGCCCGCAGGCCACGGCCGATCCGCCCGTGCCGCAGCCTCCCGAAGATCACCCCGGGTGCGTCGGGCAGATCGGCCGGGCGCGTGGACCGGGCGACGGCGGCCCGGCCGGGCGACCAACGGGACCAGGCCATGACCATCATGGTGAAGCCTCCTGCTGGTCCGTGGAGCCCAACCCGATCGCTACACGTCGCGGCGGATGGTCGCGACCGTGCCCGCGGCCAGCCCGACGAGTACCCAGCAGACGATGGTCACCAGGGCGCGCTCCGGCGACAGCAGGTCGGTGACGCTGGTCGGGGACGTCGACGCCAGGGCCTCGCCGGTCAGCGTCGGCGTGTAGCGCTCGGCGTGGTGGAAGCTCTGGCCGAGCAGTTCCATCACGAACGGCAGCGCCAGCACGAGGCCGAGCAGCGCCGTCACCGCGCCCGCCGTGTGGCGCAGCAGCGCGCCGAGGCCCAGCCCGAGCAGGCCGATCAGGGTCAGGTACAGGGCGGCGCCGAGGATCGCCCGGGCGGCTCCGGGGCTGCCGAGCCCGACGCTCAGGCCCTTGCCCGACAGAATCCCCTGTCCGATGAAGAAGGCAAGCGCCGAGGACGCGAGCGTCAGCGTGAAGATGACCCCCGCGAAGAGGATGATCTTCGCCCACAGCACGGGCAGCCTGCGGGGCACCAGGCCGAACGTCGCGCGGATCATCCCGGTCGCGTACTCGCCGGTCATCGTCAGCACGCCCAGTACCCCGATCGGGACTTGGACCAGCAGAAGGCTGCCCAGCGTCTGGAACACCGGGTCGGCGCGGCCGTCGTGAACCTCGGCCACGGACCAGTGCCGCGACGCCTGCACGCTGAGCAGCACAGCCATGCCGATGGTCAGGACGACGGCGATCCCCAGCGTCCAGACCGTCGAGCGCAGCGACCGCAGCTTCGTCCATTCGGAGCGGATCACCCTGGGCAGGGTCACGTCACCGGTTCCGACGCCGAAGCGGGCGTCCGCGAGCGTGGCGGTGTTCATCGGGCGCCTCCAGCGCTGGTGTGCGGGACCGGGCTCCCGGCGGCGGCGTACTCGACCGAGTCCCGGGTGGTGTCCATGAACGCTTCCTCGAGGGAGACGAGGTGCGGGGTGAGCTCGTAGATCGCGAGACCGGCCGCGCTGGCCAGGTCGGCGATGCGTTCCGCCGGCAGACCGCCGACCTCCAGGGCGTCGAGGGACGTTCCCGACGAGAGGACCGGATCGGCGGGTTGGACGGTCGCGCCGTGCCGGAGAAGCAGGCCGGTGAGTGCGTCCGCCTGCGGCGAGCGGACCCGGACCCGCGTTCCCGAAGCCGCCCGAACGAAGTCCGCGACGGTCGTCTCCTGGATCAGCCGGCCGCGGCCGATCACGACGAGATGCGTCGCCGTCAGCGCCATCTCGCTCATCAGATGCGACGAGATCAGGATTGCGCGGCCTTCGGCGGCCAGGCCGCGCAACAGGTCGCGAATCCAGCGGATGCCCTCCGGGTCGAGGCCATTGACCGGTTCGTCGAGGATCAGCGTCGACGGATCGGCCAGCAGCGCGGACGCGATGCCCAGCCGCTGTCCCATCCCCAGTGAGAAGCCACCGGCCCGCTTCGTGGCGACCGGGCGCAGGCCGACCAGATCAATCACCTCGTCGACGCGCCGGGCCGGAATGCCGTGGGTGTGGGCAAGGGCGAGCAGGTGGTTGCGCGCGTTGCGACCGGTGTGGATCGCGCGGGCCTCCAGCAGCGCGCCGACGTGCCGGGCCGGGGCGCGCAGGTCGCGGTACGGCCGGCCGTCGACGAGCGCCCGCCCGCTGGTCGGCCGGTCCAGGCCGAGAATCATCCGCATCGTCGTCGACTTCCCAGAGCCGTTGGGGCCCAGGAAACCGGTGACGACACCGGGCTGGACCGTGAAGGAGAGGCCGTCGACGGCGACCGTCCGGCCGTAGCGTTTCGTGAGCCGCTGCACCTCGATCATCGGAACCTCGTGATCCTCGTCTTCCTCGTTGCCGGTCCGGGTCGTCGGTCCGACCGGTGGCCGTTTCGCTGCACGAGTCAGAACCGTAGGGATCTTCGAGGTTGCCGCCGACGCCCGCGAGACCGATCTTTTCCGCGGCCAGCCGTCCTTCTGGAGTCGTAGGCCATACGCCCCGAGAGGTAGCGGCGCGACCGCCGGCTGGCTCCGTGATCGGATACAGTTCGGCCTGCGCTTCGACGATCAGAG
>Ga0068858_100006346_pt1 | contig 11513 bp, 8 predicted proteins | sample KBSSwiS12_FD_66589 | JGI IMG/M metagenome (GOLD analysis project Ga0068858, IMG submission 66589) | Switchgrass rhizosphere microbial communities from Kellogg Biological Station, Michigan, USA - KBS Switchgrass S1-2 | ecosystem: Host-associated > Plants > Roots > Rhizosphere > Soil ... | reverse complement strand
TGCCGGCCGATTCGCGGCCAAGGAGGCGGCGATGAAGGCCCTCGGCACGGGGCGCTCCCACGGGGTGCTGTGGCGAGACATCGAAGTCGTGCGCCACGGCGGGCCGCCGCGGCTCCAGTTTCACGGCGGCGCCGGCCGGAGGTTCGCTGCAATGGGCGGAAGGTCCTCGCTGCTGACCATCACGCATTCAGACGATCTGGCGCTGGCGCAGGTGATGATTCTCGGCGACTGACCGCAACGCCGGTTGGCGTCCTGGCCGCGTCCTCCAACCTTCTATCGGCGCCTCTGGCAGTCGCCCTCGCCAAATCGTGCCTCTGCTGCACCTTGCAGCCACGCTCTCCCCATTCGCGAATCGGCATCTGCCTTGATGGTCCTCGCGACAGGAGAATCAGCCGCCCAGTGCGGGCGGCTCTTCGGAAGGAGCGAGAGCGATGACTGTGAAGATTACGCCGAACGACAAGGGCAACCCGCCGGGAAAAGTCGCCGACGCCGAATTGCATTTCGACGAGGGACCGCTCGAAGGACTGAAGCTCATCGGCTTCTCCATCTGGGAGCGTCGGGGCAATGCCGGCGGACACAACGTCACGTTCCCCGCGCGCCAGTACAGCATGAACGGCGAAAGGCGCACGTTCGCGCTCCTGCGGCCCATTGTCGACACGACGGCGCAGAACAAGGTTCGCGAGCTGATTCTGCAGGCGTATCAGGAGTACGAGGAACGCGCGGCGATCGCCAGCTGACATGGCGATCGGGGATTGCCCGGCTCGCCTACTGGAGAAGGGGCAGCAGCTTGGCGTTTTCCTGTTGGCGCTTGGGCGGCAGCGTCCATTCCTCGCGGAGGCTTTTTTCGTATTCCGCGTGAAAGAAGGACGACTTCATGCCGCCGTCGATGACGTCCCAGGGCAGCATCGCGTCCGCCGACCGGTCGCGGAAGATGAAGAAGTCGGCGTCCACCCCGGTCTCGGCGACGGCAGCGCGCCACTTCTGCCCGTTGCGCTCGGCGGCCTCGATCACGGGCGCGACACGGCGATCGCCAAGCGACAGCAGCGCCTGATAGTAGGAATGCCGTTCGGATTTGATGTTGAAGTAGACGTTGTCGATGTCAGAAGTCAGCGAGCGCAGCCGTTCGATCTTGTGCTCGACGACCGCTGGATCTTCCATCGGCAGCCACTGATAGGCCGTCCCCGGTTTCGGGACGAGCGGATTCACGCTGCCGATGATTCGGCCAATCTGCCCGCGGCCGCGGGCGTGCTTGAGCATGCACTCGCGAAGCTGCAGCGTCAGATCGCGAATGGCGACGAGATCCTCGTCCGTCTCTGTCGGGAGGCCAATCATGTAATAGAGCTTCAGGTTCTCGATGCCGCTCGAGAAAATCAGCTCCGCACGATCGAGGATTTCCTCGTTGGTCACCGTCTTGTTGATCACGCGGCGAAGGCGGTCGGAGCCGGTTTCCGGCGCGATGGTGAGGGTGCGTTCGCCGCTCTCGCGCAGCAGCCGCACGATCGGCGGCGTAAGGTCGTCGAGCCGCAGCGACGCGGGGCTGATCGAATACCCCATCTCGCTGAGACGCGACAGAATCCGCTCGATGTCGGGGTGATCGCAGAGCGCGATCGAGACCAGGCCCACTCGATTGGCGTGCACTCTGGCGGCCGACGCGAGCTCGAGAATGCGGTCGGTCGGGAATGCGCGGACCGGCAGGTAGTTGTATCCGGCCCAGCAGAACCGGCACAGGTTGGCACATCCTCGAACGACTTCGATCAGGAAGCGGGATCCGAACTCGGTGTCCGGCGTGAAGATGCCGGTCGCTGGCGGATCGATCGCCTCGGTCGTCCGCAGCGCGGCCTTGCGAACGGGAAACGGCGCATCCGGCGCTGCGACCACGCCCGACAGTGTGCCGTCGGCCGCGTACTGCGGCTCGTAAAACCGCGGCACGTAAAATCCACGCTCCGTCGCAAGCTGGCGCAGCAGCTCGTCTCGGCCGCTGGCGGAGGTCAGCGCCGCCGCGAGCGCGGGCACGAGCACTTCCCCTTCGCCCGCCGCGATCACATCGGCGAACAGCGCGAGCGGCTCGGGGTTGACGAATGTCACGGCTCCGCCGATCACCACCAGCGGATGGTGCCGGTTCCGCTCCGACGCGTAGCGCGGAACGCCGGCCAGACGCAGAAGCGTGAGGACGTTGACGTAGTCCCATTCGAAGGACACGGAAAACGCGATCACGTCGAAGTCGCCGACCGGGGTCTGCGACTCGAGCGTCAGAAGCGGCGTCCTGGTCGCGATCATCTCCGCGAGCTCCTGTTTCGGCGGCAGGAAGAATCGCTCGCAGACGATGTCGTCGTGGGCGTTGAAGAGCCGGTAAACCGTCTGGAAGCCGAGATTCGACATCCCGACCCAGTACGTATTCGGGAATGCAAAAGCGACGCGCACCCGGCCGCCGTGCGGCTTGCGGATGTAGCCCACTTCTTTCGAAAGGATGACCTGTGCGCGTTCCTGCTGAGCCCAGTATTTCATCTGAGGCCATGGGGTCCGGCGTCCGCTCTCTCGTGCTCAGACGCCGGCGTTCCGGTGTGCCGTGGATCTACCTACTGTATCACCGGCGGCAGGCTCAGCCCGTTCGACAGTTGCCCTGGTCGGCCCCTGCGCGATCAGCCCTCCTGGCGCCGGAGAAACGCCGGCACGTCGAACGCCGAGCCAGGGTCGCCTTCGAGCGCCTCTAGCGAGGCGTCGATATCGGCCAGGTTTTGCGGCGGCAGCATCCCGCCCGGCAGGGAGACGGGATTGCCGCCCGACGCCGACGGCAGCGGCATCTCGATGCGTCGCCGCACCGGCGCCTGGCGGCGCAGCGTGATCCGCTCGGCGCTGCCGGGCGGGACAAGCGGCGGCATTTCGATTGATGGGCGAGCGGTGTCGCTGTACGACGTCAGGTCCACCGGCGTCTGCGCGGCGGAGCTCGAGGTCCGGGCCGAGGCGTGCGAGCCGAAACCGGTGGCGATCACGGTGATCTTCACCCGGCCCATGAGCATCGGATCGATGACGGCGCCGAAGATGATGTTCGCGTCCTCGTCGGCGGCTTCCTGCACGATCGAGGAAGCTTCGCTGACCTCGACGAGCGAGAGATCCGGCCCGCCGGTGACGTTGATGATCACGCCGCGCGCGCCGTTCACCGACGCGCCCTCGAGCAGCGGACTCGAAATCGCCTTCCGCGCCGCCTCGACCGCGCGGTCCTGTCCTTCCGCGATGCCGGTGCCCATCATCGCCAGCCCCATACCCGCCATGATCGTCTTCACGTCGGCGAAGTCGAGGTTGATGAGGCCGGGGACGAGAATCAGATCGGAAATGCCCTGAATGGCCTGACGCAGCACATCGTCCGCCGTCGCGAACGCTTCGGTGAGCGGCGTCGTGCGATCGATGATCGCCAGCAGGCGCTCGTTGGGAATCGTGATGATCGTGTCGACGCACTCGCGCAGCGCCTCGAGGCCGCGCTCCGCCTGCATCTGCCGTTTCCTGCCCTCGAACTTGAACGGCTTCGTCACGACGGCGATCGTGAGGGCCCCCAGCTCGGTGGCCAGGCTGGCGATGACCGGCGCCGCGCCGGTGCCGGTGCCGCCGCCGAGTCCGGTGGTGACAAACACCATGTCGGCACCGTCAAGCGCCTGAATGATCCGTTCCGTGTCCTCGAGCGCCGCGGAACGGCCGATGTTGGGATCCGCACCGGCGCCCAATCCCTTCGTCAGTTTGCTGCCGATCTGCACCTTGACCGGCGCCCGATTCGCCCGCAGCGCCTGAAGATCGGTATTCGCAACCATCAGCTCGACACCGTCGAGTCCGGTGCCGACCATTCCGTTCACCGCGTTGCCGCCGCCACCGCCGACGCCAATCACTTTGATCCTGGCGGTCGCGGCGCCCTCTTCATCGAGGCGGAGCCGGAGACCGCGGTGGTCGAGCGGGGCTGCGGGATCAGGATTGTTGTGCGGATCGGACATCGACGTTGCTCCTTTGTAGTGACCCACCTGCGCCTAGAAGAACTCCCTGAACAGACCGCGCAGCCGTCCGGCCACGCGCCCGAACGCGCCCGCGCCCACCGCGACACGCCCTGCTTCGCCGACGGAGTTGCGATACGCGTAGAGGACCAGACCGACGCCGGTGGCGAACGTCGGGCTGTTCACATGATCCGCAAGCCCGCCCACGCCGGTCGGACATCCGCGACGAATCGGCAGGTCGAAGATCTGTTCGGCGATCTCCGGCATGCCGTCGAGAATCGAGCCGCCGCCGGTCAACGCAATGCCGGAGTTGAGGCTCTTCTCATAGCCGGCGCGCCGGATCTCGTCCCAGACAAGATGAAAGATCTCCTCCGCACGGGGCTGAAGAATCTCGGAGAGAATTCGCCGCGCCATCACGCGCGGCTTGCGCCCGCCGACGCTGGCGACCTCCATCGTTTCGTCTTCGTCGACCATGCCGGACAGAGCGCACCCGCACTTGCGTTTGACCTTTTCCGCGTCGGGAACCGGCGTCCGCAGCCCGACGGCAATGTCGTTGGTGAAATGGTCGCCGCCGATGCCGATGACCGCGGTGTGCCACAAACTGCCGCGCTCGTAGATCGCGATGTCGGTCGTCCCTCCACCGATGTCCACCAGTGCAACGCCCAGCTCCTTCTCGTCGTCGGTCAGGACGGCGTCGCTGGCCGCGAGCTGGCCCGCCACGGTTTCCGCGACCGCGATGCCGGCGCGGTTCACGCACGCGACGATGTTCTGGGTCGAGCTCTGGCTGCCGGTGACGATGTGGACGTTGACTTCCAGCCGCGCGCCCGTCATGCCGACCGGCGCGCCGATGCCGTCCTGCTCGTCGACAACGAAATCCTGCGGCAGCACGTGCAGAATCTCGCGGCCCGTCGGCAGCGATACGGCCTTGGCCGCGTCGATGGCTCTCCGCACATCCTCGCGGGTGATCTCGCGATTCTTGCCGGCGACCGCGATCACGCCGCGGCTGTTGAACCCTTTGATGTGCGGGCCCGACAGCGCCAGGTGGACCGAGTCGATTTCGACGCCCGCCATCAGCTCGGCTTCCTCGATCGCCTTCTTGATCGAATCGACTGCCGCCTCGAGGTTCACGACAACGCCGCGGCGGATGCCGCGAGACTCGGCGACACCCAACCCGACGATGTCGAGCCCTTCGCCATCGAGCATCTCGCCGACCACGGCCGTCACTTTCGACGTGCCGACGTCGAGCCCGACCAGGTATCGCTCTTTTCGCGCCATCTTCCTCCGCTCCTTGCGTCCGTTCGAAACGACCGCCGCCTGCTGTCGCCGCCTTCGCGCTAGTGCGCCGGCTTCGTCCCGGGCGTTGGCGTTTGCGCCCTCACGCCCTTCTTCAGGTCCTTCGCCGGCTTTCCGGCCGGCCGCACGTACACTCGACCGTCGAAACGCAAATCCACCGAGTCGATGTCGGAGACGCGCTCGCGCAGGGCCGGTGCGAGCTCCAGGTACGACTGCAACCGCTTGAGAAACTGCTGATCGCCGAGTTGAATCATCGCCGGGTCGCCGCTCAGGATGACGGTCGCGTTGTGCGCGTCGCGGACGTCGATCTGCGACAGGCGTTTCGCGATCTCCGGCGCCGGCCTGAGCGAGGCGACGACGCGCGCCGCCAGATCCATCCTGGTGGCGTCGGTCGCGCCCGCATCGCTCGGTTCCGGCAACCCGTCAATCACCGGCAGATCGAATTCGGCGTACTTCGGTCCATACTCGTCGATGATCACGCCGCGGTCGTCCACCAGGTACAACCGGCCGCGAATCCGTCCGATGCCGCTCGGCCGCCGTTCGGCCACGACGACCTCGATCGTCGACGGCAGCGAGCGGCGAAGGTTCGCGTCGCGCACCCACGGCGACGACAGCAGGCGGTGGCGCCACGTGTCCAGATTCGTCCAGAGCAGACTCTGCCCGCGCAGACCGTTGAGCACGGCCACTACGTCGCTGCTCGACATGTGTTCGTTGCCACGGACAACGATGCGATCGATCTGCAGCACGTGGGCTTGCGCGACGATCTCCGCGCTGCGGTACGCGCCGTACGCCAGCGCGATCGCCACGAGGGCGTAGCGAACGGGACGACCGGTCCACGCGCGCCAGCTCCTCCGCTGGCGGGCCGGCTTCACGTGCGCGCGGCGGAACCGCCGGTCGGATTGAACCGCCACCTGGCTCACGCCGCACCTCCCGCTGAACCCGTGCGACCGGAAAGCGCCTCAATCAGCCGCTCGGGAACCGTCCCGATGGAGCCTGCGCCGAGCGTTAGGACGACGTCGCCTGCGCGTGCCACCCGCACGAGCGCCGCGACAACGTCGTCGAGGGAGTGCGCAATGGTCGGCGGCATCCTGGAGGTACGCCCGACCGAGGCCGCGAGCGTCTCGACGGTGACACCGGCGATCGGATCCTCGCCGGCCGAATAGATGTCGGTTAGCACGACGCAATCGGCCGCCGCGAGCGCCGGACCGAAGGCGTCCATCAGCGCCGCAGTCCGGGTGAACCGGTGTGGCTGAAAGGCGACGACGATTCGCCGGTTCAACGAGCGGGCGGCGGCGAGCGCCGCCGCGATTTCGGTCGGGTGATGCGCGTAGTCGTCCACGATCAGAATCCCGCGCGGTTCCCCACGAACATCGAAACGCCGCTCCACACCGGCGAATCCCTGAAGCGCCGGTGCGATGCGGCCGAAGGGGAGTCCCAGCTCCAGACCGACCGTCACCGCCGCAAGCGCGTTCAGCAGGTTATGGCGGCCTGGCACCTGCAGCGACAGCGTGCCGAGGATCGCGGGCGCGGACGCCGAATCGTGCGCACGCCGCCCGCGGCGTTTCACGACGGCGTCGACGCCGAGCGGTTCGAGCACGATGTCGGTCGCGCTGATGTCGCACCCGGGCGCGTCGAGTCCGTATGTCATCACGCGGCGCGTGACGCGACCAAGCACCGCGGCGAGAGGGAGGTCATCGGCGCAGGCAATCACGCTGCCGTAAAACGGCACCTTGTTGGCGAAGTCGACGAACGCCTGTTGCAGGTCGTCGAAGCCGCCGTAGTTTTCGAGATGTTCGTAATCGATGTTGGTCACCACGGCCACGGTCGGAAACAACTTCAAGAAAGAACGGTCGCTTTCATCCGCTTCGGCGACCATCAGCTCGCCGCGGCCGAGCCGGGCGTTGCTGCCGAACGCCCTCAGGCGCCCGCCGATGACCGCGGTCGGATCCAGTCCGGCGCGCTCGAGCATGAACGCGATCATCGACGTCGTCGTGGTCTTCCCGTGCGTGCCCGCGACGGCGATGCTGAAGCGCAGACGCATCAGCTCCGCGAGCATCTCGGCCCGCGGGATCACTGGAATCTGTCGCCGTATCGCCTCGTCGACTTCCGCATTGGTCGGCTTGACCGCCGACGACACCACCACGACGTCCGCCTCCCGGACAGCGGCCGCCTCGTGCCCGAGCGTCACCCTGATCCCGAGCGACGCCAGGCGCTTGGTCACCGGCGTTTGCCGCTCGTCCGACCCGCTGACGGCGTACCCCAGATTCGCGAGCAATTCGGCGATGCCGCTCATCCCGATCCCGCCGATCCCGATGAAGTGCACCCGGCGCGTTTTACCGAGCACGATGGTTCCAATCGCCCGACCACGGCTCACCGACCGACTCCAACGTCCGATCGTCGAGCGACGTCATCACAATCGCACCAGCTCCAACGCCCGATCGACGATGACCCGCGCCGCGTCGGGACGGGCGATTGCCCTCGCGGCCGCTGCCATCCGCTCGCGTCGCTCGCGATCGCCGGCGAGCGCGACGATTCGTCGAGCCAGCGTGCGGCCGTCCAAGGCCGACTGCATCAGCACATCCGCCCCGCCAGCCGCCGCCAGCGCTTCGGCATTCCTGCGCTGGTGGTCATCGGTCGCCGTCGGCAGCGGCACGAGAATCGCCGCCTTCCCCGCCGCCGTGACTTCGGCCAGCGTTGTCGCGCCCGCGCGACAGACAATCAGATCGGCGCGTCCGAGCCGTCGGGCCATGTCGTCGTAGAACGGCGCGACGTCAGCCTCCAGCCCCGCGTGCCGATAACCGGCGCGGACCATCTCCACATCTCGCTCTCCCGTCTGGTGCGTGAGATGAAGCCGCGGCCCGCCGGACGCCAACTCCTCCGCTGCCTCCACCATGGCCATGTTGATCGCGTGCGCGCCCTGAGAGCCGCCAAAGATCAGGACCCTTGTGACCGGGATGCCGTCATCTGCTCCCGACTCCTTGAAAGGCTCGACCGGCTGCAGAAACTCCGGCCGAACCGGGTTGCCGCTGACAAACGCCTTTTCGCCGAAGAACGCTTTCGTCGATTCGAACGTGACCGCCGCCGCCCGCACGAACCGCGCGAGCATCCGATTGGTCAATCCGGGCACCGCGTTCTGCTCCAGCACCATGGTCGGCACGCGGCGCAGGGCGGCGACGAGCACGACCGGTCCGGAACTGTAACCACCCACGCCGATAACCAGATGCGGCCGCCGCTTCGACACGAGTCGCCACGCATCGACGAAGCTCGGACCGAGCAGCGCCGCGCCGCGTGCACGCGCCGCCAACGACTTGCCCTTGATTCCGGCGCTTCGAATGAGATCGAGTGCGAAGCCCTCCAGCGGCACGACACGCGCTTCGATCCCGCGCGCCGTTCCGGCAAACGAAATCAGGGCATTCGGCCGGCGCGACGCGATTTCCCGCGCGACAGCAATTCCCGGGTACAGGTGCCCGCCGGTGCCGCCGCCGGCAATCACGACCCGCAAGCTGCGCTCGCCCATGTTCGCGACGCGTCATACCTCAGACGATGCGTGCTGCGAGACGTTCAAGAGCACCCCCATCCCGAGCAGGTTGATGAGCAGCGACGAGCCTCCGGCGCTGACGAAGGGCAGGGGGATGCCTTTGGTGGGCATCAACCCGAGCACGACGCTCACGTTCACAAACGCCTGAATCGCCACCATCGTCGTCAGGCCGAGCGCGAGGAACGCGCCGAACCGATCCGGCGCGCGAATCGACACCCGCAGGCCGCGCCAGGTGATCACGCAGAAACAGAGCAACACCGCGGTTGCCCCGACGAGGCCGAGCTCTTCGGAAATGACCGAATAGATGAAGTCGGTGTGTGGTTCAGGCAGGAAGAACAGCTTCTGCACACCGTTCATCAAGCCTTTGCCCCACATCCCGCCCGTGCCGACGGCGATCAACGACTGAATCACCTGGAAGCCTGCACCGAGCGGATCGCTCCAGGGATCGAGGAACGTCAGGACGCGCTGGCGCCGGTACGACGTCCCCATGACGAGGAACGCGATGGCCGGCAATGCGCAGAGCACCGCGCCGACGATGTAGGTGTAGTTAAGGCCAGCCGCGAACACCATCACCGCGGCAATCGCGACGAGCGACATCGACGTGCCGAAATCGGGCTCGAGCAGGATCAGGCCGACCAGGGAGATCACGACGAGGCCAATCGGGATCAGCGAATACCCCGGCTCGTTGATGCGGTCCATCCGCCGTTCCAGCAGCGCGGCGATGAAAATGATCGCCGCCAGCTTCGCCAGCTCCGACGGCTGAATACCCAGCCCGCCGACAGCGAACCAGCGGCGCGCGTTGTTGACAGGCGGGCTGAACAGCACGGCGACCAGCCCCAGCGCCACCAGCCCGAGCGCCGTCCAGATGAACGCCGGCTCCCGGTAGGTGTGGTAATCCAGCCGCATCACGATGCCGAGGACCGCCATCCCCAGCGCCGCCCACATCGCCTGCTTCGTCAGGAAGAAGTAGGGGCGCCCGGTCCGCTCCATCGCCACGACGGCCGAGGCGCTGTACACCATCACGATGCCAAGGCTGAGGAGCAGCAGCGTCGCGATGAAGAGCACCCGGTCTGATTTGAGCTTGCGAGCCATGTCACCACAGAGGGCGGATTTCAGCCCTACAGTTGTTCCTCATTTCGTCCGACATACACTCCCGAGGCGAATTAGGATCGCCGTAAGCGGTCAGCAGTCATCAGTCGGCGTCGGGCGGAGGCACCAGCTTCGCAGGCCGGGGCAGCCTGCGTTCCCAGCAGCCAGTCCTACACCGCGAACAGCCGACTGACGACTGCTCACCGCTTACGTTCGACACACCAGAGCCTTAGCTACAGCCATCAGCGATTGGCCAGATCCGAGATCCGCTTTACCTCCTCCTTGAAGCGCCTTCCCCGTTCCGCGTAGTCCTGAAACATGTCGAAGCTCGCGCAGGCGGGAGCGAGCAGGACCACACCGTCGGGTTGTGCGAGTGCGAACGCTTTTTCGATCGCCGCTTCGAACGAATCCGCGTCGTAGACATCGATGACCTCGGCGAGCGCCTCGCGGATGAGCGGACGCGCTTCGCCGATCGCCACGACCGCCTTCGCCCGACGCCGCAGCGGATCCCGCAGCTCGGTCAAATCGCCGCCCTTGAATCGACCACCGAGAATCGGCACCACACCACTGTCGAAGCTCTCGATGGATCGCAGCGCGGACACGACGTTGGTGGCTTTCGAGTCGTTGACGAACCTCACGTGGCCGATTTCGGCGACGAGTTCCATCGCGTGCTCGAGGCCGCGGAACTCTTCGACCGCCGAGGTCATCGGCGCCGGACCGGCACCGGCGATTCGACCGATCGCCGCCGCCGCCATGACGTCGTCCACCAGGTGCGGTCCAATCAGATGAATGGCCGTGAGGGGAATCAGCCGCTCGGTGGCGCCGCGGCGGCGCTCCGCAATCCAGCCGTCCTCGGTCACCACGCCTTCGTCGAGGCGGGCGTGACGGGCGAAGCAGCGCACTGTTGCCCGTGCCTGCCGCGCCAGCTCCAGCGTCGCAGGATCGTCGGCGTTGATGACGGCCCAATCGTCTTCGCGCTGGTTCTCGAAGATCCGCGCCTTCGCGCGCCCGTACGCCTCGACACTTGGATGGCGATCGAGGTGATCCGGCGAAAGGTTCAGCACCACGGCGATCCAGGGACGAAACGTGTCGATCTGCTCCAGTTGAAAACTGCTCGTCTCCACGACGTGCAGCGTGTCCGGCGTCGACTCGAGGACCTGAGCACTCAACGGGTTGCCGATGTTGCCGCCGACCGTCACCTGGAATCCCGCCGCCTTCAGGATGCGTCCGGTCAACGCGGTCGTCGTCGACTTGCCTTTCGTGCCGGTGATGGCGATGACCCGACCCAGCAGCCACCACGACGCGAGCTCGATCTCGCCGACGATGGGGACGCCGCGCTCCCGTGCCGCTTGAATCACGGGCTGTTCGGGCGGAACGCCGGGGCTCATCACGATCAGATCGGCAGACGTGAACGTTTCGGTCCGGTGTCCGCCGAGTTCCAGCGTCACGCTCTTCGACCGAAGCGGGTCGGCGTCTGGCACCCGCGCACGCAGGTCGGACAGCGTCACGACCGCGCCCTTGCCGGCGAGCAGTTCGGCTGCCGCAATCCCGCTCTTCGCCGCCCCGATCACCGTCACCCGTTTACCCTCGACGTCGCGTGCCATGGCAAGCCCGTCATT
>Ga0068858_100006343_pt1 | contig 11515 bp, 10 predicted proteins | sample KBSSwiS12_FD_66589 | JGI IMG/M metagenome (GOLD analysis project Ga0068858, IMG submission 66589) | Switchgrass rhizosphere microbial communities from Kellogg Biological Station, Michigan, USA - KBS Switchgrass S1-2 | ecosystem: Host-associated > Plants > Roots > Rhizosphere > Soil ... | reverse complement strand
GGGTGCCGGCGATCCGCGGCGCCCGTGGTGTTCTCCACGCCTTCCTGGTACATGCGCTCGTACTGCCGCGTGATGTCGCCGGGCGTGCCGTCGGCGACGATGTGGCCGCTGTTGAGCAGCAGGGCACGTGTGCACAGCTGACGCACGCTCGTAAGATCGTGGCTGACGAAGAGGACGGTGCGCCCCTCATCGCGAAGATCCTGCATGCGGCCCAGACATCGGTTGCGAAAGTGCAGGTCGCCGACCGACAACACTTCATCGATGATCAGAATCTCGGGCTCGAGGTGCGCGGCGACCGAGAACGCCAGGCGCACGTACATTCCGCTCGAGTAGTGCTTCACGGGCGTGTCGATGAAGCGCTCGAGCTCGGCGAAGGCGACGATCGCATCGAACTTCCGCACGATCTCTGCGCGAAACATGCCCAGGATGGCGCCGTTGAGGAAGACGTTTTCACGGCCCGTCAGCTCGGGATGAAAGCCGGTCCCGACTTCGAGCAGGCTCGACACCCGGCCGGTCAGGTCGACATAGCCCTCGGTCGGCGGCGTGATGCGCGAAAGCACCTTCAGCAGCGTGCTCTTGCCCGCGCCGTTTGGCCCGACGATGCCGATGACTTCGCCGACGCCGACGCGGAACGAAACGTCTTTCAGAGCCCAGAACGTCGTGCGGCCTTCGCCGCGGCCGGCGAGTTGGCGGAATCGCCGCCAGGGCCCCGCGACCCATGAGGTGATCGACTCACCGAGCGTGGCGTCGCCGATTGTGGCCGTGCCGATTGTGTACTGCTTCCCGAGTTTCTCGATGACGATGGCGTCAGATGACATCGGCGAATCGGCGCTCAACCTGCACGAAGTAACGAACGCCTGTTGCGAACATCACCAGGGCCGCGACGCTGGAAATGAGGATCACGCCCGTGGGAAACGGGCTGCCGAGCACGCTCGCGCGAAATCCGGCAATGGTTCCGGCCATCGGATTCAACGCGTACAACGCGCGCCATTTTGCCGGAATGATGTCGAGCGTATAGAGCACAGGCGTCGCAAACAGCCAGAGCTGCATGACGAACGGCATGACGTACCGGACGTCCCGGTACGTGACGATGAGCGCCGCGAACAGGACACCGGCGCCCCCGGCGCACACGATGGTGCCGAGCAGATAGAGCGGCAGCGCCAGGATCGCCGGCGTCGGCGCGACGCCGTACCACGCCATCATCAACAGCAGCACGACGAAGGAGATCGCGAAATCGACGAGCCCGGCCGCGATGGCCGCGATCGGGATCAGGATGCGCGGGAAATAGACCTTGCTGATGAGATGACTGCTGCCGACCAGGCTGTTGGCTGCGGATGCGACCGCGTTCGAGAAAAACGTCCACGGCAGCATGCCGACGAAGACGTGCAGGGCGTACGGACCTTCGACCTGCTTCGACATGCCGCCGAAGCGCCCGAAGAGAATCGTGAACACGAAGGTCGTCATCAGCGGCTGGATCACAGCCCAGGCCGCGCCGAGGACGGTTTGCTTATAGCGGACCTTGACGTCGCGCCAGACGAAGAAGAACAGCAGCTCGCGGTATGCCCAGAGCTCCGCCAGATTCAGCATCTGCCACGAGCCGGGAGCCTCGAGTCTCAGCGTGCGCCGCAGCGGATAGGCCACAGGGTCGCGGCCATTTTACGCTACTCGGCCCGCAGGGCCTTCATCGGATCGATCGCTGCCGCGCGCCGTGCCGGCACGAAACACGCGAATGCGGCGACCGCCGTGAGCACGGCGATCACCGCCGCATACGTGATCGGATCGGTGGGTTCGACGGCGAAGAGCAGGCGCGTGACGACGCGGGTCATCATCAACGCGCCGACCGCTCCGGCGGTGAGGCCGACCGCGACCGGCGTCAGACCCTGCCGGACGATCATCTGCGTCACGCTCGAGCGCGGCGCACCCAGCGCCATTCGCACGCCGATTTCGGTCGTCCGCTGGTTGACCGAGAATGAGACGACGCCCGCGATGCCGGCGGCGGTGATGATGAGCGCGACACCGGCAAACAACGTGACGAGCATCGCCGTCAGTCGCGGCGGCGCGAGCGAACGGCTGCGGATCGCTTCGAGCGTTCGTATCTGACTCACGGGCTGCCGCGGGTCGACGGCGTGCACCGCCGCAGGGATGGCGCGCGCGAAGGCGAGAGGGTCCGCTGCGGTTCGCACGAGCATCGACGCGCTGAGCGGACCTGTTTGCGCAAAGGCCCGGTACAGCTCGTCGGTTGACTTCTCGGCCATCCCGTAGTCGTGCGTGTCGTTGACCACACCGACAATCGTGATCCACGTGCGGCCGTTGTCGAGCGACACACGGCGCCCGACGGGATCGACGCCGGGGAAATTATGCCGGGCCATCGACAGGTTCACGATGGCCACCGGCGGCGCGTCGGCATCGTCGGCGTCGGTGAACGCGCGGCCGCTCAGCAATGTCATGCCGATCGTCTTGAAGTAGTTCGGCGAGGCGAACTTGAAGTCCACCTGGGGTTGTGCGCGGCGATCGCCGGGTGCCTGTCCGTCGATGAGAAAGCCCGTGAGAAACGGCGCTGCCTGATCCAGCGGCACAGTGATCCCGAAGGCGACTGTTTCGAGACCAGGTTCCGCAGCGACCTTGTCCATCACCGAGCGGTAGAAGGCGCGCCGCAGCTCAGGCTTGTTGTATTTCACGAAGTCGAGGGAGACGAGGGCCGTGATGACGCGGTCCGTGCGGAAACCGGCATCCACCTGTTGAAGTTTGATGAAGCTGCGAACCAGGAGCCCGGCGCCAACCAGGAGCACGAACGAAATCGCCACCTGGGCCACGATCAGCGCATTGCGCGCCCGGAGCCGGCTGCCGACGGTTCGGTGTCCCGCGTCTTTCACCGATGCGATGGTTCGCCGCGTGAATGCCGGCAGCAGGCCGAACAACAGCCCCGTCAGCAGCGACACACCAACCGTGAAGGCCAGGACCGTACCATCGATCGCGATTTCTCCCGCTCTCGGTGTGAACCGAGCCGTAAACGCTACCAGCAGATCGCGGACCAGCCAGCCGACGAGAAGTCCGAGCGCCCCGCCCGCGAGCGCCAACAGCGTGCTCTCCGTGAGGAGTTGGCGAGCGATGCGGCCTCGGCTGGCGCCGAGCGCGTTGCGCATCGCCAGCTCCCGTTCGCGTCCGATGACGCGCGCCAGCGAGAGATTGGCAATGTTCGCCGCCACGAGCAACAGGACGAATCCCGTGGTGGCCAGCAGGACGAGCAGCGTGGGTCGCGCCTGACGCGTCAACTCGTCGTGAACCGAGAATGCTGAGGCCGTGAAGCCGGTTTGCGCCGGGTTGTACGCCTCAGGATATTGCGCGCCCAGCCGATTGCTGACGACGGCGAGATCGTTCTGCGCGCGTTCGACGGTCATCCCTGGTTTCAGCCGGCCGATCGCCGTCAGCATGCGCGCCGTCCGGTTGGCAATGGTCTGCGGGTTGGAGCGAAATGGGCAGGCCGACGGCGGCATGAAAACATCGTCCGGCGGGTCCGCGGCCGGGAACTGAGGAACAGGCGGCAGCACACCGACGACGGTGTGCACGCGATCGTTGAGTTCAAACGTCCGCCCGATGATGTTCGGATCGCCGCCGAGCGCATTCTGCCAGTAGGCGTAGCTGAGGATCAGAACGGCAGGCGCGTTCTTGGAGTCGTCGTCTTCGCGGAACGCGCGGCCGAGGAGGGGCGCGACGCCGAGGACGTCGAAGAAGTTGGTCGAGACCACGCCGGTCTGCACGCGTGACGCCTCGCCGCGGCCGAGCATGTTGAACGACATCTGGTGGTACTCGACCACGGCGTCGAGCGCAGCCGTCTGCTCGCGATAGTCCGCGACCTCCTTCACCGACACGCCCGCATTCGCGATCCCGGCTTTCGGCGCGAGCTGGCGGACTTCGACCAGGCGATCGCCGTTGGCGTACGGCAGCGGACGCAGCAGCACCGCATGGACGACACTGAAGATCGCGGTGTTGGCGCCGATGCCGAGCGCCAGCGTCAGGAGGACGACAAAGGTGTAGGAGGGGTACTTGCGCAGGTTGCGGATCGCGAAGCGGACATCCTGCGTGACCGTGTCGACCGCACGCATGCCCCACGACTCGCGGCAGTCATCCTTGACGAGCGCCACGCTGCCGAAGCGGCGGCGGGCGGTGTCACGCGCCGCCTCCGGTGTCATCCCGCGCGCGATCAGCGCCTCGGCCTCCATCTCGAGGTGATGGCGGAGTTCCGCCTCCATGCCATGCTCGAACGTGTCGGTGCGAAACGATCCTCGAAAACGCCGGAACAGTGTCAGGACAGACATGTGTGGCCTCGCGGTCGCCTGAGCCGTGCGTTCGCTATCCGTGCTGGAGCACGCGGCCGACGGCGGCGGTAATTCGTTCCCAGTTCGCGGTTTCTTCCGCCAGCTGCTTGCGTCCCGTTCGGGTCAGCGAGTAGAACTTCGCCCGCCGGTTGTTCTCGGAGTCGCCCCATGAGGAGGCGATCCAGCCCTGTTGTTCGAGACGATAGAGGGCCGGATACAGCGAGCCCTGGTTCACCTGCAGGACATCCTGGGAAATCTGCTGGAGCCGCTGGGAAATGCCCCACCCGTGCATGTCGCCCGACGCCAGAATCCGGAGAATCAGCAGATCGAGCGTGCCCTGCAGCAGGTCGCTCTTTGCGTGTTTCATGCGTGCTCCTGTAGACGATCGACAAGGAGCATAAGTTCCGGCTGGGCCGGCCGTCAAGTTACGGCTTATAATTCCTTTTCCCATGGCAGATTCGGCCCAGACTCCCCGACTCGTCGTCGCCGACTCGCTCGGCCGACGGATTGTCAATATCGACAAGCCGCTGTTCACAATCGGACGACGAACCGAGACGGACCTTCGCCTGCCGGGCGCCGACATCTCGCGAGTCCACGCGGAGATCAGCAGCGAGAACGGCGGCTACGTCATCCGCGACAAGCAATCGCGCTTCGGCACGTTCGTCAACGGCGAGAAGCACAGCGAAAAGGTCCTGGCGCACGGCGACCAGATCCGGCTCGGGCAGGCCGGCGACACGGAAATCGTTTTCTTCGTCGACGACGAGGCGCCGTCGGTCGAGCGCAGCGCGGTCTCGGCGGCGAGCGAACTGCGGCAGATGTCGGCGTTGCTCGAAGGTCTGAGGGCGATGGGATCGGGCCGCGTCCTGGACGAGGTGCTCGCGATGGTGCTCGACTCTGCCATCGAAGTCACCGGCGCCGAACGCGGTTTCATCATGCTCGCCAATCGCGAGCATGATGAGGTCCTCGAATTCAAGCTCGCGCGTGCCCGAGGCAAGGTCACCTTGCCGGGCCGCACGTTCGAGACGAGCCGCAAGATTCCGGAAACGGTCTTCTCGACCGGCCAGCAGACGATCGTGGAGGATCTGCTCGACGGCGACCTCGCGCAGCTGCACACGGGGACCGTCGCGCTGGGCATCCGTCACGTGCTCTGCACGCCGCTGCGCCTGGTCCGCTATGTCGAGCGCGCGGATCAGAAAGGCGCGGACGAGATCATCGGGGTGTTGTATCTCGACAGCCGTGAGCGCGGCGCGCTGCGCTCCGCCCACGCGCAGTCAGCGCTCGATACGCTCTCGGCGGAGGCGGCGCTCGCGATCGAGAACGCGCGGCTCTATCGCGAGGCGCTCGACAAGGCGAAATTCGAGCAGGAGCTGCGGGTCGCGGCGGCCATTCAACAATCGCTGTTGCCGATGGCCAACCGGGAAGGTCCGTTCTTCTCGACGGCCGCCGCGTCGCTCGCGTGCCGTGCCGTCGGAGGCGATTTCTACGACTACGTCGATCTGCCGACCGACCAGTTCGGCTTCATCATCGGCGACGTGGCGGGGAAGGGATCGCCGGCGGCGTTGCTCGCGGCGGCGGTGCTGGGGATGTTCAGCGCGGAGGCGACGTATCAAACCAACGCCGCGCCGTTGATGACCCGGCTGAATCGCGGGTTGTTCCGCCGCGCCATCGAAGCGCGATTCCTCACGAGCTTCTACGGGATGCTCTCGCCGGACGGTTCGCTCACCTATTGCAACGCCGGTCACAATGCGCCGCTGCTCGTCTCGAAGTCCGGCATCCGCCGCCTCGAAGTCGGCGGCGTCGTCCTCGGCCTCTTCGACACGGCGTCGTACGACGAGGAAACGCTGAAGCTCGAGCCGGGCGATCTGATCGTGCTGTTCAGCGACGGCGTCACCGAAGCGATGAACGCCCATGACGAGGAGTTCACCGACGATCGGTTGATCGCCTGCGCAACCGCTCACCGCGGCGAGACGCCGCAGCAGATGCTCGACGCGCTGCTCGCCGACGTCCACGCCTTCTGCGCCGGCGTGGCGCAAAGCGACGATGTGACCGCGGTGCTCGTCCGCTACAACGGCATGTCAGCCTAGAAATAGATCCTCAACCCGCCGGCGATCTGAGTCCCTCCGGCGTCCACCGACACGGTCGTCGAACTGTTGGGCACGCTCAACGGAACAGTCGCCTTCGAGAACTTCGCGCTGCCGCCGAGCCCGGCGTGGCGCGCCAGCCGCAGGTCGACGTCCGCCCCCACGTTGAATCCAGTTGTGTTCGAGCTCTTGACCCGTTGCGATGCCGCCGAGGTGAACGCTGGTGCGTCGTAGGGATACGTGTCGCTGAACGTGATGTCGCTGACCACGTCCTGCCGCACGGTGAAAAACGACGGGCCCGCCGACAGCGCGATGTCGAGGGCGCGCCCCGGATGCAGCGTGTAGATTCCCATGATGTGGGTGACCAGTTCCTCGCGATGCAAGGCAGGCGCCGTTCCGGAGATGGAACGCGGTGTTTTGAAGAAGAATGGATGCGGAACCGCGGCGCTCACGGCGGCGTCCGCGCTCTCGGTCATCGAGGACACCATCACTCCGACGCTCACGGGCCCCGCCACCCGGACGCTGACTCCGCCGTCGAATACCAGCCCGTGAGTCATCTTGTACGAGGCGTCGATGTTCGCATTCTCGAGGTACACCGGTTTCGCGGCGGTTGTGTCGAATGCGACGGACGAGAGTTGCACGCCGACATCCAGGGCGACCCTGACGCGATCTGGAGCCGTCGATTGCGCGGCCGCCGCACTCGCAATCGCGAGCATGGCCGTCGCGCAGATGATGCCGCGTGGTGCGTGCATCAGTTCACCCCCACGGCGGTCCAGGCATCGCGGACGGCGTTGAAGGGCGCACTGTTCAGGCCGTAGAGATCCTGTGCGGCCCGGAGCGTGACAGCGCGGGCCATCGAGAAGTCTGCGCTGGACGGCATCAGCTGTGTGAACGCACGGTAGAAGACCTTCTCGATCTGCTCCCGGTTGGCGGCACCCACGCCTTGCACGCGAATGCCGGATGTTCTGTTCGTTCCGCCTTCGATGGCCAGATAGAAGGCCTGGTTGGGGATGCCGGAGTTCACGTGCACTCCGCCGTTGTCGTGCGCATCGTCTGGCGGCAACAAGGCCCGCTTGCTGTAGTGATCCGGCTGCCCGAACAACGCCGGGTTCGCCATCGATCGGATGCCGTTGGGCGCGCCAGTCGTCACACCGACGACGACGTCCTCGCCGATCAAGTAGTCGGCCTGCATCTGCCCGTTGCCGGGCGGCTGAAAGAAAAACTCGACGCTCGTGCCCATCATGTCCGAGAACGCCTCGTTGAGCGCGCCGGACTCGTTGACGTACTCGAGGCGCGAGCTGAAGTCGGTTACGCCATGGGTCAGCTCGTGTGCGACCACGTCCAGCCCTCCGGACACGTAGTCCCAGCGTTGGCCGTTCTCCAGGAACACGCCGCCAGGCAGCCCCTCGCCGTAGACCATGATGCCGCCGGCGCATTCGCCACAGTAAAAGGCGTTCAAGTAGAACTGCTCCACGATCTCGCCGGGTGCGTCGAAGATGTCGCTGCGCTTGACGGGATGCACCATGTTGCTGACGCGACGGTTCGCGTTGTCGAGGCCGCGACGCCCGAACCGTTTGAAGTAATAGTCGTAGGTGTATGCCGAGTAGGCGTGCGCGTCGACGACCGCCGCGTCGGTCCAGTTGTTGAATGTGTTGGACGCGACGTCCCCCGTCACGAGCGGCGTGAGGTTGTTGAGCACGTTGAGGCTTCTGAAGATGTCGCCCTTCATGTCGTAGGTGACGATGACCGGAGGTCGCAGAGGGTCAGACGCGAGGAAAGTGCCCGAGACCGCCGTCGCGCTCATTTTCTTGTCGTCGCCGAGAACGCCGGTGCCGTGGCCGATGGCCGCGTTGGCCGCCTGCCGCTGGCGCATGCTGTACCGCCGGACAATCTCTCCGCTCGTCGCATCGACGAAGAAGCGGACGATGTCGCCGGGCAGTGAGGCTTCCCCGACCCACGCCAGCCGGAATGAGCCGCCGGCCGGCAGGACCACCAGCTCCGGTTCGGTGTCGGGCAGCAGCAGCGTCCCACCTTGCTTCTCGATCGTGCCGCGTGCGGCGTCCCGGCCGATTGTCGGCGCCACGTCGATGTCGAGTCCCTGGTAGATGACGCCGAAGATGGACACCAGGCTGGCGCCGTCGAATTGCCGCGCGACGCTCCCTCCCCAGACCTGCAACCCTCTGTAGTACTGCGTCAGCTGTTCGATGCGCCGCCCGGTCACGATCGTATCGGCGCGTTCGAGCCGTGCACGCAACTCGTCGCCGCGCACCATCCGATCGACGATCGTCCCCCAGTCGGCCGTGGCGTTCGCAGAATCGGGAACAATCGTCAGCGCGCGCCCTCCAATGGTCTGCCCGTGAGGTCCTGCGGCTGTCAGGACGGCGGCGAGGCAGACGAGCAGATATGTCCAACGTTTCATCAGGCCTTCAGTCTTTGTGTGAGTGGTCAGCGGGCCGGGGATGCGACGGCGGCCAGCAGCGGACGAAGGTGCGCGCCCAACTCGTCCTCGGTGAGAGATCCCGGATGGTACAAACGTACGATCCCCTGGCGATCCAGGATGACGATGGTCGGCGTGGAGCTCACTCCATACCGCTGGTGGTTCGCGACGTTCACGGGAACCGGAACACTCGCGAGGAAGGGATAGTACTTGTCCCGCACCGTTTGCATGTAGCGCAGTTCCTCGTCCGGTCCCGCCGGCGCTCCGCCGGCGACGTAGCCGAATCGCTGCGTCGGCGCGACGATCGCGAGGCCTTCTGACTGGTATTCGGCGTACAGCTTCGCGAGGATCGGTCCCTCGATCTTGCAGTCCGGGCACCAGTGCGCCCAGAAGAAGAGCACGACGACTTTTCCTTCCAGCGCCTTCGAGGTGGCGCCGCTGAGCGGCGCGCCCATCGACTCCGACAGCTCCAGCGCCGGCGCGGGGTGGCCTTCGAGCGTCAGCAGGTTGATGTCTTTCTGGATCCGCTTCGCGATGCCGGTGTTGCGATACGTTTTCAACTCACGCTCGAGGAACACGATCGCATCGCTGCGCTCACCGCGATTCACGCTGACCTGCGCCTGGACTTCAATCGCGGCCCCGAGCGCCGTCGCCAGCTTTGCGTCCGTGTCCACGCTGCGTGAGCCGAGCGCCGCCAGTGCCAGCCGCTGCGCCTCCGCGGCGTATTGATCCGCGCTGTCGTTCCGTCCCTCCGCCAGCGCACCGCGCCCCAGCCACGACACCGCTTCGATGACCTCCGAGGTCGTGCCTTCACGCGCGCGGCGCTCCACGATCAACGCTTCGGCCCGTGCAAGGTCGTGCGCGGCGATCGCCGCGCGGACTTCCGACACGAGCGTGACCGGCCGGGCGTTTTGTCCGGCGGCCAGGGCTGCCGCGATGATCCACGCAATCGCCACTGATTGCATTACGTCCTCCTCAGCGGAACATTTTCAGCACCGATTCTTCCACGGTGCAGGTGCGGGTTCGCGTCTTGCCGGCCACTTCAATAGTGATGTCGGCCGTCGGCGCGAATGGCGCGAAGTCGAACGTGAATTTCCCGCCGGTGGCCTCGAGTGCGCGGGCGACCGGTTCGATCGTTTTGCCGCCGCGCTTGATGACGAGACCGGTCGTCGAGTTCCTGGATCCTGGAGCGAGCGTCACGCCGATCGTGACGCGTGTTCGCTGTGCCTCGCTGTACGACGGCGTCGGCGCCGGTTGGCCGTTCTTGATCAGGCGCCACACTTCGTAGGCCACCGATTTGTACGGCGTATACATCGCCAGCGTGAAGTCGTCGTTTTTACACAGGTCGGCGTCGTAGAAGACGCACGCCGGCCGCGCGCCTTTCTGCTTGCCGCACTCGATCGCGTTCCAGTAGCTGTCGCGGCTGATTGGCTGGATACCCTTGTCCCACGGCGGAGTCATCGGGCCGGCCGGCAGCTGTGCCTTCATCTGCGCGTGCACCGTGGGCGTGAATAGACAGAAACCGGCGAGCAGGAGGCTGGCGGCTGAACGCATGGGGCCACATTGTGCTGCGCCGTACGTCCGGTGAGCAAGAGCCGGTGTCCGGCCGGGCTGGTCTCTGATGGCAGAAGGCGTTGATGGCAGCCGGGTTGCAAAAGGACGCGGTCACAGGAGGCGATATGGGACTGCTCACTGGGAAATACAAGTACGCCATGGAAACCGCGAAGGGTTTTCACTTCGACGGCACGACCGAAGAGCGCGACGGCAAGCTGTTCATCAAGGGCACGGTCGCGACGCAGTCGCAGGCCAACAAAATCTGGGACGCGCTCAAGACAATTCCTGACTGGAAGACAGAGATCATCGCCGACATCACGGCCACGGGTGTCGAAGAGACCTACACCGTTCAATCCGGAGACACGCTCAGCAAAATCGCGAAGCATCTGCTCGGCGACGCGAACGCCTACCATGCGATCTTCGACGCGAATCGCGATCAGCTCTCCGATCCCGACAAGATCAAGCCTGGACAGGTGTTGAAGATTCCGCGGGCGTGACGACTGAACGGCGTGAACGTCGCGAGGCGCTGGACGCGCCCCGCCCGGAAGATTAGATCGTTTGAATCTCGAGGAAGATGGTGTTCAGGCGGTAATAGAGATCGGTATCGAACGCGTTCGCGCTCACCAGCTCATACAACGGCGTCGTCGTGAACGAGACGACCTGCACGTCCACGTGTCGACTCTGATCGAACCACTCGCGCAGCCGCTGCTGGGCAACGCTGTCGAGCCGGTCGACGTCAGTGAGGATCAGGGTGTGAATTCCGTCGAGGACCGGCGGCAGAGCGGCGTTCGCCGATCGGATCGGCTCGCGCAATTCCGGTTGCGCGGCTTCGAGAAATGCGTCGAGCGCATCCTTGGGACCCGCGACCATGATGTTGGCTCGCATGCGGAGCGTTGCACGCCAATCGGTTGCGGGGACCACGCGGAAGGTCGAACCGCGCTGATGACGACGCAGGATTTCGGAATCAGTGAGCATTAGCCGGCCCCCCAGACCGGAAAGTCATCTCTCCAGACGACTATTCGGAGAGTGTATGCCATCGACATTATGCATCGCGATTAATTTTTCGAGAGGCGCGCCTGCTTTCGGTATACGCTGACTCGAATCGTTCTCGTCCCTCTTCATGAATC
>Ga0068858_100006342_pt1 | contig 11519 bp, 10 predicted proteins | sample KBSSwiS12_FD_66589 | JGI IMG/M metagenome (GOLD analysis project Ga0068858, IMG submission 66589) | Switchgrass rhizosphere microbial communities from Kellogg Biological Station, Michigan, USA - KBS Switchgrass S1-2 | ecosystem: Host-associated > Plants > Roots > Rhizosphere > Soil ... | reverse complement strand
GCGGGTGCGCCGCCTGGCCCGGCCCGCAGCGCCGCGGCCATGCGCTCCAGCACGCCGTTATCGGCAAACCGGTCATCGGCACCGAGAAAGCATATCCACTCGCCGCGCGCCTGCGGCAGCAGGCTGTTCCAGGCGTCGTACACGCCGCGGTCGCGCGCCGAATGCCAGTGCGCCAGCATGGCCGCGCGGCGCTCAAGCACCTCCAGGGTGCCGTCGCTGGAACCGCCGTCGGCCACCACCACCTCGAAGTCCCGGAAGGTCTGCGCGGCGATGTTGTCCAGGCAGCGCTCCAGCACCGCGGCGCCGTTCATAACGGCGATGACGATGGTGACGAAGGGCCGCCGTTCCGCTGCCGGCTGAGGTTCCGCCATTGAAGCTCAGGCCCCGCCCTTGAGTTCGGCGGCCATCATCAGCCGCACCACATCTTCCAGGCCATGGCGGGCCTTCCAACCCAGGACAGCCTGGGCGCGCGCCGGGTTGGCGCGGCCCACTTCCAGATCGGCGGGGCGGAACAGGGTCGGATCGCTTTCGACGTGGTCCGCCGCGTTGAGGCTGGCCTGGCGAAAAGCCATGTCCACGAAATCGCGCAGCGAGCGCGTCTCGCCGGTGGCGATGACGAAGTCCGCCGGAGCCGCCTGCTGCAGCATGCCCCACATGGCTTCCACGTAGTCGGGCGCCCAGCCCCAGTCGCGCTGGATGTCCATGTTGCCGAGCTTGAGCTTCTCGCCGCTGCCGCGCGCGATGCGCGCCGCGGCGGCGGTGATCTTGCGCGTCACGAAGCGCGCCGGCCGCAGCGGCGATTCGTGGTTGAACAGTATGCCGGTGCAGGCGAACAGACCGTAGGATTCGCGGTAGTTCGCAACCTGCCAATACGCCGCAGCCTTGGCGATGGCATAGGGGCTGCGGGGCCGGAAAGGCGTCATCTCATCAGCCGGAACGTCGCTGTTGCCGAAGCACTCGCTCGACCCGGCGCTGTAGATGCGGATGGGCCGGCGCACGAAACGCACGGCCTCGAGGATGTTCAGCGTGCCCACACTGATGGATTCGAACGTCTCCACGGGCTGCTCGAAGGACAGGCCCACCGAGCTTTGCCCGGCGAGGTTGTAGATCTCGTCGGGCTGCACGCGCTCGATGGCCTGCATCACGCTGCGGAAGTCGGTGACACTCACCGAGGCCACCTGCACCCGGTCGCGCACGCCCACAGCGGCAAGGTTTGCGAACGTCGAGGCCTGGGCGTCGCGCGAGGCGCCGTGCACTTCGTAGCCTTTGTCCAGCAGCAGGCGCGACAGGTAGGCCCCGTCCTGGCCGGTGACGCCGCAGATCAGCGCTTTGGGCATAAGCAAGCGGACACGTTAAGGAAGCTCTGATAGGGGGATTCACAAGGGGCGCTGCTTCGAAACTATTCCCGCTTGTTCAGGCCCTCGTTAAAGCAGCGAAGCATACACCGCGCGCGTCTGGCGGGCGCATTCTTCCCAGGAAAAGAGCCGGATGCGCTCGCGCCCGCGGCGGCGCAATTCATCGGCCAGGACCGGCTGCCCCAGCACCTCTTCCAGCCGGCATTTCAGCGCCGCGGCATCATCGGGATCGACGGTGCGGGCGGCGTCGCCCACCACTTCGGGCAGCGACGAGGTGTTGCTGCAGATCACCGGGCAATCGAAGGACATGGCTTCCAGCGGCGGGATGCCGAAGCCTTCGTAGCGCGAGGGATACACGAACACGCCCGCGCCGCGATAGAAGGCCGCCAGCCGAGTGTCGCCTCCGCCGTAATGCCGCAGCCGCTCTTCCGGCAAGCCCAGCCGGCGGGCTGCATCGAGCTCGGTGGCGCTGAAGGGCGCATCGCCGAAGCATACCAGCAGGTAGTCGCGCATCAGCGCCGGTGACCCGGCATAAGCCTCGAGCAGCGTGGCGAAATTCTTGTAATCGCCGCGCTTGCCCACATACAGGATGTAGGGTTGTTGCGGCGTTTCGTCCCGCTCATTTCCGAGGGCAGAGCCGGCCTGCATGGAAAAACCCAGCCGGACCACGGAAGTCCGCTCTTTGGCCACGCCGGTCAGGGCCAGCAGGTCGCGGCGCGTGTTCTCGGAAATGCAGATGATGTGGTCGGCGCGCTCGATGGCCGCGCGCTTGGTGCGCACCACGTGTTGCGATCCGGCGGAGAAATCCGGGAATTTCTCGTGAATCATGTCGAGCACGGTGAGCACGCTGCGGGCGCGGCCGCGCGGCGCGGTTGCCCGCGCCGAATAGTAGGTCTCGTGCACGATGTCCACGGGATGGCGCGCCAGCCACGCCCTAGCCATGAGACGGTTCGCGGCGGCGAGACCCGAGCGCAGCGACTGGCGCAGCACCGGAACACGCCTGCCTACCACCACCGGCGGCGGCACCGCATCCAGATGGCTGTTGAGGTGGGCGAAGGCCAGCACCGCCACCTCGGTGTCGGCCATGGCGGCGAGGTGGCGCGCGGTCTCGGCGAAATAGCGCGAAATGCCGCCGAAGGGTTGCAGTGAGAATATCTGGGGGTCGAAAGCGATACGCAACGGATAGCCCTTGTGGCAGCTCAGGCCAGCTTCAGCGCGCTGCGCAGCGTGACGGTCTGTCCCGTCTCGCAGTCCACCACGGGCAGCTCGGCGATCAGCCGCGCCGCCTCGTCCGGTCCCGCAAAGCTCAGTCGGCCGTCGCGTCCGCGCGCCTCGCGGAATTGCGCCGGCACCCAGGCCTGGGCCGCGCTCGTCTCGGGCAGCGCCCCCAGCAGGTCGCGGCGGACGAAAAAGGCGTTGTTGCCGGCGCTGTTCGATCCCACCAGGGCGTAACCGCGCCGCCCCGCCAGGGCGGCAAGCGCGGGCAGAGAGGCGCCAAAATACAGCCACGAATAGTGCGCGGCGGCGCGGGAAAAGCGCGGGTCGTAGGGGACGCTGAGCTGCCGCTCGGCGCCGAACAGGCTGTTGTACTCGCACACCATGATGGCCGGGCGGATGCAGTCGATGGCTTCGAGCACCCAGTAGTCGTTGCCGTCGATGTCCACCGACAGGATGCCGATGTCGCCCTCGATGCCAGCGGCGCGGATCAGGCCATTGATGTTGTCGCGGTCGATGAAGGCGCACTCCGCCTTCAGCGTGTGGCGCCAGTAATAAGACTGCGAGCGGATGAAAGCGACGTTCTCTGGCGACCCGTCCATGACCATGCCCGACCAATTGTCGTTCATGAGCAGAAAGCGCGTATTCGACTCGGCGTAATCGGAGGCGCCGAATTCCACGAATACGCGGCGGGGCACTGCCACATGGCGCAGCAGGTATTGCAGGATGCCGTCCTCGCCGAATTGGGAAAATACCTTGAGTTCGGCATCGCGCAGTTGCTTCACAGGGATCGACTGCATCTGCCGCAGTTCGATGCGCGCCAGTGCGCACTGCATCTGCTCCACGGACTCGGCCGTTCTGCACAGGCGGCCGAGTCCCCCGGCCAGTTTTTTCAGGAATTGCATACCGTCACCCGGCGCGGATGCGGTTGACGGCCAGGCGCAACGGCAGCTTGATCAATTCCAGCATGGTCGCCGCGGCGGCCGGCGGGGGGAAACCGCCGGATTCGGACAATGCCTTGCGCAGGAAACGCATGTACCTCCTCAGTTCTGAAGCGTTCCAACGTCCACTTCGGCCCATAATGCCGAAGAAGTCGCGGACGCACCACGACAGCAGGGCGGAGACCAGATCTCGGCGTTTGGCGGGTGCGACCTGGGCGGCCGGGAGTATATCCCGCGTGAAGCGCGACCAGAGGTTTTCCTGGGCGATGCGATAGGCGGCCAGGTCCACGCTGGTGTAGGAAAGCGATTGCTCGTGCAGCCGGAAATAGATTAAGGGCCGGTCGATCAGCACCGGGCGGAGCAGCACGGACGTGAGGGCGAGCAGATTGTCGGAATAGGGTGAGATGCCGGGCCCTAGGGCGGTCATGCCGCCGATGCCCGACAGCGCCACGCGCTCGTAGAAACCGCAGCAGCCGAGCACCCGCAGCCGGCGTTCGAGATAGGCCTGCAGGAATTCCGCCGGGTCGAGCCGGCGCGCATCGCCGCCTTCCGCTCCGGAGCCGTGTTGCTGCGTTCCGCCAGGCTGCGTGTCGCCGCGCTGGGTATTGCAGTACTGCGTGTAAACGCAGGGCGGGCCGTCGAACCTCGCGATGGCCGCGGCCACGTCCGTCAGGATTCCCGGCGCGTACAGGTCGTCGTCCGCCAGCCAGGAGAAATAACGCCCGCGCGACTCGGCCAGCAGAGCGTTCATGTTGCCCATCTCGCCCAGGTTGGCGGGCCGGTTGATGATGCGCACTCGCGGGTCGTCCGCATTCAACAAGGCCGCATCCAGCCTGCGCGCCGGGTTGTCGTTGCCGACCAATATCTCGAAGTCGCGGAAGTCTTGCCGCAGAATGGAGGCCAGCGTCTCCCGCAGCAGCTCGACGCGGTCGTAGGTGGTGACGCCGATGGAAAACAGCGGCGTATCGGGCGCGGCGCTCAGGGCTTTTGCGCGACGACCCGGATCATGAGATCGCGGTCGCCCTTCCATCGATAGTGGGAGAGTTCGACTTCGTTCAGGCCGAGGTATTTCAGGATGGCCCTGATCTTGGGGATGGTGTAGCAGTTGGTGTGGAACTGTCCCGGGCCGTTCTGGCTGCCGAACAGCATGGCGCACAGGTAGCCCCAGCGGTTGTCCGTGGAATACGAGTACTGCCCGAACCAGTGCTGCTTGCGGATGGCCTCGTCGTCGCTGCGATAGAACTCCTTCCACTCGTCCTTGGCTGTCAGCCACGTCCGCACGGCATCCTCGAAATCCGGCGTGGCAAGGCGCAGCAGTCCGCCGCGCTTGAGCACCCGCACCGCTTCACGGAAGAAGCGCGGCTCGTCGGGAAACGGCAGGTGCTCGATCAGCGAGTCGGCGCGCACCTCGTCCACGCTGCCGTCGGCATAGGGCAGGTTGAAAATGTCGTAGTCGTGGACAATCAGGCTGTCGGCGAAGCGCTGCTGCGGATAGCGCGCGCGCAGCGCCTCCAGGCTGTCCATGTCGACGTTGACATAGTCTTCGAGCGGCGAACCGCCGCAGCCGAGGTTGAGGCGGATGCCGCCGTCGGCGCAGCGCGCCCCCTGTCGAGAGGAAGCGGCGCTCATGGCCGCAACCCCCCAAGCAGCCGCATGGTGTCGGCGATGCCGCGGCGCAGGTCGCCCTGGAAGCGGAACCCCAGGTCTTGGAAGCGGCGGTTGGCCACGTGGTAGGAAAGTTGGTTCATGATCTGCGTGTCCACGTACGACACGGTGATGCCGGGCACGTGCTCGCGGATGACGTCGAGGATGTCGTTCACCGTGGAATTGCAGGTGAGCACATTGTAGATGCGGCGGTCGAAATGCCCACCATCGATGATGAAGCGCACGGCGGCCGCGGCGTCCTCGAGGTCGAGGTAGGGCCGCACCTGGTGCAGCGCCGTGCGCCACACCGTGATGGGTAGGCCGTTGACCGCCTGCCAGCAGAACTTGTTCACGGCGGTATGGAAGCGCATGCCGGGCGACACGCCGAATATGGTGCCGAAGCGGCAGGTGATGAAGCGCAGACCCTCCCCGCCCAGCCGCTCGAGCAGTGCTTCCTCGCGCAGCTTGGTCTCGGCGTAGGGGCTTTGCGGCTTGAGGTCTTCGAGCCCGCAGTCCTCGTCGACGATCTCCTTCTGCGTGCCGTACACGCTGGTGGACGACAATCCGATCAGCGCGGCGCCGGTCTTGAGGCAGGCGGCGGCGACGCGCTCGGTAGCGAGGTAATTTTCCTTATCCACCTTGTCGCGCATTTCGAAGCTGCCCGCGGCGTTGGTGATGGCGGCCAGTTGCAGCACCACGTCCGCGCCGTCGAACAGCGGCGCCAGCTCCGCCTCCAGCACATCCAGCTCCTGGAAGCGGTAACGCACCCCGGCGGGCAGGTCGAACAGCGCCGGATAGCGCTGCGTGGACAGGTTATCCACCAGCACCAGCTCGGCGCCGGGATAGTGCCCGGGAAGGCTGCGGATGAGGCGCGACCCTATGTGGCCCAGCGCGCCGCAGACGACGATTTTGCGAATGGATTGACCTGCCATCAGGCGCCGCTTTCCAAAATACCCCGGGTCAGCGCCAGGCCGGCGCGGAAATCATGCCGCGGCTGCCACCCGGTGAGGCCGCGCAGCCTGGCCGCGGAGAAGCGCACGTGATCGATCTCGATGCGGCGGCGTTCTTCCGGCCATTCGATGTGTTCCACCGCCCCCTTGGGGAAGGCCTCGACAATGCGCGCCGCGATGTCGGCCACGGACAGGTGCTCGTCACTGGTGGCAAAGCAGGTCTGCCCCACCAGGCGCGGCTCGCGCGCCGCCTGCCACATCACGTCCACGGCGTCGCCGGCATACAGCACGTTGCGCAACTGGTCGCCCGAGCCGAATATGCGGATGGGCTCGCCCGAGCGGGCGAGGTGGATGAAATAGTTGATGAAGCCGAACTCCGGGAAGCCCTTGCCATAGGGCCCGAACAGGTTGGCGAAGCGCAGCACCACGGTCTTGATGTCGTGGATAGTGTGATAGATGCGATAGTACTTTTCCGCCACGCCCTTGTTGGCCGAGTAGATTTCCAGCGGCCGTTCAGGGTGGTCTTCGTCCACCACCGGGTTGACGGCCTTGCCGATGACCGTGCTACTGGAGGCATACACCACCACGGCGTCGCGGTTGAGCAGGCGCACGGCTTCGAGCAGCTTGAGGTTGCCGCCGCAGTTGATGTCGGCGTCCAGCAGCGGGTAGCGGATGGACAGCGGGTGCGAGGTCTGGGCCGCGCAGTTGAAAATCACGTCCTGGCCCTGCACCATGTTGGCCAGCAGCGTCTCGTCGCGCATGTCGCCGCGCACGAAACGGATGCGATCCCACACCGGCCGCAGGTTAGCCGTGGTGGCCTGCAGGTGCGGGTCGAGGGAGTCGAGCACCGACACCGTCGCGCCTTCGTCCAGGCTGCGCCGCACCAGGTTGGAGCCGAGAAAGCCGGCACCGCCGACAATGAGCACGTTCATAACAGACTCTCGATCAGCAGGTCTATGCCGGGCCGCAGCGCCACCCGCGGAGCCCAGCCGGTGGTTTCGCGGAACAGCCGCGTGTCGCCCACGAAATGGCGCGCCTCGATGGGCGACAGCCCCGCCGGGGCGGGCACGTTCACCACGTCCACGGCGCGCCCCGTCCGTTCAGACGCGCGCTCCGCGACCAGGCGCAGCGCGTCGGCAATGCGGTGCCCTTCACCACTCGCCACGATGCAAGGCTTGCCATCGGCAGTCTCCGTGTCGCATGCCGCGGCCAGGATGAAGGCTCGCGCCGCGTCGTCAACGTACAAGTAGTCGCGCAGCTGCTCACCCGATCCGTAAACCGTCAGCGCCTCACCGCGCAGCGCCCGCGCCGCCATCTGGTTCAGTATGCCGCGATCGCCGCGGCTGGAACGCGGCCCGGGACCGTACACGTTGGACAATCGCAGCGACAGGCCGCGTGCGGCGCCGGCGCGGGCGAAATAGCGCAGGTAATTCTCGGCCATCTGCTTGTGCAGGTCGTACACTGTCACCGGCGCCTCCGCGTGGCTCTCGTCCACGGGCAGCCGGGTGGGCAGGCCGCACACCGTCACGGTGCTGGCATTGACGATCATTGGAGGAGACTCCATTCCGGCGCAAACTTGCAGCAGGCGCAGCATGGGCAGCACATTGGCCTGCAGGTCGGTCTGGGGGTCGCGGTTGGCCTCGTAGGTGCTGGTCTGGGCGGCGAGGTGGATGACCGCGTCGATGCCGCCGAGCACGTCCTTCCACACGGCTTCATCGCGCACATCAGCGATGCTGTCCTCCACCTTCGCCCGCGGCAACTCGGCCGCTGCGAGGGGGGTGCGGGCCAACCTGACGATGCGGCAATCCACTTCGCCCAGCAGCCCGGCGATGCGCGATGCGATGTAGCCGCCACCGCCTGTGATCAGTATGGACTTGCCGGCGAGGCTGGCAAGCGCCGCCTGCCAGGCGCCTTCGGCGTTCGAGACCGGCGAACCAGCGGGCGGAACCGCCAGCGGCGCGGCGCTCATGCCGCTCCCCTGAAGGCGTTGACCGCATCGATCACCACGCGCTGCTCTTCGGCGCTCAACTCGGGATAAATGGGCAGCGACAGCACTTCGCGCGCGGCGCGCTCGGTCACGGGAAGATCGGTTCCGGTCCGGTAGGCCGGCTGCAGGTGCACGGGCACCGGGTAGTGCACGCCCGCGGCCACGCCGTTCTTCTGCAGGTGGGCGAGCAGCTCATCGCGGCGGGCGTGACGCACTACGTACAGGTGGTGCACGTGCTCGTTGCCCGCGCGCACGGCGGGCAACACCAAGCCGTCCAGGCGCAGGCCGGCCTGGTAGCGCGCGGCGATGGCGCTTCTCGCCGCGTTGTCGGCATCCAGGAAGGGCAGCTTGGCCCTGAGTATGGCCGCCTGCAGTTCGTCCAGGCGGCTGTTCCAGCCTTCGCCGTGGCTGACATAGCGCTCGGCCCAGCCGTACTCGCGCAGCAGCCTGAGCTTGGCCGTAAGCTCGGCATCGGAGGTGACCACCATGCCGCCGTCGCCGATGGCGCCCAGGTTCTTGGTCGGATAGAAGCTGAAGCAGGCCAGCCGGCCCAGCGTGCCCACGCGGCGGCCGCGATAACGTGCGCCGTGCCCCTGGGCGCAATCCTCGATCACCGTGAGTCCATGCCTGTTTGCGATGTCAAGGATGGGATCCATGTCGGCGGCCTGCCCATACAGGTGCACCGCGATGACGGCTCGGGTGCGCGGTGTGATGCAGCGCTCCAGCAGGGCGGGGTCGAGGGTGAAGCTGCTTTCCTCGACGTCACAGAACACCGGCTTGGCCCCCGCCAGGTCGATGCCGGCCGCCGTGGCCACCGCGGTGTGCGACACGGTAATGACCTCGTCGCCGGGCTGCTGCCCGATGCCGCAGGCGCGCAGCGCCAGGTGCAGCGCCTCGGTGCCGTTGCCCACGCCCACGCCATGGCCCGCGCCCAGCCACGCGGCAAACTCCTTTTCGAAAGCCGTGGTTTCCGGGCCGAGCACGTAGCGGCCGCTGTCCAGCACTCGCTGGATAGCGGCGCCGATGTCGGCGCGGTGCGCCTGGTACTGCGCCAGCGGGTTCCCGCACAAGATGGGCGTCTGGGTCATGAAGCCTGCGTCATGAAAGTCCGGACCATGAAGTGAGCGGCGCGCCCTCAGGGACCCACGCGCACCGTCGGCACGTAGTGAATCCATTGCCCGCCGGCGGCGGCAAAAGCCTGCTCCTTGGCCATGATTTCGGCGGCGTGGTTCCAGGCGAACAGCAGGGCATAGTCGGGATAGCGGCCCTGGAACTCGGCATAGGCCCGCACCGGGATGTGCGCGCCGGGGCTGTATTTGCCCAGCTTGATGGGCGTGGTGTCGCTGATGAACTCGACCAGCTCGGGCGTGATGCCACAGTAGTTGGTGACCGTGGTGCTTTTCGACGTGGCGCCGTAACCCACCACGCGCTTGCCCTGGCGCTTGAGATCGCGCAGCAGGTTCATGAGCGCGTCGCGCGAGCGCTCGATGTTTTTCGCCAGCGCGGCGTAGGTCTCGGGCCGCCCCAAGCCGAGCGCCTCTTCCTTGGCACGCTGCGCCGCCACGGCGGCCGACACCGGGCGGGCGCCCTTGTGGCCGATCACGTAGCGCATGGAGCCGCCGTGCACCTCCTGCGGCAGCACGTCGATGACCTCCAGGCCGTGCTCGCCGAACAGGTGGCTCACCGAGGTCACCGAGAAGTAGAAAGCGTGCTCGTCGTAGATCTGGTCGTACGAGGTCTTCTGCACGATGTCGCCGAGATAGGGGTCCTCGAACATGAGCACACCGGAGGGCTTGAGGAGGATGCGGATACCCTCGGCCACCGAATGCAGGTAGGGGATGTGGCACATCACGTTGGCGCCGAGGAACGCGTCGGCCTGGCCGTGTTCGGCCACGATGCGCCGCGCCAGGTCCTCGTTGAAGAACTCCGATATGGTGCGGATGCCCTTGCCGCGCGCCACTTCGGCCACGTTCGACGAGGGCTCGATGCCGAGGTGCGGGATGGCGGCTTTGGCGAAATGTTGCAGCATGATGCCGTCGTTGCTGCCGATCTCCACCACGAAGGGCTTGTCCCGGGCCACGTAGTCGCGCATCACGCCGGCCGCGAAGCGCTCGAAATGCTCGGCCATGCGCGCCGAGGTGGAAGAGAAGAAGGCGTAGTTCTCGTGGAACATTTTCTTCTCGTCCACCAGCTCGGCCAGCTGCACCATCTTGCACTTGGGGCAGAAAGCCGTTTTGAGCTCAAAAAAATACTCGCCGCCGAACTGTTCCGGGGTCAGGAAGCCGTTGGCAATGGGCATCCTGCCGAAGGAGATGAAGGGCTGGACAGGGTTGGCGCAGACGAGACAGGCGCTCAAATTCAGGCTCCGGTGCGGAATTTCCGATGAGCTTGAATTATAGGACATTCCTCCCGCCGTTCCGGCCCCGGCAACCTCGGCTCCGACCGCTAAACGGGCGCGGTCGGCACCGCTTCGCGCAGGAATGCGTACATGGAGAGGTTCACGTACTGGGTGTAGCGCGGATTGCGCAGAAAATCGGCGAGTTCGGCCACCTGCGCCCGCCGCACCCCCTCGTCGCCATCGCGCATCAGTTCCGCCGCGTCGGCCAGGACCTGTGACGGAATGATTTCCTTGATCTGTTGATAGCTGTAGTGCGGACAGAAGCGGTAGCGCACGCTGTGCATCATAGGCAACTCGAAGAACATGACGATCTTGGCCGCCTTTATCTGGTTCGCGTCGAGGCCGGGCGTCCTGTCGATAGCGCGCAAGCGCTCGAGGTATTCAGGCACATCCGCGGGCTCGTCGGTGAACCCGAAACCGCTGTAAGGGCTTTCGCCGCCGAGCAGGCAGGGGATACCCACGCAGGAATACTCCATGCCCGCCGTGCCCAGGCAAGTGACGATGACGTCGGCCAGGTAGCGGATCGACAGGCCGTTGAAATCCGCTTCCGCATCGAGAAAAACGATGTTGCGCCACGGCTCCTGCCTGAACATACCCGGCACGTCGACATCCTTGACGGGATAAAAGCTGGCGGCGGGGTGCTCCTTGAACACCCAGTTGACCGAGTCAATGCCGCGTGCCGCAAGCAGCGTCCGCTCGAACCAGTCGAAATAGTCGCGGAACATGAGCGGGCGGGCGAAGTGCGAATGCGGATGATCGTTGAAGGCATGCAGCATGACGAAAACGATTTTCTTGTCCGGGTCGAGGTCGTGGACGCGGCAGAACTCTCCTCGATCGCTGAACAACCGCTTGTTACGGCTGAACGCCAGTTCCACCGCGATGTGATTGACCTGCTGGCCGTGGCGGTCGTCCAGGTACTTTTCGGCCAGCGGGAGCACCTCATCGGCCTTGCTCATCATGAGATCGAAATAGCGGCGCTCGGGTTTGGCCGGATAAAAGCCGATGTCAGCGGCGCTTTGGAACTTTTTC
>Ga0068858_100006339_pt1 | contig 11519 bp, 13 predicted proteins | sample KBSSwiS12_FD_66589 | JGI IMG/M metagenome (GOLD analysis project Ga0068858, IMG submission 66589) | Switchgrass rhizosphere microbial communities from Kellogg Biological Station, Michigan, USA - KBS Switchgrass S1-2 | ecosystem: Host-associated > Plants > Roots > Rhizosphere > Soil ... | reverse complement strand
GACGCGCTGACGCGCGCGTACCGGGCACTCGCCGCCGACGCCCGCCGCATCGCCGCCGACAGTCAGGCATCGGTGGGCAGTGCCCCTCTGACCTGGCTGCGCGAAGCATTCGTCGACAGCGAGGCCACCCGCCGACCGCTGGCGTATCACGGCGGCTACCGGCTACCCGAGCGGATCACCGCGACGCTGGCTGCCCTGCGCGGCGGCGACGAGAGCGCTTCGCAGTTGCTGTCCCCCGCCGCTGATTTCCTCGACGCGATCGCCAACCACAACCACACCGCGCAACGGGACGCCGAATACGCACTGGTCCGGGTCGATGTCGCGGCGGCAGCGGTGACCGGGCCGCAAGCCTCCAGCGCGCAACGGCTTTCGCAGCAGCTACACGAGGCCTCCGCCTCGCGGTTCGGTGAATTCCGCCGCCTCGACCTGATCGGCTCGGTGCTCGCGGCGGTCGGCGCGATGCGTGGCCACCTGACCTGGACGTCGCCGGTGCTGCGGCACGCCGTCCGGCTGTCGTCGGCCACCGCGTTGGGTGTGGCCGCGGAGCGATACGGTTCGGTGGCGCACGGCCATTGGATCGCGCTGACCGTCCTGATGGTGTTGCGCCCCGAGACGGCGCACACCTACACGCGCTGCGTCGGGCGCGTGGCGGGTATCGCGGCGGGAATCGTGGTCGCGTCGGTTTTGACGTGGGTCTGGCAGCCGACGGGGTCGTCGGCCGCCGTTGTGGCGGTGGTGTTTCTCGCGGCGACGTACCTGGTCATCCGGTTCGGGTACCTCGCGGTGAGCGCCGCGTTGGCCGCTACCATCATGTTTCTGCTCGACATCGATGCCGCGGCGGCTGCTCCGGGAATCGCAGACCATTTGTTCGCGGTGCTGATCGGCGGTGGCCTGGCGGTGGTGGCCCATGTGATGCTGCCGGACCACGGGTTGATTCGGCTGCACCAGCGCGCCGGTGAACTGTTGAAGTCCGAGATCGACTACGCGGCAGCCGTTGTCAAGGCCTTTGTGCACGAGCTCGATCACCCCTCCGAAGCGTTGTCGGCAGCCTGGCAGCGAGCGTTCCGGGCCCGTGCGGCTTTTGAAGCGGCATCCGGTGCGACGCGGGCGGACTCACGTGAGCTGCGGCGGTGGCTGCGCTCGTATCGAACGGCACTCAACGCCGTCACCAGCGCGTGTACCTCCCTGGAAACCAGCCTGTCGGTTGAACCGTCGACGGCGCTGACGCCCGAATTCGTTGCCGCCGTCGACGATTACGTCGACGCACTTCGTGGCGCGCCACCCAGCGCGGCCACGCCGTGGACCGTCGACATCGATGAGCTGACCGCCGCGAACCGGCAGGTGCGCGAGGAAGGCTCGCGGCTCGCCGCCGACAATGCGGGGGCGCGGGTACTCGTTTCCGAGGTCGCGACCATCACCAGGAGCCTGGCCGGCATCGCCGCTACTCGCGACCTCACTTCGTCCTGAGTTCGCGAAGCACCACGGTGGCAAATGGCGGCCGCGTAAGCTGTGAACGCTCCGTGGCTGCTTTAGCAGAGAGGTTGACCATGGCGAAAGCGTCGACGAGTGCCAAGCCCACCAAGAAGAAGGCGCCCACCGAGCCGGTCGTCTCGCCGACACCACCGCTCGGGCGCGAAATCCTGCCGATTCCTGATCCCCAGTACGTTGGTCTCACCACATACGACGCGAGGGATCCCAATACCAAGTACCCACCGATCACCATGCTGCGGCCGCCCACGGGGGCGCCGAACGTGCTGATCGTGCTCGTCGATGATGTGGGCTTCGGAGCAGCCTCGGCGTTCGGTGGGCCGTGTGATACGCCGGTGGCTGGTCGACTGGCGGCGAACGGGTTGAAGCTCAACCGCTTCCACACGACCGCATTGTGCTCCCCCACCCGGCAGGCGATGCTGACCGGACGCAATCATCATTCCGTGGGGATGGGCGGAATCACGGAGTTGGCCACGTCAGCTCCGGGCAATAGCAGTATCCGACCAAAGGACAAGGCGCCCGTCGCGGAAACACTGCGGCTCAACGGTTATTCGACAGCACAGTTCGGTAAGTGCCATGAAGTGCCCGTGTGGGAGGTTTCTCCGGTCGGCCCGTTCCATCAGTGGCCGACCGGCTCGGGTTTCGAATACTTCTACGGCTTTATCGGCGGCGAGGCCAATCAGTACTATCCCGGCCTTTACGAAGGGACCACGCCCGTCGAGCCGCCGAAGCTACCAGAGGAGGGCTACACGCTCACCCAGGACCTCGCGGACCACGCCATTACCTGGGTGCGCCAACAGAAGGCGCTGACTCCGGACAAACCCTTCTTCATGTACTTCGCACCTGGAGCGACGCATGCGCCGCACCATGTACCCAAGGAATGGTCGGACAAGTACAAGCGGAAGTTCGACGGCGGGTGGGATGCCCTGCGGGAAAAGATCTTTAGCCGACAGAAGAAGCTGGGCGTGATACCCAACGATGCCGAGCTGACCGAACGCCATGCCGAGATTCCCGCCTGGGACGCCATGCCGGCCGAACTCAAGCCAATTTTGGCCCGGCAAATGGAGATCTACGCCGGCTTCCTCGAACAGACTGACCACGAAATCGGTCGCGTCATCGACGCGATCGATGATCTCGGTATCCTCGATGACACGCTGATCTTCTACATCATCGGCGATAACGGGGCGTCCGCGGAGGGCACCCCCAACGGCTGCTTCAACGAGATGACCACGCTCAACGGCTTGGCGGGCGTAGAAACCACCGAATTCCTGCTTTCCAAGATCGACGACTTCGGTACGCCGGCGGCCTACAACCACTACGCGGTCGGCTGGGCGCATGCGTTGTGTACGCCGTATCAATGGACCAAGCAGATCGCCTCCCACTGGGGTGGCACGCGCAACGGCACGATCGTGCACTGGCCCAACGGTTTTCCGGACAAGGGCGCGACCCGCGACCATTTCCACCACGTCATCGATGTCGCACCGACGATTCTGGCGGCTGCAGGGCTGCCCGCTCCCCAGTTCGTCAATGGGATCCAGCAGGCGCCGCTCGAAGGGGTAAGCATGCTGCCGATGCTGCGCGACGGCAGTTCGCCAGAAACCCACGAGGTCCAGTACTTCGAGATCATGGGCAACCGCGGTGTCTACCACCAAGGCTGGACCGCGGTCACCAAACATCGAACACCATGGCTGACCGATGCCCCGGCGCTCGCCGATGATGTGTGGGAATTGTATGGGCCGGACGACTGGTCGCAGGCGCACAACCTCGCGGGCGAGAACCCGGAGAAGCTTGCGGAGTTGCAGCGGTTGTGGCTTATCGAGGCGGTCAAGTACAACGTCGTGCCGCTCGATGATCGGTCATTCGAACGGTTCGACCCCGACATCGCAGGTCGACCGCAACTGATCCGCGGCAACAGCCAGCTGCTGTTCGGTGGTATGAGGCTTGCCGAGAACTGCGTGCTCAACATCAAGAACAAATCGCATTCGGTGACCGCGGACGTCATGGTGCCGAAGTCCGGTGCCACCGGTGTCATCGCGACCCAGGGCGGCAGCGTGGGCGGCTGGACGTTGTATGCGCACGAAGGCAAGCTCAAGTACTGCTACAACTTCTTCGGCATCGAGTACTACATGGTTGAGGCATCGAAGAAGATTCCAGCGGGGAAGCACCAGGTGCGGATGGAATTCCATTACGACGGTGGCGGATTGGGCCTTGGCGGCGAGGTGCAGCTGTACTACGACGGCAAGGCGGTTGGCGCCGGCCGCGTCGATAAGACGCAACCGATGGCGTTCTCCGCCGACGAGGCGTGCGATGTCGGGGCCGACACTGGCTCGCCCGCCTCACCAGATTACGGGCCCACCGGGAACAAGTTCTCCGGTGAGATCGACTGGGTCCAGATCGATATCGGCGAGGACAGCCACGACCACCTCATCACGCCCGAAGAGCGGCTGAACATCGCAATGGCAAAGCAGTAAGCGGGGCCGTTTACCATCTGGCTCCGACATATTGCTGTGTTGGCGGCACGTTGCCCCCAGCTATGTTTCCGTCCACAGGCTCAAGGCTGGACGACGGTGTTTGGCATATGTGTTCGATAGCGTTGGGGAATGGGCGTATTCGTCACCGTAGAGGCGGCTCGTGAGCAGTTTCGCGCGCTGTCGGATCAGGTTGACGCCGCCCATGCCGAGATGCGAGCGTTGTCTTCCGATGGGGTGGGCAATGCATTTCGGGTAGAGATGGCCGAACGGTGGGAGACCCAGGAACGCACCAACCGCGCTCTGATGTGCCGGATGTTCGGCGAGATCGCCGACCCGCCGATGAGACCGCGATGGTCCCGGAAATGGCGAACAGCCTGGCGGTGCGGCTGCGGATCCCGCCGCGTGCGGTAGAGCGCCGCATGAAGGTGGCCGGTCGCATCCGGCCGCGACGCCAACTGACTGGCCCACCGCTCGACCCCGAACTGCCGCACGTGGCCGCCGCGGTCGAGGCCGGGGCGATCGGCGAGGATCATCTTGGGGTGATCAGCCGGGCGATCGACGTGCTGCCATCGTGTGTGTCGGCGACCGACCGCGACGACGTGGAGCGCAGCCTCGTCCGCGAAGCCACCAAAAAACGATGCCGACATCGTCAAGGCCGTCGCTCTTCGTATCGATGAGATCTTCAACCCCGACGGCGATTACGACGAGGGCGACCGGGCGCGGCGGCGCGGATTAACACTGAGCCAGCAGGGACCCGACGGGATGTCGCGGCTGTCGGGATTCATCGACCCGGAGACCCGCTGCGCCTACCTCGAAGCGGTCACCGCCGCCGTGCGCCCCGGCCGTCACCTCCCCGACGGCACATTGACCGAAACGCGTGATGAGCGCAGTGGCGCCCAGCGCTGCCATGACGGCCTCAAACTCGGCCTGAAAGCCGGCATCGCGTCCGGTGGGCTTGGCTCACACCGCGGGCACCCGGTGACGGTGATCGTGCGCACCACGCTGGCCGAACTCAACCAGGCCGCCCACGCGGTCACCAACCCCGAGATCCCGACGCCGCCCCCCGCGCGTACCGGCGGCGACACCGCGCTGCCGATGCGTGATGTGATCCGCATGGCCTCCGACGGCATCCACTATCTGGCGGTGTTCGACGAGCACACCGAACGCCCGATCTATCTGGGTCGGGAGACCCGGATTGCCACTGCCGACCAACGCATCATCTGCTACGCCAAAGAATGTGCCGTCAGATACTGGTCTGAGTGATACTCGGCGCGCCACGCGTAGAACACACGCCATTAGCTTCTAGACTGTCATTCGTCTCGGCTGCAAACGTGACCCCAAGGGGAGCATATGCAGCAAGCCCGACCCGACCGTAGCTCATCACCGCGCGCGGAAAGGTGGGCTTATCCGTTGCGTCAACAACGGTGAACGCCAACCCGACGATCCTGAGTTCATCGATGCCACGCGTGAGCTTGCCGCCGCGCAAATCGCCAACTACATCAGGAAGATCACCGCTGCTGCCCCGCCGTTGAGTGACGAGCAACGCCACCAGATCTCGGCGCTGCTGCGGGTGGGGAGTGTTGGCTGATGGCTAATGAGGAATGCCGCCCCACGAAGGAGGCGGCACCCAAGTCCATGGGCAGGACTGACGCCGAGTTTATCGGATCACGGTCGGTGTCCTGGTGGTCGGTGCATGAATATGTCGCGCCGCGACTGGCTGAGGTTGATTCCTGGCCGATGGTTGGCACCCCGACATGGTGTGCACTTCACGATGACGATCCGATCAAGCTGGCCGCGATCTTCGACGCCGCCCAGCACTGGACGTTGCGGATCGAGACGGCACAGGAAGCGATGGCCGAAGCGTCACATGAGATTTCCGGCGTCGCGGACTGGTCTGCGATCGCACAGTCAAAGTTTCGCCACGACAGCGCCATTGCTTACGGCACCTACTACATTCCGCGGGTGGCGTCATGAGTGACGAAGTTGAACGCGGCCGTGAGATCGTCGCGTCGGGCAAGTATGAACCGCGCGACGACGAAGGCTCCGATGAGCCGTTGACCGACTCCAACCGTCCGATCTACCCGTCACCCGCAGCACCCTATCGGGTAGCGGTGAAGCTGTATGGCGTATATACGAAGGGCGGTCTGCTACCCCTTCGGGCGTGGCGTGGTGGGTGGATGCGGTGGGACACAACGCATTGGATTGAGATCAATAACGCGGAGCTTCGCGAATACGTCTACAACGTCCTTGATCAGGTGGATTTCGAACACGAGACGAAGGACGGCATTGAGGTCAAGCATTGGAACCCGTCAAAGGTTAAGGTAGCCAACGTGTTAGAGGCTATGGCCGCGTTCGGGGCATCTGTTGACTGATGTGGACCCGCCTTCGTGGGTCGATGTTATCCATAGCGCGGAGAAAATTACTGATGCCTCACAGATGGTTTGCACTAACGGACTGCTCGACCTGTCGACGCGGACACTGCACAACCACACGCCCGCACTGTTCAACCTCGTCAGCGTGCCGTTCGATTACCAGGACGACGCCGCGGAGCCGCAGGTGTGGCTTAAGTTCCTTGAATCAGTGTGGGGCGACGACGCGGAATCGATCGCGCTTCTCCAGGAGTACATCGGCTATGTCCTCTCGGGTCGGCTGGACATGCCGCACAGCTTCCGGGTGTTCCAGACCCCGCTGCAAAGCGCCCTGCTGATCGATCCGACCGATGGCGGGCACAAGTTCGGCCAGTGGCTGCACTCCACTGAGCTGGGTGTGCAGATCGTGGGTGCGGCGGTAGCAGTGGCCACTAGTGGGAGCTAGGCATGGACGACGCAATCCTTCGGGCGCTGGCGCTGATCGAGCTGGTGGGCAGGCCGATTGACGGTCGCACGCTGGACGAGTTGGGAGCGCTGCTGGGCATGGACTCCAGCAGAGTCGCCCTGCGGCTCGCGGGCATGTTGAGGTGCTACATCGAAGCCAACGGCACTCCGGTGCAAGCGTGGGTTGATGAGTACCGCTCACGCGAGCTGGCCGACGATCTGCCGCCGGGGATGGCGTGATGAGAACGAAGTGCGCGCATTGCCTTTGGCGCGATGAAGTGCTCAACGAGTACCCCAAGGAGTGCCCGATATGTGGGGAGTCGGTGGCTTACGAAGAGTCCATCGATCGGTTCATTCACCTGTCGGGCAACAGCAACGCCGCCTGCTGGGCAGCGATGATCAGAGGTCAGGTGGCATCATGAATCATGTTAGGGCGCAACTGAGTCAAAAGACTCAGTTGAATGATTGTGCGGCACAATGACTCCCCGGAACGGTCACCGGGTTCAGGCCAGTGGTACTGCCCAAGTTGTCCCTCCTCCTTTGGCTTGGGCTGTGCTACGCGGCAACCATGAGAGACACTGACGCATGGCATGCGATCCCATCCGCTCCAGAGCCTGGCGCAAACTGCGTGACCGGGTCGTCATCGAAGAGCCGTACTGTCGGCTGCGCCTCGCGGGCTGCACCATCACCAGCGAGACAGCCGACCACGTCATACCACGATCAGTGCGACCCGACCTCGCCCTGGTGCGCTCCAACCTGCAGGACTCCTGCCTGTCATGCAACATGCGGCGTGGCGTCAAAGCGCTAGGCCCCGAGCAAGTCCCGCGCGCGCTGGCGTTCTTCGACACATGATAGTTTGCTCAGGAGGGTGGGTGTTTTTTGCTACTGGGATCCGGCCGAGGCCAACGTCGCCGCGTATCTATCTATGAGATTTTTCCCAATTTTTATCAGCAAATTGCAAATATGTTCGAATCGGCAATCATAATCTGGGAATTGCTCGATTCGAGCTGGCCGCGTACCCGGTCCCGCGCTGGTAATGGCATAACCGTTCAAGTGATCATGGGGGAGGTATGGAGTCGAATTCCAAGGGGAGCGTTACCGGCGCGGCACGGCATTCCTGCTAGGCAGCGGCGACGATCAACTGCTCATTACCGCCAGGCACTTATGCAACGATGAGCTCGAAGAAGTACTTCTCTTGCGTCATCCGGGGACGAATGACGGTAACGCTTACCAGCTCCCTGCAATCCGAGTCGGCATGGACGTCGCGCCGACCGCCGACTTCGCGATTTTTCGCATGACAAAACCTATCGTGGATGTCGGCGCAGACGTACCGCTCATCTCTGACGGACTTGTCTTTTCACAAGCGGCCTACATTCTCGGCTACCCATTCGGCCTGAGCTTACGACCTCGGTCAACTATCCAGCGGCTGCCTATCGTAAAGGGCTGTACGGTCGCCGGACGAAAAACCACCGACGATGGAGTAGAACTAATTTACGTCGATGCGCTTGTGAACCCTGGATTCAGCGGGGGACCTCTCGTGTACATCGACCAAGAAACTAAGCAGACGAAGTTTGCGGGCGTAATCGCCAAGGGCGGGACCGGACCTATCAGAGAGCCCACGGACAGAGAACTACGAAAGAAACGAAAGCCGCCAAAGGGTCCAGCCGGGATAGGCGTGGTAGTTAGCGAGGACACATTCCGCGCTGCAATCCAGCGTGCACAGTAGTGGTTCCCGCCGAACGATCACACGACCTGCAGCACGTCGTCGCTGCCCAATACCCAATCGGCGTTCACGCCGTGCGTCAGCGCCCAGTGACCATCGGCCAACATCCAACCGTGCAGCCGGTACTCGTCGCCATTGGCCAGTGCATCGGGCCGCGCCTAAACGGTCAGCACCACGCCATCATCGGAGTGGTAGGCCGAAATCCTCATCGTTGCGTCTCCTCGGCTCGCAAATCGCCCTCCACCACCATGGCTAGCCGTCGCGTGAACGCCAGGGCATCGGCCAGCAGTTCGGCCAGCTCGTCTGCGCGGCCGCGGCGTGCACCGGATAGTCCGCTGGCCGCATCGACCGCGCGCTTGTGGGCTGCGGTGAGGTCTATCGCGCAGCCTTGCAGGTTCGCCAGCGCCACTGCCTGGTCGTGGCGTGTGCTCGTGTTCATCGCCGGCGCCTTCCGGGTTGCGGCTTGGGTGGGCTTGGGTCGTCCCATTCCGCGCCAATGACAGGCGTAGCAAACAGAGCTAGCAGCCTCAACACGGTGACCACGCACACAAAGACTACGCTGCATCCACAATATGGCAACCTTTTCGAAGTTAGCTGTGTATGAGATTCTCCTGTTGACATACGAAATCCGTAGGCCGGACTGTCAGTAACGGGTGTTGGTCGTCACGGCAATTTTTATCCACTTATGCTGCGGCAGAGTCACGACAGGATGCTACGATCAAGTTAGCTGAGGGTCCTCACCTATGTTCTGACCAGCAGCAGAGACACGAATCGAGGTCTTAGCTGATGTTGATAGTCAGGCCTAAGCGGGCTTGTCGCGCGGGACATCCCAATCCACGAAGTAGCTTCGCAACCTTCTGAGGCTCCACCCCAGTCTGAATGGAACCTCGATGATGTGTCGTCTGGTCTGGCCACTGTCGTTGGTGGTGCTGTTGGAGGGACTCTTCCTCGATCGCCCACTTAGGTGGATGGTCGCCGCAGCAGCGATCGCCTTATTCGGCTACCTGGTGTGTGAAGCGATCAGGGCTCACCGCGCCCTGGATGAGATCATCGCCCGGATGAATGCTGAGATTAAGGTTGCCGCGCGAGCCGAATAGGCGGACACGAGACCAATACCCACGACGAGCGCCGCGAGTGCTGTGACTGCTGTGGTCATGACATCAGCTCACGGGCTGGCCGGTGCGCCGGATAGATGCGTTGGTCATCGATGAAGTCACCGCTTCCATTCGATCTGCACATACTGCGGGTCAAAACGCTTGCCCGAAGGGCATGGCAGCACCGTGACCGTCATCAGCACGTCGATCACCTGACCCCGAATCGAAGCTGAGGTATCATCCCACCGCTGCTGGACTTGCTTGCGTTCGGCGATCAGACCCGCAACGGGATCATTGCGCGCCGCGTCGGCCAGCTGGGAATCGACACCGGCCAACTTGGTCCGCAACTTGTTGGTGCCCGTGCGCATTTGGTCGTGATCGATCACACCTTCGGCGTAGTCGTCGGCCAGCTTGTCCAGCCGCGCCCGTAGTGCGTTGCGTTCGGTCTGCAATGCGTCGATGTCGATGTGCTCGTTTTCGAGCAACAGGTGCGCGTCAGGTGCTGATAGCCCCTCCACCACGACGGCGGAAACGAAGTCATCGAGCGGTGCACCAGATCGCAGAATGTCCGCCTTGACGCCGCACACGTGGGCGAAGGTCTTACGGCCTGTCGGCCACACCGACTTCATCCGCCCGCCGCACTTCCCGCAGATGTAGACACCCGAGCCGATGTATTTGCGCTCCAAGCTGGTGTTCTTGACCCGCTTCGGATCACTCAGATAGGCGACCAGGCCGCGATGCGTGTCCTCATCGATCAGCGGTGTCCAGTCGGCTTTGCCGATCACCTTGCCCCGATGGACTTTCAGGCCCGCATAGCGCTGGTTGACCAGTAGGCGGCGCACCCGTGGCGAGTTCCACTGCCCGCTGTTGGTGGTCGTCTTGCCGTTGACCGTGCGTTGTTGGCCCGCCAGTGTGGTCTGTAAACCTGCCGCGTTCCATTCCGTCGCGATCTTGCGAATACTCTTGCCGCTCAACACATCATCTACATCGGTGCGGAATGCGGTGGCTTCAGGCTCTAACGGCGTGCCGTCCAAGGTGTATCCGAAGCAACGGTTCGCGGTCTGCCATGTTCCTGCTTCGGCTCGTTGGATGTTGGCGGTCCGTTGACGTTCGCCTTTGCGTTCGGATTCCTGCCGCGCTACCGAGCCCAGGATGCGCGCCAGCATCCGACCTGTGGAATTGCTCAAGTCCAAGTCGCCGCCGTTGACGGTGCGGATTGCGATCCGCGCGGTGTCAGCAATGTCGATGAGCCGTTCGAGGTCTTTCATCGACCTGTAGAGCCGATCGGTGTGCCAGCAGATCAGTGCGTCGATCTCGCGGTGCTTCATGGCGTCGAGCAGTGCCTCGAAGCCTGGTCGGTGCTTGCCGTTGACGGCGCTGATGTCGTTGTCGTCGAAGTGGTTGACGACCTCGAAGCTGAGGCGGTCGGCCAGGGCCAGGCAATCCTGCAACTGACGCTGTGCTCCTATGACGTCGATCGCTGTGGGTCGCGGTCCGCGGCGAAGACTCGCCGTCGTGCGCAACCCAGTTGAGTTTGAAGTTCATCGTGAATGCGCCACCGTCGACAGACTCGTCGATCTCTAGTTCTCGCTCGATTTGTATGGGACAGCGAGAGTGCCGTCTCCATGGGGAATGCATTTTTCCCACTCCAGCTGCGTGGCTAGGCGCGCAGCTCGACGAGTCATGGTTTGGTGAGGCTCGTGGATCTTGACATGCGACATAGTGGTGCTCCCTTCGGGTCAGTCGCGGGTCAGTGTGCGGTGCGTCACCGCGTGGGGGCGGGCGGCATCGGGGCCCAGCCGTACGATCTTGTTCTGTTCGTAGCCGGCGAAGTTGCCTTCGAACCAATACCACTGCGCGGGAACACTTTCGGTGCCTTCCCAGGCGAGGATGTGGGTGGCGACGCGGTCGAGGAACCAGCGGTCGTGGG
>Ga0068858_100006338_pt1 | contig 11520 bp, 8 predicted proteins | sample KBSSwiS12_FD_66589 | JGI IMG/M metagenome (GOLD analysis project Ga0068858, IMG submission 66589) | Switchgrass rhizosphere microbial communities from Kellogg Biological Station, Michigan, USA - KBS Switchgrass S1-2 | ecosystem: Host-associated > Plants > Roots > Rhizosphere > Soil ... | reverse complement strand
CCGGCCTGATGCTGCACCATTTTCTGACCGGCGAGCCGTTCAGCCGCGACGCGGCGATCGGTCTCGCGCATTGGGTGGTCGGGATGGACGACGGCACGAAGACGGTGTTTCGTGTGCTGGCCGGCGGCGACACCGGTGTGGCGAGCGCGACCGGTTCGCCGCTGTATCACGGCCCGGGGCGGGGAGCCGGCAACTCAATCATGGTGCTGTTGAACGGGCACCGGCTGACCGGCGACCGGGCATTTCTTCACAAGGCCGAAGTCCTGATCCGCCGGTGCGTGCATCCGGGCGACGACATCGACGCCCGCGATCTGCTCAATCCCGAGCCGCACTGGTCGTACACCGTATTCCTCTACACGCTCGGCAGGTATCTCGATCACAAGGCGGAGCGCCACGAGATCGACGAGACATACGCGTACGCGCGGGCGAGCCTGCTCGCGTATACGAAGTGGATGGCCGTTCACGAGCGTCCTTACCTCGATCATCCGGAGCAGCTCGAGTATCCCAACGAGACGTGGGTGGCGCAGGAGCTCTGGAAGAGCGAGACGTTTCTGCTCGCCGCCAGGTATTCGGACGCGGAATTCCGCGATCGCTGTGTCGAGCGCGCCGACTTCTTCTTTCGCTATGCCCTGATCACGCTGCGGGACATGGCCACGCGCACGCTGACGCGGCCGATGGTCCTGCTGCTGTCACACGGATACATGCACGGCTATTTCCAGCGGCACCCGCCGGCCCCGGCGCCCGCAGACACGCGCGCGGACTTCGGTCAGCCCGCGGTTTTCGAGCCGCAGAAGGTGCGCGCGAAGAAGCGTTTCGTCATCCTCGCCGCCGGGGCAATCGTGTTCCTGGCCGCGGCGATCGTCCTGCTGCTGACGCGTTAAAAGAAAAAACCGCGGAGACCGCAAAGACCGCAGAGAAGATGTTGTTCTCAGCGACCTTTGCGATCTCCGCGGTTTTTTCTTCTACTCTCTCTCGTACACGCCCAGCAGGCAATTCTCCGGATAGGTCAACCCGACACCCCGGAACATCCGCCACACACCCGTTTCGATTGCGCCGGCGAATTTGAAGGCGCCGAACGCCGACAGATCATCGAGATACGCGAACGCGCGCTCACGGAACCCGTGCCGGCCGAAGAGGTCGAGCAGTTTGCGGCGGGAATTCATCCGGTAGTGCACGGGAAACGTGTCCTTCTCGTCGCCTCCCCAGAACAGCTTCTTGATCGGATCGTGCAGCGCGAACGGAATGACGCGAGAGAGCAGCGTCAGCGGCGAGCGCTCGTTGACCGTGAAGACCACCGCCCGTCCGCCGGGCCGAATCAGCCGGCCGAGCGACTGCACGAAGGCGGCCGGATCTTCGACATGCTCTGCAACCATGCGGATCGTCGCGACGTCGAATTGCCGATCGCTGCGATAGTCGTCGAGCGTGCCCTGCCACCGTTCGTGGACGAACTGGTTCTGGTGGACATTCTCGCTCGGGTCGACGGCCACGACCACCGAGGAGCGCGACACCAGCGTGCGCGCGAGGCCGGGGTTCTCCGGAAAAATCTGGTGGCCTCCGCCGACGTCGATCCACGCGCAGCCGTCGACGACGAGATTACTGACCAGCGCCTCGTAGCCGTCCGACGGAATGTAGTAGTCGAACCGCTTTCTTCGACGGGGCCCCCAGCCCAGCGTCGCCGGCGCTCCGTACTTCTGCAGGAACAGGCGGTCGAGATCGGCGGGGGACACGAGTCCGGTGTCGAGAATTGAGCCCATGTTCGTCAGGACGACCGCCGACCATTCTCCTTCAACGCCGACACGATGGCGGCGCGGACCGTCCGGCCGATGATCCCCCAGTCGTACCGATCGCGCGCGAGCGTGCGGGCCCGTTCGGCCTGCGCGTCCGCGGCCGCCGGGTTGAGCAGCAGCGCGGAGACGGCCTCCGCGAACCCGGGCGTCTCCGCGATCGTCAGCTCGCGGCCATCCGCGACGGCCAACCCTTCGCTGCCGATCGCCGTCGAGACAACCGGCAGGCCGGCGGCGAACGCTTCCAGTATCTTCAGACGCGTCCCGCCGCCGGACTCGAGCGGCACCGCCAGCAACCGCGCGTTCCCCAGGTGCGGCAGGATGTCGGGCACGTTGCCCGCGACGGTCACGTGCGGTTCGCGGGCGAGGCGCATCACGTCGGGGCCGGGATCGCGTCCGACGATCGTCAGCGTCGCGTCCGGAATACGCTGCTGAACGTCCGGCAGCACGACGTTGGCCAGGAAGCGCACCGCCTGAACGTTGGCCGGCCACGACATGGTCCCGATGAACAGGATCGCCGGCGGCGCCGATGCGCGGCCGGTCGCCAGTTGCGCGTATTTCGCGCAGTCGACGCCGTTCGGCACCAGATGGACCGCCGATCCGCGGATACGCGCGAAATGCGCCTGCTCCTGCTCCGACACGCTGAAGATGACGTCGGCGCAGCGAACCGCGCGCCGTTCGATCCGTTCGAGCAGCGCCGCTTCGCGCGAGAGAAACCGGCGCGCGGGCCAGCCGCGCGAAGAGGCCGTGGCCTCGCGGCGGATGAGCAGCGAATAGATGTTGTGCAGGTCGAGCGCGATCGGCGTCCGCGACACCTCGGTGGCGAAGACGAACGAATCGAGGTGATCCAGATACAGCGCGTCGGGCGGCTCCTTCGCGATCTCGGCGCGCAGCACCGCGCGTACTTCGGACCGATCGTGCCGGCGATAGAGCACGTACGGCTCACGGCTGAGGGCGGACGCGAGCAGCCGGCCCGATTCCGCCAGCGGCGCCCGCGGGGGCAGGAACGCGGGCCGCACGAGAATGCCGGTGGCGGCGAGCGCATCGACGTGCTCCCGTTGATCGTGCGGAACCCCGGCGACGAGCCTGACGCGAAATTCCGCTGCCAGCTGTCGCAGCAGATGGTAGGTGCGAAGGCGCCCCCCAGCCGTGAGCGGCCACGGCAGTTCGCTCGTGACGGCGAGAATCGACGGCGTCACGCCACGTCCGTGCGTGGGACCGGCGAGGCGGGTGCCCGCGCGGCCCGTTCGAGAATGCCGAGCAACGGCGCCAATCGCTCGTCCCAGCTGAGCGCGCGTACGTTCGCGCCTTCGGCGATCGCTCGTCGTTCGGCGGGCTCTCGACCCAGGAGGTCGACGACGGCCGCCGCAAACTGTTCCGCATCCCGCGCCAGCATGCAGGCGGGAATCACTTCCTCCGGTAGACCGTCCAGCACCGCCGGGGTGACGACACAGGGGAGGCCAGCCGCCACCGCCTCGAGCACCTTGTTCTGCACGCCGCGCGCGGAAAGAAGCGGCGCGACCGCCACCGCCGATCGCCACAGATACGGGCGGACATCCGGCACGGTCCCTGTCACCTCGATGGTGGAGTCGGCCGCCAGCGAACGGATCGCCGGCGTCGGGTCGCTGCCGACCAGGCTCAAACGGGCGGCCGGACGGCGCGTCCGAACCAGTGGCCACACCGTCCGTGCGAACCACAGTGCCCCTTCTTCGTTCAGTCGATAGTTCATCACGCCGCAGAACACGACACGCTGGTCCGGAGACGGAGGACCGGTCGGCCGCAGTTCGTCGATGGCGACGCCGATGGGCAGCACATGAACATTGGCCGCCGGTTCGAGACCGATGATCAGGTCGCGCTCCCGTTCGTTGACGCACAGCACCGCCTGCGCCGTGCGGGCCGCTCGTGCCTCGAAGTCGGACAGGGTGCGCGCCTCGGCTGAATAGATCCAGCATTTTGGCGCGGCGGCCGTCCGCCCAAGCGTCCGCCATTTCTCCGAGTCGACGTCCACCATGTCGAGGACGAACGGGAAGCGGTCGAGGGGCGGCTCGAGCGCAAACCGCGCCATGCTCGAACAGTACGCGAGCACCACATCCGGAGGATGCGCCGCAACGAGCCGGCGGCAGGTGGTGCCGATCAACGGCGCATTGAGCAGCGCATGCGTGAGCGGCCGGCCGGTGACGAGCGCCGCGGCGCCGCGCGCGTAGTTCGTCAGCCGCGGGACGCGCGCCACCGTCACCGTCGCGGCCAGGTCATGCAGATCGCCGGCATGTCGCGCCTCGTCGTCGCTATGGACGAGCGAGACGAGGTCGACCTCAGCATGCCCGGCCAGCTGGCGCAGGATATACAGCGCCCGGATTCGATCGCCGCGGTTGGCGGCGTAAGGCAGACGATGCGTCAGAAACAGCACCCTCACGGCGTCGATGTCTCGCGCGGTGACGAGGTCGCGGGCTCGTCGCGATTGTAGAGGACTCGGGCCGGCACGCCGCCGGCGACGACGCCGTCCGGCAGGGGCTTGGTGACGACCGCGCCCGCGCCGACAATCGTGTTGGCGCCGACGTCAGCCATCACGACCGCCGCTCCTCCGATCCACGCACCCGCGCCAATCCGCACGAGTTGCGGCGTCCCGGCCTGATCGCGCATCGGCGTGGTCGGATCCGAGATGCCGTGAGTCAGGCGGCCGCTGGGGATCTGCACGGCGGGCGCGACCATGACATCGTGTTCGAAGTGCACGAGGCCAATCGCGCAGTACGGGCCGAGATACACGTGCGCGTCGATGCGCGTTCCCGCGGACGAAAAGATCGTGCCGAACTCGACGAGCGCGGATGGATCGCAGTATGCCAGCGTGCACCGGAGGAACGCGCGGCGCATGTACTGACCGAAGAGCCCTGGAATCAGAGCGAGCGCCTGGGTCGAATGTTCGAGCGACCGATCGCGTCCGAGAATCCAGCTGCGAAGCCAGAACGACAGGAGCGCCGGCGTGACGGCGACGAGTGCGACGCCGTGGGCGATCGCTTTCAGCGCTTCTCGCGAACTGGCAGCCATAGGGCCGGCGTTTCCTTTCGAAGGGCGGCGAGCTCCTCATAAATCCGCTCTACGGCGTTCATCCTCGCGTCGAACGAGAGCTCCCCTTCCACCCGGCGCCGCGCGGCGATGACCCGTGTGCCGGCCGCCCGCGGATCGGCGAGCGTCTCGAGCATCGCCGCCGCCAGCGCATCGGGATCGCGGCGGGGCACGATCAGACCGTGCACCCGGTCTGTGATGAGGTCCTGCGTGCCGCCGACCGCCGTTGCCACGATCGGCACCTCGAACGCCATCGCCTCGAGCACGGCGTTCGGCGTGCCTTCCGTATCCGACGACTGGGCGAACAGGTCCATGGCGTGATAAATGTCGGTGACGTCGGGACAGTGCCCCGCAAAGACGCACGCGTCGCCGACGCCGAGCGTCTGCGCCTGCGCCTTGAGCGCCTCGCCCAACGAGCCCTTGCCGGCGATGACCAGCCGTACGTCGGGCCGTGTCCGGCGCAGCCGCGCGACCGCGTCAATCAGCACGTCGTACCGTTTTTCACTCTCGAGCCGCCCGACCGCGCCAACCACGAGCGCATCCGCGGCCAGTCCCAATGCGGCTCGCGCCGGCAGGACGCGCGCCGCCTGACGCTGGAACACGGTCGCATCGATGCCGTTGAGCACCGTCTTCACGCGATCAGCGGCCGCTCCGGCGCGGACGAGACGCTCCTTGATCGCTCCCGAGACGGCGATCACGCGAGGGAAGCGGCGCAGGATCTGCCGGTCCGCCGGGTAATAGCACAGCAGCTCGCGCCGGCTCGCGCCGCTCCATCCGTGTACCGTGGACAACGGCACGACGCCTTCGGCGCGCGCCAGCAGCAACGCCAGCAGGTCGGTCTTGTATTCGTGCGCGTGAACGATGTCGATGTGGCGATCGCGCACGAGCGCCCGCAGCTGCTTCCAGATGCCGCGATCGAAGGAATGGCGCTCGGCGACCTCCACGTAATCGACGCCAAGATCCGCCGCCACGCGGTCGAGCGCGAATATCTCGTCGCGCCGGTCGCGGATGTAGCAGACCGTGACGGCGAATCGACCGGGATCCGAGCGCGCCGCGCCCGCCAGGATCGTCTTCTCCGGTCCTCCTCCGGTCCCGCGCACGCTCCGGAGCTCGAGCACCCTGATCGGTGTCACGTCCCGGAGGCCGTTCGGACAGGCCGGAATCCGCTGGAGATCTCCGCCGAGTGCGGATCGAACTGAGGCGCCGCCGCGGTGGCCGTTTCCATCGCGACCGCGCGCAGGGCCATGCTCAGACCGACGAAGTGCCACATGATCTCGGTGTACTGAAACGGGAGGAACGACGCACCGACAATCAGGGCGACAAACCCGGTCTGCACGGCCACGGCGAACTGATAGAAGTCCGGCGGTAGCTCGCCGCGGCGGGATTGTCGCGCCACGCCGACGCATGCGCCGACCGCAAGCGACAGCATCATCAGGAACAGCACGAACGCCGGAATGCCCAGCTCGGCGAGGATGCCGAACCAGACGCTGTGCACCGAACGGTTTCGTCCGTACAGGCCTGCCGAGAAATCGTACTGATTGTAGAGCCGGCTGTAGGCGTTCAGGCCGACGCCGAACATCGGATTGACGAGCGCCATGTCCGTGGCGACACGCCAGTAGTGAAGCCGTCCGCGCATTGAGTAATCCGTTTCCGTGTCGCCTTCCCTGACCTCCTCCACCATCTCCTGGTTCGTCGGGATCGTCGACATGCGATCCCAGAAGTCGGACGGGAGCACCGAGAGCAGGGCACCGGACACGACGAGCGCGGCGACGGCGGACCTCAGCTTCCTCTCCGACCGGATTACGTAGACCACCATCACCGCGGCCGCGGTGATAAAGCCGCCACGTGAGTAGGTCGCGATCGCGCGGTAGGTGATGCCGACCGTCATGAAATAGTGCAGCCACCGCTCCCACGGCTTGTCCGTCGTCCGGGCGAGCCCGATGAACAGCGGCACCAGCATCAGCATGCCGACGGCGACGGCGTTGTTGTCGCCCAGCATCACCATCGGGTTGTCGTTCCGGCCACCAGGATTCAGAATCAGGCCGAACCAGCCCTGGTGGGCCGCTTCGAAACACAGCGAGTAGCAGATCACCATCACGACGGTCCGGAACTGAACCAGGTTCGTGACCAGGACCGAGATGAGATAGGAGACGATCACCGTCTTCGCGAAATTGGTCCAGAAGGGGAAGGCGTAGTCGTCACGCGGCGACATCACCGTCGACATCAGGCTCAGGGCGACAAACACAAACAGCAGCGCCGACCGGAGATCGATGCGCAGTCGGGTGCCCGACAGGAGTGAGCGCCCCAGCAGATAGACACCGGAGATCAGGGACAGATTCAGAGACTTCATGAAATCTGCGTTCCAGACCCAGTATTCCGGCCTGAAATACGCGATGAAGAGATAGAGCAGCAGCGCGCCGAATGCGTCCCTGAGGACAGTCGGCATCCCCATCGCGATGATCAGAAGAACGAAGGTGGTCCTCAGCATGGCGGGGCGATCTTTAGGCTACCATGGCTATCAGGGGCCGAGGGCGCCGGCAACCGTCTCGGCCAAACCGTGGCCGACTTTTTGCTGCGCTTCGCCTCAGCCTCGAAAATGCTCCAGGAGAAAGTACAAGCGCCCCGGCAGCTGTGTGTCATGCAGGTGGTTCTCAGTCTTGCACCGGGTGGTACCGAGCGTCTGGCCATTCAACTGGTGAACGGGTTATCGGACGGATTCCGGATGGTCGTCATCTGCCTCGACGAAAGCGGCGACTGGGCGAGCGAGGTGATCGATCGCGGGGTGCGCGTCGTGCCGCTCCATCGCGCGCCCGGGTTCCATCCGTCCCTCGGGGTCCGGATTGCGAAGCTCGCGGCCCGGTATGACGCGGCGGTCGTACACTGTCATCACTATTCGCCGTTCGTCTACGGCTGCATTGCGTCGCTGGTGAACCGGCGGTTCGGCTTTGTGTTCACCGAGCACGGCCGGCTGTCCGACGCCCCGCCGAAGTTGAAGCGGCGCGCCGCTAACCTCGTCCTGAGCCGTCTGCCGCAGTCGGTGTTTGCGGTGTCGGCTTCGTTGAAGCAGCACATGGTCGCCGAAGGATTTCCTGACGATCGGGTGGGCGTCATCTACAACGGCGTCGATCCGGGACCACCGCCAACGCCGGCGGCGCGCCTCGAGGCGAGGCGCCTGCTCGGGATCGGCGAGGAGCCGTTTCTCATCGGCACTGCCGCCCGTCTCGATACGGTCAAGGACCTTCCCACGCTGATCAACGCCGTCGCGCTGCTCCGATTGCGCGTGCCCGCGGCGCACCTCGTCATCGTCGGCGACGGCGACGAGCGGTCGGCGCTGGAATCGGAGATTCGCCGCCTCCAGCTCGAAGACCGGGTCACGCTGACGGGCTACCGCGCGGACGTCCGCCTGCTCTTTTCAGCATTCGACGTCTACGTGAACAGTTCCATCAGCGAAGGGGTTTCATTGACGATTCTCGAGGCGATGGCTGCCGCGCTGCCGGTGGTCGCCACGGCGGTCGGCGGCACGCCGGAAGTCGTCGTCCAGGATGTGACCGGTCTGCTCGTACCCGCCCGATCGCCGGAGGCCACCGCCGACGCGATCGCGCGGATCGCGACGTTGCCGGATACGGGACGCGCGCTGGGCGCCGCCGGCCGCGTCCGGGTCGAAACGTTGTTCACGATCGACCGCATGGTCGGCGACTACGCGCGCGAGTACGCACGCGTGGCCCGCCGGGACCCGTAGGCTCCGGATATGTGCGGCATCTGCGGCATCGTCGCGATCGAGGGCCCGCTCGATCCTCGTCTGCGCGCCGCGCTGCCGGCGATGACCACCGCGCTCCGACACCGTGGCCCGGACGATGGCCGGGTCTTTGACGACGCGTACGGAGCGCTGGGCCATCGTCGTCTGTCCATCATCGACCGCGCCGGCGGCGCGCAGCCGTTGGCGAACGAGGACGAGACCTGCTGGATCGTCTTCAACGGCGAAATCTACAACCATCGCGGGCTGCGCAAGGAACTGGTCGATCGCGGCCATCGCTTTCGCACGGTCTCCGACACCGAAACGATCCTGCACGGATACGAGGAGTTCGGCCCGGCGGTCGTCGATCGCCTGGAAGGCATGTTTGCCTTCGCGATCTTCGACGCGCGCACCCGCGAGACGTTCATCGCCCGCGATCGGCTCGGCAAGAAGCCGTTGTTCTACGCGGTACTCGGCGGCGCGCTGCATTTCGCGAGCGAGATCAAGGCGCTCTACCAGAGTCCGGCGTGGGACGCCGCGCTGGACTTCTCCTCGCTCGAGGACTACCTCTCGCTCGGCTACGTCCTGGCGCCGCAGACCATCTATCGCCATGTCAGGAAGCTCGAGCCCGGACACTGGCTGAAGGTCTCCAACGGCCGGTACGAAACCCGCCAGTACTGGGACGTCACGCACTTCGACGATGCGGCGCCGAGCGCCAACCCCGTGGCCGATCTGGAAGCCCTCCTGCGGCACGCTGTGCAGGAGCGTCTCGAGAGCGAAGTTCCGCTCGGCGCGTTTCTTTCCGGCGGCATCGATTCGGGTCTCGTCGTCTCGTTCATGGCCGAAGCGCTCGGATCGGACGTGATTACCACGTCGGTCGGCTTTGGCGCGTCCGCACACAACGAGCTCGACGCGGCGGAATTGACGGCGCGGCATTTCCACACGAAGCACTACGCCGAGCTCATCGAGCCGCGGCTCGACGACGTGCTCGAGCGGATCGTCGGCGCGTTCGACGAGCCGTTCGCGGATTCTTCCGCGGTGCCGACCTATTTCGTGTCCGGCATGGCGCGCCATCACGTCACCGTGGCGCTGAGCGGCGACGGCGGCGACGAGACCTTCGGCGGCTATTCGTTCCGCTACGTGCCGCATGCGGTGGAAGGGTACGCGCGGGCGCTCGGCGGTCCGGCACGGCGCGCGATGGGCGGGCTCGGCGCGATCTGGCCGAGAGACCGGCGGCTGCCGCAGATCTTCCGGATCGGAACCCTGCTGGAAAACGTCGCGCGCGATCCGGCCGCCGCCTATTACTTCGACCTGTGCTTCCTGAAGCCGAACGCCGCGCGCGCGCTGATCGGCCGTCCGCCAGTTCCGGATCTGTCGCAGACGCACGCCTACGAAGCGGTCACCGAGCCGTATCGCCGCTGTCCCTCCAGCAGCGCGCTGCAGCGGGCGATGTACGCGGATCTCAAGGTCTACCTGCCGAACGACGTGCTCGTGAAAGTGGATCGCATGAGCATGCTGCACGGATTGGAGGTCCGCTGCCCGCTGCTCGATCACCGCATCGTCGAATTCGGGTTCGCGACGCCGATCGGCGTCAAGATGCCGCGGCTGCGATCGAAATACCTGCTGCGCTCGCTGGCCGCGCAGCGGCTGCCTGTCGAATTGAGCCGCCTGCCCAAGCACGGGTTCTCCGCGCCGGTGGGGGACTGGATGGCGGCGCAGTACGCCGACTGGTTTCGAGCCGATGTCCTCGAGCCGGGCGCGGCGGTGGCGATGTGGATCGATCAGGCTCGCGTGAAACGGATGTTCGACGAGCATCGCGCCGGCGGCGCCGATTACGGCTACGCGCTCTGGGCGATCTGGATGCTCGCCCGGTGGCACAAATCGACCGGGGCAACCGGAGCGTCCGTTGCCGGCCCTCCCTCGTTGGTGACCGCTACGACGCCGTCGCCGGTGTCCGTTGTAAGAAGTGCTCTTTGATCAGGGGAAGCAGAAGCGCGGCCGCCCAGCCGAGCCACACCACCGCCGGCACCGCGATCGTCGCGACCCGGGAAACCCCGATCCCGTCGACCACCCGCTGACAGACGACGAAACTGGCAATCATCGACAACAGGACGAACGTACACCGCAACAGCGGGTACTCGTATCGATCGATCTGTCGATACCGGACGAGGCCGACGCCTGAAAAGATGACGTAGGTGGCAACGCTGGTCCATGCGGCGCCCACCGCGCCGAACCTCGGCACCACGAGAAGATTCAGCACGACGTTGGCCACTGCTCCCGCGGCGAATGGCAGGAGCATGCTCACGGTTTTCTTGGCCAGCAGTGCCGGCACCCTGAATTGATCGTGGAGGGTGGGAAACACGAAGGCCAGGCAGACGATCGGGATGAGCGGCACCGCCGCCATGTACTCACCCGGGAGAAACATGGTGAACAGCGGCCGGACAAACAGCGAGACTCCCAGCATGAACAGCATCAAGACGTACGTGTAGTACTGGAAGATGCGCGCGTAGGCCTGCTTGGCGTCGGGCTGCTTCGCAATCTCGTAGACGACCACCCCCCAGATCGCCCCGAACGGAATCGAGAACACGCCATACACGCCCTGTCCGACTGTATACGCGAGGGAGTAGAGTCCTACTTCCGCCAGATCGCGGAAGAGCCGCAAGACGTAGCGGTCGGCCTGGTGCATCACCAGCGCGAGAAGGCCGGACAGGACAAAGGGCGTTCCGAATCGCCACAGTTGGTCAGCAACCGGCCATCGAAACGTCGGCCACCCGGTCGCTCGCGCCATGAAGCCGAACCGCACGAGGCCGGTGACGATGCCGGCCGTCAGGTTCCCCCAGAGCACGCCGGCCACGCCCAGTCCGAGCGCCGCGACGAAATAGATGTTCAGTGCAATGTTGAAGATCAATCCGCCGAGCGAAACCACGACGGTCAGCCACGACC
>Ga0068858_100006335_pt1 | contig 11522 bp, 9 predicted proteins | sample KBSSwiS12_FD_66589 | JGI IMG/M metagenome (GOLD analysis project Ga0068858, IMG submission 66589) | Switchgrass rhizosphere microbial communities from Kellogg Biological Station, Michigan, USA - KBS Switchgrass S1-2 | ecosystem: Host-associated > Plants > Roots > Rhizosphere > Soil ... | reverse complement strand
TCAGCTTCAATCCCGCATGCTCCATCAGCCAGAAATGCTTCACTACTTCATGCATCAATTCTCCCGGCGGGTAGACCGGATGATTATAGGCATGGCTGCGCGGATCCCATTTTGAGCCCCACGAATAATGCGGCAGCCCAAATCGCTCGGACGCACCCGCGAAAAGCGAATACCACGCGGACCGGTCGCCATCGGTCAGTCCAATGGTCGCATCGAAATGCCGCTTTCGTAATTCCCAGGCAAATCCCAATTCATAAACGAGTCGCGCCAAAGGTCCACGTCCACCACCACCGCGCTGATAGACCAGCACCTCATCGATATGAGGATTATTCGCCAGCATCGCCTCAGTGCCGGAATTGACCACCACGGTGATCCGCGCGGAAGGAAAAGTCTCGCGCAGCGCCCGCAGCAGCGGCGTGATGATGAGCACATCGCCAATGTTCCGCATCTTGAACACGGCCAGGCGCTTGATGTTTTGCAATTCCATTGTGGCGAAGAAACCTGCATCGTATCCGCTTCAATTCATGAGGCAATGGCGTATTCTCCATAGTGAGTCATCCATGGGCTGGGGCGGACAAGAGGTCAGGGTGTTCGTCGAGCTCGAGTGGATGCGCGCGCACGGACACTGGGTCGCCTTGGCGGCGAATCCCAACAGCGCCATCGCAAAGCGCGCCCAAGAGGTGGGCATGACTTTCTATCCGCTCCGCACCCACAAGGCGCTCCTTCCATTCGAGATCGTCCGACTTGCCGCGTGGCTTATCGCCAACCGTGTGGAAATCGTCAATACCCACAGCTCCAACGACGGCTGGCTTGCCGGTATCGCTGCGCGACTCACGGGCCGCATCCTCATTCGCTCGCGCCATATCGAGGTCGATTACCCGAACCGTTTCTGGAGCGGAATGGCCTTCCGCTTTCTTCCCCGCTACGTCATCACGACCAGCCAGGTCATTGCGAACCGACTCGTCGAGGAACTTGGCGTTTTACCAGATCGCGTGAGCTGCATTTCCACCGGCATCGATCTCACAAAATTCAACCCGGCCTTGAAAAGCAATCTGCGCGAGGAACTGGGCATTGCGCCTGATGTCGCGCTGGTCGGGATGATCTCCGTGCTGCGCAGCTGGAAAGGTCACGCCACCTTTCTCGATGCCGCCGCGCATTTACTCAAATCCTCGAAACGTCCCATCCATTTCGTCATCGCGGGCGACGGTCCCGGTCGACAGGAACTCACCGACAAAATCGCGCAGGAACCATGGAAAGGCCATGTCACGCTGCTTGGACATCGTTCCGATGTGCCCAACGTCCTCGCCTCCCTGGATGTCCTCATCCTTCCCTCTTACGCCCACGAAGGCATTCCGCAAATCATCCTGCAGGCGCAAGCCATGGCCCGCGGAGTTGTGGCGACGACCGTCGGAGGAATTCCCGAGGTCGTGGAAGACAACGTCACCGGCCTTCTCATCCCGCCCCGCAATCCGGAAGCCCTGGCAGAAAAGATCGCCGCTTTGCTCGATAACCCGGACCTCCGCGCTCGCTTGGGCAAAACTGCCCGCACCGAAATCGAAGCCCACCACAGCGTCGATGCGATGGGTGAGCGATTGCTTAAACTTTACTCGAAGCTTTAGGTTCCCATCTCCTTCAACCGCGAAGCCGGCGGTTTCCCCAAATAAGTCTTCTCAAATTTCTTTAGAATCGCCGTGCGGGGATCGAAAGAGAAAAGCTCGGCGTAGCGCGCCCACCCGACCAGATTCTTGAAAAGCGCCTTGGGGCGTTCGTTCGGGAAAATCTGCGCGAGGTCATGCAGCGCTTCCTCCTCAGTGATCTCCTTCGTTTCTGACTGGTCGATCCGGTCGGCCAGATGCTTGAAAATCTTGAGACCAAGTAGTAGATCGTGGATCAGTTTCTTTCGGTGCTGCGGATCAGCTTTTTGAAAGTCTATGCCCGACGGCGTCAGCCGCGCTGCCTGTCCCGGCGTTTCCACCAGATCGATCAATTCGGCCGCCTTCACGACTGCCAGGAATGTGCTGAAATCTTTTTTCAACCGACCCGCCAGCGCGAAGAGACTTTCCGGCTCAGGCTTGAGCATCTGCACCAAGCCCATGACCTCGCCCATGGTGACATTCGGAATCGGTTCGTAAGCTTCTTCCAGCGGACTCGCCTCTTCCGCTGCAGTTACTTCTTCCACGGACGTGGCTTCGTCGTGCAAAACAGAGTTGGTCAGGATCGCGTGGATTTGCGCCACCAGTTGTTGAAACGCGGGCGACGACGAATCACGCGGATAGGGCAGGGGATTCGGCACAATCTTCTGCACGCGCCCTGGATGCGCCGCCAGCACCACGATGTTGCGCGCGAGATAAACCGCCTCGGCAATATTGTGGGTGACGATGACCAGGCTTTTGAAACCCAGAGTGGTATCCATCGCGATACGCCCAATTTCATTGCGTAAGGTTTCGCCGGTGAGCACATCCAGCGCGCTGAACGGCTCGTCCATGCACAGAATTTCAGGTTCCATGATTAGCGCTCGCGCGATACCCACACGTTGCTTCATGCCGCCGGAAAGTTCCTTCGGTAACACGTCGCCGTAGCCGTCGAGTCCGACCATTTCGATGATCTTTTGAAAATGCTGCTCCTTTTCTTCCGGGCTATAGGTCGAATTTTCCAGCCCCAGTAAAATATTCTCTCGCACGGACAGCCACGGGAAGAGCGCAAAATTCTGAAAGACCATCGCCACGCCGGGATTCACTCCCGGCATCGGCTTGCCCTTGTACTTGACCAGCCCGCTGGATGGTTTGATCAGGCCGGTCAGGATTCGCATGATCGTCGATTTTCCGGAGCCAGACGGTCCCAGCAACGCCATCACGTCGTTTGCCTGCACGCTCAGGTTGATGTCCTCGAGCACCTTCATTTTGTCCTCGTCTTCACCGAAGCGCATTTCAACGCCGATCAATTCGATGATCGGTTCAGCGGTTGTGGAAGTTGCCATGGTTGTTTACCTCAGGTTTGAGCGGTTGAAGATGAGATTAAGTGAGAAATTGGTAGCGTTCTTGGGCGATGGCGGAGAGCCGTTTCCAGACGAAGCGATTGAAGACGACCACGAATAATGCCATGGCCAACACCGCAGCTGAGAGCACTGGAAAGTTTCCGTCGTCGGTGGCCTGGCAGATCAGGGCGCCGAGGCCCGTTGCGATCTCCGTCTTGCCCTGATACTGCACATATTCCGAGACGATACTTGCATTCCACGCGCCGCCCGCCGCCGTGATCCAGCCCGTCGTCAGCGCCGGGAAGATGCCCGGTAGATAAAGCGTGCGCCATTTTTGCCAGCCTTTGAGATGAATCAATTGCGTACACGCGCGCAGGTCCTGCGGGATCGCGCTCGCCCCGGAAATCACGTTGAAAAGAATGTACCAGATCGTGCCCAGCATCATCAGGACCACGGCGCCCCACTGCAGGTTGCCGTGCAGGACATAGATCAAAAAGACGAGGTTCGGAAAAACCAGCGGTGCGGGAAACGACGCAGCAATCTGCGTCAGGGGCATCAGATAGCGGGCCAGCTTCGGATTCGAGCCGATCCAAACACCGATCGGAACGGCGATGACCGTGCTTAACGCAATGGCTGCGAGCACGCGAACAAGTGTCAGCATTAAATCACCCGCAATGACGAGCCATTCCGCAAGTGTGACCGCCCAGAGCAGTTTGATGAGCGAGTAACCGCCGTAACAAAGCACTCCAAACGCAAGCACATAGAAAACACCACGCCACGGAATGGCCGACAGCAGCTTCGAGGGAGCACTCATCTTCTGCGTAACCGTAACCTTCGGCACAACGGCGGGCCTCCGCACCCAATACCTGAACTTGCTTTGGATCCATATAATAACGCGCGACCGGCTGAAATATCGAAGCACTAGAGAGCTCTCCTGGAATTCCGATTCCGTATCTTCGATCTTGAACCGGTTCGACCAGACAATCAGCGGACGCCAGATCAACTGATCGATGGCAACAACCATGAGCACCACCGCGATTACGGCGTACAGTTGCGCCCAGCCGTCCTTTTGTTGCTGTGCCACACTCATATAAGAGCCCACACCTTTGACGCGATAATCCTGGTCGCCAATCGTGAAGGCCTCGATGATCGAGAGGAAGAACCAGCCGCCTGCCACCGAAACCATGCTGTTATAAACCAATCCCTTGGTCGCAAATGGCAGTTCAATTTGTGTGAATTTTTGCCACGGCGTAAACCGCGCCAACTTTCCCACAAATGCAAAATCCTGAGGCAATGCCTTGAGTGAGTAATAGAAACTAAACGTCATATTCCAGACCTGCCCCGTGAAGATGACGATGATGCAGCTCAACTCGATGCCGATATTGCTCCGGGGAAAAAGGGCGACGAGTGCCAGTTCGATTGGAACCAGAAACGCCGAAAGCGGCATGCTTTGGAGGATATCGAGTAGCGGAATAAGAAAACGTTCGGCCTTCCGGTCATACGCCGCCCAGCGCGCGTAGAAGAGCGTGAAAATAAACGAAAGCACGTAAGCCATCGCTCCCCGCAGGAACGACAGCATCGTATAATAAGGCAGATACCAGGGGGACAGATTGATATCCACCTTGCTCTGGAAGGAGGTATCAAACTCTCCCCCCAGCTTGATCAGGCTGAAAAGTCCGCCGACAAGCGCGATAACCACCAAAAAGTCCGCTACAACGGAACGGCGTGGTTCGTCGGGCGTAGGATGGTTTTGTGCGGGATTCAGATCCATGGGAAACTCCTCCCGTGGTAGTAGTTGCCGCGACGTTTGTCTACCGGAATGGGCAGCCAGCCCAAAGTATTACCCAAATGTCATAATCCAAGAGCTCCAAGAAGAAGCGTCTTTTTGTTTCAGCTTTCCGCAAAGCAGGGTAGAGTCGGGGGCTCATGGTTTCATCCCGTTCTTTCAAACCCAGCTTTGCCATCGTCGCGAGTGAGTATAATCACGAGTACACCGATGCACTTCTCGCCGCCGCCCAGACGGCCCTCGGCAATCATCCGCAAAAAGTTGTCCGTGTTCCCGGCGCTTTCGAAATTCCTCTTCAAGTCCAGCGCCTCGCCCGCTCAAAAAAATACGCAGCGGTCATCGCGCTTGGCCTCATCTGGCAGGGCAGGACCACGCACGCCCAGGAAATCAACCGCGCTGTGACCGACGCCCTGATGCGCATCTCGCTCGAGACCGACGTCCCCATTCTTCACGAAGTCCTCGCCATCAAGACGGAAGCCGAAGCGCGCGCCCGCTGCATGGGCACCAAGCTCAACCGCGGACGCGAAGCCGCTGAGGCCGCCCTTGCGTTGGTCACCGGAACATCCACCCAAAGGAATCACTAACATGGGCCTTCGTCGCGACGCGCGGGAAGCCGCCATCCAATTCCTTTACCAGTTCGATACCCACAAACCCGAAAAAGTGGACGTCGCCCTCGCCGCGTTCTGGGAACAGAACGACGAGCCGAAGAATGTTCGTGAATTCGCTAATGATCTGATCAAGGGGGCATTGGAAAAACTGCCCGAGGTTGACGCCAAGATTCGCACCCTGGCCGACAACTGGGACTTCGAGCGCCTCGCCGCTGTCGATCGCAACATCCTGCGCCTCGCCGTCTACGAAATGCTTTTCCGCCCCGAAATTCCTCCCGTTGTCTCCATCAACGAGGCCATCGAGATCGCCAAGAAATTCAGCACCGCCGAGTCCGGAAAATTCGTCAACGGTCTCCTCGACCGCGTGAAGAAGGAACTCCTTCGCCCCGCCCGCCAGGCCGCAGGGTAATCCCAGCGCCGAATTTCGAGAACTCAACGGCTCATCTGTAACCGCCGCCGTGAGGCGGCAGTCTCCAAAGGGACGCCTGTTTTTTGATTCAAAAACTGTCGCAGATCACTCTCCTCCAATCTTGAGAGCCCAAAATCCATCCTGCCAGGGGCTGGCATACATGATCCCATTCTTCGCATCGTAATGCATTTCGAATGGTTCCATGAGAAATGTCTGATCTTTCAAATATGGCTTCCAAGTCAAACCATCAGTCTCAGGCGACGTGTAATAATATCCGTGACCTACACTGAAATTTCTCCCGGCGCAAAAAAGATTCGTGCCGTCACCGCATATGCCCATATAAGCCCAGGGGAAAAATCCGTTTTTTTGAGACGTATCTTGAGTCAAGGTTGTCCAGGTTTTTCCATTGTCGGTACTGCGTGCCGGGCAGGGAATGCCGCCGGCATATAGGACGTTATTGGACGCCCGGTACAACTGCTGTCCTCCATGCGTCATCTTTTTATCGTACACCTGCGTCCACGTCACCCCGCCATCTTCGGTTCGGTACCACTCCGGTAATTGAGTTGTAAACAGCCATGTCTTGGCATCGCCTATCTTTTTCACGGGATCGTACAGGAAAAAAATCGAACATCCGTCTTTGCTGCTGTCGTCTTTGGTGGGCACAACGTTCGGCTTCCAGTGCTCGCCACCGTCCCAGCTTTCCACGATCCCGGTTGTGGATTTGCCCTTCCATAGCCCGCGGAACATCGTGAAATGGAACGAAACCAGAATATGGTTGAAATCGGTGGGATCGGCTGAGACAGAATACATATCATCAAGACCTATCGGGATCTGAGTGTCGACATTCAATCCTGCAGGTTTCTTCCAGGTCACTCCGCCATCGAATGACACCCAGAACCCCTGAGTTTTTCCGCGCACTCCGTCTACACAGTAGAGGTGGTTCGAATCTTTCGGATCGATGAGGACATGGAGCGGCTCCTCAAACCCGAGGCGCTTCCAAGTCGCTCCACCATCCGTCGTCTTGTAGAGTCCTATGCCATCAGCCAGGTCATAGTCACAAACACACACGTAAATCGTCGCAGGATTCTGCGGGTCAATCGCGAATCCCTGACAGAACATGCGTCTTTTTGAATCCTTCATCTTATCGGCTACCGGAGTGAGATTCGTCCACACCCCCCGTTTTAGTACTGGGGCAATACCCGGCGAGGGTGCTTGTGCTGTGGTACTAGGCGTCGCCTGTGGTGGCTCGACGGCACGCATGGCCGAGAGGGAAATGACAAACGTGAATGCGATGGCACATCCGACAAATAGATGATTCATAATTGCTTTCCAAAATTGTTAGTGAGATTTATAGGGGGATCGCATCCTGTGCTCTAGCCCCAGCCCAAGTCAACGCCGTGGGTATAAAGCACCAGAAAGTGGAAGCCGTGAAAGGGCATTACACCAGGCTTTGGCTAACCTGCCCCGTTGGGGCTATTGAGCCAGCGGAAGTTGAAGGAAAGCCCCGGTTGCCGCGTCTTAATACAAAGAATCTCGTGAATTCCGCGAATTCCGTCTAAGTTTCACCCATGCCCGCCCTAGGAGTCCATGCTGATTTGGAAGGTTCCCAGAAGAAGTGGATCTTCGGTGCGCTCGGTATTGCCCTCGTGGTGCATCTTGTCGTTGCCTGGGCTCTGGGTTGGTACAAAATTCCCGGTCTGGAAATACCCAGCAGCCACAGCGCGCCCACGGGACCTTTCACGGTCAAAAACATCGAGATCAATCCGGACGCCTTCAAGCCCCAGCAGGAAAATCCGATCAACAAGCTTCCCGTGGCCGAGCCACCGCAAAACCCAGCGCAGTTCAATCTCGACCCCAACCTTGTTGAGAAAGCCCTGCAAACGCCTCAACCCTCGCTCGCTACTCCCTCCGTCCCCGATCCCGGCAAGGTTATCGCCGCCGTCGACATGACGCAAGGGCTCCCCTACGCGGAGTCCGATACCGCCAAGGTCTCCGCCGAGATCGCCAAAGTCGATCCCTCCACCGCGAGTGGTCCGGTCACGTCAGCGAAGTTCGCGCAGGAACTCATCAATGCCAACACCGGTCCTGCCCAGCAGGGAACGCAGAGCGGAGGTCCCATTTCGGGCGATGGTCATACTGGTACGCTTCCCGGCTTCGCTTCGCTCGTCCCCGGGTTTAAACCCGGTAGTCCCGATCTCAGCAAACTGCCCGAACCTGTCTTGCTTCGTCTGCCCAGCGACGTCCTCTTCGATTTCGATTCCGCCACCCTCAAGCCCGACGCCGGACCGTTGCTCGATCAAGCCATCGCCATGATCACCAAATATCCGGAAGCCGACATTCGGATCGACGGTTACTCCGATTCCATCGGAAAGGCCGATTATAACCTGAACCTTTCCCAGCAACGCGCGGTCTCGGTACAGGCTTGGTTGCAGCAGCACATCACGCAAGCTGGCTATAAATTCAGTTCCCTCGGCCACGGAAGCTCTAATTACGTTGTCAGCCCCCAAGGTTCAATAGAACAACAGCAGCCCAACCGCCGTGTCGAAATTCTGATCCAAGCGTTGAAGCAATAAGGAAGTTTCAGACCGTAGCCAATGCACTAACTCTGGGAGCTTCCGTAACCGCACCAACTCGGACGGAACTTTTTCCTCGAAGAGTCATCACGTAGCCGCCGAGAGACAATTTATCGCCCGGCTTTAAATAGCCGTCCGTAATCAGCTTGCTGTTGATAAAGGTGCCATTCAACGCATCCAAGTCTCGTACCAGCACGCCGCGGCTGGCGATTTGAAGCACACAATGTTTCCGTGAGATGCGCACATCATCAATGGCCCAGTCGCAGTACGCTCCTCTTCCAAGCAGCGTCACCGCTTTCTTAAGCGGAACTTTCCCCATCGGGTCGGTGGCCGTGACAAAGTAAAAGCCGGTATCTCGAGTTTTCTCCATCGAAACCCGCTTGGAATCGGTATGCGGAAGCGCCAGTGTCTCCCGTTTTTCCACCTCCAGGGTATTCGCGATCTTCTGGTCCCGCGCAAGGGAATGGCGCAAGACATACTGCCGGATATCAATATGAATACTCTTTAACAGGGGCTTGGAGTCTGCCACCCAGACAAAATTGGACGCTTCGAGGTTCAGCGCGTGAATAACCGCAGCCTCACCTTGCTCGCTCTTTCCTTCGGCTTGTACGATAAAACCGTCCTCGACGAATATCTGGATGGATTCCTCCTTGTTCAGGACAAGGAGTTCTCCATTTTGGCGGCTTTGCCCCAGCCGTACGAAAGCTTCTTCAACCGAGAAGAGCTGGTTATAATTGTTGGCTAGATGAACCGTGCCCGAATCGCTGAGTGCGGCGCGTACGAGTTCTTTCTCCAGGGTGTCATTCTTAATTGCAGGCATACCTGAAGGTTGCAGGGCTTGTGCCACGTAAAAAATGCGGGGTTATTTATTGATGTAGAGCGACTTAAGTAAGTGTCTGCATAAGTTGTAAAGGGTCTATTGCGATAACTTCGCAAGAAAGCGGTGCAATCGGCATGCTCTCAATGCCTTGGGTACTATTAATGTAAGATAATTGAAAGGCTCTGTCTCTCCCTTAAGAATGGCGTTGACTCTATAGGTGACTCTGGCAATCTACCCAACCGCCTCGCGACTCCGCCCGGCGCTTAAAGAAACCTAACCGAACATCCCTATGCCCGTCGAAGTCATCCTCAAAACCAAAATTGAAGGCCTCGGAAGCGAAGCCGATATCGTCTCCGTCAAGCCCGGCTACGCCCGTAATTTCCTCCTCCCGAAGGATTTTGCCGCTCCCGCCACCCAGGCCACCAAGCGCCAGGTCGAGGAACTCAAGCGCAAGCGCGCCGAGCGTGAAGCCGCCGAGCTGAATCAGGCGCAGGAACTCTCCGGCAAACTCGGTAAGCTCAAGCTCGTTTTCGTTCTCGAAGCCGGTGAAGGCCAGGAAAAGAGCTTCGGCTCCGTTACCAATCTCGATATCGCCACCAAGCTCAAGGAAGCCGGTTACGATATCGATCGTAAGAAGATCGATCTCCCCAAGCCGATTAAAGACACCGGCGAACATGAAGTGACGGTCAAGCTCGGCTCGGACATCCAGGCCAAGCTCAACGTCACGGTCAATCATCCCGCGCCCAAGGAAGTTCCGGGCGCCGAAGCGGTTGACGCCAAGGGCGGAAAAAAGCCCTACAAGGGCAAGAAGTCCGAAGCGAAGCAGGACTAGGTTTTAAAAGCGTCTCTTATTTTAAGGGACGCCCCAAAGAAACCTTATCTTATTCGCTTGACGTTTATTACCCACATCTCCAAATTCTGCCCGAGACGTGGGTGAGAAGCTTTTAAAGCCGTATTGGCTTAGCTAAGCTGCTTATTCTTATTAACAAAGGGGAGTTTTGAAACAAATTACTGGACGAATTAGAAATTCTGGATTTGCCCGGGCCTTCGCGGTCCTGCTTTTCGTCCTGCTCCCCATGCAAGGAGCATATCCTCAGGGGCCTACTCCCGCCGAGCCCGCAACCCCCGCTGTACCGGCGTCTCCGGCCACCCCCGCTGACCAATCAGCGATTCCCGGGGCCACGGCCGCTCCCGATCAAACCGCCACTCCTCCCGACGCGACTAACGGGAAGAAAAATAAAAAAATTGTCGGGGCACCTGATGCTCAAGCCCCCATCGCTGGTCAGAGCGGTCCCGTCGTTCGCGAAATCGATATCCAGTACATTGGCCCGAAAACGGTGGCCAAGTCGGTCATTCTCTCCAACATGCGCACCACGGTTGGGCAGACCTACTCGGCCTCCTCGGTTGAGGAAGATGTGCGCAATCTCTACGCCACCGGCTTTTTCACCAATCTCGCCATCAAGGATGAACCCCTCGGTGACGGCGTCAAAGTTAACGTCGTCGTTCAGCCGAAACCCTTGGTGAAGGAAATCATCGTTACCGGCGCGGTTAAGGTTAAGGAAACCCGCATCCGCAAGGAGATCAAGTCCAAGGTTGGTAACCCTCTGAGCGAGCAGCAGATTTCGACCGATACGGACAAGATCAAGGAATACTACCTGAACAAGGGCTACAGCCAGGTCCAGGTCAGCTACAAGATCGATACCAACGAAGAATTTGGTCGCTCGGTCGTGACCTTCATCATCAGTGAAGGAAATCGCGATTATGTCACCTCCGTTGGTTTCGTCGGCAATGCCCACCTGACGACGAAGGAACTTCTCAAGATCATGAAGACCAAGAAGAAGGACTGGCTCTCCTTCATCAACAAGTCCGGTATTTATAAGGAAGACGTCTTCAAGCAGGATCTCGACGATCTTCGTGCCTATTATAATAGCAAGGGCTACATCGACATGGAGGTCAAGGACGTCAAGTATGACTACCCCGAAAAGGGCCAGATGCACGTCACGATCACCGTTTTTGAAGGTATCCAATACACGGTCGGCAAAATCGATTTCACCGGAAACACGATCTACACCAAGCAGGAACTCTTTGTTTATCGCAATTACCCTGTCACCCGCATGACAGCAGGCAAAGTCTACTCGCCTCGTGCTTATTCAGCCCCGGATAAACCGCCGAAGCCTGAAACGGAAGAGTTGCCCACCCTCGAGAACGACATCAAGCGCATCCGTGATCTCTACGGCACCAAGGGCTACATCGAAATGCAGCTCACTCCTGAGCGCCAGGCCAATGTCGAAAGCGGCAAGATCGACATCCTTTACCATATCGTTGAAAATTCCCAGTCGTTCGTGGAGCAGA
>Ga0068858_100006333_pt1 | contig 11524 bp, 11 predicted proteins | sample KBSSwiS12_FD_66589 | JGI IMG/M metagenome (GOLD analysis project Ga0068858, IMG submission 66589) | Switchgrass rhizosphere microbial communities from Kellogg Biological Station, Michigan, USA - KBS Switchgrass S1-2 | ecosystem: Host-associated > Plants > Roots > Rhizosphere > Soil ... | reverse complement strand
CCGAGCCCGTCGCGGCCGAGCCCGTCGCGGCCGAGTCCGTCGCGGCTGAGCCCGTCGCGGCCGAGCCCGTCGCCGCCGAGACCGTCCCCGCCGAGTAAGAAGACCATCGAGAGAGAGTCATGGCTAACTACACCGCCGCGGATGTCAAGAAGCTCCGCGACCTGACCGGTGCCGGCATGATGGACTGCAAGAAGGCGCTCGAGGAGTCCGACGGCGACTTCGACAAGGCCGTCGAGTTCCTGCGCATCAAGGGCGCCAAGGACGTCGGCAAGCGGGCCGGCCGCACCGCCGCCAACGGCATCGTCAGCCACTACGGCAGGGCGCTGCTCGAGCTCAACTGCGAGACCGACTTCGTCGCCAAGACCCCGGACTTCGTCGCCCTGGGTCAGCAGCTGGTCGAGTTCGGCGCGAAGAACAACATCGCCGACGCGGCCGCGCTCTCGGTGGCGGTCCTGCCCGACGGCAAGTCCGTCGCGGACACCGTCCAGGAGTACAGCGCCAAGATCGGCGAGAAGATCGTCGTGAACCGCTTCGTCGACCTCGACGACGCGAACGGCACCGTCGCGGTCTACCTGCACCGCAAGGCGCAGGACCTGCCGCCGCAGGTGGGCGTCCTGGTGCAGTACACCGGCAAGACCGACGAGGCCGGCGACGCCGACGCCCGCGGCATCGGTATGCAGATCGCCGCCATGCGCCCGCGCTTCCTCACCCGCGACGAGGTGCCGGCCGAGGTCGTCGACTCCGAGCGCCGCATCGCCGAGGAGACCGCCAAGGAGGAGGGCAAGCCCGAGAAGGCGCTGCCCAAGATCGTCGAGGGCCGGGTGAACTCCTTCTTCAAGGACTACGTCCTGCTCGAGCAGTCCTCCGTGGTCGACAACAAGAAGACCGTGAAGCAGATCGCCGACGAGGCGGGCCTCACCATCACCCGGTTCGTCCGGTTCGAGGTCGGCCAAGAGTAAGACGAGTAGTGGCTGGGAGGTCGGGAACGCGATGGAGCGCCCGGCCTCCCCGTCGCATAAGGTCTCTGCGAAGCTATGAGGGAAGGCGGGTCCATGACGATGGTGACCGAGCAGACGAGTCCGGTTGACGATCCGACTCCGTCGTCCTTGCGGCCTCGCCGGGTCGTGCTCAAACTCTCCGGCGAAGTGTTCGGCGGCGGCGCGGTCGGCGTCGACCCCGACGTCGTGCAGGGCATCGCCCGGCAGATCGCCACGGTGATCCGTCGCGGCATCCAGGTCGCCATCGTGGTCGGCGGCGGAAACTTCTTCCGCGGCGCCGAGCTGCAGGCCCGGGGGATGGACCGGAACCGCGCCGACTACATGGGCATGCTGGGCACCGTGATGAACGGTCTCGCCCTGCAGGACTTCCTCGAGAAGGAGGGCATCGAGACGCGGGTGCAGACCGCGATCACGATGGCCCAGGTCGCCGAGCCTTACATCCCTTTGCGCGCGATCCGCCACCTCGAGAAGGGTCGTGCGGTCATCTTCGGCGCGGGCGCCGGCATGCCCTACTTCTCCACCGACACCGTGACCGCTCAGCGTGCCCTCGAGATCCACGCCGACATCGTGCTGATGAGCAAGAACGGTGTGGACGGCGTCTACTCCGCCGACCCGCGCGTCGACCCGAACGCGCAGAAGCTCGAGACCGCCACCTTCCAGGAAATCCTCCAGCGCGGGCTGCGCGTGGCCGACCAGGCCGCCTTCAGCCTCTGCGAGGAGAACAAGCTTCCGATGCTGGTCTTCGGCGCCGAGGGCGACGACACGATCGTGCGTGCCGTCAGCGGCGAGAAGATCGGCACTCTGATCACCGCCTGAGCTTAAGAACCCACCGAAGAAAGCAAGGAGGCGAGAAGAGCCGGTGATCGACGAAACCCTCTTCGAGGCCGAAGAGAAGATGGAGAGCGCGGTCGAGCACGCGAAGGAGGAGTTCGCCGCGATCCGTACCGGGCGGGCCACTCCGGCGATGTTCTCCAAGATCCTGGTGGACTACTACGGCGCGCCCACGCCGGTGACGCAGATGGCCTCCGTCGGCATCCCGGAACCCCGCATGGTGATCGTCAAGCCGTACGACGCCAGCCAGCTCGGCCCGATCGAGCGGGCGATCCGCGACTCGGACCTCGGGGTCAACCCCAACAACGAGGGCACACAGCTGCGCATCCACCTGCCGCAGATGACCGAGGAGCGCCGCCGCGAGATGATCAAGGTGGCCCGGCACAAGGCGGAGGAGGGCCGGGTGGCCATCCGGAACGTCCGCCGCAAGGCCAAGGAGCAGATCGACAAGCTGGTGAAGGACGGCGAGACCGGCGAGGACGACGGCCGCCGCGCCGAGAAGGAGCTCGACGACGTGACGCACCGTTACGTCTCGACCGTCGACGAGCTCGTCAAGCACAAGGAAGCCGAGTTGCTCGAGGTCTGATGCGCCCGCAGCACCTGGGGGACATCATCCCTGAGCCGGACAAAGAGCCCGAGCCCGCGAGACGCGGGCCCGGGCGTCGCCGCGCCACCAAGAAATCCAGCCGCGCCACCCCGAAGCCCGGCGGCCGGGCCGGGCGCAACATGCCGGCGGCCATCGCCGTGGGCGTCGCCCTCGTCCTGCTCGTCCTGGCCTCGCTGCTGATCTGGCCGCCGGCGTTCCCCGGCCTGATCGCGCTGGCCGCCGGCGCCGGCGTCTGGGAGATGACCCGGGCGCTCAAGGTCACCGGCGCCGAACCGCCGCTGATCCCGCTGCTCGGCGGCGCCCTGCTGATGGTCGGCCTGGCCTGGCACGACGGTGCCGACTCGCTGCTGATCGGCCTGGCCGTGACGATCGCCGCCGCGCTGCTCTGGCGGCTGGCCGACGGACTCCAGGCGGTGCGCAAGGCATTCACGCCGACCGTCATGGTCGCCGTCTACGTGCCGTTCCTGCTCAGCTTCGCGGTGCTGCTCCAGCTGCCGGACGCCGACCGCGACGGCCGCTGGCGGATCCTCTGCACGCTGTTCGCGGTGGTGCTCTCGGACACCGGCGGCTTCATCGCCGGCGTCTTCCTCGGCAGGCACAAGATGGCCCCGTCGATCAGCCCCGGCAAGACCTGGGAGGGCTTCGCCGGGTCGATCTGCGCCGCGGCCATCGGCAGCGCGCTGTTCCTCTACTTCCTGCTCGACATCCCCTCGTACTGGGGCCTGCTGTTCGGCGCGGTCGTCTCGGTGGTCGCGGTCGTCGGCGACCTGGCCGAGTCGATGCTCAAGCGCGACCTGGGCCTCAAGGACATGAGCAACCTGCTGCCCGGCCACGGCGGCATCATGGACCGGCTGGACTCGATCCTGTTCGCCGTGCCCACCGCGTACCTCCTCTTCGCCGTGATCGCCCACCAGCTATGAGGGACCTATTCGCGCGGCGTGGGAGACTGGATACGCCATGACGATTCTTCCGGTCATCCCGACCAGCCCCGATCAGCCCGACGCGGTCGCCACCCGGCGCCGTCCGTCGATGCCCCCGCGGCACCTCGCCGACCTCGATCTCGCGGCCCGCAAGGCGGCCGTCACCACGCTCGGCGAGCCGGCGTTCCGCGCGAAGCAGCTCTCCACGCACTACTTCGGCCGTCTGGTCCGCGACGTCGACGCGATGACCGACCTGCCGGCCTCGGTGCGCGAGCGGCTGACCGGCGACCTGTTGCCCACGCTGCTGACCCCGGTCCGCGAGCTGGCCTGCGACGACGGCGCGACCCGCAAGACGCTCTGGCGGCTGCACGACGGCGCGCTGGTGGAAAGCGTGCTGATGGGCTACCCCGACCGGGTCACCGCCTGCGTCTCCAGCCAGGCCGGCTGCGGCATGGCCTGCCCGTTCTGCGCGACCGGCCAGCAGGGCCTGACCCGCAACCTGTCCATCGCCGAGATCGTCGATCAAGTGGTCTACCTGGCCGGCGTTGCGGCGAGTGGCGCGGTCACCGGCTCACCGCCGCGGCTGTCCCGGGTGGTGTTCATGGGCATGGGTGAGCCGCTGGCCAATTACCCCCGGGTGATCGAGGCCGTGCGCCGTCTCACCGCCCCCGCTCCGGAGGGCCTCGGACTTTCGCAACGGCACATTACCGTCTCCACCGTGGGTCTCGTGCCCGCAATGCGACGGTTGATCGCGGAAGAGCTGTCCGTGACCCTTGCGCTGTCCCTGCATGCCCCCGATGATGATCTGCGCGATGAGCTAGTGCCCGTCAACCAGCGTTGGAAGGTGGCCGAGGTGCTCGATGCCGCGTTCGACTACGCGGCGCAGACCGGTCGTCGGGTCTCGATCGAGTACGCCCTGATCAGGGACATCAACGACCAGCCTTGGCGCGCCGATCTGCTGGGCAAACTCTTGCACGGCAGGCTGGCGCATGTGAATCTCATCCCGCTCAACCCGACACCGGGCAGCAAGTGGGATGCGAGTCCGAAACCGGTCGAGCGCGAGTTTGTGCGCCGCCTGCGGGACGCCGGCGTGGCGACGACGGTCCGCGACACCCGGGGCCGGGAGATCGATGGCGCGTGTGGCCAACTGGCCGCGGGCGAGCTCACGGAGGCGCGCGCAGGGGGCGCAGCCGACGCGGAGGTGGCACAGTGACGGGGCCAAGGTCCCAGCGAGCGGAGTGGGAGACGTTGTGACGAGTCAGGGGCAGCGTTTCCGGCGGCGTGCGCTGCGGCGCGGCTACAAGGTCGACGAGGTCGACAGCTTCCTCGACCGGGTCGAGGCCACGCTGGCCGGCGAGGCCGTGGGCCCACCCGTCGGCGCCCAGGAGGTGCACGACGTCGTCTTCCGGGTGCGCTTCGGCGGTTACGACGAGTGGCAGGTCGACCTGCACCTCGACCGGGTGGAGCGGCAGCTGGCCGAGCTCGAGGACCGCGGCGGCCGGCCCCCGGCGGCCGACCCGATGCGCGACTCGATGCGGGGTGGCCTGACCACCGGCGGCATCGCCGCGCGTGGTGCCGGCATGACCGGCGCGGGTGGCATGACCGGCGGCGGCATGAGCGGCCCCGGCGGCCCGGGCGGCCCCGGCATGGGTGGCCGGATGGCGCCGCCGACCGAGCGCCTCCCCGCCCCGATCCGCGAGGACCGGATGCAGCCGCAGCGTCAGCAGATGCCGCCGAACGACCCGTACGGCCGCTACGACGAGCCCGCCCAGCCGCCGTACGGCCAGCAGCAGCAGCAGCTCCCGCAGCGGTCCAGCCCGCCGCCGGGCTACGACCCCAGCGGGTACGACACGGGCGGCTTCGACGGCTTCGAGGCCGGCCGGCACGGCAAGACGGACATGACCGCCGAGATCCGCATGCCGCAGCGTGACTCCGACCCGCGCGGTGGTTACGGCGAGCCCGACCCCCGTGGCGGCTACGGCGAGCCCGACCCGCGCGGCGGCTACGGCGGCGCCCCGATGAGTGGCCCGCCGATGAGCGGTCCGCCGATGGGCGGCGGCTACGGCGGCCCGCAGCTGCCCCCGCCGATCGGCGAGCCGGGCGGCGAGCTCTACCGCGTCGACCAGCTGCGGCGCACGTTCCAGGTGCGCCGGTTCGGCAGCGGCTACGACCCGATGCAGGTCGACCGGCTCTTCGAGGGCATCCTGCAGGCGATGACCGGGCGCGGCCCGATGCCGGTGCCGGAAAACGAGCTGGACATGCTGCAGTTCGGCCTGGTGTCGGGCGGCTACTTCGAGGCCGAGGTGGATGCCGCGCTGCGGGAAGTAAAAGACATTTTGCTGCGAAGGCGATGAAAAAAGGCCCGCTCGAGTGAGCGGGCCTTTTCGTGACGACGCTACTGATCGTTCGGCTTGAGACCGTTCCGCCGGAGCACCACGTCGGCGATCACGGCGCCGATCAGGCCCAGCGCGAAGAGGACCAGGAAGATGTTCTCGGTGTTGCCCTCGTGGTTGCCCCAGAAGAACATCAGCATGACGACCGCCGTGCCGAGGGCGCCGGCCCGGGCGAGTTTCCGGTTGCCCGGTTTGAGCTGGTCGGGAGCGTAGACCGGGTCTTGTTCCGCAGACACGGCGAAAGTCCTTCCTCGCAGGCGATCCCAGTGCCGTCAAGTCTCGCACGACGCCTCCGGGCGTGAGCCACCAACCCGGACCGGGTACCTTCGAGGCCGTCGGTCAACGGCGACAGGAGGAACGAACAGTGCGGATCACGGGCACCGGCCACGCCAGCATGCGGATCGACACGTCCGCCGGCAGTATTCTGTGCGACCCGTGGGTCAATCCCGCCTATTTCGCCTCATGGTTCCCTTTTCCCGATAACTCGCTTCTCGACTGGGAAACCCTCGGCGACGTCGACTATCTCTACGTCTCCCACCTGCACCGGGACCATTTCGACGCGGCCCACCTCAAGCGCTTCGTCAGCAAGAAGGCGACCGTCCTGCTGCCGGAGTACCCGACCAGCCAGCTCGAGGACGAGTTGCGCGAGCTGGGCTTCACGAGCTTCCTGAAAACCCGGTCGAACGAGGTGCACGAGCTCGACGGCGGGCTCAAGGTGATGATCCAGGCGCTGACCAGCCCCACCGACGGGCCGATCGGCGACTCCTCGCTCTGGGTGGAGCACGACGGCGTACGGCTGCTCAATCAGAACGACGCCCGCCCCACCGACCTGACCACGTTCGCCGAGCTCGGCCACGTGCACGCGCACATGCTGCAGTTCTCCGGCGCGATCTGGTACCCGATGGTCTACGAGCTGCCCGAGGGCGCCAAGACCGCGTTCGGCAAGCAGAAACGCGACCGCCAGTTCGACCGCACCTGGCGCTACATCGACGACCTCAAGGCCGACCACGTCTTTCCGATCGCCGGCCCGCCCTGCTTCCTCGACGACGAGCTGTGGCAGTTCAACGACATCTTCGGCGACGAGGGGAACATCTTCCCCGATCAGTCAGTCTTCATGCGTGAATACGCGGCGGTCGGTGGAAATAACGGAATTGTCCTGCTTCCTGGCTCTGTTACCGATTTGTCAGATTCGAGTGCGACAACGACCCACCCCACGGATGTCGACGAGTTCTTCGCGAACAAGCGGCAGCACCTCGAGGAGATGCGCGCCCGCAAGGCCCCGATCATCGCCGCCGAGAAGGCCTCCTGGCGGCACCCGGAGATCGACGTCCTCGGCGAGCTCAAGAAACGCATCGAGCCCCTGCTCGAAGAGTCGATCTATCTGGCCCAGGGTGTCGGCGGCCCGGTCCGCTTCGACCTCACCGACAGTGACGGACCGACCGGTGCCATCGTCGAGTCGATCGTGGTCGACTTCCCCGGCAAGCAGGTCCGCCCGTACGCCGACGAGAAGGTGCGCTACCGCTTCAAGACCGGCCGCGCCCTGATCGAGCACCTCGTCCACATCGACGAGGGTGACTGGGTCAACTCGCTCTTCCTGTCCTGCCGCTTCTCCGCCGCCCGAATCGGGCAGTACAACGAGTTCGTCTACGCGTTCTTCAAGTGCCTCACCGAGGAGCGCCTGCAATACGCCGAGGGCTGGTACGACGAGCACGAAAAGGCGGTCGAGGCCGAGGACACCCACCTCGGCGACTGGACCGTGCAGCGCCGCTGCCCGCACCTCAAGGCCGACCTCAGCCGCTTCGGCATCGTCGACGGCAACACCCTGACCTGCCAACTGCACGGCTGGAAATTCGACCTCCCCAGCGGAAGGTGCCTCACCAGCGTCGGGCACAAGATCCGGGCGGAGAAAACCGAAAAGCCGAATACCTAAGATCAAGAGCATCATGTCGTGCGTGGGTGGGGTGTACGGACCGTTGCTCCCGCCGGGACCCGGGCGGGTCGAGCAGGGCGCCGGCGCGCCCAAAGCGCTCGACCCACCCGGGCGACGTGCGTGAGTGGTTGCGCTGAAACCAAAGTCGAAACGACAACGGCCGCCGCCCTGACCTCGGGCGACGGCCGTTTTGTCGTTTTTGCCGGCGGCGGACGGGGGTTACTTGCCCAGGTCGGCGAGGATGCGCCGGGCGACGTTGTGCCCCGCCGCGCCGATCACGCTGCCGGCCGGGTGGGTGCCGGCCGAGCCCGCATACAGCCCGTCGACCCCGGTGAAATACGGCATGCGCTCGTCGAAGGCCACCGTGTTGTCGACGTGGTGGATGTGGCCGCCGGTGATCCCGAAGTGCTGCTCGATGCCCGGCGGGGTCAGCGGCATCACATCCGCCACCAGCTCGGACGTGCCCGGAGCGTACCGGTCGCAGATCGCCAGCAGCTTCCGCACGTAGCCGGGCAGCGCCTCGTCCCAGGTCGTGCCCGCCAACTCGTACGGCACCGACTGCACGAACAGCGCCGACGAGTGGTGCCCCTCGGCGTCCTGCAGCGACGGGTCGACCGTGGTGTGCACGTACCACTCGATGGTCGGCTCTTCCGGCAGCCGGCCCGCCTGCACCTCCGCCCACATGGCCCGCAGCGCCGCCATCGGCGACTCCCCGTCACCCGCCCCGGCCAGGCCGGCCGACCCGGGCAGCAGGTGGATCGTCGAGCCGAACGGCGAGCGCGCGCCGGCCGGCAGACAGGAGAACTGCGGCAGCCCGCGCAGCGCCAGGTTGACCTTCAGCGTGGTGCCGGGGCGGCGCACCGACTCCATCCGGGTGGTCAGCGACTCGGGCAGCGCGCCCACCGGCACCAGGCTCATCAGCCGGTACGGGTCGCAGGAGCCGAGCACCACGCCCGCCCGTAGCGACCGGCCGTCGGCGAGCACGACGCCACTGGCCGCGCCGCCCTCGATGGTCACGCCGGTGACCTCGGCGTCGGTGTAGAGCCGGGCACCGGCCGCCCGGGCCGTCTCGGCGAAGATCCGGGAGACGGTGCCCATGCCGCCCTCGGCGATCATCCACGTGCCGTCCGCGCCGGGGAGCCGGCACATGTTGTGCGCCAGGAAGTTGTGGCCGGTGCCCGGGTCGTCGGGGCCGGCATTGAGACCGGAGAGGCCGTCGGTCACCGCGTACATGCTCATCAGCAGTTCGCTCTTGAAGCCGAACCGGGTGAGGTAATCGGCGACGGAGCCGCGCACCAGATCGATGAAGGTGCTCTGCAGCTGCGGCCGGATGTGCCGGTCGGCGATCTCCTCGACGCTTGTCGGTTCCTCCAGCCAGGCCGGCGCCAGGTCGGCCCGCAGCGCCGCGATCTCGACCGCCAGCTGCTCGTCGGCGGCGATGTCGCGCGGCGAGAAGAAGCGCTGGAGCTGCGCCTGAGTATCCGCGTGGTTGCGGCCGAACAGCAGGTAGGGCGAGCCGGCCGGGCCCGGGGTGGGCAGGAAGTAATGCGGGTCGCGGCGCAGCACCGGGATGTCGACGTCGAGTGTGCGCAGCAGCTCGGGCGGCATCAGACCGAGCAGGTAGGACCCGGTCGACTGGCCGAGACCGGGCACCTTCGCGAACGGCCGCTCGGTGCGGGTCGCCCCGCCCAGCACGCTCGCGGACTCGAGCACGACGACGTCGAGCCCGGCCCGGGCCAGAAGGATCGCGGAGACGAGACCGTTGTGACCGGCGCCGATGATCACGACGTCGGCCTGGGCGGGGATGGGGGTCATGACGTGCGAGCCTAGCGCGGCCGAACGCGAGATGGCTTCAGCGTTTCGTATCCGAATTCCCACCCAGAGTCACTCAGGCGCCCCGCACGACCGGTTGTCCACAGGCCGGACGATCGGCATCCGATCTGCTCGACGAGGAGGGTGGCGAGGACTGAGCGCGACCGCGTGGCGAGCGTCCGGGAAGATGGGCGCATGCGCGACCTCGTTCTGCTCGGCTCGACCGGGTCCATCGGCACCCAGGCCATCGACATCGTGCGGCGCAACCCCGACCGCTTCCGGGTGGTCGCCCTCGGCGCCGGCGGTGGCAACGTCGGGCTGCTCGCCCAGCAGGCGCTCGAGCTCGGCGTCGAGGTCGTCGGCGTGGCCCGGGCCAGCGTCGTGCAGGACCTGCAGCTTGCCTTCTACGCCGAGGCGCAGCGGCGCGGCTACGCCACCGGCGGCTTCCGCATCCCGCGCATCGTCGCGGGGCCGGACGCGATGACCGAGCTCGCCCGGGTGCCCTGCGACGTGGTGCTCAACGGCGTCGTCGGCAGCCTCGGCCTGGCGCCCACGCTGGCCGCGCTCGAGTCGGGCCGGGTCCTTGCCCTGGCGAACAAGGAGTCCCTGGTGGCCGGCGGCCCGCTGGTGCACAAGGTGGCCAAGCCGGGGCAGATCGTGCCGGTCGATTCCGAGCACTCGGCGCTCGCCCAGTGCCTGCGCGGCGGCTCGGCGGCCGAGGTGACGAAGCTCATCCTGACCGCGAGCGGCGGCGCCTTCCGCGGCCGGCGTCGCGAGGAGCTGGCCGACGTCACGGTGGAGGACGCGCTGAAGCACCCGACCTGGGACATGGGCCCGGTCGTCACGATCAACACGGCCACCATGGTCAACAAGGGTCTCGAGGTGATCGAGGCGCACGAGCTGTTCGGCGTCGCGTACGACGACATCGAGGTGATGGTGCACCCGCAGTCGGTGCTCCACTCGATGGTCGAGTTCGCCGACGGCTCGACGTTGGCGCAGGCCAGTCCGCCCGACATGCGGCTGCCGATCGCGCTGGCGCTGGCCTGGCCGGAACGCGTGCCCGGCGCCGCCGCCGCGGTGGACTGGCGGGAGGCGCACAACTGGGAACTGCGCCCGCTGGACGACGAGGCGTTCCCGGCCGTACGCCTGGCGAAGGAGGCGGGCCGGCAGGGCCACTGCCGCCCGGCGATCTACAACGCCGCGAACGAGGAGTGTGTGGCCGCCTTCGTCGCCGGTCGGCTACCTTTTCTGGGCATCGTCGACACCTTGGAACGCGTCCTCGGCGCGGCCCCGGAGTTTGCCGAGCCGGGTACCGTCGAGGAAGTGCTTGCCGCCGAGGCGTGGGCCCGTGCCCAGGCGCAGCGGACGATCTCAATTGTGGCTGAAGGAGCCTGATGCTGCTGTTCTGGCTGGGAGTGGCCGCTTTCGCGCTGACCATCCTGATCTCGGTGAGCCTGCACGAGGCCGGCCACATGATCACCGCCAAGCGCTCCGGGATGAAGGTCTCCCGGTATTTCGTGGGCTTCGGCCCGACGATCTTCTCGTTCCGGCGGGGCGAGACCGAGTACGGCCTCAAGGCCATCCCGCTCGGCGGCTTCTGCAAGATCGTCGGCATGACGCCGCAGGACGACGACGTCGCGCCCGAGGACCAGCCGCGCGCGATGTGGCGGTTCCCGGTCTGGAAGCGGACGATCGTCATGTCGGCCGGCTCGATCACCCACTTCCTGCTCGCGCTGGCCGCGGCCTGGGTGGTGGCGTTCACGCTCGGCCTGCCCAACATCCACTACCCGACGACCAACGCCGCGCAGGCCACCCAGAAGGCGTACGTCACAGTCTCCGACTGCACCTGAGTCTCGATCCCGACCACCGCCCAGACGACCTGTGTCCCCGGGCAGAACGGCGCGATCGCCGGTCCCGCCTACGCGGCCGGCATTCGCAACGGCGATCTGATCACCAAGGTCGGCGCCACGCCGATCGGCACGTACGGCGACCTGACCACGGCGATCCGCTCGGCGCCGGCCGGCAAGGTCGAC
>Ga0068858_100006331_pt1 | contig 11527 bp, 7 predicted proteins | sample KBSSwiS12_FD_66589 | JGI IMG/M metagenome (GOLD analysis project Ga0068858, IMG submission 66589) | Switchgrass rhizosphere microbial communities from Kellogg Biological Station, Michigan, USA - KBS Switchgrass S1-2 | ecosystem: Host-associated > Plants > Roots > Rhizosphere > Soil ... | reverse complement strand
CGCGACTCGGGCCTGGTGATGGAGGCCTTCGACGAGCGCGACGCGGCGGTGAAACGCATGCTGCACCTCGCGATCCAGGCCTGCCGCAAGCAGGGGAAGTACGTCGGCATCTGCGGACAGGGACCCAGCGACTACCCTGACCTCGCCGAGTGGCTGATGTCCGAAGGCATCGAATCCATGTCCCTGAACCCGGACACGGTGGTGGAAACGTGGCTGCACCTGGCGAAGAGCGCCAGCGTCAAGGAGCCCGCCGGGCGATAATTCGCGCCTATGCATTGGCGCTTCGCACCGTTCGACCAGCTCACCGTCCGTGAGGTCCACGACCTCTTCCAGGCGCGGGTGGGCGTCTTCGTCGTCGAGCAGACCTGCCCGTTCCAGGACGTGGACGGAATCGATCCCGCGTGTTGGCACCTGCTCGGCACGAAGGACGGTCGCGGCCCCCTTCTTGCGTATTGCCGCCTCGTCCCGCCGGGCGTGAAGTACGAGGAGCCGTCGATCGGCCGCGTGCTCACGACCAAGGAGGGGCGCGGCACGGGCGCCGGCCGCGAGCTGATGGAGCAGGCCATTGCCCGGTGCGATGCGATGTGGCCGGCGAAGACGCTGCGCATCGGCGCGCAGCAGTACCTCGAGAAGTTCTACGGCTCGCTCGGCTTCACGCGCGCGTCGGAGCCGTACGACGAGGACGGGATCATGCACATCGAGATGCTGAGAGCCTCGGTGAAGGAAAAAATCTAGGGAAGGGAGCAACACGGAAATGGCAAAGATCCTGGCAGGCAGGTCGGCGGTCATCACGGGTTCCACCAGCGGCATCGGGCAGGCCATCGCCCGCGCGTACGCGGCGGAAGGCGCCAATATCATGCTGAACGGCTTCGGCGAGGCGGCCGCGATCGAGTCGCTGCGCGCCGGGCTCGCGAAGGATCACGGCGTGAAGGTGCAGTTCCACGGCGCCGACATGTCGAAGCCCGCCGAGATCCGCGACCTCATCGCGAAGGCCGAGTCCGCGTTCGGTGCGGTCGACATCCTGGTGAACAACGCCGGCATCCAGCACGTGGCCCCGATCCAGGATTTTCCCGAGGAGCGCTGGGACGCGATCATCGCGATCAACCTCTCGTCGGCATTTCACGCCACCAAGGCGGCGTTGCCCGGCATGATGAAGCGCCGCTGGGGCCGCATCATCAACATCGCTTCCGCCCACGGCCTGGTCGCCTCGCCGAACAAGAGCGCCTACGTCTCGGCGAAGCACGGGATCATCGGCTTCACCAAGGCGACCGCCGTCGAGACCGCCGAGCACGGCATCCGCTCCAACGCCATCTGCCCCGGCTTCGTCCACACGCCGCTGGTGCAGAAGCAGATCGCGGACCGTGCGCGCGAGGCCGGCGTCTCCGAGGACAAGGCGGCGCGCGACATCATCCTGGCGCCCCAGCCCACGAAGGAGTTCGTCACCGTCGAGCAGATCGCCCAGACGGCGCTCTTCCTCGTGAGCCCCGGCGCCGACCAGACGACCGGCGCCTCGTTCTCCATCGACGGCGGCTGGACCGCGCGATAAAAAAAGAGGGGCCCTCGCGGGCCCCTTTCAGTTCACGCCTTCCTCACCTTCACTTGAACTTGTACGTCGCGGTCACGTACACCACGCGGCCACGGGCGTCGTAGTACGACGGATCGAACCCCGCCTGGAACGTGTTCTGCTGGTTCGTGAGCGGAGGATTCGTGTCGAGGACGTTTCTCGAGCCGAGCGTGAGCTGCATGTCCCTGAACCCTTTGTAGCTCACCTGCAGGTCCCAGAGCGACATCGAGCTCACGGTGCGCTTCACGCCCCCGTCCGGGCAGTTGACCGCGTCCGTTCCGTTCGAACCGTCGCACTGGGCATCGGTGTAGGAGCTCTGGTACGAATTGCCCAGCACCGCCGACCACGGGCCGTTGTCCCAGCTCACGGTCTGGTAGCTCTTCCAGCGCGGCGAGATTCCGGTGACCGCCGTGGCGAACTGGTTCGAGATGAAGCCCGCGTAGCTGCCGTCGGTCTGCTGGACGTCATACTTGATGTAGTACGTGCCGGACATCGTGAGGTGGAAGCGGCCCACCGAAGTCGGCGAGGGGCTGAACTGCCAGTTCGTGTCGAGACCCTGGATCTTCACCCCGCCGAGGTTGAGGTAGTGCTGGTTGATGCTGGTGATGCGTCCCGGGAGGTTCGGGTTGGCCGCGTCCGGTGCCGCGCGCGTCACGAGGTATCCGAACTGCGCGATGTCCTGCAGGATGGCCGCGGGCGTGATGCCGTTGGTGATGCTCTGCTTGAGGTACAGGTCGAACCAGTCGATGCTCACGGACAAGCCTCGCGCAGGCTCCACGACGATGCCCGCGGACCACTGCTTCGACTTCTCCGGCGAGAGGTTCGGGTTGCCGCCGAACTCGACGCCGAACTGGGTCTTGCAGTCGATGCCGTCGTTGTGAGTCACCGGGCAGCGGATCGGGTCCGACAAGCCCGTTTGCGTCACGCCCGAAAGCGCCGGCGTGAACAACTGGTAGAGCGACGGGGCGAGGAAGCCCGTGCCGTACGACGTGCGCAGCAGCAGGTCGCGCGAAGGCTGCCAACGCAGGCTGTACTTCGGGTTGGTGGTGCTGCCGAAGTCGCTGTAGTGGTCGTACCGGACCGCGATGTTGCCCTCGAGGGTCTTCAGCAGCGGCAGGTTCAGCTCGGCGAAGCCCGCGTAGGAATCGCGGCTCTGGTCCACTCCGCGAGTGTTCCCCCCGAAGCCGGAGATGTCGCCGGCGGCGAGCTCGGCAGCCGGGGTCTGCGTGAAGTCCTCGGTCATCGCCTGGGCTCCGACCGCGAGGGCTGCGCGACCCGCCGGCATGTTGAAGACCTCACCCGAGATCTTGCCGTCGATGATCGACGACTTGGCCTTGCCGTCGAATACCTTGCCCACGAAGTTGGTGTCGCGCAACTGCTGCTCGACCTGCGGCGTGTTGAACCCGAAGAGGTTGACGGTGCCCGAGTTGAGCAGCGGCAACACGCGCGAGAACAGTGCGAATCCGCTGTTCAGCTTCTGCTCGGTCGTACCCTCGTTGTACGTGTAGGCGGCATCCCAATCCCAGTTGCCCGCGGTGCCCTTGAGGCCCGCGACGATCTGGAACTGCTCGTTGGTGTCGGTCGTGTCGCGGTTGCCGTTCTCGACCGCGCGGTAGCGCACGTTGAGCGGCTGTCCATCGACTCCGGCTGCCGCGGCGAGGGCGTGCGGGTAGAACGGGCTCGTCGCGGGCAGCAGGATCGTCGCCGACAACGGGTGTGCCGGATCCCCGTAGGTGAACTGGTCCGAGATCGGCACCGGCTGGATGACGAAGTTGTTCTCCTGCTTCGAGTAGTTGCCGCTCACGTACGCCTGGAGATTGTTGGTCACCTGGTACGTACCGGCTCCATAGACGTTGAACGTCTTCACGTTCGGGATCATCTGCACGCCGGCCTGGCGCGACGGGTCGTAGAAGCAGCGGTTGGCCAGGTCGGGGAAGAACGTCGACGGGTCGCAGTTCGGGAAGCCGGGAGTGCCGATGCCGCCGGTCGAGATGTGGCCGGGGAACGTGTTGCCGGAGAACCCGAAGAGGCCGATCTCCGGCCGCACCGACGTGTTCGAGAAGTCGCGCGCGCGCTGCTCGAGGGCATCCTGCTTGTCGTACTGCGCCGCCACGAAGACGTTGTAGCGATCCTTGGTCGGATCGCCGAAGCCCAATGCCGCCTTGAAGGTCGACTGGCTGCCGTCCGGGCCCGGGCCGCCGCGGGTCGGGGCCGAGTAGTAGCCCGTGACTTCCGCGCCGTGGTAGTCCTTGCGAACGATGAAGTTGATCACTCCGCCCATCGCGTCCGACCCGTAGATGGCCGACGCGCCGTCGAGCAGCACCTCGACGCGCTCGATCGCGTTGAACGGGATGGTCGTGAGGTTCACGCCCTGCACGCCCTGGATCTCGCCCGAGAAGCTGTTGAGGCGCTTGCCGTTCAGCAGCACCAGCGTGCGGCCGCCGCCCAAGCCGCGCAGCGAGGCGGTATTGGCGGAGAAGGTGAGCGCGCCGATGGTGTTGGCGAGCGAGACGTTGCCCGCGCTGTTGTTGGCGGCCACGAGGTTGAGCAGCTCGTAAGCGTTGGTCGCGCCGCTCTTGTCGATGTCTTCCTTCGTGAGCACGACGATGGCCGACGGGCCTTCGCCTTCCACGCGTTTGATGTTCGAACCCGTGACCTCGATCTTTTCAATCTTCTGGGCCTGCTGCGCGTAAACCGGCGTCGTGGCGACGGTCAGCGCTACGCCGGCGCCAAGAATCGGCGCGAGCGCATAGGTGAGCTTCTTCATTCTCGAATTCATTGTTGGAACCCCAGGTAGTGAGAAAGGTGATGAAAACCAGAGACTTGCGAGCTTTAGATCCGCCTTTTTATGGTCCTTCTAGAGCCGTTGACACGGGTTGCATGATAGCCAGACTCCTTGATTTATCCAACAATATTTTCCAATGTGTTGCGCAAATGCAACACAGCAACCCCCCGATTTTTAAGGGGGTTTGGTGACAAATCGAAATAAGAAAAGGGGCCGGGGGACCCCTTTGAAAAGGATGAAAAAAAAGGGGCCCGAAGGCCCCTTTACCTGGGTTGGTGCAGTTGCCTGTTACTTGAACGTGTACTTCAGGCCGATGCGGTAGTAGCGGCCCATCGCGCCGCTGCCGTCCATCGGGTTGTAGTTGATGCCGCCGTAGGTGGTGGGATCCAGCGGTGCGACCTTGTCGGTCAGGTTCGTGATCGAGCCGTAGAGCTGGAACGCCTTGCTGATGTCCCACCGGCCGGTGAGGTCGATCGTCCAGAAGCTCGGGATCTTGCAACCGTTGGGGGCATCCGTGCCGTCGGCGAAGGTGTACAGGCACTCCGAGCTGTCCTTGTCGGACGTGTTCTTCATGCTGCTGCGCCAGTTGTACACGCCCGTGAGGCCGAACGGTCCCGAGTCCCACGTCACCGCGACGACGACCTTGTCCTTCGGCGTGCCGATGCAGTTGGACACGTCGCAGTTGCCGTGCGTCCCGGCGTAGTCGAGGGTCGTATCGCCGTTGATGAGCTTCCACTCGTTGGTACGCGTCCAGTGGAGGTCGGTCTTGAACCGGCCGTAGTCGGTGCTGAAGCGATAGCCGAAGTCGAAATCGACGCCCGAAACTTCCGTCTCGCCGATGTTCACGAACGGCGCGTACACCACGAGGGCGGTACCCGAGTTCGGAATGCCGGGGAGGTCGTTATCCGAGCGGACCACGTTGGGGCCGAAGAACGCCTCCTGGGTGGAGATGGTCTGGATCTGGTCTTTCTTCTTGATCTTCCAGAAGTCCATTCCCACGCTGAGGTCGCGGATCGGCTCGACGATGAAGCCGAAGTTGTAGTTCTTCGACTTCTCCGGCTTGAGGTCCGGGTTGCCGCTGCCGACACCGGCGACCGCCGCACCCGTGCAATCCGCCTGGGTCGCGCCCGGCAGGGGGCCTGCGCCGTTGGGGCAACGCACCGGGTCATATGCACCCGCCGAGCCGAACGCGGCCGACGCGTCGCGACTCGTTTCCGCCGCATTGGGCGCGCGGAAGCCTTCGGCGTACGAGGCCCGGAGCGCCAGCTGCTGCAGGGGCACCCACTTGACGGAGAACTTCGGCGTAGTCGAATCGAAGTTGTCGTACTTGTCGTAACGCACTGCCGCCGACAGTTCGACATTCTTCACGACCGGCGCCAGCACCTCGGCATACAGCGCCCAGACCTTCTCGTCGCCGTGGTAGCCGCCGTTGTAGCTCGCCTGCACCGAACCGTCCGCCGTCCCGCTGAGCGAGGGCGCGTTGATGTAGGTCTTGCGGTACTCCGTGCCGAGGGCCAGCGCCATCGGGCCGCCGTCGAGCTTCATCAGCTCGCGAGAGGCCTTCGCGTCGATGATGTCGAGCTTGGTCTTGCTGTCGCTCGTCGCATGCACGAGCAGGGAGGCACGCTGCGCGTCCGTGTTGGCCGCGTTGTTGTTCATGCGGTATCCGAACGTGGGCGAGGTCGGATCGTTGAACGCGGCGATCAGGCCCGGGATGCTGAGCACGGTGTAGTCCTGCTTCAGCGTCGACTCGGAATGCATGATCCCGGCGTCGAAGTCCCAGCCCCAGGACGACCCCTTGATGCCCGCGAGGATGCGGGAGATGTCGACGTCGTTCTTGCGCCGCTGCGGTCCGAACTCGGCGAACGCGTAGCGGAAGCGGGCGGGAATGCCGAACGGGTTGTCCGGGTGGGTGGGGGCGAGCGTGAGCTCCGTCACGTTGAGGCCCGTGCCGTAGCCGCGGATGCCGTACGGCCCGATGATCGTGCCCGGGGTGGTGAGGAGGCTCACGTCGAACGCGGTCTTGTTCTTCGCGTAGCCCGCCTCGCCGTAGAGCTCCCAGTTCGAGTCGAGGACGTAGGTACCGCGGGCGAAAACGTTGACGTTCTCGAGCTTCGGCGCGTAGCTACGGTAGTGTCCGATGTCGTACGAGCAGCCCTGGTCGCCATCAAGCGGCGGGCTGATCGTGGTGACGGAAGCGTCGCAGGGGGTGACGAGCTGCCATGCACCGCTGGTCCTGCCGTTGCGGACGTATCCGGCGGGGCTGGCGCTCACGGTATTGCCGATGCGGTAGCCCGGGGTCCACTGGCTCGCGAGCGGGTCGTACCCCCACTGGCGCGTGTCGCCCTTGCCGATCCAGTCGCGATCGCGGTCGCGATAGTGGATCTCGTCGGATTTGGACGCTTCGAAGTTGACGAACCCGTTCATGCGGTCCTTGGCGAGGTCGCCGCCGCCGACGATGAACCCGGCCTTGACGCCGTTGCCGTCGCTATAGCGCGACGTGCCGGCTTCGACCTTTCCGATGCCGCCGGTGAAGTCCTTGCGCAGGATGATGTTCACCACGCCGGCCAGGGCATCGGAACCGTACACGGCCGACGCGCCATCCTTCAGGATTTCAACGCGCTCGACCGCTTCCAGCGGGATGTTCGAGAGGTCCGAGAAGATCTTCTGGAAGTCGTCGGCACGGGGATACTGGGCGAGGCGACGGCCGTTCAACAGCACGAGCGTGGCGCTCGCGCCCAGGCCGCGCAGCGAGATGGCCGTGGCGCCCGCGGCGAAGCCGTTGCCGAAGCTGGTGGGCAGCGAGCCCATGCCGTCGACGGGCAGGGCCTGCAGGTATTCGGTGAGGGTCGACTTGCCGGAGTTCTGGATGTCCTGGCGCGTGAAGACGAGGACGGGTTCCGCCGTTTCCGCGTCGACGCGCTTGATGTTCGAGCCCGTGATTTCGATCTTCTCGATCTTCTGGGCCTGCTGCGCTTGGGCGGGTGCAGCCGCCACAAGCACCGCGACGCCCGCTCCCAGCGCATGGACGAGCGCCGTCGCGAGCTTCTTCCTCTTGATTTCCTTCATTTATTTCCTCCCGGGATTATGTCTTTGGAGTGAGGGGTGAACCGATTCTTAGAACCGGCCCGAATGGCCGATTCGACGGTCCGCGAAGAATAGCGACCGAACCGTGAAATCGCCAACACCTTATTTCGATATGTGTCGTTTCTGCAACAGTTGGACACAATCCCATTGACAGGGCGCGCGAGTTCGCGCGGCCGGCGGGCGCCGTCGCGCTATTTAGAGGAGAAAGAAAAGGCGGCCTGGGCTACCAGGCAATCGAGACGCGCGTCCCGCCGAGCGGCGAGTCGCTGATGGTGGCGTCGCCGCCGTGCCAGCGCGCGACCTGGCGGACGATCGCGAGGCCGAGGCCGAAGCCACCGGAGTCGCGGGCGCGCGTGCGATCGAGTCGCACGAAGGGCTCGAAGATCCGCTCGCGGTCCGCGGGCGGGATGCCGGATCCATCGTCGTCGACGTGGATCACGGTGTGCTCGTTCTCGCGCTCGACCGACACTCTTACTTTCGTGCGCGCGTGGAGGGCCGCGTTGCGCAGCAGGTTCACGACGGCGCGCGCCATGTAGCGGGGCTCGCAACGCATCGCCTGCAGCTCGATCTGCGACAGGATCTCGATCGTGCGGCCGCGCAGCTCGTCGTCGGCGCGCGCATCGGCGAGGACGTCCTCGAGCCACGGCTCGGCGGGCACGCTCTGCAGCGTGAGCCCGGGCGCGCCGCGCTCGAGCTTCGCGTAGTCGAGCAGCTCCGTCGTGAGCGCGTCGATCTCGGAGATGTCGCGCTCCATGCGCGCGAGGAAGCGGTCCTTGCCCTCGGCGTCGGTCTCCTCGCGGGCGAGCGAATGGCTGAAACGAAGCCGTGCGATCGGCGTGCGCAGCTCGTGCGAGACCGCGCTGGTCAGCGTTCGGTGCGATTGCAGCAGCGACGCCACATGCTGCGTCATGACATTGAAGCCCTCGGCGAGCGGGCGCAGCGCCGAATGCCGGCCCACGACCGCGCGCGTCTCGAATCGTCCGCCGCCCACCTCGTCGGCCGCGCGGCGCATCGTATTCAGGTCGCGCCAGAAGGGGCGCACCCAGAAGAAGACCAGCACCGCGACGATGGCGAACTCAACGCTCCAGTTCACCAGGTACGTGACCGCCTTCACGCGCCGCGTGTCGGGGCCGGGGTAGTCGATCGCGACGGCGAGGTTGTCGATGTTGAGCCGCCGCACCAGGGTGAACCCGCCGCCTTCGCGGTCCAGCGAGACGATGGAGCCCTGGTCGAAATGCTCGCGCTGGTCCGGCTTGAACTGCGCCGCCTCGGGCACGGTGGTGGCGGATGTGAGCCGCGCGGGAAGGCCGAAGCCCGAAGCGAGGCGGTCGAAGCGCGCGCCGCGCTCGTCGGAGGGGACCGTCGCCAGCGAATCCTCGATGAGGTGGAACGTCGGCACGAAGCGCACGCGGAAGTCGAATCCCGCCGTCATCTCGTGCCAGACGTACTCCATGAGCTGCATCTGCACGACGAACGACAACACCAGCGTGGCGATCAGCACGCCATAGAGCTTGAGGAATAACCGGATCATGTCGCGGCCCGGCCGGGCTTACCAGCTCGTGGGGCTGAAGAGGTAGCCGACGTTGCGGATCGTCTTGATGCGCTCGGCGCTGTCGGCGAGGTCGCCGAGCTTTCGGCGCAGGCGGTAGATGCGGCAGTCCACGGAGCGGTCGGAGCCGTCGTAATCGAGGCTTCGCAGCTTGTTCAGGATGTCGTTGCGGGAAAGGACCTTCCCGGCGTGGCGGGCGAGCAGCCACAGCAGGTCGAATTCCGAGCTGGTGAGGTCGATCGGCCGGGTGCCGAGGCGCACGGCGCGGGAGGCTACGTCGATCTCGAGCGAGCCGAAGGTGATGGTGTCCCCGGTCGAGGGATTATGCTGTCGCATGCCCGCGCGCCGCAGGATCGCGCGTACGTGGGCGAGCAGCACGCGCGGCTGCACCGGTTTCGGGATGAACTCGTCGGCCCCCAGCTCGAGGCCCACCACGCGGTCGAAGTCCTCGTCGCGCGCGGTGAGGATCACGATCGGCAGGGTCGCCCCCCGGGCGCGCAGCTCGCGGCAGATCTCGAAGCCGTCCATGCCGGGCAGCATCACGTCGAGCAGCAGCAGGTCGGGGGCGAGCTCGTGGGTCTTCTCGATCGCGACGTCGCCGCGCTTGATCCAGTGCATCTCCAGCCCGTTGCGGCCCAGGTACTCGGCGATCAGCTCGGCCAGCCCCTCGTCGTCCTCGACCAGTAGCACCTTGGCCGCGACCTCCACGGAGTTCATCTCGGAAATGTCCACGCCAGGTCCTCGAATTCGGCTTGTTGTCCCATATCGCGTCCCCATCTCAGTGGGACGCTTCCTGCGGCGACCCCGGATGCATGACCGCCACGCGCTGCGCCTGTCCGGATGCTACGAAACCGCCACGAATCGGTTTGTAGCGCTTTGTCGCAGAATATTTCGGGGAATCCGGCCCCCGGATCCGACACCCGGAGCCCGGCCGATCTGGCCCGCCGGGGACGAATCGTGCTAAAATTTAACGGTTTAGAAGTTGGGATGGGCCTCGCGCCCATTTTTTGTTTGTGGAGTCGTTTCACGTGAGTGCTACGCGGACCCAGGAACGGGAAAGTTGGCTCCGCCAGACCCTCGAGGGCCTGGGGTACGAGCTGGTCGATCTTGAGACCTCGCGCGGCGGCCTGCTGCGGATCTTCATCGATTCGCCGCGCGGCATCACGGTCGAGGATTGCGCGCGGGTGAGCAACCATCTCACCCGGGCTTTCGCGGTTGAAGGGGTCGAGTACGAGCGCCTGGAGGTTTCCTCCCCGGGGCTCGACCGGCCGCTCAAGCGCATCGAGGATTACGCGCGGTTCGCGGGGCAGAAGGCGAGCCTGAGGCTCAAGCTGCCGCGCGACGGTCGCAGACGGTTCGAGGGAACGCTCGCCGGCGTGGACGCGGGCAGCGTCATCCTCGAGGTCGAAGGGGCACGGGTGTCATTCGCGTTCGGCGATATCGACCGCGCGAGGCTCGTGCCGGACGTTTGAATTAGGGAAATGGATATGAGTCGGGACCTACTGCTGCTCGTGGACGCGCTGGAGCGCGAAAAGAACGTCGCCAAGGACACGGTGTTCCTCGCGCTGGAGATGGCGCTCGCCTCCGCGACCAAGAAGCGCTTCAAGGACGAGGTGGACGTGCGCGTCGAGATCGACCGGGAGACCGGCGAGTACTCGGCCTTCCGCCGCTGGACCGTGGTGCCCGACGAGGAGCACGAGGAGCCCGCGCACCAGATCGCGATCACCGACGCCGTGGTCGAGAACGCGGAGGCCGCGCTGGGCGACGTGATCGAGGAGCCGCTGGAGGCCGAGACCTTCGGGCGCATCGGCGCCCAGGCCGCCAAGCAGGTGATCCTGCAGAAGATCCGCGACGCCGAGCGCGAGCAGATCCTCAACGACTTCCTCGAGCGCGGCGAGTCGCTCGTGACCGGCACCGTGAAGCGCGCGGAACGCGGCAACCTGATCGTCGAGTCGGGCCGCGTCGAGGCGCTGCTGCCGCGCGACCAGCTGATCGCCAAGGAAAACCTGCGCGTGGGCGACCGCGTCCGCGCCTACATCGCCAAGATCGACCGCGCCGCGCGCGGCCCGCAGCTCATCCTCTCGCGCGTCGCCCCCGAGTTCCTGGTGAAGCTCTTCGAGCTCGAGGTCCCCGAGATCGAGGAAGGTCTCCTCGAGATCAAGGCGGCCGCCCGCGACCCGGGCCTGCGCGCCAAGATCGCGGTCAAGTCGAACGACCCCCGCATCGACCCGGTGGGGACGTGCGTCGGCATGCGCGGCTCGCGTGTGCAGGCCGTCACCCAGGAACTCGCCGGGGAACGCGTCGACATCATCCTGTGGTCGCCGGAGCCCGCGCAGTTCGTGATCAACGCGCTCGCCCCCGCCGAGGTGAGCTCCATCGTCGTCGACGAGGAGCGCCACTCCATGGACGTGGTGGTGGACGAAGACCAGCTGGCGCTCGCCATCGGCAAGGGCGGGCAGAACGTGCGCCTGGCTTCCGAGCTCACCGGCTGGCAGCTCAACATCATGACCACCGAGGAGCGCGAGCAGAAGAGCGAGGCCGA
>Ga0068858_100006330_pt1 | contig 11528 bp, 10 predicted proteins | sample KBSSwiS12_FD_66589 | JGI IMG/M metagenome (GOLD analysis project Ga0068858, IMG submission 66589) | Switchgrass rhizosphere microbial communities from Kellogg Biological Station, Michigan, USA - KBS Switchgrass S1-2 | ecosystem: Host-associated > Plants > Roots > Rhizosphere > Soil ... | reverse complement strand
CGCGAGATCTTATTATTCTTCCTATAGTTTACTCGCGTTCCGGGCGAGAAAGCGCAGCGCATCCGGTTTCGCACGAAAATAGTGCGCCATGGAGTTATCGTAAAGTGATCGGAGTGCGACGGGCAGGCGATGATGTCTCAGGGCAAGGGTGCCGGGGAACTCAGATACGCAGTACTCAGCGCCTGGTACTGGCCGCCATCCGTCGCCAATGCGGTCTGATTGGATGCCCCGGCGCCGAACACAACTGCCAGCCCGCCTACAGCCGTCAACTCAGACGGATGCTTCAGGAAGTAGTCCTCCCGATTGTCGCGATAGTGGCCAGGTGCGCCGCCCGGCGAGCTCGAGGGCGCGCCCATGGGCGTCTGCCACCAGATCACGGGCAAGTTGCCGAGACCCGAGTGGTATTGCCCGACGTGGGCCAGATGTTCGCTGAAAGTCGGACTCGTTTGATTTGTCTCATCCCAGTAGTACCCCGTGCCGCCGCGCGAGCACTCGGAGGGTAGCGGGGTAACCTCGAAGCATCCGGCATCCCGATCCAACGTCATCGCGACAATGAAGTCCGCGTTCTGGGCGCCGACTTTCGACATGAACGTCACGACTTGCGCAGTGCTGCTGCCACCCCAGTCAGAGATCGGAAAGCCGACGTAGGCCTTCGGCGCATACTGCCGCGCCATCTTGACCAAACACCCCGCGAGTCCAACGATGTCGTTGCTGAGTGAGGCGCAATCCGGATTGAGGGTAACGAGTGCCGTCAGCGTGGTTGGGTTCTGATTCGACTGCACCTCGGCATAGCCCCAGAAATCCGGTTCCAGGTTGACGATGGCAGGCTTGCCGTAGGCGGCGATCTGCTGGTACAGCAGCTTGATGTTCGACCAGTACCGCGTCATGAAGGTCGAGTCGTTCAGATCGGCCAGATTGCCATCGCCATTGGTTGCCATCTGGTAGAGCGTGTACATCGGGATCGCGCCCACCTGCTGTGCATTGCTGGCGACGACTCCCACGTAAGCCCCCGCCGGACTGTTCCAGGTTGTCCAATCGCCGTTGCCGACACCAACCAGATACTGGTCCAGAATGTCGGGCTTCAATCCCTGGGAAATGATCGTGGAGTTCGGTTGACTACCGACGCCCACCAACAGGCGCGACGCCAGACCCAATTTCGCGGCGAGGACCGCCGCCGGGCCGGATCCAGGGCTACCACTCCCGCCACTGCCTGAACCGCCGGAGCCAGTGCCACCTGTGCCACCAGTGCCAGTGCCGCCAGTGCCAGAACCTGAGCCACCGGAACTACCCGAGCCGCCTGAACCCGAGCCACTGGAACTCCCGGAGCCGGTGGAACCGCCTGAGCTGGAACCGCCAGTATTGCTGGTCCCACCCGAACCGCTCGACCCAGTCGCACTCGACCCGCCCGTCGTCGCGCTCGAAGTCGACGGACCAGAGGAGCTGCCACCTCCGCACGCGGAGAGTGCCAGTGCGGCAACGCAAACGGCCGCCAGGGGCAGCGCGACACGAAATTTCTGCAAGGCAACCATCCGGTAACTGGCTAAATTTACATCCTTTTAAGTTGAAACCAGGATCAACACAACACGTCGCACATTGGCGACCCGCCTGTTTTCGCGGCGGCGCGCGCATTTGCAGCCGCTGTCAGGTCTGAATTGTGACCGCCGTATCATTATCCCGTCCGAGGCCGGTGCGGTTGTACCCCGCCCACCGCGCCGAACTCGGCGGCGACCGCTATGACGCCGTTGACCAATGTCTGACTTGCGTCAGTGCGGTATTCAGGAATACCGGGTGCTCGAAGGAGATCTGCGATGCGGGGATCTTCGATTTGAACAACTCGAACGCGCTACAGAGTTTCTCGCCGCGCGTGACGGTGGGTAACGTGGCTGCCAGCTCGGGGTTCGGTTGCCCCGGGATGACACCGAACAAACTCAACAGGCTGGCGAGCTGAGCGCTCTCCCATCCGATTCAATGTTGAGTGTTATTTTGAATGGAGTCGCTCGACACCCGCGCATAGTGGATTGAAGCTGCATTTCAATTCCATGAAATCCATGTGAAAGAAAAGCCCGTGGCGCAATTTCCGGATCGTGCATTGCAACACTCGGGAACGTCCATCCAGCTCGAATCGCACCCTGTCTTGAACCGCCGACAGCGGCTCCTGCACCCACCTGCGCTGGAAGTCTCCGCCCAATCACATAAAAGGGGATTAGACATGGACCCACTCTTTCGCAAGCTCGGTCTCACGATGGTCATCGCGATATTCGGGTCGGTCACCGCATTCGCCGGTGACGATGATTCACGCCGGGAACGCGATGCCTACGTGGTTACTCCGCTCGTTTCAAACCTCTCAGGCCACGCTGAGCACGTGGATGCCGTCCTGCAGAATGCATGGGGTATCGCCTTCTCGCCGGCAGGCAGCCCCTTCTGGGTCAATGACAATGCCACCGGGTGCTCAACTTTGTACGATGGCACCGGCGTCAAAGTCACCGCCCTGCAAGTTTCCATCCCATTGCCCGGTAACATCGTGCCGGCAACCTCCTGCCAGCCAAAAGATCCGAACAAGCCATCCAATCCAGCTCCGGCCGCCCCGACGGGCATAGTGTGGAATCCGGCGGCATCATTCCTGGTGCCGGGCACGAAGATCCCGGCCGTCTTCATCTTCTCTACCGAAGATGGAACGATTTCGGCGTGGGCTGGCGGGCTCAATCCGCGGGACAACGCGGTCATTGCCGCTGACGAATCGGCGAGTGGCTCCGTTTACAAAGGTTTGGCCTACGGTGTGAATGCCAAGGGAGCATTCCTGTTCGCGACTAACTTCCATAACGGCACGGTGGATGTCTTTGGGCCGAACGGATCAGACGGACTGTTCACCAAGGTAACGACTCTCGACGGCCATTTCACCGATCCGGAAATACCGGGCGGCTATTCCCCATTCAACATTGCCAACATCGACGGCGACCTGTTCGTGACATATGCGAAGCAGGATGCGCAGAAGCACGATGACGTAGCCGGCGCCGGTCATGGCTTCGTCGACGTGTTCGATACGGACGGCCACCTCATCCGCCGCTTCGAATCACGCGGCCGGCTGAATTCACCCTGGGGCATCACTCGGGCTTCGTTCGCGTTCGGGCCCTACAGCGGTAAGATTCTCATCGGCAACTTCGGCGACGGCCGTATCAATGTGTTCAACAATGACGGAACCTTCGTCGACCAGCTGGAAGATGCGCATGGCAAGCCGCTGGTGATCGATGGACTGTGGACGTTGACGCTCGGCGGTGGGCTCAATTCCAGCCCGGATACGCTGTACTTTTCCGCGGGACCTGGCGATGAGACCAACGGACTGTTTGGCACCATCACGCTGGTTCCTCCGCGACACTGACTCCAGCAAATGCCAGTAGGGCCCCGCACGGACGCGGGGCTCGGCCTGCAAGGGTCGCTCGCCAAGACAGCAGAACGAGCATCAGCGCATACGAAAAAAAGCGAATGTGCTGGCCGTCACCGGTGGCGTACCCCGATATATCGAGAAAATGGATCCCGCGGGAACGATTCGCAGTCCTGGTCGGCCCTTCGCGTGCGTTTTTTGTGCACGAAGTTTTCTCAGTTGTCTACTCTCGTACAGTAAAGGCAACGGCGCTCACGAATGGGGAGCCGCTCAGTGACCAACAGGCCGCCGCATTCGCGACAGCCGGTGAGTTTCAGTTGGTCGCCGCGCGTCAGTGCGGTAGTCAGGAATACGGAGTGCTCGAAGGAGATCTGCGATGTGGGGATCTTCGATTTGAACAACTCGAATGCGCTACAGAGTTTCTCGCCGCGCGCGACGGTGGGTAACGTGGCTGCCAGCTCGGGGCTCGGTTGCCCGGGGATGACACCGAACAAACTCAACAGGCTGGCGAGCTGAGCGCTCTCCCATTGGACCCGATGCGAGCGCATGAAGTAGGCGGCCTGGTGTGGCGATTTCCCGCGGTGGCGCGGGATGAAGTGACCCCCACGGCTCATATAGCTCCTGTATAAATTCCGGATCCTGTCATCGCTCAATCCGGTCCATGTGCGGATGGTTTGTGTGCGTGCTTCGTGGCGCAGAAATTGTAGCGCCAGATCCAAACTGGAGCGTTCGCGGTCGTAGCGGTCGTCGGAGATTCGCATGACACGTCCTATGTGCTGCAGGTGACGACCACAGTTTTGGGAAAAATTTCCCAAAAGACAACTGGTGTAAATTGGGTCGTTTCCGGAGAAATACTTCGAATGCGGCGGCTGACGGAATGGGTCCGGCATCGGCACGGCGGTTCGATCGCCGAATGAGGGTTAGTGCCCCGAAACAGGGTGCACCGGGCGCATGACGGGCGACCCGGTATGAATAGATCCTGATTCAGCCCCCTCAGTACGCGGGGTGGACCACGCCAGGAGCAAAAAAGAACAGCACTGCATGAACATCGCAGCGACGCGGTGATTTCGATTTTTGTTGTTGATTTACGCTCGATAATCGGGCATTTCTGTGCGCGTATCACTGGGAGGGACCCAAAGGTGAGCGAGATCTTTGCGCGCAGCGTGTTTCAGTCTTCGGCGTTAGCCGTGACCGGCACTGACCGGGACATCGCCCAAACTCATGAGGGATCCACGCTGGGCTGTTTCCAAATTTCGAGGCTTTCGCGATGACGGCGGTATCAACACCTGTCGCGATGAAGCAGGGCACTTACATCGGTCCCGACGTCTGGACTGCGCCAGTAGTAGGGGCAATCGTCTATCCCCTGCTAGTGAAGGGATTCATCCTCACCGTCCATTCATATCAGGCCAATGACGACGTCACACCAAAGGTTGTACTGGCTGCGGCCGCCCTTGTGTTCATGGCCGCAGAGCTGGCCGTCCCTTTTGTGGCGTTTCGCGCGCTCCTGGCAATACGAAATAGCATCGAGCCCAACGCGCCGTTGATTCGCCGCGTTCTGCATGTGGTCTTTGCAACTCCACCGCTAATAACGGTAACCGGGTTCGCCACGTCAGCCTTGGGTGTCCCTCTGACCTGGGCTTGGTACGGCGGTTGGGGACTCGTGGCGATGATCGCATTTCTCGTGCGCAAGGGCTCGAGCAGCAGCTCCCCCATCACCTTGCGCGACTCGACGCGGCTGCGAAAGATTCATGGCTTTTCAGCCTTGTTTCTCCTGTTGGGTTTTTTGGCGCTGCATCTGGGTAACCATTTGACGGCACTGTGGACTGTTCAAACCCAGAATGAGGTTATGATCTTTCTCCGGGGCTGGTATCGCTCAGCGTGGGTACAGCCCATCATAATCGGATTGTTCGGTACGATGATTGTGACCGGCATCCTGCTGGTTATTCGCCATACGGCGACCACGGCCGATAAGTTTCGCACCCTGCAAACGGCCTCGGGTGGCTATTTTGCGGCATTCATTGCCTCCCATACGCTGGCAGTTTTTACAGCGCGCGGCGCTAATGTGGACACCAACTGGGAGTTTGCGGCTGGTGGTCCCCTCGGACTTCTGCACCAGGCTTGGCGCGGTGCCCTGGTTGATTACTACGCGCTTTCGGTATTTCTCATAGCAGTACACACCGCGCTCGGCTTGCGAATAGTGTTGTTGGGCCATCACGTCAGTGAAACCACTGCAAATCGCGTGGTCTACGTGGGCACGGTTGCTGGCTCCCTTGTTACTGTTCTCATCATGGGCGCCGCGCTGGGGCTGCACCTTGGTGCCTGAATCCGTCATGAGATGCGCGTCCACTTACCATGGCTCTGCCTTCCTTTGCGCAACACGTCCAGATGCTCGTGCAATGCGGCGTTATGCGTGGCAGTTATGAAGACGCGCTGGTTAGAGGCGACGCAGAAGCTAGCGCCGAAGCGCTGGTTGTGGTTCCTGCGTCGAATGAGTGGGACACGGGTCAGGGTTTGACCGGGAAGCACTGCAAATCATCGGCAAATGTCACCGCTGCGCCATAGGACGAACGGATGGCGGCGAGGGTCTCGGTCTCCCGACCGAGGGTGCGCAACATCCGGTGCGACAGCACGAGTTGTTTCACCGCGGCGGCTGAGGCGATCTTCCCGATCACCGACGGCGGCATGTGCAGGGAGCGCTCGATTCCGGTAGCCCCCTCCGGAACGGCATTGTGCGCAACAAACAGGTCCGCATTGTGAGCCACCCGCTCGAGGTTGCCGTTGTTGCCATCTGTATCGCCGCTGAAGGCAACGCTGACATTGTCGAGCTCCACGCGATAGGCAATGGCAGGTACGCCTCCGTGCACAACCTGCGCTGCGACGATGCGTATTCCGCCAGTGTCGTAGATCTGCCGGATCTGGTTTGAACCAGACACAACATTGTGGGCAGTGAGGGGGATCTCACTCAGGTAGCGATACGCGCCGTTGGGATTGCCGAACAATGTCTGTATGAAATGGGTGGTGGAGGGAAAGTTTTGATTGCCCGGCGGCCCGAAGAGCGGCAAAGGACGTTGACGGTCTTCGAAAAATGCAGACTTCACCAGGGCTGACAGGTCCGCGGTGTGATCCACATGCAGATGTGTCAGCAGGATGACATCGAGATTTGACATCGTCGCGCCGCTTTCACCGAAGCGCAGCGCGGACCCGCCGCCGCTGTCGACCAGAACTCGCGGAACACCGTCACGCCAGATGAGATAGCTGCTGGAGGCGCGTTTGTCCTGCAGCTCCGGACCTCCGGAGCCCAGCACCTGCAAAGTGACTCCGTGCGCGCCGCACTCCGCCGCATTGGCGTTGAGCGCGACCAGGCTCATTACAATTCCCCACATCTCAGCCCGTCCACAAGTACGCAGCCTTCCCACCGCGGGACGCCCAGGGCTCTCCAATTGCAAAGTTCGCACAGACCTCGCCGCGGCCACGCTGATTTTCCTTCGAAGTTCACCCGACATAATCTGGCAGCAGAGACTGAAATATCTCAGATTACTTTTACTCGCGACTATTGCCTGAATCTCCCCAAGAACCCTGAACACTTTAACTTTCGGATACGATCATCCGAGATCGCCGGGACCGGTGGCTGTGAGCCGGGAAGAGATGCGCCAAGTGTTGAGCGCCCGGGCGCGATGCGCCTGATCTGCAGCAGTCTTCGCGGCGGCCGCCACCGTTCGCACCTGACGGCTGTGCGATAATCTCCGCATGTTGAAGGCACTCGGTTGGTGGATCACGTCGCTAGCGGATGAGAGCCTGCCGGCCCCGCAAGAGCTCGTCGGCGAGCTTCCGTGGCGAGTCAGAATCCGTTTGACCCGATATCTGGACACAGGGCTACACCTGGTCCAATCCCGAGGTCACTCATGGTGTCGCTTCGATTGCGGGATCAAGGACTCCAGGATGGGCAGTTGGGACCTGACCGACGGCACCTGGGTATGGCCACAAGGGCTTTCTCATTACGTGGAAGCCCATAGCGTTGTCCTACCCGAGGAGTTTATGAGCCATGTGCTGTCGGGCCACGTGCCCATGAAGCCGGATCCTCCGCACACCTACGATTTCGACTACTGGACCAGCTGGAGTTCCGCGCGGCGCACACCTGCCTTCGCAGATAGTTTGCGTGCGGCCGCATTGGCTGTTCAAGAGCCGATAACCGCGCTCTTTGTGGAAAAAATCAGCGCCATGGAGCGAGAGCATGGTCTCTCCGGCAACCAATGCGTCTGGAGGGACTGCTCACGTAAAGCACTAACCGAACGACTCGTGTGCGCCGAACACCTCCTCGGCAAAGCCTCACCTTCTCCCGCGGAGCCGGCACTCCGAACAGGACTACGCGAATACTTACGGACAAGGGGTAGCTAATTCACCGTCTGCCCCTGGACATTTCTTCGCTCGATCGCGGCACGACACGAAATCCTGCTCAACCGTAAAGTTACCCAAACCTACCTGCGAGCTCAATCGAAGAAGTTGGCCCAAAGCGTGGAAACCCCATTCGATATCTGCTGCCAGGCGGCAACCGCAGTGCCATTGGGAGCAACCGCAAGAGCCGGCTCGTCGATGTCAGCCGTGTTGCCCGCATCCACCGGCGCGCTCCAACCTGTTCCGGGTGTGTAGACCGCCGAGCGCGCGTTCTCGTGGCCATCCAGGAAGCGGGACCAGATGGCGAGCGCCTCTCCCCGCGCATTGAAAGCAATCTGCGGAACTTCGGTGTTTTCGGAAACGCCTGCATCCGTTGCCGATACTTCCACTGAGGCCGACCAACTTCCACCGGCGGGTAAAGTCGCGTAGCGAATGTGCGAAGTGGGAGTATTCGGATCCATTCTTTCCCACAGCGCCAGTACATTGCCGCGAGGATCGATGGCCATCCGGGGCGTCTGGTTGCCGTTTCCGCCGGCTTCGACTAACTTGGCGCCCTCCCAGCCCGCAGCCGGCCCGTACCGATTCGACCAGATCGAACCATCGAACAGCACCCACATGGCCGCGGCAGTTCCATCTGCGTTGCTGGCCACGATGGGGAAGATTGCATGTAATGTCGGATCATCACCGACAACCGTGGGCGGGCCCCACGTTCCGGTACTCGACGTGTAAATGCTCGACCAAACGTGGAAAATCGCACCGGGCTGGTCGGAATCGGTCTGGGTCCAGAGGGCTACGACGTTACCGTGAGCATCCGCTGCCAACTGAGAGCTTACGGCGCTACCCGCCGTTGTATCGAGTCGCACTGGCGCGTTCCAGGTAGTCGCCGCGGCGGCGAGCCAGCTGTAGTAGATGTGGTATCTCGTGCCGTCGAGCTGTTGCCAGAGGACCAGCGCGTTTCCGTTGGAATCGTATATCACCCGTGAGTATGCCGCCGCCGACGTGGCCCTATCGACCCGTACAGGAGCACTCCACCCAGTCGTGTCCATGTAGCGACTCTCCATGATTTCGTACACTGAGCTCACCAATTGCGGCCATACAGCCAGCGTGTCTCCGCTTTCGTTGATTGCCACTTCCGGCATAGCCTCGGCGCTGACTGCGATCCCACCCCCTTGCGGACCCAGGCGTGTTGGCGTACTCCACGTTTTCTGCTCCGGCGTATATCGGCTCGCCCAGATCTGTACTACGCCATCCAGATCCCGTTGCCGCCACACCAACGCCGCCGTTCCATGTGCGTTGATTGCAAGCTCGGAACCTTCCTCCGCACGTGCATCATCCTGGTGTAGGGGTATCGCTGTCTTCCAGCTCCGATTTGCTTCGGGTGTTTCGCAGGCAACGGCGATGTTTGTAACGTTGGTCGCCCCTATAGTGCCGCCTCCGTTGGTAACGGTGCACACCTGAGTAGGATTCGAGGGTTGAGTCTGGATGGATACTGAATAGGAGGTACCACCGATGAGCGCATCCGGAAATATGAATGTTCCATTGCTGGATACAGACAAGTGAGCATTGCCGTTCTGGAGCGCGAGCCCGGAACCCTGCAGGCCAGTAACGGTTCCGCCAATGGTGTAGGCAGGCGGCGGTGGCGGGGTACCCGGATTGTTGCCGGGGCCATTCCCCGGGGTGCTTCCCGAGTTACCCCCACCTCCACAGGCTGCGCAAAGCAGGAGAACAACGGGCGCGCTGAGTGCATTTCGAGATCGCATAGTTTGCTCTTTACCGGCTGAGACACGGGGACACCGTCTAAATCGCAAACGCGCTTTCAGAAGGCGACAGATCGACAGTGTCTTCGCTGCGTCGGACGTTCCCGCGCGGGTAGGAATGGGCCAGCGCGGATCGCGCGGTTCAGGCATCCGACGCCGGACGAACCGGTTCCTACGCGGTCCGGTTCACGCGCCCTCGGCAGAACAATGAAGAATCTCGAGGCTCGGACGGCAAACTCAACATCGGGCCGAGGAACGTCGCGAGCAAGCTCTCGCGGAGTTGAATGAGCGCTGTCTGGCGCTGCCGGCCGGGCAGGCACTGCGCCCGACGCCGCCGACGCAGCCGATGTTCGGGGAGCATTTTGGGAAAAATTTCCCAAAAGGCAATGGGCGGATATCCAGTGTTTTTTGCAAAAATCGGCTGTAAACAGGGCTGCGCCAGCTTTGCACAGTTTTTGTGCCAAAGAGGCACGACTTCTTTTTGGGAAAATTTTCCCAAAAAAGCAGGATATGAATTTTCGTCCGACCGAGCGAGGATGCAGGAAACGAAGGGAGGCGTGTCATGTGGAAGAACAACGGCGAGTCGGGCGGAGCCGAAGGCAAACTCAACAGCGAAGATCGGCCCCCGGCCGGTGAGGATATCTTCGGGATGCTCGCGGAGTTGAATGAGCATTGTCTGGCGCTGCTGGCAGAGCAGGCGCTGCGGCCGGTTCCGCCGGCGCCGCCGATGTTCAGAGAGCTCGTGAGCTTATGGAGTCAACTTGACGTTACTTCGCGAAAGCGGGCCGCGGCGTGTCCGTACCTGCTCATGGATGCAGGCTTTTGCGATCCTTACCGATGGCGATGGCTGAGCGATCAACATGCGAACGCGCGCTCCGGCGTGAAGGACACGCAGCGGGCGCCTGTCATTTTCGGCAAATTCTTCACGGCGCCCAGCCTGATCGAAGTGGCGAGGCTCGTGTTTACGCACGCTTGGCACATCGCCCAGTCGCAACCTTTGAGGGCAACGCTGTTCCTCGGCATGCCTTCGACCTGCGTGGCCCTGCTGCGCACGTGTTCGATGCGCCAGTTGATTGAACTGGCAGATCAACACGCCGGTTGGCTGCGCCCGCGGTGGCCTGGGCGGCCGAACGTTTGGCGCGAATTGTTGGAAGCCGGCATTTCCGGCGATCCCGAGGAGCTCGAGACGGCGCGACTGCACGGGGTGCAGCTGCTGGCTATGGAGCTGAAGACGCTCGAGCGATTGAAGGGGTTCGGGCGGTGATTCCGCCGATTGGCGGCGCTGATTGAGGGTAATCAACCGGGCTGGATCGATTGAATCGATGGGGAGTCAGGGATCATGTGATGCATGTGGCGGCGAAATCGCGGAATAGGTTGCCCGGGAATGGGGAGCGGTCAGGCAGCAGGGTCCGTGGCGGGCTGTGCGTTGAACGCTGTTGGTCAGGCAGCAGGGTCCGTGGCGGGCTGTGCGGTGGACCCTGTTGGCCGGGCATCCGGCTGGGGATCGCGTCGGTAGTGTTGATATGCGGGCGGTCTTGGACAGGATCGGGTGGTCTGCGTCCGCGCGGGTGGTGCGTTCGGCCCCACAGTTTGGCGCCCTCAGCCTCCGCGGCTGACCCACTCAGCCCCCCCCGGTCGGGCGCATACAGCCGCGAACCGTGAGCGGAAATCGGCGCCGCCACCTCCCCACGCGGACCAAACAACAGGGGCCGGTGATCTCAACCTCACCCGCCCCTCGACCTCAAAATCGTGCGAACGACCTCACTGCCAATCGCACAAATTCACCGCGATCAGGCGCGAAAATACGAGTCAGACCGCGCGCAATCCAATAATCAAACTCGGAGCCGTGCAAAACGGTGACACTTCCGAAAATTTCTTCACGTGGTTGCGGCAGCGGAGCCCTTGGGGAGCCAGCGCCGCAGCCCCAAAAGACCGGTCACAAACAACCAGACCGCGGCCGGAATCGGCACGGTCGGCGCGAACGTCATCGTGAAGTTCGC
>Ga0068858_100006327_pt1 | contig 11529 bp, 10 predicted proteins | sample KBSSwiS12_FD_66589 | JGI IMG/M metagenome (GOLD analysis project Ga0068858, IMG submission 66589) | Switchgrass rhizosphere microbial communities from Kellogg Biological Station, Michigan, USA - KBS Switchgrass S1-2 | ecosystem: Host-associated > Plants > Roots > Rhizosphere > Soil ... | reverse complement strand
GCCTGGCGAATTGAGCGTAATTGCGGGGATACGGGGTGAAGCTCGAAATACTGGCTGGTCATTGGGCGGCGGGCACTCTATCACGTATCATACGCGACCCTTTTTGCCATCAGCTGACCCTATTTCCTATGCAGGCTCTGCTCGAGTTCGCACCGCTCGTGGCGTTTTTTGTCGCGTATCGCCTCTGGGGGCTATACGTGGCAACGGCCGTCTTGATGGTGGCGATGGCGATTTTACTCATCGTCGACTACGTGCGCCTGCGACGGGTTCCTGGCATGCATGCGCTTAGCGCGGTGCTGGTGTTTCTGTTCGGCACGGCAACGCTGGTATTGCATGACCTCCGCTTCATCCAGTGGAAGCCCACGGTGTTCTTCTGGCTGGCCGCAGTGGCGTTTCTGGGCAGTCAGTGGATTGGTAAACAGACACTCACTCAACGTCTACTGAGCGCAGCGCTGGGCGGCGAGGATAATCACCGCGTCCCCGACTCGATCTGGAAACGCCTGAACATTCTGTGGGTGGTTTTCTACGCGCTGCTGGGCGCGCTCAATCTGTTCGTTGCATTCAACTTGAGTGAGCGCGTGTGGGTGTCCTTCAAGTTCATCGGTCTGCCGGCCCTCAACTTCCTGTTTGTAGGAGCCCAGGTGGCGTGGCTCGTGCGCCGCGGGTCCGCTGACACGGGCGAGCCCTCTCCTCAGTCCTGAGAACCGCGTCTATGGAACTCAACAGAATTGAAGCGCTGCGCACGGCGCTCCAAAAGCAACTGGCACCGGTGTCGCTCGAAATCATCGACGACAGTGCGAAGCACGCCGGACACGCCGGTGCGCGCGAGGGCGGTCATTTCCGCGTCAATCTGGTGTCCCCCGCATTCAGGGGGCTCGCGCAACTCGAACGCCATCGGCTGGTCTATGCAGCCGTCGCACCCCTCATGGGTAACGGCATACACGCTTTGAACATCGTTGCCCGCACCCCTGAAGAATCCGTTTAATTACCGTCTCTAACTTACTGAGAAATAAGCATGAATTACCCGAGAATCCTCCTGTTGGCCGGTCTGGTAGGGCTGGCATCCTGCCAACCGAAGACTGACGGCGGCAGCAGCAACCTGAGCACGCCGTCGGACACCTCGCCCGCCGTTGCGACCGTGAACGGCACCAACATCACGCAGAATTTCTTCGACCAGTACATCAAGGCCATCACGAACGGCAAATCCACCAGCGAGCTCAGCACGGAGCAGAAGAATCAGGCGCTCGATAACCTGATCCGCGCCCAGGTCGTGGGCCAGTCCGCCATCAAGGACGGCGTCGACAAGGTGCCGGAAACCGCCGCACTGCTGGAGCTGACCCGCCTGAACGTGCTGCAGCAGGCCGTGGCCGAGAAGTACCTGAAGGACCGCAAGCCCACGGAGCAGGAGCTTCGTGCCGAGTACGAAACCCAGGTGAGCCAGCTCTCCAAGCAGGAGTACCACGCCAAGCACATCCTGGTTGCGACCGAGCCGTTCGCGCAGAAGGTGATCGACACCCTGGCGAAGGGCGCAAAGTTCGAGGATGTGGCCAAGAAGGAGTCCATGGACTCTTCCAAGGACAACGGTGGCGATCTGGGCTGGTTCACGCCAGACAAGATGGTCAAGCCCTTCTCCGACGCCGTTCTCGCCCTGAAGCCGGGTGAGTACACCAAGAAGCCCATTCAGACGCAGTACGGCTGGCATGTCATCGAGCTGGTCGAGACCCGCGACCTTCAGCCACCCGCGTACGACACCGTCCGCCAGCGCCTCGAGCAGGTTGTTCAGGCCAAGAAGATCAAGGCCTATACGGATGACCTGGAGCGGAACGCCAAGATCGAGAAGAAGCTGCCGGAAGACAAGAAGGCGGATGCGTCCAAGCCGGCGGACACCGCCAAGCCGGACGACAAGAAGCCCGCGGGCTAATTCTCGACTGGCGGGCCAGCCAAGCCGGCGTTGGGGATTGCCCCAGCTGGCTTGGGGCCACCCCAGCTGGCTTGGGGCCACCCCAGCGGGCACAGGGTCCAACCCGCCGCGCTGGGCTCCAACCCGCCGCGTAGGGCTCCAACCCGCCGCGTAGGGCTCCAACCCGCCGGCGCTGGGCTCCAACCCCGCCGGCGCTGGGCCCAACCCACCTCCGCCGCGGCGATGGTCCAACCTACCGCGGCGGACGCCCGCCCGACACCCCCGGCGGCCAGCCTGATCGGGGCCCCGGGAGCCTCGTTTTCGCTTGTATGGGGGTCTTCGGACCCCCATATGTTTAGTTGCGCGTTCCTCTTGTAAGCCCCCGACGAGAGAATGCGTTTTGCTTGAACGTAAGCGGAAATAAGAGGTCTAATCGATTGGACCTCGAGGCCGTGCCGGCAACCTGAAACACGCCGGCGTCGGAGTGAGTAACATGAATATTTTACGGAACAAGTCCTCGCTGTGGGCAGTCGCCCTGGCCGCCCTTTTTGCGGTCGGCACGCCTGCCTTTGCTCAGCACGGTGGTGGCGGCGGCGGCGGGCATGGCGGGGGCGGTGGTGGCGGGCACGCCGGTGGTGGCGGTGGCTTCCACGGCGGTGGCGGCGGCCACATGGGCGGCGGATTCGGTGGTGGTGGTGGCCACATGGGTGGCGGCTTCGGCGGTGGTCGCCCGGGTGGCTTTGGTGGCCATACCGGCGGATTTGGCGGTGGTGGATTTGCCGGTCGCCCGAGTGGCTTCGCCGGTCATCCAGGTGGTTTCGGCGGCGCCGGTTTCGCGGGAAGCCGAGGCAACTTCTCAGGTAGCCGCGCCTTTGTAGGCGGCGGAGCTCACTACGGTCCTCACGTCGGATACTCAACTGGGTATCGAGGGAACGTGGCTTCTGTGCGCTCTCATGTAGGTGGCTTCGTTGGTCGGCCCGCGTATGTCGGCCATCCTGGTTATGGATATGGCTGGGGACACCACGGATTCGGCTGGCACCGCCCGTATTGGGGTGGCGGTTACTGGCACGGTGGTTATTGGCCGCGCGCCTACTACGGTTGGAGCTACCCGTGGTTCTTAGGCGTGCTGCCAGCGGTGTATGCGACCTACTGGTGGGGTGGCATTCCTTACTACTACGCGAATGACGTGTATTACACCTGGAACGCTGGGCAAAACGGATACGTTGTAACGGACCCGCCACCTGTCGATACCGCTGATGGTGACGGATCTGCTGGGAATGGCACGTACGATGCCGCTGAGCCCGGCGACGTGCAGTCCAACAGCTACAGCAGCAGCGGCGGCTCATCCAACGTGTATGCGTACCCGAAGGATGGTCAGAGCGACGAACAGCAATCAGCCGATCGCTACGAGTGCCACAAGTGGGCGGTAGCGCAGAGCGGCTTTGATCCGACGCAGACTTCGCGGGCTACGGGTAACTCGACTGATTACAGACGCGCAATGGCAGCGTGCCTGGACGGCCGCGGCTACAGCGCGAAGTAACGATCGATCCGCGAGGCGGTAAATAAATTACCGCCTCGCCTTCGACAGCAGGTCAGCAAACTGAGCTTCATCGAGCGTCTCCACCCCCAGCTCAGTTGCCTTCTTCAACTTCGACCCCGCGTCAGCGCCTACGACCACGTAGCGCGTCTTTTTGGAGACGCTGCCTGACACCTTAGCCCCCAACGCGATCAGCGCTTCCTGCGCTTCCTCGCGGCTCATGGACGCCAAAGTCCCCGTGATCACGAACGTCATACCGGCAAACGGCTGTCCCTCGACACTGGGCCGCACGACATCCTTCCAGTGAACTCCCCTTTCCTGCAGTTCGCGAATGACCTTGCGATGCTCCTTTGACGAGACAAACGCAGCCACCTCCGCGGCGACAACGGGTCCAACATCCTGGACCTGCTGGATCTCGTCAGCAGGCGCATCCAGCAACTTATCCAGATTCCCGAAGTGCTGCGCCAGGGCGAGCGCCGTCGCTTCGCCGACATCGGGAATGCCCAGGGCAAACAGGAACCGCGGCAGCGTCGTGTCGCGACTTTTCGCAATCGCCTCTACCAGATTCTCCGCCGACTTCTCGCCCATCCGTTCCAGCTCGACCAGCTGCTCAACGGTGAGCGAGTACAAATCAGCAGGCGATTTCACGAGACCTGCCTGGTCGAGCTGTTCGACGATTTTGTCGCCCAGCCCCTCGATATCCATGGCGCGGCGGCCCGCAAAGTGCCGAATGGCTTCTACCCGCTGGGCCCGGCAAGTGAAACCACCCGTGCAGCGGGCAACCGCTTCCCCTTCAGCCTGGAGCACCGGGGACCCACACACTGGACACTTGGAAGGCAGCTCAACGGACGGAGCATCGTCGGAAACGTGCCTGACAACGCGCACAACATGAGGGATTACGTCACCTGCACGACGGATGACGACGGTATCCCCAACACGAATGTCCTTTCTCTTCACTTCGTCCATGTTGTGAAGTGTTACGTTGGTGACCGTCACGCCGCCAACGAACACCGGCTCCAGTCGTGCCACCGGCGTCAGCGCGCCAGTGCGTCCCACCTGGAATTCGATTTTCGAAACCGTCGTAGTGGCTTCTTCCGCCGGAAACTTGTGCGCCGTGGCCCATCTGGGCGCGCGCGATATAAATCCGAGCCGCTCCTGGTCAGGGCGGCTGTTGAGTTTGTAGACGACGCCGTCGATCTGGTAGGTCAGCGAGCTGCGTTTGTTGCCTATTCCAGCGAAATAACTCAGCAGGCCTTCGACACCCTTGACCAGATGAGCCTCGGGAGACACCGGCAGGCCCCATTTCTGAAAAGCCTTCAGCATCTCCCACTGGGTATCGGGAAGCGTGCCACCCTCAACGACACCGGTAGCATAGAAGAACATGTCCAAAGGCCGCTTAGCGGTGATCCGAGGATCGAGCTGGCGCAAACTGCCCGCGGCCGAATTCCGCGGGTTCACGTAAGTCTTCTCACCCTGCTCGCGCAGCAGGCGATTCATTCGTTCAAAACCCTTGATGGGCATGAAGACCTCGCCGCGGACTTCCAACACCGCCGGCGGATGCCCCTTCAACTTGTGCGGCACCTGGTGGATTGTACGGACGTTTGCAGTCACGTCTTCACCGGTCGCTCCGTCACCACGAGTAGCAGCCCGCTCCAACTTCCCATCACGATAGATCACCGTGACAGCCAGTCCGTCGAGTTTGGGCTCAGCTACGTATTCGAGGTCCGCGGGCGCAGTAGATCCCAGCCGCTCGTGAATCCTTCGATCAAACGCGATCACGTCTTCATCGGTGAACGCATTGTCCAGCGACAGCATTGGCACCTTATGAGTGACGGCACCAAAATCGCCGACAGCCTCACCAGACACTTGTTGAGTCGGTGAATCCGGCGTGATCAGATCCGGGTGCTCCGACTCCAGCGCCCGCAGCTCGATCATCAACTTATCGTAGTCCCCGTCCGGCAGCTCCGGGCTGTCGAGGACGTAGTACTGATAGTCTGCGTGCTTGATCTGTTGCCGCAGCTCGACAACTCGCCGTTCGGCGTCCCGCTTCACGACTTCGCCTCTGCCCCCAGGGAATCCCGAAGTGCCTGAATACGCATGGGCGTCAGCGGCCCTCCCTTGTCATCCTGCAACGCGCCTTCGAGACGCTCATTCAGCGTCCGGGCAGCCATGAGTAGATCATCGAATGCCTTTTGAGGGCTCTTGGGCCCCGGCAACACAGCAATCAGGCTCAACCCCACGAAGCGCTGGGTATCCATGGTTTCGATATCGAACGTGCCGGGCTTGGACAGATTGGACGCGCTCAACACCGCGCGATTGTTGGCATCTGGTTTGTGGAAGATGTCGAAATCCCCCAGCACGAAGCCCTCGGCGGCCAGCGCCTGTCGCAGCAGGTTGCCACGGAAACGATCCGGCGGACGGGCAACGAGGCGAAGTGACACGATCGTGCGCTGATCCTCGGGCGGCCACTCGACGATGGGCTTCACGAACTCGGAAGGCGGAGGTGGCAGTTCAGGCGCGGCCGGCGGCGGCTCGACGATGACGGCTTCGCCCACGCCCTCCGCGCCGTCGGCCAGCTCGTCCTCCCCGATCTCTTCGATCTCTTCGTCCTCGACGTCGGGGCCGTCGTCGACCCGAAGGCCGATCAAAGAATCATCCGGAATCTCAACAATGGGTAACTCTTTGGGCGACGTCCGCTCGCGATCAACCGTCCAGGGCGCTGAAGGTGCGAGGGGGCGCGCATCCGTACGAATCTCGGGCAGTGTCAGCGAAGGCTCACGAGCGACTGAAGCACTGGTGCCCCAGTCCTCTGCAGCCACCGGCCGTGGCTCTTCACTAATGTGAGGAGCCTGACGCGACGCTTGATGCGGCCGACGTCGTTCCCACCACGCGAGAATGACGACAAACAGCACACCAATGATGAGCAGCGTCCAGCGCAGCTCGGGCATCACTATTCCTCAGCGATCAAACAGCGGCGAGGCGCAGAGCCTCGTCGACATCCACGGCAACGAGACGGGAGACGCCGGGCTCGTGCATCGTCACACCCACGAGCTGAGACGCGAGCTCCATCGTCGTCTTGTTGTGAGTAATGAAGATGAACTGCACCCGTTGCGACATCTCTCTCACGATATCGCAGAATCGACCCACATTGTGCTCATCGAGAGGCGCATCCACCTCATCCAGAAGACAGAAAGGCGCCGGATTGAGGTCGAAAATCGAAAATACCAGTGACACCGCGGTCAGGGCCTTCTCACCACCCGACAGCAGGTGAATGGTGCTGTTCTTCTTGCCGGGAGGACGCGCCATGACGGCCACGCCCGCCGTGAGGATGTCATCGCCGACCAGTTCCAGGTAGGCATGTCCCCCACCGAACAGCCGCGGAAACTTCTCCTTCATGCCGGCATTGACCTTCTCAAAGGTCTCCTCGAAGCGGTTCCGGGTTTCCTTGTCGATCCGGCGCATCGCCTCATCGAGCGTTTCCAGCGCGGAGGTGAGATCGGTGAACTGGCGATCGAGATATTCCTTGCGCTCGGTCTGTTCCTGCAGCTCATCAATGGCTGCCAGGTTTACCTGGCCGAGCTTTTCCACGTCAGACCTGACCGTCGCGAGCAGATGCTCCCAGTTGGGGACATTGGCGTCTTCGGCGAGGTTCTGCTGAACTTCCTCCAGTACCATCTGCGTCTCGGCAAACTGCTCTGCAATCGCCTCGCGCCGAACCCGGGTTTCCTGCGCAGCCATCCGCGCCGTATCCATCGCTTCGCGAGCTTCGTTCACCAATCGCTCCGCACGCACACGCTTCTCATCGAGCGAACGCAGATCAGCGTCTGCATCCTCGAGCGCGCCGCGGGCAATCGTCAACTCTGACTCTACTTCCAACCGTGACGCGAGGGCGTCATCGAGCCGCGACTCGAGCTGGAGGATCGGTTCGTCGCCACCGGCCAACTCAGCTTCCAACTCATCGCGGCGCCGGGCAGCCGACGAGCGCTGCTCAAACATGCGATTCATGCCGACCGACACTGAGCTCTCCGCCGAGCGGCGTGACTCTATTCTTATGAGTAGGTCGCGAGAGGCGACCTGAGCGGCCTGGGCGCGGTTGCGAGCCGAGGTCACCGCCTCGCGGCGCTCCTCACGTTCAGCTTCGAGCTCATGCTTGCGCGAGTCGAGCTCGCTCAACATGTAAAGGCCCCGATCCAGTTCCGCGGTTGCGCGAGCAAGTGCATCCGCCGCCGCGCCCTTCTCCTGCGCAACATCCGCCGCCTCCTCATCCAGCCGCTCTCTGCGAAGCATGGCTTCCTGCGCTTTTGCACGGGTGGCTTCGAGTTGGCCGAGAAGCTCGGCGTGGCGCCGATGGGCTGCCTGGATGCCTGATTGTGAGTGATCGCGCTCGGATTCGGCGTCTACGAGGGATTCGCGGACTGCAGCGAGCTGCGCCTCTACCTCTGTCACACGCTCCTCGGCCATGGCGACCGTCGAGCGCAGACTCTTCAAGCGGTGCTCGCGCTCGATCACACCGGCGTGTTGGTCGGCACCTCGACTGACACGCAGCCAGTCCTTACCAATCCATTCGCCGGTTCGGGTAATGATCGATTGGCCGGGCGTCAACGAGCCACGTGCGAGCAATGCGTCCGACAAGGTCTCCGCAGTGAACACGCCAACCAGAGGTGACACAACAGAAAGCGGTCCGCTTACCTTTGAAGCAAGCGTGTCGCCGGCAGTGCTGTCCGCAGCCGTTCCACCGTTACCTGCTTCAACCAGTGCAACACGGCCCTTGGCCAAGCTGCTCAGTGCACCAGCTACCTCATCGAGTCCGTCAACACAGACGGCCTCGAGATAGTCGCCGAGTGCGGTCTCGACAGCGCGCTCCCACCCCGCCTCAACTTCCAGTGTTTCGGCTACACGTGGGCGCTTGGAAAGGCCGGCACCAGCCAGCCACTCAGCGGCATTTCCGGCTGCATGGGTCAGGGCGGCCTTTTGCAGTGCTTCCAGTGAAGTCTGCTCAGCACGTGCACGCTCACGCTCGGCGCGCGCCGTTTCCAATCTCTTCTCGGCAGAAAGCTGCTCGGCGCGAAGTGACTGAACCTGTTCCAGGGCAACCTTGAGCGACTTATTCAACTCATCGGCAGCGGCACGCGCCTCGGCTTCCTGCTCAGTCAGCAGCGTGAGTTGCTCCGTCGAATCCTGCGCAGCGATCGAATCACGTTCGACAGCGAGTCGATCCGCCTGCGCGGTCAGGCGCCGCAGTTGGTTTTCCAACTGCTCGATACGGGCGCGCTCAACCTGCGTGGTCTGATTGGCTGCCCCGCGGGCTCTATTGAATTGTTCCCAGCCCTGTTGCCAGTCCTGCAGCTGGCGCTCAGCCGCTTCCAACGCTTCCGCGGCCGCGCTTTCAGCCAGCTGCACGCCTTCGATCTCAGGTGCCAGGCGCTCTATCTCGGCACGCAGATCATTGAGCTGACGTTCATCGCGCTCGATGTGCGCTGCAAGATCGTTCAGCGTCGCATGCGCTTGAGCGAGATCCGTCTTCTGACGCTCACGCAACTCACGCGCGTGGCGGACATTCTGTTCAACTCGCGAAATCTCAGCGCCGATCTCGTAGTAGCGCCCCTGGACGGCAGTGACACGATCGCTCTGCTCTGTGTGAAAAGCGCGCTGCTTTTCGATCGCAGCTTCAGCGGAGCGCTGATCAGCCAACGCCGCCTGCATCGCCATCTCACGTTCACGCATCGCACTGTCGTGAACTTCAAAACCACCGTCGAGGTCCCGCAACCGCAATGCGAGCAACTCCGCGGTCAGCCGGCGTTCCTGATCCTTGAAGGACTGATAGCGGCGCGCCGTCGCGGCCTGCCGCTGCAGGTGTCTGATCTGCTTTTCAATCTCATCGCGGAGATCCTGCAGACGCTCGAGATTCTCGCGCGTCTCCGAGACACGGCTCTCCGTCTCCTTGCGCCGCTCTTTATAACGGGAGATTCCCGCAGCCTCTTCAATGAACGCACGCATGTCATCGGCCTTCGACTCGATGACACGCGAGATCATGCCCTGCTCGATGATCGCGTAGCTGCGAGCGCCGAGACCGGTGCCAAGGAAAAGACTGGTGATGTCCTTGCGGCGGCAGCGCGCGGAATTGATGAAGTACCCCGACGATCCATCGCGCGAGACCTGACGCTTCAGCGACACCTCGTTGTAGTTCGCGTACTGGCCACCGAGCTTGCCGTCGGAGTTGTCGAACACGAGCTCCACGGACGCCGTCCCAACAGGCTTGCGCGCAGTGGATCCGTTGAAGACAACGTCCGCCATGTTGTCACCGCGAAGATGCTTCGCAGACAGCTCACCCATCACCCAGCGCACGGCGTCGATGACATTCGACTTGCCGCACCCGTTCGGGCCGACGACACCTGTGAGATTGCTGGGAAAGCTGACTTGGGTGGGATCTACAAATGACTTGAATCCGGCGAGCTTGATCTTGGTCAGCCGCATCTAGGCACCTTCTTCGAAATTAGCCGCGTAGTGTAGAGTAACTGCCATGCCTTCAAAACCTTCCAGTGATCTCGAGACCTTCCCCAATCCGTCGGAGCGCGATTACACCATCCGCATGCAGATTCCGGAGTTCACCTGCCTGTGCCCAAAAACAGGCCAGCCGGACTTCGCCACGCTCGATCTCGAATATGTACCCGATCAGCGCTGCGTGGAGCTGAAATCCCTCAAGTTGTACATCTGGTCGTTCCGCGACCGCGGCACCTTCCATGAAGCGGTGACGAACGAAATCGCGGACCACCTGACGAGCGCGATGGACCCGCGGTTCCTGCGTTTGTCGGCCCGTTTCAATGTCCGCGGGGGGATCTACACCACGGTCGTCGTCGAGCGGCGACAGGCGTCCTGGAAGCCTCCAGTACCCGTTACCTTGCCTTAAATACGGACGCCCATAGACACACAGGGTTCCGCTTGTATAATCCCGCGTCCTTTATGAGCCAGAGGCTTTTTTAGAGGAGCGACCATGCCGGCCAAGAAACCCGCGCCAAAAGCCGCGAAGGGTAAGAAGGCGGCAAGCCGACCACCAGTCCACAAGGCATCGGTGGCCCGCAAGCCCGCGGAGCGCGTTCAGGCCGAATTTGTTCAGCCAAGGGCGCCGGCACACGATCGCCATAGCGCCGAGGACGCGGTCGCGCCGAAAAAGGCCGTTCCGCCCCGTTCAACCCCCACGACGGAAGAAAGAATCGAGATGCGAAAGGCTGTAGAGCCGGATTCCGAGACACTCGACGCCCCCGAGCCGGGCACGTCGGGTCATATAGTCGTACCCCCCCGTGCGAACCCCGTTCTTCAATCAGCCGCTGACTCTGATGACAGCGATTCGATTGAGCCGGGAAGCCTTCTGGCGGGTCCCCGTAACGTTCAACCGTATATCGTCAAGCGCGGCGAGCTCTACATGGGCAAGCCGCAGCTCGAACACTTCCGGCAGATCCTCGAAAGCTGGAAGAAGGATCTCATGGTCGAGGTGGATCGCACCGTCTCGCACATGAAGGATGAGGCGGCGAACTTCCCGGATCCCAACGATCGAGCGACGCAGGAAGAGGAATTCAGCCTCGAACTGCGCACCCGGGACCGCGAGCGCAAGCTGATCCGCAAGATCGACGAAGCGCTGAAACGGATCGAGGACGGGTCGTATGGCTACTGTCTCGAAACCGGTGAGGAAATCGGCGTCAAACGCCTGGAAGCCCGTCCGGTAGCGACCCTGAGCATCGAGGCCCAGGAGCGGCGCGAGCGCCGCGAACGTCAGTACGGCGACCGAGACGACCGGTACCGCTGATCGGCGCCCTGCCGATCCAGACCTCGCGGTGCATTCAGACCGCGAGCGTCGTCGCACACCTTCCTATGTAGGACGATTTGCACCGTCCCCCACGGGTGACCTGCACCTCGGGTCACTTCTGGCGGCAGTCGGCAGCTATCTCGATGCGCGACACAACAACGGGCAATGGCTCGTACGCATCGAGGATCTGGATACACCACGTGTGGTGCCTGGCAGCGCCGACCGAATCCTACGCACGCTGGATGGATTCGGCCTCCACTGGGACGGTGATGTCATATATCAAAGCAAACG
>Ga0068858_100006325_pt1 | contig 11534 bp, 10 predicted proteins | sample KBSSwiS12_FD_66589 | JGI IMG/M metagenome (GOLD analysis project Ga0068858, IMG submission 66589) | Switchgrass rhizosphere microbial communities from Kellogg Biological Station, Michigan, USA - KBS Switchgrass S1-2 | ecosystem: Host-associated > Plants > Roots > Rhizosphere > Soil ... | reverse complement strand
TCACCGGGCAGACGATCCTGGTCGACGGCGGCAAGGTCGAATCGATCATCTAGTCGTCCAGCATCGCCTGGCCGACCTGCGCCTGCATCGCGCCCTTGCGGGGGCGCTGCACGGCGGCCGCGGGCAGGCGGCGGGCGATCTCGGCGACGGTCCAGTCCTCCGTACTGAGCAGCGGCTCGCCCATGGTCCACGGGTGCCATTGCGAGATCGAGCCGCCCTGCACGTTCCACACGGTGCCGGTAAGCGCGCAGTCGTCGGACGCGAGCCAGGCCACCAGCGGCGAGACCTGTGCCGGGCCGAACGGGTCGAGCCCGCCATCGGCCGGCGGGCGCATGAATTCGCGCACCACGGCGGTCTGCTCGGTCATCGCGGTGCGCGCGACGGGGGAGATCGCGTTGACCCGCACGCCGAGCGTGGCCAGCTCCTCCGCCAGCACCAGCGTGAGCAGCGCGGTCCCGGCCTTGCCCGCGCCGTAGGGCGCCCGGCCCGGGGTGCCGACCAGCCCCGAACCCGAGGTGGTGTTGACGATGGCGCGGCCCCCCGTTGCCGGGTGATCGCGCCACCACTGGATCGCGGCATGGATCGGGGCGACAGTCGCGCCGAGGTTGGCGCGCAACATGGCGTCCCAGTCCGCGCTGGTCAGCGTGGCGGCAAGCGCGGGGCGGAGCAGGCCCGCATTGTTCACCAGCACGTGGAGATCGCCGAAGGTTCGGACCGCATGGGTGACCAGGGCGTCGGCCACGGCCCAATCCGCCCCGTCCCCGGTGAACGCCGTGGCCTGGCCGCCCGCGGCGACGATGGCGGCCGCCGCGTCGTCCGCTCCGGCGATGTCGTTGACCACCACGCTCGCGCCGAGTTCGGCCAGCAACCGCGCATGGGCCAGTCCGAGCCCGCGTGCACCGCCGGTGATGATCGCCACCTTTCCGGCGAGTAGCTCTTGCAGATCCATGTGCCTCTCTCCCGCGGTATCGCACCGATTGCCCTGATCTCCCTCCATTGCCTACCCGCATTCACCGTCCACGAGGAGCGGAAAGCAGTTGCGGGTAGCCTCACGCTCCGCCAGCCTGCGGGCAGACCAAGACCATGCCGGGAGTTCGATCGATGAGCCTGCCAGTCCAGCTCGGCCTCAACCTGTCCTCCGTCCAGCCGCACCTCGTCGCGCGCTATGCGGTTCTTGCCGAGCAGATGGGTTTCGAATCGGTCTGGATCGGCGAGCACATCTGCGTGCCGATGGCCGATGACTGGTGGCGCGGGCCCGAGCAGGACGCCCATCTTGGCGATGATCCCGAGCAGGCGGCCAATCGCCGGCCGTTCGATCCGGAAAGCCCGTTCCTCGATCCGTTGGTGGTGTTCGCTCATCTCGCCGCGCTGACCACCACGCTGCGCTTCGGCACCGGCATCTACATGGCCCCGCTGCGCCACCCGATCCACCTCGCCAAGCTTGCCGCTACGGCCGACGTGATCTCCGGCGGGCGGATCGAACTGGGGGTCGGGCTCGGCTGGCTGCCGGACGAATACCGCAACCTCAACGTCGACTGGGCCCGGCGCGGGCGGATCTGCGACGAGACGCTGGCCTGCATCCAGACGCTGTTCGCCGATCCCGCGCCCTCGTTCGCGGGCGAGTTCTTCAATTTTGCGCCGATCGGCTTCCAGCCCAAGCCGGTGCAGAGCCCGCTGCCGATCCTGGTCGGCGGCGACAGCCCGGCCGCGTTCCGCCGCGCCGGGCAATATGCCAACGGCTGGTACGGCGCACCGGAGCACAACGCGAAAGTGCGCGAACAGCTCGAGCGGTTCGGCCGGGCCGACCAGCCGTTCACTTATTCGAGCATTTCGGTCGGCATGGTCGGCCGCGCGTTCCTGGAGGAAGCGGCCGCGCTCGGCACCGGGCGATGCGTGGTCACCCCATGGAAGCGCCACGGGGTCGGCGAAGTCGGCGAGGCAGGGTTTGCCGAGCTCGAGGGCTGGGCGAAGACGGTCGGCCTGATCGGCTGACCGACCGCGCGGAGCGCAGCCGAACGGGTCAGGCGAGCAGGGAAGGGTGGAGCTGCGGCGGGCCACCCATCCCCTCGCGGAAGCTCGGCGGAGTGCTGCCGTCAAGGTCCTTGAGCCCGTAGCTCGCGCCGAGTTCCGCGCCGATCAGCGCCTGGCCAGAGATCCGCATCAGCTGGGGATCGGCGTAGAGCGCGTCGATCAGCAGGCCGGTGTAGTCCGGGGTTTCCATCCGCGCGAGGCCGGCGGCTCGCTGGTCTTCAGGCATGGTGTCGAGATAGGCCATCGTCCGCTCGGTGCGCAGTATGCCCATCCAGATGGACACCGCCGCCACGCCGTGCGGGCGCAGATCTTTGGCCATGTCAGCGGCCATCTTGTCAGCCCCGGCCTTCTGCGCGCCGTAGGCCGGCCCGTGGAAATACGACACCGCACCATAGAAGCCGGTGTTCACGATGAGCCCCCGGCCCTTGGCGATCATCAGCGGGGCGGCATGGTAGCTGGCGACATAGTGCGAGCGCAGGCCGACGGTGATCAGGTCGGCCAGGTCCAGCGGCTTTTCCCAGAACCCGCCGTCCATGACCAGTCCGGCGGAAATGTAGGCGGCATTGTTGACGAGGATGTCGAGCTGCCCGCCATCGGCGGCGATGCGGTCGAACACGGCCTTTACCTGGGCGTCGTCGGCGTGATCGCAGCCGATCCCGATCGCGCGTCCACCGGCCGCTTCGATCTCCGCCACCGTCTGGGCCAGCGTCCCGCCGACTGCGGCGTCGGTCCGATTGAGGCTCCGCCCGGTGATGTAGACGGTGTAGCCGCGCGCGGCGAGCGCACGCGCGATCCCCTTGCCGGCGCCACGGCTCGCGCCGGTTACCAATGCTACTGCCGCCATGATCGTGCTCCGCTTGCCTGTTCGAGTGACCGAGCCGATGCCACGGGCGAGACCTTGCCCGCCCGGGCGTCGGCTCAGGCGACGGTGCGTTCGAGCACCTTGTCGGTCAGCAGGCCCTCGATTTCGCCTGCCGTCAAGCCAAGTCGTTCGGAAACCACCGCGATGGTGTGCTCGCCAAGCAGCGGGGCAGGGTGTTCGGGCGCGTCGGGCAGGTGCTCCGAGCGGCAGCCGCGGGTCTCGACGGTGTATTCTTCGGCGAGATAGGGGTTGGTCACGTCACGGTAGAGGTCGCGCTGCCGGTAGTATTCGAACGCGGGGAGGTCGGCGACGCGCAGCATCGCGCCGGCCGGAACGCCCGCGCCCTGGAGCGCCTCCATCGCCGTTGCCGGCTCCATAGTGCGCATCCAGTCCGACAAGGGGCGACCTTGGGTGACCCGCATGGCGGCCTGCTCGTCACGCTGGTCACGGATGGTGACGACGCACCACTCGTCGTCCCCGGCGCAGCGATAGACCGCCGACTGGTCCGCGGGTCGATGGACCGCATGGCCGGCGCGGTCGAGCACGTTGGCGGCGACCTGCGGCGCCATGTGGGCCAGGATTATCTCGGCCTGGCTGACGCCAAGATAGCCGCCCTCGCCGGTCAGCAGGCGCCGGATCAGCAGCGCGACCAGCCCCAGCGCGCCGACGCGGGCGCCCACATGGTCGGGGTAGACGGTGATCGCGTCGGAGAAACTGTCGGGCTCGCCCGGGTAGCGCCACTGCATCGTCAGTCCCGCCGAGGCCCGGACCAGCGGGCCATAGCCCATGCGTTTCGCCCAGGGTCCGGTCGGCCCATAGGCCGAGCTGTCGGTCAGGATGACCCCCGGGTTCACGGCGCGCAGCGTCTCGTAGTCGATGCCGAGCGATTGCAGGGTGCCGCCCTTGAAGTTGGAGAGCACGACGTCGCTGCGGCGCACGAGTTCGAGCAGCAGCTCGCGGCCCTTGGGCTCGCGCAGGTTGATCCCGACGCTGCGCTTGTTGCGGTTGCCGGTGGCGAACGTGATCGTCATCGGATCGCCGGTGCGGCTCTGGCGGGCGCCATCGATGAACGCCGCGCTCTCCACCTTGATGACATCGGCGCCATGGTCGCCGAGCAGGCGGCCAGTCTCGGCGCCGACCACGATCACCCCGAGATCGAGCACCTTGAGGCCTGCGAACGGGCGTTCGTCCGCTGCCGGCGCGGCCGGGAGCGGCGGGCGCGGGCGCCATTCCACGCCCGCCTCGGGCAGGCCGGGAGCCGGCCCGACAATGCCCATCCGCACGCCGTCGATCTCCATGATGCCGTCCGGGAAGGGGGCGGTGAGGCCGGGGGCCAGCGCCACCTCGGCGAACGCCCGCCGCGCCTGCATCTGCTCGGTCGCCAGCGCCTCGTCGAGATCGAGCACCGCCGCGGCGGCCACGCCATAGCGCTGGGCTTCGGCTTCTATCTCGGTGCGGGTCTTGTCAGCGAAGAACCGGGCCAGCGCGGGCATCAGCTCGCGATTGGCGAAGCGGACCTGGGTCTTCTGCATCTCCGGGTCGGCGAACTGCTCGGGCCGCCCCATCCACTCGAACATCCCGAGCCACTGGCGCGGGGCGAGGATGCACAGCCGCACGAACCCGTCCTTGCACGGTAGGATCGGATACTGGAAGCGCGCCTCGGGTCGGCCGCGCGGCAGCTGGCTCGCCGGAACGCCGGCCGTGGCGCTCCCGGCGATGCCGTAGCCCGGGTCGAGCGCCTGCGAGGCGCCGTCGAGCAGCGAGAAATCGAGATGGTCGCCCTCGCTGCTGCGCAGGCGCTGCCAGTAGGCGACCAGCGCCAGCGTGGCGGCCTGCGTCGCCGCACACTCCATGCCCAGCTCGCCGGGCGGCAGCAGCGGCTCGCGTTCGGGGATGCCCGAGCGGGACAGCTCGCCGCTCAGCGCATGGAACACCGGACCCGAGCCGACCCACTCGGCGAACCGGCCGGTGTCGCCGAAGTCGGAGACGGAGAGCACCACCAGTTGCGGGTTGCGCGCGCGCAGCGCGGCGACATCGGCCGCGCCCCGCGGGGTGACGAGGATATCGGCCTCCGCCGCGAGCGCCTCCAGCCGGTCGCCCGTGGCCGCCCGCTTGCCGAGGTTGGCGGCGACGAAGCTCAGGCTCACGCCATCGACCACCATCCCGCCGGTGCGGTCGGCTGCACCCTCGGCGGGCTCGATGCGCACGACGTCGGCGCCGAGCTCGGCGAAGTGCCGGGTGATCGCGCCCATCGGACCGTGGGCGAGGTCCAGCACCCGCAGCCCCGCGAGCGGCCGGTCCGCGGATGCCTCTACCTGCCGATCGGCACTCTCGTTCATTCCACAACCTTTGTCTCAAGTGCCCGACAGCTCGCCGCAGCGGCGGTTCACGCCGCCGCCCGTTGGCAAACTTGGCCGTGCGACGCAATCCTCAGCCGGTGACCGCGCGCGATTGCCGGAAGGGGATGCTGCGATCCGCCTCCAGCTCCTTCGGCAGCCCCAGCACCCGCTCGGAGATGATGTTGCGCTGGATCTGGTCGGTGCCGCCGCCGATCGAGGTCATGTAGGCGTTGGCCGCGCGGTAGTTCGCGTCGGCGGCGCGCTCGTGGGCGGCGCCATCGAGCATCGAGGCCGCGCCGAGCAGCTTGGTCATCACCGCGGCGTCGCCATGAAGGATGCGGCTCATCGCCAACTTGCCGAGCGACATGATCGGCGAGGCCGAGCCCTGCGCCATCTCCTGCTTGGCCCGCACCAGGTTGAGCGCGTTCAGCTGGCGCCAGGCCAAGGCTTGGGCGATTTCCTGGCGCAGGACCGGATCGCCGAGCTTGCCGGCCTCCCGCGCGACATCGATCAGGCTGACGCTGTTGTCCTTGAACGAGCCCTGGCGTCGCTCGCCGGCGCCTTCGCCCATGATCAGCCGCTCGACCGCGAGCGCGGTCTGCATCACCTTCCACCCTTCGCCCTCGGCGCCGACCCGGTTGGCCACCGGCACCTCGACGTTATCGAGGAACACCTCGTTGAAGTGGCTGTCACCGGTGATCTGGTTGATCGGGCGGACCTCGATCCCGGCGGATTTCATCGGCACGATGATGAAGCTGAGCCCGGTGTGCTTGGGCACGTCCCAGTCGGTCCGGGCGAGCAACAGGCCGTAATCGGCCCGCATCGCCCCCGAGGTCCAGACTTTCTGCCCGTTGACGACATAGCTGTCGCCCTTCCGGTCCGCCCGGGTGCGGACCGCGGCGAGGTCGGAGCCGGCGCCGGGTTCGGAATAGAGCAGGCACTGCGTCGCGCCGAGCAGGAATTCGGGGATCATCCGCCGCTTGAGCGCCTCGTCGCCGAACTGCATGACCGAGTTGGCGGGAATGTTGCTGCGGTCCTGGCCTGCGCCCGGAGCGCCAGCCCGCGCAAATTCGGCGATCACCGCACTGGTCTCGGCCTTGCCGAGGCCGCGGCCCCAGTAATCCTTCGGCCAGCTCGGCACGGCCCAGCCGGCATCGAGCACCGCCTGGAGGAATTCACGGGTGCCGCCCGCGCGGGGCTGACGGCTTGCTTCGTCCCAGTTCAGGGTCAGCCAGGCGCGGACTTCCTCGCGGACTGCGGTGACGGTGTCGCTCATGCTGCGTTCTCCAGCGCGGTCAGATAGCGCTCGCGATACATTTCCGACTGGCCGAACAGCTGCGCGTCCGCGCGAGCGCGCCGCCAGTAGAGGTGGGCCGGGTGCTCCCAGGTGAAGGCGATGCCGCCATGCATCTGGATCGCGGTCGCCGCCACGTTCGAGAACGCATCGGCGCAGGCGAAGGCGGCGAGGTTGACCAGCACGGCCTTGTCGGGGGCATCGTCCGCCAGCGCGTGGGCCGCGGCGCGGGCCGCCGAGGTCGCCGATTCAACGTCGATCAGCAGATCGGCGGCCATGTGCTTGAGCGCCTGGAACCCGCCGATCGGCCGCCCGAACTGGACCCGGGTCTTGAGATATTCGACGGTGATCTCGAAGATCCTGCGCGCAGCGCCCGCCTGTTCACCGGCCAGCGCGACGCGGCCGAGATCGAGCACGCGCTCGATCGCAGCGCCGTCGATCCCCGCGAGGCGCCGCGCGGGCGCACTCGAGAACGCGATGCGTGAGAGGCGCAGCGTGCGATCCCACGATTCCAGCACTTCGGCAGTGACCGTGGCGGCGTCCGGAGCCACCTCGAAGCAGCCGAGCCCGTCCGCCGTGCGCGCCACGACCAGCAGCACATCGGCAATATTGGCGCTGAGCACGAAGGACGCGGTGCCGTCGAGCGTCCAGGCGTCGCCGGCTGCGCTCGCCCTTGCCGCCACGCCGTCGGGCGTCCAGGTGCCACCTTCGCCGGTCAGGGCCACGGCGGCGATCGTCTCGCCAGCGGCGAGGCCCGGAAGCAGGCGCGACTTGGCGTCGATGTCGTCCGACTCATTGAGCAGCCCGGCGGCGAGCACGGCGCTCGACAGCAGCGGTCCGGCGAACAGCGCCGCGCCGGCTTCCTCCATGATCGCCTCGACCTCGACCGGTCCGGCGCCGATGCCGCCGTGGTCCGCATCGACGATCAGGGCAGGGAGGCCCATCCCGGAAATCGCCTGCCACAGCGCCGGGTCGTGCCCGCTTGGGGTGGCCATCACGCGACGGACATCGGCCTCGCTGCACTTCTCGGCCAGCAACCGCGCAAACCCCGCGCGCATCGCTGCTCTTTCCTCGGCGTCAATCATCGTCATAATCAGCCTCTGGCCCGTTCCACTATTTTCCGACGGAGTTCGTCGTTATATCGTCTGACATGGACATGCAAGCCGGCACCCACGCCGGGACTGGCGAGACCGGTTGGGAGCCAAAGGCGCGGCGCGGGCGTCCGCGCGATCCGCTCATGGAGGTGCGGCTGCTCGATGCCGCGCTCGAGGTCTATGGCCAGAACGGGTGGCTTGGCTTCAACCTCGATGCGGTCGCGCGGCGGGCCAAGGTCAGCAAGGACGCGCTCTACCGCCGCTGGCGCACCCGCGAAGCGCTGCTGGCCGATGCGCTGCGGCGGCGGTGGGACTGGGTTGGCGGGATCGACAGCGGCACGATCCGGGGCGACCTCACCGAACTGGCGGAGCGCGCCTTCGACATGTTCGCCGGCTCCTATGGCGAGGTGGCGCTGCAACTGCGCGCCGATGCCCGCCGGTTCGACGAGGTGCGCACGTTCGAAGAGCCGTACCGCGAAACGGCGATCCGCGAGGGGCGCAGCATCGTCCGCCGCGCGATCGCTCGCGGCGATTTGCCCGAAACCACCAAGCCCGGCGTGATCATGGACCTGCTTGTCGGCGCGGTGATCAACCACGTTGCCTCGACGCCCGTTCGGCTGCGCGAGGAAGTGCTCGCCAAATCGGGCGAATTTGTCCGGCAGATCGTCGAGGTCGTGTTGATCGGCAGCGGTGGCCAAGCTCGTTGACACTTGCAAACCAGGCGGGGATACCTGGCAGTGCATTTGGAGAGAGATGCCATGGACAGAGCCAGGTTGCGAGCCCGCGGAAGGGGCGGCGACACGATCGCGCGCTATGCCCGTGCCGCGAATGGCTCCCAGCTTGGGGGCTGCGTCCCGAACAACACCCTGGGAGACGAGCAATGAGCCGGATCATCGGAGTCCACGAAGTCGGCGGCGAGGCGTTCTGGCGCGAGTTCCGCGAGGTCATGGGCGGAGAGGGCACGCTGATGACCTACCGCTATCTCGGCACCTGGGCACAGATCGACCAGCCCAAGCTGCGCGCCAGCGGCTCGATGGCGGTGCGTTCGGACATGCGCGGCCCCACCGGGCTCCAGGCGGCTCCGCTGATCATTCTCGTAGCCGACGTGATCGGCGTTCTGGCCGATGCGATCGCGGTGCCGGCCCCGGCGCAGATGACGCTCGACCTCCTTGACCGCGGCGATGGTGTGCGCCGCGTCGGATGCCGGGGCGAGATGGTCCATGCGGGGCGCAAGCAGTTGTTCGGCAAGGCGGTGATCTTCGACGCCGACGACGAAAGCCGGTTGCTCGCGGTCTTCCGCGACGCCGACGCGGTCATGGCGCCCGCGCCTGACGGATACGAGCGCGTCGAGACGGGCGAGGGGCCGCCCGACAACGGGGCGCTGCCGCCGCTGTGGCAGGCATTCGGCGGCGAGCAGCGCGGCGCGGAATTCGCGATTGCGCAACTCACCCCGGAGATCGGGTCCACCTCGGCCTCGTTGCACCACGGCGTCACCCACATCCTGCTCGAAGCCGCCGCTCAGGCCGCGCAACAGGCGGGCGCAAGCGGCAAGCCGGCGCGGCTCGCGCACTGGCACGTCACCTTCACCGCGCGCGGCAAGACCGGGCCGTTCGTCACCCGAACGCGGACCATCGGCGAAAGCGCCGGCCGGCAGGCGCTCGACATCGACCTGTTCGACGAGGGCGAGGGCCGGCTGATCGCCTCGGCCACGGCGATCTACGCCGAGGACTGACTTGCGCTGCGGGGGCGCAGGCGCCGCGCCGCGGGGCTGAGGGAGGCGCACGTCCGGCAGGTTGCGGCCGGCCGCTGCGCCCGGCGGGCGCGGCACTGCCCGGGGTCGCCGTCACGCCGGGTCAGAGGGCGATCACTCCGTCTTGTCGCAGCAATTCGATCGCCTCGCGCTCGACCGGTTTTTCCGAGACGGTCTTGGGGATTGCCGCGGTCACGTGGATGATCTCGGGCACATCGTTGCGCTGCAGCTTGGCCAGGCAGAACTCGCGCAGCGCCGCGGCGGCGAAGTGCGCCGGGTCCGATGGAACGACCAGCGCGACCAGGGTCTTCTCGCCCGCGATATTGTGCGGCTGGGCCACCCCGAACACGTAGACGTCATCGACCAGCGGCGACTGGCTGATCACCGATTCGACCAGCGCCGTGTTCACGAAGTCGCCGTTGCGGCGCACGCCGCCCCCGATGCGGTGGTGGAAGTAGAACCAGCCGTCCTCGTCGCAATGGACGATGTCCCCGCTGCGGAACCAGCCGCCCTTGACCTTGTCGGCACTGGCCTGCGCATTGCGGTAGTAAGCGACCGTCGGCGCGGAGCCGTCCTTGCGGCGGAAGCGCAGTTCGCCGGGCTGGTTCGGGCCCAGGCGGTTGTCCGCCTCGTCGAACACGCCGGCCTCCACGCTCGGATCTGGCTTGCCCATCGAGCCGACCTTGGCCGGCGGGGGGTTGAACATCGCCCCGCCGCCTTCGGTCGCGCCATAGACCTCGCAGATCTCCAGCCCGAACCGCTCGCGATAGGCGTTCCACAGGGATTCCGGCATGCCCGCGCTGATGATCAGCCGCACCGGGTTGTCGGCATCGTCGGGCCGGGGCGGGGCGGCGAAGACCTCGGGGATCATCCCGCCGAGCAGGTTGAAGGTGGTGCAGCCGTAGGCGCGGCAGATGTCCCACAGCCGGCTCTTGGTGAACTTGCGGCTGATCACCGCCGGCAGGCTCATCGTCAGCGAACTGCGCAGCGTGCCCAGCGCGTTGATGTGGGTGAGCGAGAGCCCGGTATAGAGCACGTCGTCGTCGCGCACGCCCAAGGCCTTCAGCCCGGCACCCGAGCGCATCGACTGCGCGTGGGTGTGGACCACGGCCTTGGGATTGCCCGTGGTGCCCGAGGTATACATCAGGAACATCGCGCTGTCGGGCTCGACCTCGGCGCGCGGCGCCGGCTCGGCCGCCAGCGCTGCCGCATACGGGGTGACCACGATCGGCCCACCCGGCCTCGCGTCCGGCGCTTCGCCGATGGCGAGGATCCACTCCACCGACTCCGCCGCCGGAGCGACCGCCTCGACCGCCGCGAGGCAATAATCGGCCGCGATCACCCCGCGGCAGCCGGCGAAATCCAGCATGTAGGCCAGCTTGTCGCCGATCGTGCGCGCGTCGATCGGCACCCAGCTTGCCCCGATCCGCGCCGCCGCGATGATCGCTTCGACGAATTCGGGGTGGTTGTTCATCATGATGGCGATGCAGTCGCCCGCTTTGAGCCCTTGGGCCGCCAGCCACCCGGCCACGCGCGCGCCATTGTCCGCGAGCTGGGCGTAGCTGCGGGTCTCGTCCTCGAGCGTCCCGTCGGCGGCGACGGTCACGAAGGTCAGGATCGGGCGGGCGGCGTCGGCACCCGCGGCGGCTTTCCCCTCGACGAGGTCGGCGATGGTCTGCCAGGTCAAGCGGTCAATCCCCGTTCGGTGGCCACCCGGTGCAGCGCCGACGCAAGCTCGGCCGGCATCGCGTAGAACGGCGAATGATCGCAGTCGAGCGTGAAGACCGGGTCGCATGGCCAGGTCGCCTGCATCGCCCGTTGGGCAGTGAGGGGCACTGCCAGGTCCTGCAGGCACTCGACATAGGCCCGCGGGACTCGTCCGAAGCGCTCGGCCGTCACGTGGACGGGCGTGGCGAGGGAGGCGATCGGCTCGGGCGTGAGCAGGCTTGCCGCCCGTTCTGCCCATTCCGGATCGGTCGTGGTGTAGAACACCGGGCCCACGTCGGCCGATACCACCGTGCAAGTCCCATCGTCGCGTTTGACGATCTCGGCCGCCGCGCGATCGCGCGTTTCGCCGAGGAACTCGCGAATTGCCACGCCGTCGGGCAAGAGCAGCGCGGCGATATAGACCAGCGATGCGATCCGCTCCGGCACCCGTTCGGCG
>Ga0068858_100006324_pt1 | contig 11535 bp, 13 predicted proteins | sample KBSSwiS12_FD_66589 | JGI IMG/M metagenome (GOLD analysis project Ga0068858, IMG submission 66589) | Switchgrass rhizosphere microbial communities from Kellogg Biological Station, Michigan, USA - KBS Switchgrass S1-2 | ecosystem: Host-associated > Plants > Roots > Rhizosphere > Soil ... | reverse complement strand
ATCAGGCGCGCGACCACCGGGCTGTGGATCTTCTCCGGCGTGACGTTGCTCCAGTTGAAATCTTTGTCGGCCACCGCGGAGGCCACGAAATACGCCAGGCTGTGGATAGCTTCAATCATGTCCCGCGGCGGCTTCGAGCCGTATTGCACGCTGGTCTTCGACGGCCCCGATACCAAAATCTTCGCGATCTCGTCCGGTGACACGTTCGCTTTCCTCGCTGCGTTGGCCGCCGCTTCCGCCGACGAATGTAACGCGTGGGCCCCGGGCACTAACTTGACGGCCATGAATTTGACGATGTCCCAATCCGGCCCCAGCGGGCGCGTTACGTGCTGCACATCCCACTTACCTTTGCCGAATACCTCAAGGAAACCGCCCTTGGCTTCGAGCAAATCCGGATTCACCGTATAGCCACGTGCCGCGGCTTGCGCGGCATTGACGGCGCACAGCGCGGCGTTCCCGGCGTGATACTCGCGCGCCCAACTGTCGGTGCCGATCAGCAATCCGCCCATGGTTGTCGAGGTCATCGCGATCGCGTTCGCCATTTGCTCAGGCGTCAGTTTCAGCAGTTTCGCAGCGGCCACGGTCCCGCCAAAGGCCACGATGATCGACGCGTGCAACCCCGACCTGCCGTTGTTAAGCGCCTCGCCCATACGTCCGGCAGCTTCGTACCCCGTCACGATCGCTGAAAGCACGTCCGGTCCGGAAGCGCCGGTGCGGTCGCCGATCGCCAGTCCGATCGCCGTCAAACTGGTACCGGTGTGAGCGACGTTGCGCAGATCGCTATCGTCGGACGCCGCCGCATCGCTCAGCATCGCGTTCACGCGCGCGGCTTGGGCGATGGGGAGTTTGGCGCCGTCATACCAGACGGTCGCTTCCTGCTGTCCGCCCTGCTCCTTCGCCAGATCGCGGACGATGCGGGCCGAGCCGATGACCGAGCCAGGTGCCGCGCTCGCCAAGGTGCTGGCCAAAATGATCTTGGCGTGCTTAATCGCCAGCGGCGGTAAATCGGCGAAAGTAGTCCGGGCGAAGAGCCGTGCCAGCGCGAGAGCGAGCGCAGCCGGTTCTTGGGCTCGCGAAGTCCTGACGCCGAAAGTTCCGGCGGCCAGTGCGCTCTTAAGCAAGGTCCGGCGCGTGGTTTTCAAATCCGCGTGTCTCCAGGCCGTAGTATTACATACAGTGCGCTTAGCGGAAAAACGTCAAGGCACATCCTTCCAGGTTTGATATATCTCTGATACAATCGGCGTTCGGAACAGGAGAACGACATGGCAAAATCGAAAAACCTCACACCAGGCCGCCGCGGGTTTCTAAAAGGCGCCGCAGCAGGCGCCGCCGCCGGAGCCGCAGCCCTGGTGGGAACCCCCGCCGCGAAGGCCCAAGAGGGCACTCCGGCGCGCGGCGCGGCGCCTCCGGGAGCCGCCCAACGTGCCGCGGAAACCGGCCCCCCGGCAGCCGTGTCGGTCGAGACCACGGAGCATCCCGGGTCCGATTACATGGTGGATGTCATCAAGTCCCTGGGCATCGAATACTACGCCGCCAATCCGTCGTCCACTCTGAAGAGCCTCCACGAATCGCTCATCAACCACGGCGGCAACACCAATCCGGAATTCATTACCTGCACCCACGAAGAAGCGTCGGTAGCGCTCGCCAACGGCTATTTCAAAATTGCGGGCAAGCCGATGATGGCGGGATTGCATGGAACCGTCGGATCGCAGCACGCCAGCATGGCGGTCTATAACGCCTATTGCGACCAGGCGCCCGTCATCGTCGTCATGGGCAACATTCTCGACGCCGGGCAGCGCCGCGGTTACGTCGACTGGCTGCACAGTTCTCAGGACGTAGCGGCGATTTTGCGCGAATACACCAAGTGGGACGACTCCCCGGTCTCCCTCTCCCATTTCGGCGAATCCATGGTGCGCGCTTACAAGATGTGTATGACGCCCCCGGTGATGCCAGTGGCGCTGGTGTGCGACGAGCCGCTGCAGGAACGCCCCATCCCCGCCGAGTTTGACCGCCGCATCCCCAAGCTCCCCGCAATCTCCTACCCGACCGCGGATCCTGCAACTCTTACAACGTTAGCGAAGATGCTGGTGAATGCCGAGAGTCCGCTCCTGGTGGCCTCGCGTTGCGCCCGCACGCCCGCCGGGCTCAAATCACTCGTTGAACTAGCCGAGCTGTTGCAGGCCCCGGTGATCGATCAGCATTTCCGCATGAATTTCCCCTCGCGGCATCCCCTGAATTATTCCTTCCGCGCGCGCGGCGCCGTGACTACGGCCGACGTGATCGTGGGCTGCGAAGTGCAGGATTTCTACGCCGTGCTGCATCAGTATGGGCGCGGCCGCGACGCCAATCCCCGCGCCATTACGAAACCGGGCGCGAAGATCGTTACAATTTCGGCGAACGATCTGTTCACCAAGAGCGTCTACGAGAACTTCCAGCGCTTCGAAGATGCCGATATGGCGATCGCCGCGGACGCGGAAGCCACGCTGCCGTTCCTGATCGAAGAAGTCAAGCGGCAGATGACCGGCGATCGCAAGCGGGCCATCGAAGCTCGCGGCGCGAAGCACGCAGAGGCGGCTCCCAAGGCTCTGGCGCAAGCGCGACTGGAAGCCTCCTACGGTTGGGATTCCAGCCCCATCAGCACCTCGCGGCTCTCCATGGAATTGTACGGCCAGCTGAAGAACGAAGACTGGTCGCTGGTGAATGACACTGTCTTCCTGCAGAACTGGCCCCTGCGCTTGTGGGACGTGAACAAGCACTACCAGTTCATTGGCGGACGAGGCGGAGAAGGTCTCGGCTACGGTCCTCCGGCGGCGGTGGGCGCGGCGCTCGCCAACAAAAAGTTCGGCCGGATCTCAGTGAATATCCAAGGCGACGGCGACTTTATGTATTGTCCCGGCGCCCTGTGGACCGCGGCGCATCACAAAGTTCCGCTGTTGACCGTGATGCACAACAATCGCGCGTATAACCAGGAAGTCATGCTGGTGGGCCGCATGGCCAGCGAGCATGGCCGTCCAGTCGACCGCTGCGGAATCGGCACCACGCTCACCGAACCCAACATTCAATACGCGAAGTTGGCGCAGGGCATGGGCGTCGAAGGCGAAGGGCCCATTACCGATCCCAAGGATCTAGCTCCCGCCATCGCACGCGGCATCGCGGCAGCCAAACGCGGCGAGCCGTATTTGATTGACGTAGTCACGCAGGGCCGTTAAGGAGCCAATAGTGAAAAGAGTTCTGAAGTTTACTTTGTTGGGAGTGGTCCTGGGAGCCGCCGCCGCGCAGGCGCAGAATGCGGCGAACGGCAAGGCCCTGTTTATTAAGCAGCAGTGCGCCCGCTGCCACGGCACCGACGGGCAGGGCGGGGCAGGGGCTCGGCTCACGCCAAATCCGCCCACCGTGGCGGCGATGCAGAAGTACGTGCGGAATCCTACGGGGGGCATGCCTCCTTATATCAATCAGGTTTCCGACGCCGATATTGCGGACATTCGGGCGTACCTGGCAACCGTGCCGGCGCCGCCCGCCGTCAAAGATATTCCGTTACTGAACCAATAACGCGACAGGGGGATTGTCGATGAAAGCTCTCGCGCTCGGATTGCTCGTGGCTGCTATGCCGCTGCTCGCGCATCATTCGTTTGCCGCGGAATACGACGACAAGAAACCGGTTTCTCTGAAGGGCACGGTCACCAAGGTCGAGTGGGCCAATCCGCACATCTGGTTCTACGTTGACGTCAAGGACGGCGCCGGGAAAGTGGAGCACTGGCAGTGCGAGGGCGGTCCTCCGAACATGCTTGTCCGCCAAGGTTGGAAGAAAGATTCGCTCAAGCCCGGCGACGAAGTCTCAGTCGAAGGATTCCGCGCCAAAGACGGCAGCACCACAGCGAATTCGCGGTCGGTGACGCTCACCGACGGCCGCAAAGTCTTCGCCGGCTCGGCCGATGACGGCGGCCCCAAAACGCGCGAGCAATAAGTCAGTCAGCCTTTAACGGCATCTTGCTTAACCACGCATCGACAACCTTCGGGTCATCGAACAACGTTTCCAGTTCCGCACGCGCTTCCTGTTCGGTTTGCAGCACGGACTCCACGATCGTCAATCGCTCATCCGCCAGGCTGGTGGCCAGTTCCAACCGAATGCCGTTAGGATCGTAGAAATACGCCGACCAGAAGCGTCCGCCCAGGGGCACCGGGCCCACCACCGCAACCCCGCACGATTTGACGTGCTCCACCATGCGGTCGAAACGCTCGCGCGGGACGTGGAAAGCGATGTGCTGCATGCCGCCAGGGAGGTCGCGATTCTGCCGCGCAAGCCCCTTTGGGTATTCGAAGAACGCCAGAAGGCTGTCGTTGCCCATGTCGAAAAAGTAATGGCGCAAGTTGTCGTAAGGCGGCTGCCCGCGGTCGCGCTCGAAGGGGACGCGGCGTACGTGCACCAGTTGCAACTGCAGCACGCGCGTATAGAAATCCATGGTCCCGGGCAGATCGTCGGTGACGAACGCCAGATGATCGATGCCGCGCGTGGGCGTCGCCACGCGGGCTGGCAGGGACTCCAGGGCTGGGCTAGTTTCAGGCATGTTGCACCTCACTTCGCTGGCGATGGAAAAACGCCAGTGCTTCGCGCTCGAACGCGGCCGGATCGGTCCCGGCAACATCATGTCCAGTATCCATTTCGACAATCTGAATCCGTGGATTCGCCGCGCGAACTTTTTCCACGGTCTCCGCTGCGAACATATCCGAACGCGCGCCGCGCATTACCAGCACCGGGCAAGCGACCTTCCCCAGCGCAGCCCACATATCCACGCCTAGTTTGGGTTTCTCACCGGTTTCCAGCACACGCCGGAACTGATTCCGGAAATGCGGATCGCGTTTGATGGCGTATCCACCGCCAACTGGTTTCAGATACGCCTCGAAGCGCGGTCGCTGCTGCACCCCCTGCGGCGACGCCGGATCCACCTTGAAGAACCGCATGGCTTCCTCGACGCTCGCGAAGCTGTCAGGCGTGCTGGCTACAGTCTCTGTAACGCGCTTGGCGCCGGCGGCGGCGTTTTCGGGCGACCAATCCACCAGCACCAGTCCTGTGATGCGGTCCGGGTACTCGGCTGCGCAATAAGTGCAATTGCGTCCGCCCATGGAATGTCCGACAAGAATCGCCCGGGCCCAACCGAGATGGTCAAGCAAACCGATGATGTCGCCCGCGAAAGCCGGCACGGAATAATCTTGCGCCCAACCCGAATCCCCGAAGCCTCGCATGTCCATCGCGGCCACCTGGCGATCCGCCGCCAGCACGGCCGCCATGGGAATCCAATCGTAGGAGAAATAAGACAACCCGTGCACGATGACGATAGGCGTGTCGCCGGGCTTGCCAAAGAGGCGATAGGAAATCTCAACGTCGCCGGAGGAAAATGTCGCAGTGCGGTGATCGATCATCAATATCGGTCCTTCCATAGATGTTATGCGGGGCGAGCGTCGCATGCAATCCCGTAAACTGGCTATATGCCGATTGCGACCTGGAACGGTACTGTGCTCGCCGCGAGTGACGATTGCATTGTGGTGGAGGGCAACCAATACTTCCCGCCCGATTCGCTGCACTGGGAATTTTTCAAGCCCAGCGACCATACCAGCGTCTGCGGATGGAAGGGCACCGCGCAATACTACGACATCGAAGTCAACGGCGAGCGCAATGCGAATGCCGCTTGGTATTATCCCGAGACCAAGGAAGCCGCCGACAATATTCGAGGGCGCATCGGTTTCTGGAAGGGCGTGCAGATTAGTTAGAGATGATTCTGACCGTCGGCCACTCCACGCATCCCATTGCAGCGTTCCTGGAGTTGCTGGCCGCCCATGGCGTCGAACAATTGATGGACGTGCGCACGATTCCCAAGTCGCGCCGCAATCCGCAATACAATTCCGACGCTCTCGCGGACGCCCTGCAGGCCGCCCACATCCAGTATCGGCACATGCCCGGTTTAGGCGGGCTGCGGCACCCGCGCAAAGATTCGATCAACAGCGCCTGGCAGAATGACAGCTTCCGCGGCTACGCCGACTACATGCAGACGCCGGCGTTCGAAGCCAGCCTCCGCGAGTTGATCGAGGCGTCCAAGCGGCATCGCACCGTAATCATGTGCGCGGAAGCAGTGCCCTGGCGCTGCCATCGATCGTTGATCGCCGATGCTCTGCTCGCCCGCGGCATAGAAGTCGCCGATATTCTCAGCACCAAGCCCGCGAAGTCGCACACCTTGACTTCTTTCGCGAAGGTTGCGGGTGAAAAGGTGACGTACCCCGGCCTGCTGCCTTAAGCCCTGGCAGCTTGCGCGGATTGCAGCGTGTCCGTGTATTGCTGGAAGCGGGTCACCTTGCCGTTAGCGAGCGTCCAGAAGTGGGCGAACTGCGCGTCGATCTTCTTGCCAGTGGCTTTGTAGGCGCCCGTGTAGCGGCCGGTGACGATCACGCTCTCCCCGGCATCGTGGAATTGCTGCGGGTTCGCGGCGAAGCCATCCCATTCCGTCGCCAGCCGCAGAAACACACCCTGTAGAATCGCGCTGGGGCCGATGTAGGGGTTACCATCGGCGTACAGAAAATTGTCGGCTTCGCGCCATTCGGCGGCGGGGTCAAAGGCTCCCAGCACCGTCGGCACGTCGCCTTTCGCGAAAGCTGCGTACAGCGAGCGAACGGTTTCCAGATTTTGTTGGGACATTAGAGTTTGGGTGCGTAATAGCCGTGGCGCGCGCGTACCACCAGATCCTTGCGGCCCTTCACGCGGATGTCGACGGCATGATACAGGCCGTCCGTCTTCAGCGGTTCCGGCCGGTAAAACACGTTGTACTGGTGGCGCAGCTCATTGGCGATGTTTTCGAAAGACTGCGCCAGATCCTGCGATTTGAATGGGAAGAACGCCAGCCCGCCGGTTTCCTCCGCGAAGTAGCGCAGGATTTTGTCGCCGTCGGTGGGAATGCGCGAGATGTTCGTGGAGATGGTATAGATCACCACGTCCGCCTTGTGCGCCATTTCGAGCGCCTGCTCGCGCGAATACCGGCTGTCGTTGTCCTCGCCGTCGCTCAGCATCACGATGGCGCGGCGGAATTTGTCGCGCGGCTGGTCGCCCATCAGTTTTTCTTTGCACGCGAAATAAATGGCGTCGTAAAGCGCGGTGCCGCCGCCGGGACGCAGCCCGTGGATGGCTTTCGAGAGCTGCTCGGTAGAATCCGTCAGATCGGAAACCAGCTCGGCGTTGCTGTCGAAGCTCACCACCATCACTTTGTCTTCACCGAGGCGTACCACGGTGTTGACGAAATCAGTGGCGGCGTCCTGCTGGAAGCGGAAGCGCTCGCGGATGCTGTTGCTGGTGTCGATCAGAATGCCGATGCGCAGCGGCAGATCGGTCTCGGCCGTGAATTCCAGAATGCTCTGCGGCTTCTTGGCTTCGAAGATATCAAAATCGTCGCGGTTCAGGTCGGTGACGAAGCGTCCCTTTTTGTCGGACACCGTGAACAGCATGTTCACGCGGCTGACGTCGAGCGTGATGCGCGCGGCCGGGTCTTCTTCGAGCGGAGTTGGTTTGGGCGGGGCCTGTGCGTCTACCGAGACGAACGCGACAAGCAACGTGGCCGCCAGAAAATACTTCATGTGAGCACTATCAATTATAGGGTAGCCCACTGATTCTGACATCCCCGTGAGGAACCACCGACAGGGGAGCTAATGCAATATGCCACACACCGGCATCGAGCAGCCGCGACTGCAAAATACGGCCGTCCGCCGCATTGATGCGAACCAGCGGGACGGGCGCTGACAACCAGTTCGCGTCCCCTGGCGCCACCAACCCGTAGAGCAACGCTTCCTCGGGATCGGAGAGCAGCGTTGCGAAGTGCGAATCCGGAGCGATTTGATGCGACAAGCTGCCGGCGGCAGGATCGAGCAGCCACGCGCCTCCAGGGACTCCGCGGCAGCGGTCGCGCCGGTCTACTTTCGATCCAAACGTCTCATAAAGGAATAGGCGGTTGCCCAAGGAAACCGTGTCAATGGGAACGGGTTCTCGACAGCCTGCGACTTGGCCGAATGCCTGAACGGCGACCCCAGCGTCTAATTGCGCAGTTTCCGGGGACACGGCCCACAATCGCCCGGAGCCAGTGTTGTTGTCCACAAAAAAATAGAAGTTCTTACCCGCCCAAGCCCCCGTTGCCCAACCGCCGTTATGCCCTTCAGGAACCAACTGCCGCACGATTCGTCGCTCGGCGGTGTCATACATATCCAATACCGGACCGCGAAAATTTCGCACGCCGAAGAGCCAGCGCCGATCCGGTGAGAGATGCCAGCGATCGCCTGAGCCGACAATGTACGTCCCCGCATAAGTAATGCTGCCCGAAGTAACGAATGCATTTCGCGAACGCGTTCCCGCAATCGACGCCGCCACGGTAGTTCGCATGCTAGCGAGATCCACTGAGTAGAGCTCACAGCAGCCCCCTTGAAAGGACGCACCGGGTCCTTCGACATATAACGTGGAGCCATCGGCGCTCGCGGAAACGCCGTTGAGCCCAGCCGTACGCCGCGGAAGATCGAAGTGGATCCTCCCCACCGTTTCAAGCGTTGCGGGATCGATCAATTCCACGATGCCCGCGCGGCTTGCCGCCAGGATCATCGTCTTTGCTTCCTGGCCCCGCGACGCCTCGCATAGCAGCAGAATCGCTATGAAGAACTTCCACACATCCGCACTATACGGCAGTGGGCGCTCAAGGGGAAGCCAACCACTCCGTTAGTTGCGCAGGCAGGGGCGCTTCGACGGTAATGCGCTGCTCCGTTGCCGGGCTGGTGAAAACGATGCGCCAGGCGTGCAGAAACATTCTTTCCGCCACCGGTGCTCCGTACACCTTATCGCCGGCAACAGGATGTCCGATGCTGGCCAAGTGGACGCGGATCTGGTGCGTGCGCCCAGTCCCGATGCGGACTTCGAGATACGTGAACTTCTCGAAACGGCGCAGCACGCGATATTCCGTGAGCGCCCAGCGTCCCGTGGCCAGCTTGGCTGTCATGCGGATGCGGCGGATAGGGTCGCGAGCGATGGGAGCCGTGACGCGCCCCTGCTCGTTGCGAACTTTACCGTGCACCAACGCCAGATAGGTTTTCTCCACCGTGCGTCCAGCAAACTGCGCCGCCAGCGCCCGGTGCGCCGCATCGTTGCGAGCTACTAGCAGGACCCCGCTAGTGTCCTTATCCAACCGATGCACAATGCCAGGCCTCAGTTCGCCGCCCACTTGCGAGAGCGTCGCGAAATGATGCACCAGCCGGTTCACGAGCGTCCCGGAACTCGCCCCCGCCCCTGCGTGCACCACCAGCCCCGCGGGCTTGTTGATAGCGATCACGGAAGCGTCCTGATACAAGATCTCGAGCGGCAGGTCTTCGGGCGCAGCCTCCAGCGGCGCCGGGTCCGCAGGTGAAACTTCGATGCGCTCACCGCCGCGCAGCACCAATGACGACTTGGCCGCTGCGCCATCCACCAACACTCGCCCCTCTTTGATCCAGCTTTGCAGGCGCGAACGGCTGAACTCCGTTACGTGTTCCTGTAGAAAATGATCCAGCCGCTTGCCGGCGTCCCCGGTCAGAGTCATGACGACGCGGTGAACAGGAACACCGCCACTTCGGCCATCATGTTCGGATACGTTTTCACTTGCCGGCCGCCGGCCAGGAACATGCTGCGTTCAATCTTCCAGTGCTGCTTGTGGGCCAATGACGCGAAATCGTACACCGTCAGGAAGTGAATGTTAGGCGAATCGTACCACTCGTGCGGAAACAATTCGGTTTTGGGAGCCCCGCCCGTCCACAGATGCGCCCACCGCACGCTCCAGTGCCCGAAGTTCGGGAACGCCACAATGGCATGCCGCCCGATCCGCAGCATGCTTCGTAAAACTTTCAAGGGGTGGCGCGTTTCCTGCAGCGTCTGGCTGAGAATCACATAGTCGAACGCGCCGTCGGGATAGTCTTCAAGCGCGCTTTCGAGATCCCCCTGATACACCGATACGCCGCGCGAAATGGCTTTCTGCACGCTCGCTCCCACCATCTCAACGCCGCGCGCGTTCACCTGCTTATGTTCCTTAAGCCAGGCCAGCAACAACCCTTCGCCGCAGCCTAAATCGAGCACGCGAGTGCCCGGCTCGATTAGCTCCCCGATGATGGCGTAATCGCTGCGCCCGTAAATTTCACGAACCCCCAACGGACGCCTCCCGGAAGGTGCTCGCCAAGAACCCGCGAACGATTTCGGTTTGCTCTTTCACTTCGACTAAGAAGGAATCGTGTCCGTACACCGCCGCCAGGTTCACATACGCCACATCGCAATTACGGCTGCGCAGCGCACTGACGATTTCGAGCGACTGGTAGCTAGGATACAGCCAATCCGACGTAAAGCTGATCACCAAAAACCGCGTCGGAATATTTTCAAACAACGTCGGCAGCGCCCCATGCTGCGTCAGGTCGTAAGTATCCATCGCCCGCGTGATGTAAAGGTACGAATTCGCGTCAAAGCGGTCGACAAACTTGTAGCCGCGATACTTCAAATAGCTCTCCACCTCAAACTCGTCCGACGACCGCAGCCGCCGCCCGAACTTCTCGCGCATGCTCTCATCGCTCATGTAAGTGATGTGCCCCACCATGCGTGCCACCGCCAGCCCGCGCGCCGGCGGACGTTTTTCGTAATAATTTCCACTCTGCCAGTCAGGGTCCGCCATAATAGCCTGCCGCCCCACTTCATTGAAAGCGATCTGCTGCGCACTGTGGCGCGCCGTCGTAGCAATCGGCAGCGCCGCCAGCACATGATCCGGATACTGCACAGCCCATTCCAGCGCCTGCATCCCGCCCATAGACCCGCCCGCTACAGCCAACAGCCGCCGAATGCCCAGATGGTCGATCAGCATCTTCTGCAGCCGCACCATGTCCGCGATCGTGATCGCCGGAAACGACATCCCCCACGGGCACCCAGTGACAGGATTCACAGACCCCGGCCCCGTAGTCCCCCGGCACCCCCCCAACACATTCGCGCAGATGACGAAATACTTATCGGTGTCGAACCCCTTGCCCGGCCCGATCATGTTGGTCCACCACCCGCCCTCCCCCGCCGCATGCGCATCGCCCGAGAACGCGTGCGCGACCAGGATGCCGTTGCTCTTGGCAGCGTTCAATGTGCCGTAAGTCTCGTAGGCGCATTCCACCGGCGCAAGCGTGACTCCGCAGTCCAGTTCCAGCGCATCGAAAGTGACTGTGGCAGTCTCAGTAATCATCGGACGGGGATGCTATTAGTGTACAGGGTGACAGTTACTGACTGGTGCCGGATAGCCGCTCGCGCCAATATCCCGGTCGTCTGCGGCCATGCGCCACCGCTATAACTTCGATTTCACTCGTCGTCTCACGAAACACTAGAAGATAGGGAAAGCGGCTCAGCACCACGCGGCGAGTATCGAATGCGAGCATCGGAAACTGGCGCGGGGCTTGTCGAATGCGCTCGATCACGGAGCGAAGTTCACCTACAAATCGACCGGCCGCTTGGGAGCTCCGTTGTCCGTA
>Ga0068858_100006305_pt1 | contig 11550 bp, 2 predicted proteins | sample KBSSwiS12_FD_66589 | JGI IMG/M metagenome (GOLD analysis project Ga0068858, IMG submission 66589) | Switchgrass rhizosphere microbial communities from Kellogg Biological Station, Michigan, USA - KBS Switchgrass S1-2 | ecosystem: Host-associated > Plants > Roots > Rhizosphere > Soil ... | reverse complement strand
TGTGCTCAAGGAGCCGCCGGCAGCTTCGCCTTATCCGTTTGGCTGATCGAGCCGCCACGGTCGCAAGAGCAAAGTTGCTCGCATCAGATCAGGTTCGAGCAGTCGCCAAGCGGAGGGATCTTGCCAAGCCCAATGAGACGTGTCGCGCGATCGGCCGTCGATTTGGCACGCGTCGTCATGTCGACGCTGCTGGCCATCGGATTGATCACCATTCCGGCCGCGGCGCACGCGGGACCGGCGGCTTGGCTCGAGACCAGCGCGATGCTGATGCTCCGCGCTGGCTTCCCTTCCGCAGCTGCGCTGACGACCCAGACCATCGCCTTCGGTGCATTGGCCGGCAAGACGTTCGGCACCGCGCCGTTTACGGTCAGCGCGACCGCGTCCTCAGGTCTGCCGGTGAGCTTCGCGTCGCTGACCTCGCCCGTGTGTAGTGTGAGTGGCAGCACGGTGACGATCGTTACCGCGGGCCTCTGCACCATTCAGGCTTCGCAATCCGGGGATGCAATCTACGCGGCGGCGCCGAGCGTCAGCCAAAGCTTCACCGTCGCGAAGGCCGCGCAGACCATCACCTTCAGTGCGCTCGTCGGCAAAACGTACGGCAATCAGCCGTTTACGGTAAGCGCCACGGCGTCGTCCGGGCTGGCTGCCGCCTTCGTCTCCACGACCACAGCCGTGTGCACGGTGAGCGGGACGACGGCGACCATCGTGGCCGCGGGCACGTGCACGATTCAGGCGCAGCAAGCCGGCAACAGCAATTACAACGCCGCGCCCAACGTCAATCAGAGCTTTGCCATCGCCAAGGCGAGCCAGACGATCATCTTCGCTGCGCTCGTCGGAAAATCGTACGGCAATCCGCCCTTCACGGTTAGCGCGACCGCAACGTCCGGCCTCGCCGTCACCTTTGCCTCCACGACTGGCACCGTATGCACGATAAGTGCGTCCACGATCACGATCGTCGCCGCAGGCACCTGCACGATTCAGGCAAGACAGGCCGGCAACGCCAACTACCTTGCCGCAACCAACGTCAACCAAAGCTTCGCGGTCGCCAAGGCCAGCCAGACGATTACGTTCGGTGCAATCGCCAACCAGAGCTATGGAGCGGCACCGTTTGGCGTGAGCGCCACGGCGTCGTCCGGGCTGACGGTGACCCTCGCGTCCCTGACCATCACGGTGTGCACGATCAGTGGCAGCACGGTCACGATCAAGGCCACCGGCACGTGCACGCTTCAGGGCTCGCAAGCGGGCAACACGAACTACAACGCGGCTCCCAACGTGAGCAAGAGCTTTACCATCGGCAAGGCCAACCAGACGATCTCCTTTGGCACGCTCGCCAACAAGACTTACGGTGCGGCGTCGTTCACCGTGAGTGCGACCGCATCATCGGCGTTGGGCGTGACGTTTTCGTCGCTGTCGATCACCGTGTGCACAGTCAGCGGCAGCACGGTCACGATCAAGGCCGGCGGCCTCTGCACGATCCAGGCGGCGCAGGCCGGAAACGCGAATTACAACGCGGCCCCCAACGTGAGCCAGAGTTTCACCGTCGTGCCCGCAACTCAAGCGATTGCCTTCGCCACTCCAGTCGAGCAGGCGGTCGGGGTCACATCGATACTGGCGGCAACGGCGTCGTCAGGCCTCGCTGTGACGTTCACCTCGCTGACGATTGCGACATGCACAGTCGGCGGCACAATGCTGACACCGCTTGCCGTAGGTACCTGCACGATCCAGGCGTCGCAGGCAGGAAACGCGAACTATGGCCCGGCGGTACCCATCGACCGAAGTTTCAACGTCGTCAACGGCATTCAGTTTGCTCCACAGGCGACCTACGTCGCCGGGTCATGGCCCTGGAGCTTTGCCGCCGGAGATTTCAATGGTGACGGCAAGCCGGATTTCGCGGTCACCAACGAAGACGATTCCACCGTTTCGATTTTTCTCGGCAATGGCGATGGTACTTTCGTGGTGGCGGAGACGCACACGACCTACGGCGGATTCCCGCGGCCCGTGGTCGCTGCCGATCTGAACGGCGACGGCAAGCTCGACCTGGTCGTCGGCAACGTCTGGGGTAATACGGTCACCGTGTACATCGGGACGGGCAACGGCACGTTCGTACGGCAGCCCACGTTCAGCGTCGGCGGTGCGCCTTACGGCATTGCGGTCGCGGACTTCGACCACGACGGCCGCGCGGACCTTGTCATTACCGACGGCTCCGATACGGTAACGACGGGCCATGCCGTCGAGATTCGGCTCGGCAACGGCGATGGTACGTTCCGGTTGGCGAGCTCCTATACCGTGGGTACGTCGCCATACGGCGTTGCTGTTGGCGACGTCAACGGCGACGGCAAGCCGGATATCGCGGTGTCGAACGCGGGCAGCAGCGACGTGTCGATCCTGCTCGGCAACGGCGATGGCACTTTCATGCCCGCGGTCGGCTATCCAGTCCAGTCGTATCCGACGGCGATTCGCCTGTTCGATCTCAATGCGGATGGCCGCCTTGATCTGGTGGTCAACAACACGACGAGCGTGGTGTCGATCTTCCTGGGTCGGGGTGACGGAACGTTCGCGCCACGCACTGATGTCGCGGTGGGCCAACTTCCGGGCGAAATGGCGGTCGCTGATTTCAACGGTGACGGAAAGCCGGACCTGGCGGTTGCCAATACCGGCTCCAACAATATTGCCGTCTTGGTCGGTGTCGGCGATGGGAGCTTCCATGCCCCGATCATGTTCCCGGCGGGAACGGGGCCTATCGGGCTGGTCGCCGCGGACTTCAATCGGGATGGCAAGCCGGATCTCATTGCCGCCAACTGGCAGGGCAACACGATCTCGGTGCTGTTGAATGTGTCGAGCTTCACGCCCGTCGGCTCGATCATGCCGCAAGCGGGTACACCGCAGAGCACGGCGATCAACACGGCTTTTTCGACGCCGTTGAGTGCAAGCGTGCGCGACCGCAACAACAACCCCCTGGCCGGCGCGCTGGTGACCTTCACTGCGCCCACGTCGGGGGCGTCGGGTTCATTCAGCGGCGGATCGACATCAACGCAGATCAACTCGAATGCTGCCGGCGTGGCGACCGCGCCTACGTTTACGGCGAACGGCATCGGCGGATCGTTCTCGGTGATGGCCAGGGCTGGGTCCGCAACGGCTTTGTTTGCGCTGACCAACATCGGCGGCGCACAGCAGGCGCCGATGTTTACCAGCGGTCCGCCACCGGGCGGCAGCCTCAACTCGCCGTACAGCTTCACGCTCACGGCGAATGGTTCGCCGGCACCGGCGTTTGCCGTAACGCCCTCGGCGCTGCCCACCGGACTCTCGCTCAATGGGACGAGCGGAATCATCAGTGGCACGCCGAATACCGTCGGCATCTTCGCCGGGATGTTCACGGCGAGTAACAGTGTTGCACCGGATGCGACGCAAGCCTTCGCGATCACGATCGCGGGGATGTCGCAAACGATCAGCTTCGGGGCGCTGGGCAGCCGGAATTACGGGACTTTGCCGTTCGCGATAAGCGCTACGGCGTCTTCGGGCCTGGCCGTCGGCTTCTCATCGCTTACGACGGCGGTCTGCGCGGTGACCGCGGCGACGGTGACGCTCGTCGCAACCGGGATCTGCACGATCCAGGCAGTGCAGGCCGGCAACTCGACGTATGCGGCCGCGCCGAACGTCACCCAGAGCTTTAGCGTCATCAAAGGCAATCAGACGATCACGTTTGCCGCATTGAGCAATCGACCTCTCGGAGTGCCTTCGTTGACCGTGTATGCCACCGCGTCGTCGGGCCTGAGCGTTCTTTACACGACGACGACGCCTTCGGTGTGCACGTCCAGCGGCGTCGGCGGATCCCTGATCACACTAGTGGCACTCGGAACATGCAATGTCCAGGCTTCGCAACCTGGTGACGCCAATTACAACCCGGCTCAGGCGGTGACTCGGAGCTTTACCGTGCAGTCGACGCAGACAATCAGCTTCGGTCCATTGGCCGGCCAACCGCTTGAAACACCGCCCTTCGCAATCAACGCAACGGCATCCTCGGGATTGTTGGTAAATTTCTCATCGCAAACGACGACCATTTGCACCGTCAGCGGCAATATGGTCTCCCTGCTCGCGATGGGGACGTGCACCATCCAGGCATCGCAACCCGGCAACACCAACTATGCCGCGGCGCCTGATGTCACTCAGACCTTCATCGTCACCGCTCCAAACATATCGTTGCTCGCGCCAGCAAACGACAGCACCTATACAGCGCCAGTCAACATCCGCTTTACGGCGGCGCCAGCGTATGCGATCGGCACCGTGGTCAAGGTTGAGTATTTCAACGGCGCGACACTTCTCGGTTCGGCGACAAGCGCCCCGTACAAATTCACCTGGTCTTCGGTTGGTGTCGGTTCGTACTCGCTGACGGCGAAGGTAACCAATTCGGCGGCCGTGACTTTTGTGTCCTCGCCGACCAACATTCTGGTCATTCCTGGCGCCGGAGCAACGTTTGTACGGAGCTTGGATATATCGCCGGGAGGGTACGGGTTCGGTCTCGCGCTGGGCGATTTCAATGGCGACGGAAGGCTGGACCTCGCCGCGCCGTACATTGGCCAGTACAAGAATTCAATTCTGATTGGTGACGGCAAAGGCCTGTTCTCGTCCGTCACGAGCAACGGTTGGGTTGCCCAAGGTGGCGGGATCGTCGCGGGCGACTTCAACGGGGACGGCAAGCCCGATCTGGCGAACGTTGGCACCGGCGTTTCCGCCGCGCTCGGCAATGGTGACGGTTCGTTCACCACTAAAAGCTCGATGGCGGTCAGCACCAATGGCGACTTGCGAAGTGTTGTTGCCGCCGATTTCAATGGTGATGGCAAGCTGGATCTGGCGCTCACCAGCGTTGGCGATGACACAGTGATTGTGCTGCTCGGCAATGGTGATGGGACCTTCCAGCCAGAACGGACTTTCGCCGTCGATCGCGAGCCTGTAGCGCTCGTTGCCGGAGACTTCAACGGCGACGGCAAACCCGACCTGGCGGTCACGGGCACGTACTACAACACCGTGTCGATTCTCATTGGCAACGGCGATGGAACGTTCCAGCCGGCGAGGTCATACGCGGCGGGCCGCGGACCCATCGCCATCGCGGCGCGCGACGTGAACGGGGATGGCAAGGTCGATGCCGTGACAGCGAATTTTGCCGGAGACAACGTGTCGGTGTTGTTCGGCAACGGCGATGGCAGCTTGCAGTCGCCGGTAAACTTCCCGGCGGGCGGCCAGCCGCGAGACCTCGCCGTCGCCGACTTCAATGGCGACGGCAAGCTCGATATTGCCGTTGTCGACGAGACCGACAACGCGATCTCGCTGCTGCTCGGTAATGGCAACGGAACCTTCCAGGGTCCGGCGAGCTTCGCGGTCGGGCCTTATCCAGTACCCCTCGCGGTGGGCGATCTGGATGGCGACGGCAAGCCCGATTTGGTCGTGGCCAACCTCGGTGACTTTACGCTGTCGGTGCTCGTCAATACATCGGGCCGCGCGACGCAGCCGCCGGCATTCACCAGCGCGCCTCTGCCCGGAGGAGAAGCCTTCAGTTCCTACAACTACACGATGCTCGCCAGTGGCGTGCCGACGTCATCCTTTAAAGTGACCTCCGGTGCACTGCCACCATCACTTACGCTGAATCCAGGCGGACTGGTGTCTGGTCATTTGCCGGGAGGAGGGGTGACGTACGCCGGAACGATCTCCGCACACAACGGAATCACGCCTGATGCAACGCAGGCATTCTCGATCACGCCGACCTTTCGTCCGCAGACTATCAATCCGATCCAGCTCTTCTTTCCGGGATCGTCCGTCCATGCAACGGCCTCCTCGGGTCTCGCGGTCACGCTCACGTCCCTCACGCCGGCCTCGTGCCAATTGAGCGGCAGCACGAGCGGTAGTCTGATCATCTTCCAGGTGGTCGCGGGCACGTGCTCCATTCGCGCGTCCCAGGGCGGCGACGACACTTATCTCCCGGCGGCCGATGTCGATCGAACCTTCCCGTTCGATCTCAATCCGCCGGGGATCAGCCTGATATCGCCAATTAACGGTCAGACGTTTGGGGCGCCTGCGACGATAGTGCTGGACGCCATGATTCCGGGCGGGCTGGTACCGACCTGGGTAACCCGCGTCGATTTCTACGCCGGTACCACGCTAATTGGATCCGACGCCACGTGGCCGTACTCAGCCACATGGTCTAACGCGAGTGCCGGTACCTATACGCTTACCGCCAAGGTCGTTACGAGCTTTTACGGAAGCACGGCGACATCGCCCCCGATCACCGTGACGGTAAGCAACACGCAACCACCCAGCGTCGCTCTGACGGCGCCGTCGAACAACGCGACCTATCCCGCGGCAGCAAACATCGCGATGATCGCGACCGCTACCAGCAACGTCACCGGTGGTTCGATCAGCAAGGTGGAGTTCTACGCCGGCAGCACGCTGCTCGGCATTGACACGACGGCGCCATATTCGTTCACCTGGCCCAACGTGACGCCTGGGCCATACACGCTTACCGCCAAGGCCACCGACAATCTGGGCGTTACCACAACCTCGACGCCGGTGACCGTGATCGTGTTGGCGGCGCCAGCGCCGCCGACGATTTCGTTGACGAGTCCGGCGGCCGGTACGGAGTATGCGATTGGCCACAGCATCGTGCTGACGGCGCAAGCGTCGACACCGGGTCGCATCATCGACCGTGTCGAGTTCTATGCGGACGGGGCTCGCGTCGGAACCATACCGATCCCTGGAGGCTTCGCCTCCGCAACGACAAGCTTCACGTGGGCTGGCGCAGCACTCGGCGCGCACGCGCTTTTGGCCAAGGTCGTCGCCACTGATGGCATGGGCGCGAGCTCCGCCACTGTCAACGTAGCCGTCAGCGACCTGGCCGTAACATTGCTCGAACCGTATCCGGGCCAGGTTTACCAAGCTCCGGCCATCATAGGTATTACCCCAAGTGCGACCACCACGACGGGAACTATCGTGCGCGCGGATTTCTATTTCGACGGCCAGCGCGTGGGCAGCGCGATCGCTCCACCCTACAGCTTCGTCCGATTCAACGTGCCTGCCGGCACACACCCTGTCAAGGCTGTGGTTTACGACGGCGCAGGTCTAGGCGTCGAAACCGCGACCGTGAATATCACTGTGCTCGATGCGCCGACGCTGCAAATGGCCCCAGGCATTGATGGGTCGACCGTGGGTGATGACAACGTCTCGCTAGCCGGGACGGTGCAAGCACCGAGAAATGCCGCAGTCAGTGTGAACGGACGCGCCGCGTCCCTCGATCCAAACGGAAGTTTTTTCATCGACGGCGTCCAATTGCAGCCCGGCGGCAATACGGTGACATTGGTGCTCAATGCACAGGACGGGAGTCCGGTGACGCGGACGGTCGCAGTGCAAAGTACCGGCGTGGCGCCGTTTCAGGTTACCGTCGATAAGAATGAGGGCTTGGGACCGCTGGAAGTCGATCTGACCATCACGAATCGTGGCGCCGTCGCTTTCCAACGAATCGAGATCGACATGAATGGCGATGGGTCGCCGGATATCACGCTGACCGGGCTTCCCGACAACCAGTCCGTCGAGCATCTGACGTACTCCGTTCCAGGCACCTACACCATCAGCGTAAGGGTCTACGATGCTGCCAATGCAGTCATCTATTCCGCGTATCGCAAGGTCCGGGTACACGGAGCGGATGAGACCGGCAGGAAGATGGTCGCGCTATACAACGACCTAGTCAGCAGGCTCGGCAATAGCGACCCTGCCGGCGCGCTTCGCCTGTTCACGGGCAACGCCGGTGCGCGGTATTCCTCGGTTTTTGCCGCGCTCGGAGCCACGCTTCCCTCGGTGGCGCAGCAGCTGGGGAATCCTATCGCTGGCGCCGGGACGGCAACATGGGGAGAATTGTCGATCCTGCGGAGCACGACCAATGGCGATCGGGTATTCATGCTTTACATGATTCGTGGCGAGGACGGGATATGGCGCATCGACAGCATGTAGCCCTGCGGACCGTGCGAAAGGCGGTTGGCTTGGCGTTGTTTGCGGCGCTTGTCGCGAGTTGCAAGGATGCTCCGCCTCCCACGGTGTGGGGCCGGGGACAGGTCATTGATCAAGACACCGAAAAGCCAATTGCAGGCGTGATTGTGGTTGGAAAATATCGCGGCAGCCGGGGCTTCGAGGGTGCGTCGTCATGCAATCGCGTCGAGAGCGCCGTCTCCGATGAAAACGGCTGGTTTGCGCTGCCATTGGATATCGAGGCTGGACCTTTGTACATGGAGGGTTACCACAAAGAATATCGCCACGGTTATCCGGTTCGAAGTGCCCAGTGTTACTTGGACGGTGATCCGGACAAGTGCGATGTTTGGGTGCAAAGGCGTGACGACAACGACAAAGTGGTTTCCGTCGTGAAAGAACCAACGATTTATCGCGGGCTAGAGGAGGCAAAGAAGGCCGCACGGGATGGGCAGGATTTGTACATGAAGCGCTTCAAGGGAACATTGGAGGAGCGACGGTCGGAACTTAGCCGGTTGGGCAGTGCGACGTCATGTTTGGCCCCGCCGAAGGCAACTAGCGGACTTATCCCTTTCCTTGAGAGCATATTGCAGGAGCAGGTATCGCTGGGCGATTCCGAGGATTCCATCCGCATTACCAAGGAAAGGATTCAGACGGCCAATAACGTATTGCATCGTAAGGAGAGATAGCGTGCCAGATCGCGGTCTAAATCGTTGCGTGCATATCCTCTCGATGGTCGCGCTGACAATAGCGATTCCGATGCGAGGTCAGGCTTATGAGGTCGCAACCCATGCCGCATTGACTCGCGAAGCGCTAATGCGTTCAAGCCTCGACCCCACCACTCTCGATCTTTTCGTTAGATTGGGGATCTCTGACAAGCAAGTGATGCTCGGAACCGTGTATCTCGATATTGGCAATAACGGTTTCGGCACATCCAGACGAAATCGTCCAACGGACAATCCCGATTTTGGCTTGACAAAGATCGGGAATGCCAATGAAAAGAGCCAATTTCGACCCGGGATCGACACTTTACCCGGTTGGTTGATGCTCGGAGCAATTCGCGAAGACGATGTTCCTTTCGATTTGGGCGCTCTCGAGAACAACCCTCAAGATGAGCCTGGCGGTACCTTCGTCAGAGTGTTCAACCATTTCTATGATCCGTACAACCATCAACCACTCACTGTGCTTGGGCAGCGCGGCGTCGAGGTCCCGGACTGGGCACTCCTCTCCCCAACTTCAAACGGCCGAACGAACAATTTCGGCATCACCAAGGCGCGGGAGGCAATGTGGCGCGCCGTAACGCTAAAGACTCCTCCTGCTCAAGGGGGCAATGATCTGCCCTTTACGCCAAGTGCGGATATCCCGACGAAAGACGCTTCACGAACCGCATACTGGGCGACAACGTTTCGCGCGCTTGGCGACGTCGTTCATCTGCTTCAAGACATGGCCCAACCGCAACATACGCGCAATGACGCGCATTCGGGGTTGCTCTGCTACAGCGACGAAAAGTGCCTCGGCGGTCATGCGAGCTACTACGAGCACTATGTTGACGCAAAGGTTGCCGGTGAGTCCAGCTTCGTCTTGCTCGAGCGCTTCATGACGTTGAGGCTCCCTCAGGATGTGACCGAAAATGTGACGGTCAACCCACCCAATTATGGCGGTTACCCCATACCCAGATTCGCTGACTACGCCAGCTACTTCACTACTGCGACGGGGCTTGCAAGTCTCGGCGGAAGAGGCCTTGCGAACTACAGTAACCAGGGCTTCTATTCCGCCGGGACCAACATCGTCGAGGGAAGCGGTACCAACGGCTATCCATCGCCGCCGCCGAATGGACAGGGCCTCGCGCAGGTCGCGATGGCCAATGGGACAGTCAAGAACGCATTTGACAAGGAAGTGCGGGGCACACTTACGCTCTTTACCGGAAGCGTGCCTGATGCAGCCACCCCTACTGCCAATGCGGTGGGCGTCAGATTATCGTCGCAGGGCATGTTCGACCAATTTCTAGCAGGGGCAAGCAAGCGGTACACCCTGAATCATTACAACTACGACGATCAAATGGCGCTGCTCCTGCCGCGAGCAGTCGCCTACTCCGCAGGTCTCCTGGACTTCTTTTTCCGCGGTCAGATGGACATCAGTCTTCCTGATGAAGGTGTCTACAGCATAATCGACCACGCCCAATTCGAGCCGCCGAACGCAAGCATTGATCCCTATGCTGGATACAAGGGGTTCAGCAAGCTGCGTTTGAAGTTATTGAATACGACGCCCCCGATAACCACGACGCCAGATTCGACGATCGTCGCGCAACCGATGCCCAACGGAACGCTCGTGGCGGTTTTGAAGTTCCGTCGCAACCTCTGTTACCGCGAAGCGCTCGATGGCGAGATCACCAATCCCGTTCAGATGCCTGCATGTCGCTCGACCGATGAAGAGATTGTGGTTTCCGATCTCTTGCGGCAACAAGCCGTGCCAACTGCCGGTCCTGGCGCGACTGGCGTCCCGCTGACATTTACATTCCCCAACGCACTACCGATCAACGCCATGGATGTCGTACTACAGGTTGTCTATCGTGGGCAACTCGGCGGAGAAAGCGACGCAGTTGTAGTGGCCACCAAGGACATCCCGGAGCCGACATTCATCACTACCTACAATGATACGGATCGCCTGCTTGTCGGGGGCAAATGCTACGACCCGGCAGTCGTCGCCAGCACGGATACCCTGTGGAATCAGCTTGCTCAGGTATGCAAGGACACATCGGGGACACCACGAAAAGTCTCGAGCATGTGCGCCAATGTGCCACTCAACATTCGCCTGTCGACCGCGGCCCCCACGACGCCGGTCGTTGTCGCGATGGAGAAGAATGGCGCCATCGATCAACGCGTGATGCCGAGACGATTCACGCGCTTCGCCGTCCTCGGAGATCCCGCGGTTCCGACGGGCATGACGCTTGGATTCAATAACGCGCCTCTGTACCTGGGAGGCGGCACACCATCGCAGCCGCAGTATCCTGGCCACCGCGTCGCGCAGCAAACGCAGGCCGTATTAGTAAACAACAATGGATACCACTATCAAGTCGATACTTGGACCACTGTGGATGCTTACGTAACGCATCGTGGCGTGCGAACTTGGCAAGGCCAACTATTTGTCGTCGACGGTACTACGGGCGGTGTCGGCACACCATGCCCGGAGGCAGACTTGGATCCACTTAAAAACAACGAGCGACTTCCGATGCCGGTGACGATCATAGGATGGAATTGACCTTGCCACCATCGCGAGCTTTTCATGGAGCGTCTCGCGCCGCAACCGCTAGCGTTCGCGCACCGGAATCAAAGCGTTGTTGAAAACGTAATCCGCAACACGCCGCCCCAACGCAATGCCCTCCGTCTTGTCGAACGCCCAGTGAATGCCGAGATAGATCCGGCTCTGGCCGTTTTCTTCCTCCGCTTGTGACAGCGTTGCAAAGCTGCGGGGTTTGGCCGGACGCGGTTTGCCGTCGTTGCCGAGGGTCTTCCCGTTGAACTCGTCGGAGACGAATGTGAACGGCAT
>Ga0068858_100006301_pt1 | contig 11552 bp, 6 predicted proteins | sample KBSSwiS12_FD_66589 | JGI IMG/M metagenome (GOLD analysis project Ga0068858, IMG submission 66589) | Switchgrass rhizosphere microbial communities from Kellogg Biological Station, Michigan, USA - KBS Switchgrass S1-2 | ecosystem: Host-associated > Plants > Roots > Rhizosphere > Soil ... | reverse complement strand
TTGTCCAGTTATTGGGATGATGGTGCATTACCCGATCCAAACTATGGCGATAACCAACTGACCATCTCAGATTCGTTTTTTTATGCAGACTTCTGGTATCGCAACCAATTTGTCATTCCGGCTCTTCCTGTGGGGCGACGTCTATGGCTGAACTTCGACGGAATCAATTGGAAAGCTGACATTTTCTTTAATGGCGAAATGCTCGGCCACATTGACGGTGCTTTCGCCCGCGCAAAGTTCGATGTGACGTGGCTGGTACGTCCGGGAGCCAACAACGCGTTGGCGGTTTTAATTCACAAGAATGCATCTCCGGGAAGCGTCAAAGGGAAAACACTGGCAAAGACAGATTCGAACGGCGGATTTCTCGGTGCCGACAATCCAACCTATCACGCCTCCATTGGCTGGGATTGGATTCCCACAATTCGCGGCCGCAACATTGGCATCTGGAATAGTGTCTATCTGACACGCAGTGGGGCAGTCACGATCGAAAAGCCGCTAGTCTACACCACATTGCCGTTGCCTGATACTTCCAGCGCCGATGTAACTGTCGAAGCAACTCTGCAGAATCATGATCAGAGAGCGGTCGTGGGAACTTTGCGCGGCAGCTTCGGCACAGTGCGATTTTATAAACAAGTGACCGTCCCCGCCGCTTCCACCACGTTAGTTCGATTGGATCGCAGTAGCTTCGCAGCGCTTCATCTGAATAATCCAAAACTATGGTGGCCAGCCGGATATGGTGAACAGAATCTCTATAAGGTGAAGCTATCTTTCGAGACAAGGCCCGGAGTTGTCTCCGACAGGAAATCATTCCAAACAGGGGTACGGGAGTTTTCCTACAGCGAACAAGACGGCGCTCTAAGAATCTGGATCAATGGTCGTCGCTTTATCGCGCGCGGTGGCAACTGGGGATTCCCCGAATCCAACTTGCGTTACCGTGCACGTGAATATGACGTGGCCATGCACTATCACCAGGACATGAATTTCACCATGATCCGCAACTGGGTCGGACAGAATGGTGAAGATGCTTTGTATGAAGCTGCCGATAAACACGGCATTGTGATCTGGCAGGATTTCTGGCTGGCCAATCCGTGGGACGGACCTGATCCTGATGACAATGCGATGTTCTTGCAGAATGCGACAGATCTGGTCGAGCGTATTCGTAATCACCCTTCCGTAGGTTTGTACTGCGGGCGTAATGAAGGCTATCCTCCGAAGCCACTCAATGATGGCTTAGTGAAATTAATTGGTAATGAGCATCCGGGCCTGCACTACATCCCTAACTCTGCCAGGGACGTGGTAAGTGGCGAAGGTCCTTATCAGGCGAAACCGGCGAAGTTTTATTTCGAACAGCGTGCAACACCGAAACTCCACAGCGAACTCGGCATGCCCAACATTGTCACCATGGACAGCCTGAAGCAAATGATGCCTGAATCCGCCATGTGGCCGCAGAGCGATGTCTGGGGCATACACGACTTTACTCTCGACGGCGCGCAGAATGGGAATTCCTATCGCGAGTTGCTGGAAAAAAATTACGGTCCCGTTGATAACGTTGCCGACTGGGTGGAACTCGCGCAGTTTGAAAACTACGATGGCTACCGTGCCATGTTCGAAGCGCAGAGCAAAAACCGCATGGGCGCGTTATTGTGGATGAGTCATCCCACCTGGCCATCTTTTGTTTGGCAGACCTACGATTATTATTTCGAGCCAACCGCTGCCTACTTCGGTTTGAAAAAAGCCTCCGAGCCGCTGCACATTCAATGGAACCCACTGACCGAAAGTGTTGAAGTGGTCAATTACAACGGCGGCGATGTCACGGGACTAACAGCCCAGGTAGAGATCCGCAACATGGATGGTTCCACACAATGGCAAAAATCCGCCACCCTTGATAGCCAAGAAGACAGTGTTGAGGCGCCGATTAAGCTGGAATATCCGGCAACGCTCACGCCGGTGCATTTCATACGCTTAAAGCTGACCCGCGGCACAAATGTCGTTTCTGACAATTTCTATTTGCGTGGAGCCGAGGAAGGGAATTACCGCGCCATTCGTGACCTGCCAAAGGTCGATCTAATCCTTGTCGAACGCAAGGTGGTGAAACAGGGAACTCGCTGGCTGCTAAACATAACGCTGCAGAATCGGTCGCCGAATCCTGCGCTTATGGTGCACTTGACGGCTGTGCGCGAAAAGACCGGAGACCGCATCCTGCCGGCGATTTATAGCGATAACTACGTGTCGCTGATGCCGGGGGAATCGCATGCATTTCAGGTAGAACTGGAAGATGTTGACACCCGTGGCGAGCGCCCCTGGTTGGGAGTGGAAGGTTTTAATTTTGGAACTGTGGTGATGATCGAGAAATTGCAGACGGTGGGTCAGAAGCCTTAGGCCAGGGCTACCAGTCCTGTTGGGACTTGTTCGCCTTGGCTTTCTCGTTCCAGGCCTTGGCTTGCGCGCCGTTTTTCGGGACACCCCAGCCTTTTTGGTACATGGTAGCCAATCTTTGTTGCGCTGGCGCGTAATTCTGCTCGGCGGCTTTTTGGTACCACTCTGCCGCCTGCGAGTAATCTTTGTCCACCCCTGCGCCGGTTTGATAGAGCACTCCCAACCTTGTTTGTGCGCGGGGATTTCCCTGATCGGCAGCTTTGCGATACCACTGCGCTGCCTGTGCATCGTCTTTTGCCACGCCTGATCCACTCTCGTACATGAATCCCAGACGCATCTCGGCCTGAGGATTATCCTGTTCAGCGCTTTTCGTGTACCACTGCACGGCTTGCAGATCGTCTTTGCTCACAGCGGATCCTTCCTGATACACCATGCCTAAATTGACCTGGGCCACAGGATGGCCTTGCTCCGCTGCCTTGCGAAACCATTCCAATGCCTTGGCTGGATCTTTCGCGACTCCTAAACCCAGCTGATATTGATGACCCAGTTCGTATTGTGCGATGGCATTCCCGCGCTCTGCAGCCTTCCCGTACCATTCTGCGGCGATGGCGTATTGCTCCGATGAACGGGCAGCGTTGGCACGGTCAAGAAAATCTTTCAACTCGGCAGCCTCAGACGCTGCTGTAGCTTTAGCGCGGGCCTCGGAAGCGGCTTTGGCAGTTTCTGCGGAAGGCTTAGATTTTGCTTCACGAGCAGGTTCGGGTGGTTTTGAACTGGTTTCACTCGGCAGAGTATTTGGAGCCGGAGGTGAAGGCAGGGTTTTCGGCTCGGCCAGAGGAGGCTGTAGCAAGGCCGCAGGTTCCGCATGGCGGTTGAGATAGCCGTGGGCCAGGTTCCAGCTTAAAGCCCCAGCCAGTGCGACTGATACACCACCTAACAACCACATGCGCCAGTTTGAAGATTGTGGTTTTGCCTGAGCCGCCGGGGGCCAGCCAGCCGCTTTGTTCTTTCCGCTGGCTTGCCGCACTGGATCGGCGAGTTCCTCATCATGGTCGTCGACGACCGCAATCTTTACCGATTCAGTATCCCGCTTCAGCCGCTGGAGATCGGTCCTCATCTCTGAAGCGTGCTGATAGCGTAGATTGCGGTCTTTCTCGAGCGCTTTATTGATGATCTCTTCCAGGCGCGTAGGCAGATCAGGATTCAAACGGATGGGTGCGACCGGAGCGCGGCGCAGAATGGCATCGAATACTGTGGCAGTAGTATCACCGCGGAAGGGCAATACTCCGGTTGCCATTTCGTAAAGCACTACTCCGAAAGAAAACAAATCAGTGCGCGCGTCCAATGCTTTGCCCCGGGCCTGTTCAGGAGACATATAAGCGACTGTTCCCATGGCGCTGCCGGGGCTGGTCAGCAACTCGCGGTTCATGGTAGAAGTCTTGTCGTCTAACTCGGAAGTGAGCTTGGCCAGACCGAAGTCCAAAATTTTGACGCGATCACGTCTTGTGATGAATACATTCGCCGGCTTGATGTCGCGATGGAGAATGCCTTCCGAATGCGCGGCATCGAGGGCATCGGCGATTTCTACCCCAAAATTCACGACCGATTCCAGGTCCATCGGCTTCCCATCGATGCTCTTCTTCAGGGTATCGCCGTCCAAAAACTCCATGGCGATGAAGGCCTCGCCATCGACCTCGCCAACGTCGTATACGGTGCAAATGTTCGGGTGATTTAAGGCAGAAGCAGCCTGGGCCTCGCGTTGGAAGCGGGCCAGCGTTTGTTCGTCGCGGGCCACCGCATCGGGCAGAAACTTCAGCGTCACAAAGCGACGGAGACGCGTATCTTCCGCTTTGTAGACGACCCCCATGCCCCCGGAGCCTAATTTTTCCAAAATCCGGTAATGCGAGATAGTTTGTCCGATCATGCTCACGGGAAAGGAAAAAACCGACAGCATCATGTTAAAGTTCGTTCGCCGCGAAAGTCAAAGAGATCAAAGTTAAAAGTCAGATATGCAACTATTTGCGCCCTGACAAGAATTGTCATCCCGAGCGAATTCGAGGGACCTTGTGTTTGCCAGCGGGTTGAGCAATCACCCCAACTCCTCGTAAGCTTAATAGATGACCGATTCCCCCAATCTCGATTTCAAAGCCGGATTCCCAGTCCACGAACTCCCCGACGGCGGCATGGTTGCGGGGAAACTCGATGGGGAAGACATCCTCTTGGCCCGACGCGCAGACGAGTTCTTCGCCGTGGGAGCGTTTTGCACTCACTACCACGGCCCATTGGCCGACGGCCTCATGGTCGGCGACACCGTCCGCTGCCCTTGGCACCACGCCTGTTTCAGCCTACATACCGGTGAAGCCTTGCGTGCGCCAGCTTTCGATCCGATCGCACGCTGGAAGGTAGAAAAGGTAGGAGACAAAGTTTTCATCCGCGAGAAACTGGCGGGACCAGTGCCAAGGCCGGCGCCCAGTTCGGCTCCTAGCTCGATTGTCATAGTCGGAGGAGGCGCTGCCGGATTGGCTGCTGCTGAGATGCTCCGTCGCGAAGGCTACCAAGGCCCGATCACGATGATCAGCGCGGATGAAGCTCCCCCAAGCGATCGGCCAAATCTCTCCAAAGACTATCTGGCCGGAACCGCGTCGGAAGATTGGATTCCCCTGCGGCCTCCTGGTTTCTACAAAGATCGAAAGATTGACCTGTTGCTCAACTCGCGGGTCGCCACGCTTGATGTGAAACAGAAGCAGGTCAAATTGGCGAATGGCAAAACATATAGCTACGGCGCACTTTTGCTGGCAACCGGGGCCGATCCGGTTCACTTGCCAATCGAAGGCGCGACCGAAGCACAGATCAACTATCTGCGTACTCTAGCAGACAGTAAGCGAATCATTTCCAAGGCTGTCTCTGCAAAAACGGTAGTGGTTGTAGGTGCCAGTTTTATCGGGTTGGAAGTGGCTGCGTCTTTACGAACCCGCGCGATTGAAGTGCATGTCGTGGCTCCCGGGAAGCAGCCCTTAGAACGAATCATGGGCCCTGAGGTCGGCAAGTTTATTCGTGGATTGCATGAGTCCCACGGGGTTAAGTTTCACTTGGGGCAAACTGTTGCAAAGGCTCAAGGACGCAAAGTCACCCTGAGCGGCGGCTCGACCGTCGAGGCCGATTTGATTGTTCTGGGCGTTGGCGTCCGCCCGGCGTTATCGTTGGCTGAGCAGGCAGGTTTGACAGTGGACCGAGGCGTCATTGTCGACCAATATCTCGAAACCAATGTCCCGGGAATTTTTGCGGCGGGTGATATTGCGCGCTGGCCTGATCCGCACTCTGGTGAGCGCATCCGCGTAGAACACTGGGTGGTCGCCGAGCGTCAAGGCCAGGTCGCCGCCAAGAATATTCTCGGCAAACGCGAACGTTACGATGCCGTCCCATTTTTTTGGAGCCAGCACTATGACGTTGCCATCAACTACGTAGGCCATGCGGAAAACTGGGATTCCATTGAGGTTAGGGGAAATCTAGAATCGCGCGATGCCAAAGTAACGTACAAAAAGGACGGCCGTACTCTCGCCGTGGCCACGGTTTTCCGCGACCTAGAAAGTTTGCATAGTGAACTAGCGATGGAGTCTCAAGTTTAGGAGAAGAATATGTCGATTCGTCCGGTGAAGCGTCTGGTCACTTCGAAACCAACCCTGGAAGGTGCGGGAGTCCACCTGCGCCGCGCTTTCGGCTTCGGCAATACCACGGACTTCGATCCATTCCTCCTGCTTGACGATTTCCGCAACGATGTCCCCGAAGACTACTTAGCGGGATTTCCCTGGCATCCGCATCGCGGGATTGAAACCATCACTTACGTTCTCGCCGGAACCGTCGAGCACGGCGACAGCATGGGCAACCGTGGCACTATCGGCGCGGGCGACATTCAATGGATGACCGCTGGCAGTGGCATCATTCATCAAGAAATGCCGAAGGGCGATCAAGCCGGACGGATGCATGGCTTCCAGTTGTGGGCCAATCTTCCATCCGGATTGAAGATGACTCCTCCGCGCTATCAGGAAGTGAAGGCTCCTGATATTCCTGAGATCAAGGATGACGATGGCACTCACGTTCGCGTAGTCGTCGGCAATTTTTGGGGAAAGAAGGGCCCGGTCGATGGAATCGCTGCCGACCCGATCTATTTGGATGTTTCAGTCCCTCCCGGTCGTCGGAAAAAGATTCCGGTCGAAACCAGCCGCCATGCCTTCGCATATGTTTTCGGCGGAGGTGGAAAATTCTGCAACGCCTCTGGGCCACTCGCAGTGCCAACCGAAGCAGTGAAATGGGCTGACACCACGCCTCCGTCTGAGGCGGATAATCGTTCACTGATTCTCTTTGATAGTGGTGATGAAGTCGAAGTCCAGGCGGGAGATGATGGTATTCGCTTCCTACTGGTTTCCGGAAAGCCACTGCAAGAGCCGGTGGCTTGGTACGGTCCCATTGTGATGAACACGCAGGAACAGTTGCGTCAGGCATTCACGGAGTTGGAGCAGGGGAAGTTTCTAAAGTGATGGTGTGGAGACGGGGCTTGCTCCGTCTCGCCTGAATTTTTTACATCTCCGCCAAAGCTCTGTGCACGAGATGGATTGCGATTGCGCCTTCACCTACCGCTGAGGCCACACGCTTCACATTGCCGGAGCGCACATCTCCAACCGCGAATACTCCCGGCAGGCTGGTCTCCAGCATTTGCGGAGGGCGTTCAAGCGGCCACGCCGCCTTCGCAAATTCAGCCGATGAATCCAGATCGCGACCGGTTAGGATGAAGCCTTTGTCATCCATCACTACGCAATCCTTCAGCCATGTCGTGCGAGGCGATGCGCCGGTCATGATAAAAACATGTTTGATGTCCCGTGTCGTGGTTTCCCCGGTTGTCTTGTCGCACCAGGTAATCTGCGTCAATTCGCCGTTGCCTTCCATCCCGGTGATTTCCGTATGTTGATGCAGCTCGATCTGCGGATTTCCTGTGATGCGGTGAATCAGATATCGCGACATGGTCAGCGACAATTCTGACCGTACTAGCATGTATACCTTGCGAGTTGTCTGGGCCAGATACACGGCGGCCTGTCCAGCAGAGTTCGCGCCGCCGACGATGACGACGTCTTGGTTTTCGCAAAGCTGAGCTTCGATATGTGTGGCACCGTAGTAAATGCCGCGCCCTTCGAAGTTTTTCAGGTTCGGGATACTCGGCTTCTTATACTGCGCTCCGGTTGAAATAATCACCGCGCGTGCAGGCAGGGCTACGCCGTTGTCGAGTACTACTTCATAAGGCTGGCTCTTGCAGTTCAGTTGAACGACACTATGGGCCACCATCATCTTCGCGCCGAACTTCTGTGCTTGCGTCAGCGCCCGCGATGCCAGTTCCTGTCCGGAGACACCCGTAGGGAATCCGAGATAGTTTTCGATCTTCGAACTCGATCCCGCCTGACCGCCAGGGGCTTCGTTTTCGATCACCAAAACATCCAGCCCCTCCGACGCCGCATACACGGCCGCAGCTAAGCCTGACGGCCCCGCGCCCACAATAATCACATCGCGCACTTGTGATTTGTTGATGGTGGCGTTAAGTCCCAGGCAGTCGGCGAGTTCCTGCGGAGAAGGATTGCGCAGCACGGTCACGCCATTGCAAATGACAACTGGAACATCTTTCAGCTCAACCTGGAATCGGTCGAGAAGTTCTTGCGATGTTTTGTCTGCGTCGAGGTCCACATAGTTATATGGATAAGCATTCCGGCTAAGAAATTCTCGCAGCTGCAGAGTGCCCGAGCTGTGTCGGGAGCCCATTACGATCACATTCCCATAGCCTTTGGAAACGAGCGCCAGCCGGCGCAGAATGAAAGCCCGCATGAAGATTTCACTAAGCTCTGCGTCTTTCGCGATGACGGAGCGAAAATCCTCTCCGCGGAGTTCGAGAAAGTGTCCGGCCTCAGTCACACGGCCACGCACCAGACACCGCTGCCCAGAGATCATGGTGATCTCTCCCGTGAATCCTCCGGGGCCATGAGTCGTAATCTCACGTTCTCCCGCAATCGTAGGCTGTACGATCTCCATGCCTCCGGAAAGCAAGACGAAAAATGGAACTTCAGTATCGCCGGGTTCAAACAAAATATCGCCGGCGTTGACCTTGCGTAGCTCACCGCTCGAACCAAGGCGTTTGATCTGTGTTTCAGTCAAGGTTGGAAATGCCTGCGTGCGGGCATCCAGAGCGCTGGGTATGGGCCAGGTAGACATGGGTTTTTCCGAAATGAGAGTTGTACCTATAGATGATACAGATTCCAGTCTGGGTGCAAGGTACACCGTCCCCATTCCGCGTGGAATGGGGACAGAATCCGTGGAATGTTGCTAGGCAGCTTTCTGGCCGCTCTCTTTGAAAAACGCCAAAAGATCTGGGTTGATGAGTTCTTTGTGAGTCGTGCACATGCCATGAGGCAGTCCGGGAAAAACCTTCAGCGTTGCGCCGGGAATCAGTTTCGAGGAAAGCATGGCCGAAGCCCCAATCGGCACAATCTGATCGTCGTCCCCGTGCAGAATAAGTGTAGGCACATTGAACTTCTTCAGGTCTTCGGTGAAGTCGGTTTCCGAAAACGCCTTGATGCAATCGTAAGCGCCTTTCTGTCCGCACATCATTGCTTGCAGCCAGAAGTAATCCATGACGCCTTGCGACACGCGAGCGCCCGGCCGGTTTGCGCCGTAAAAGGGAAGTGTCAAATCTTTGAAGAATTGTGAACGGTCGTTGGTCACGCCTTGGCGAATCTGGTCAAAAGCTTCGATGGCCAGGCCACCGGGATTCGCCGGTGTCTTCAACATGAGTGGTGGAACAGCGCCGATTAGCACAGCCTTGGCAACACGTTTTGTGCCGTGTCGTCCGATATAGCGCGCTACTTCGCCGCCACCGGTGGAATGTCCAACGTGGATTGCATCCTTTAGATCAAGATGCTCCACCAACTCCGCAAGGTCGTCGGCGTAGGTGTTCATCTCATTGCCGTTCCACGGCTGGCTCGATCTGCCATGTCCACGGCGGTCGTGGGCTATACAGCGGTAGCCACGATCGGCTAGAAACAGCATCTGGTCATCCCAGGCATCCGAGCTCAGGGGCCAGCCATGGCTGAACACCACCGGTTGTCCTGAACCCCAGTCTTTGTAGTAAATCCGCGTGCCGTCTTTTGTTGTAATGGCAGACATGAAATTTCTCCTTTCGGATGGTTAAGAAATCGCAGAAGGTGCGGAAGAGAATCCGTACCAGGCCCCAACCCAAAAAGTCTACATCAATGGATAATCAGGCGTATGGAGATCGCGTGGATTTTTATCACTTGTAATCAGAATTCGTAGTAATCTCGCCGTCTATGCGCATCCCCGCGTCATTTCCGGCACCATGGTTCGCCGCAGTGCTGGTACTGCTGACATCGTTAGGCATGGCGCAATCTAATCTCGTGCCATCCACAGCCGTAATCACCCACGTAACAGTCATAAATCCAGGCACCTCATCAATTCGAAAAGATCAGACTGTTGTCATCGCGGGCGATCACATTGTTGCTGTTACCGAGGCAGCGAAATATCAACCGGCAAAGAATGTGCGGGTGATTGACGGCACAGGTCAGTACCTCATCCCCGGCTTGTGGGATATGCACGTGCACGCCGCTTTCGGGGATTGGTTTCCTGGAGGACGCCAAATCATTCTCCCTCTCTTTATTGCGAACGGCGTTACCGGCGTGCGTGATATGGGTGGGGATGTCCCCGTCCTCATGCAGTGGCGTAAGGAGATCGCCACGAACCAGATTATTGGTCCGCGCATGGTCATCTCCGGTCCGATGTTGGACGGATATTTGCCGGATGGAAAATTGCGCTTTCCCAGCTCTGTTCCTGTAACGACAACCGAGAGTGCAGTTGCAGCGGTGGATTCACTTAAAAATCAGGGCGTGGATTTCATCAAAGTCCAGTCCGTTATTTCACGTGATGCTTATCTTGCCGCAGCATCCGAAGCACACAAGCAAGGTTTGCCGATCGTCGGCCACGTGCCGGACAAAGTTCGTCTGAAAGAAGTTGTCGAAGCAGGGCAGAAGAGCATCGAGCACCTGATGGGAATCTTCGAAGGCTGTTCTACTGAGGAAGATAAATTCATTCAGGGGCAGGGAAATCTGAAGCTTCTGCTGACTACACAGGATCAGCCAAGGTGCGACGTGCTGATCAAATTGCTGGTACAGAATCAAACCTGGCAAGTCCCCACGCTCGCGTGGCAGCGCGGCGGAACATTTCTTGATCAGCGTGATCTGAAACACCAACCGCTAGACAAATATGTGCCAGCCTATTGGCGCGATGTGACCTGGAAGCGCTTCAGCGATCAAATGATGCCTGATTTGTTACGTGACCCACTCAGCCTGCGGCGCGAATACTTTGCCGACAATTTGAAGATGGTTGGCGCAATGCATCACGCAGGTGTGCCATTCATGGCCGGAACCGATGCCGCGCCCGGCGTCTACATCATGCCCGGCTTTAGCTTGCATGACGAGTTGGCAAATTTGGTCGAAGCAGGTTTTACTCCGATGGAGGCGCTGCAGGCGGCAACCAGCAATCCAGCTAAGTTTTTGGGGATTGAAAGCAGTTTAGGCTCGATTGAGCCAGGCAAGATCGCTGACCTAGTACTGCTTAGAGCGGATCCACTGGTTGATATCCAAAACACACAGAAAATCAGCGCCGTGATTGCGAATGGGCGCACATTTGATCGGGAATCGCTCGACAACCTGTTGAAGCAGGTGGAGACGGCCGCCAAACAGCAAAAGTAAACATACTAGGGGAATGGGTTCACGATACCGGTCCCATCAATCTCGCGGCCGGTTTGTAGATCTTCCGTGAATAAGACTTGCAACCAGCCTGTTTGGCAGATCTCATAGGTGCGCATGTAATATGTGTCAATTACTTGGAAGTCCCAAGAAAGCTTGTATGCGAGCGAGTTCAGCCTCAAGTTCGCGCTTAAAGAATGGATCCTTAGGTGGCGACTCTACATAGCCGAATTCCGATTTGAGCGCTCCATCTTTAATCGACAGATTTCCCCATCCGATCACATGATCATGCCAAAGCAGTGGCAAAGCGTAATAGCCAAGCTTACGTTTATGGATCGGCGTATAAGCTTCGAAACGATAAGCCCAGTTCCACAACAATTC
>Ga0068858_100006296_pt1 | contig 11559 bp, 10 predicted proteins | sample KBSSwiS12_FD_66589 | JGI IMG/M metagenome (GOLD analysis project Ga0068858, IMG submission 66589) | Switchgrass rhizosphere microbial communities from Kellogg Biological Station, Michigan, USA - KBS Switchgrass S1-2 | ecosystem: Host-associated > Plants > Roots > Rhizosphere > Soil ... | reverse complement strand
TCTACGTGGACAAGAAGGAGATCGTCACGCTCATGACGCTGGGCGCGGCACCCGAGGCGCTCGCCATCGGGTTCCTGCGCAACCAGCGCCTCGTCGAGTCGATCGAGGAGATCAAGGAAGTCCAGGTCGATTGGGACGTAAACGCCGTCGTCGTCACGACGCACCACGGGCTCGCCGACCTCGAGAAGAAGACCGAGAAACGCACGGCGACCACCGGCTGCGGACAGGGCACGGTGTTCGGCGACCTCATGGCCGACATCGAGAACGTTCGCCTCGACGACGACATGCGGGTCACCGAGGAAACGCTCTTCGCGTTGCTCAACGCCGTGCGCGTGCACGAATCGATCTACAAGCAGGCCGGCGCCGTCCACGGCTGCGCGCTCGCCAGGGGCGCGGAGATCCTCGCCTTCGTCGAGGACGTGGGCCGCCACAACGCGGTCGATGCGATCGCGGGCTGGATGTGGCTCGAGGGCATCGAGGGCCGTGACAAGATCTTCTACACCACCGGGCGCCTCACCTCCGAGATGGTGATCAAGGCGGCGCAGATGCAGATCCCGGTCCTCGTGTCGCGATCGGGGCTCACCAAGATGGGCCACGAGGTCGCGGCCCAGGTGGGCATCACCATGATCGGGCGCGCGGTGAACAAGCATTACCTGCTGTTCACCGGCGCGCACCGGCTGGTGAAGGCGCCGGCGCACGCCTGAGGCGCCGTGAAGTCGACGGTGAGCGGCATCGTGCTCGCGGGCGGCCAGGGCAGCCGCATGGGCGGCGTCGACAAGGGGCTGCAACCCTTTCGCGGCAAGCCGATGGTGGCGCACGTGATCGAGCGACTCGCCCCGCAAGTCGACGAGCTCCTCATCAACGCCAACCGCAACCCCGAGGACTACGCGCGCTTCGGCCATCGGGTGATCGCCGACGAGATTCCCGGCTTCGCCGGTCCGCTCGCGGGCTTCGAGCGCGGGCTCGCGCATGCGGCGGGCGATTTGGTCGTCACCGTCCCCTGCGATTCGCCATTCCTGCCCGCCGACCTCGTCTGGCGCCTGCGCGGCCGGCTCGAGGCCGACGAGGCGCAGCTCGCGGTCGCGCGCACCGGCGACCAGGAGCATCCCGTCTTCTGCCTCATGCGGCGCGACGTGCTGGCGTCGCTGCAGGACTTCCTCGGCTCCGGCCAGCGCAAGATCGACCGCTGGTACGGCGGGCTGAAGGTGTCGAGCGTCGCCTTCGACGACGAGCCCGGCGCGTTCCTCAACATCAATACCCGCGAAGAGCTTTCCGACCTCGAGAAGTAAAATGAAGGCCATGGAAACGATCAGCATCACCCAGGCGTCCTGCGCGGACGACTACGACCCGAACTCGATGCCGGTCGCGAAGGCGCGCGAGTTCATCCACCGATTCCTTGCTCCGGTCGAGGGCACTTTGCGCCTGCCGATTCGCTCGGCGCTCGGCCGCGTGCTGGCCGAGGACATCCTCTCGCCCGTGGACGTGCCCTCCCACCGCAACTCGGCGATGGACGGCTGGGCGATGCGCGGCGCGGATCTCGCGGCCGACAAGGAGGCGACGCTGCAGGAGATCGGCGTCTCGTTCGCGGGCAAGCCCTACGGCGGGAAGGTCGCCGCGGGCCAGTGCGTGCGCATCATGACGGGTGGCGTCGTGCCCGAGGGCGCGGACACCGTGGTGATGCAGGAGCGCGCCAGGGCGCAGGGGAAATCGATCGCATTCGCGCCCGGTGCGAAGACCGGCCAGAACGTGCGCGAGGCGGGCGAGGATTTGAAGCGGGGTAGCGTCGCGCTCAAGCGCGGACGCATCGTGCGTCCCGCGGAGCTGGGGCTCATCGCCTCGCTGGGCATCGGCGAGGTCGCCGTGTACCGGCCGCCGCGCGTCGCCTTCTTCTCCACCGGCGACGAGCTGAAGGGGATCGGCACCGCGCTCGGCGAAGGCGAGATCTACGACTCCAATCGCTACACCCTCCACGGCATGCTCACCCGCCTCGGCTGCGAGGTGCTCGACATGGGCGTGGTGCGGGACGACCCGGAAGCCCTCGAGCGCGCCTTCGCGCAAGCCGCCGCCAACGCCGACGTCGTGATCACCAGCGGCGGCGTCTCCGTGGGAGAGGCCGACTTCGTGAAGGGCATGCTCGGCAAGCTGGGCGAGGTGGTGTTCTGGAAGATCGCGATGAAGCCCGGGCGCCCCCTCGCCTACGGCAAGATCGGCGGCGCGCATTTCTTCGGCCTGCCCGGCAACCCGGTCTCGGTGATGGTGACCTTCTACCAGTTCGTGCGCGACGCGATGCTGGTGCTCGCGGGCGCCGATCCGGTGGCGCCGATTCCCACGTTCAGCGCGACCTGCAGCGCGAGGCTCAAGAAGGCGCCGGGCCGCACCGAGTTCCAGCGCGGCATCCTCACGCGCGGATCGGATGGAGCCCTCACGGTGAAACCCACCGGCGAGCAGGGCTCGGGAATCCTCAAGTCGATGAGCGACGCCAACTGCTTCATCATCCTCGGCGACGCCACCGGCAACGTGGAGCCCGGCACGACGGTGGAGGTCCAGCTCCTGGAAGGCATCGTATGAGCACGGCCGCGCTCGACCGCACCACGACCGGGCTCGAATTCCTGCAGCGCGTCGTCCGTGGCGAGGTGCCCGGGGTGCCGATCGGCAACACGCTCGGGTTCCGCGTGACCGAGGTGGAGAACGGCCGCGTGGTGGTCACCGGCCTGCCGGACCAGCGCTCGTACAACCTCATCGGCACGGTGCATGGCGGCTGGGCCGCCGCGGTGCTGGACAGCGCGCTCGCGTTGTCCTGCCTCTCGACGCTCGACGCGAACCAGGCATTCACCACCGTCGACATCCGCATCAACTACCTGCGTCCGCTCACGATCGAGACCGGCGAGGTGCGCGCCGAGGGGCGCGTGCTGCAAGGCGGCCGCCGCCTCGCGTACTGCGAGGCAAAGCTCACCGACGCCGCGGGCAAGCTCATCGCCCACGGCACCGGCTCCTGCCTGATCCTGCCGAAATGACTACTGCTCGCCGGCGTTGAGCGGCATCGGCCGCTCGTACGCCGTTCGTGCTGCACTTGACTAAATGACCGATGGTCATTAGTCTAAATGACCACTGGTCATTTATTTACGAATGCTGAAACAGCGTGCCGTCGGCACCGAGGACAAGGAGGCCCGCCGCCACCAGATCCTCGATGCCGCCGAGAAACTCTTCATGCGGCACCCGGAGCGCATGGCGAGCGTTTCCGAGGTCGCGACCGTCGCCGGCCTCGCCAAGGGAACGGTGTACCTCTACTTCCCGAGCAAGGAGGAGATGCTGCTCGCGCTCCACGAGCGCCACGTCGCCCTCTTCTTCCGCGAGCTCATGCGAAAGCTGGCGGAGCGCGGGCCGCTCGATTTCGACGACATCTTCCCGGTGACGCTCGCGCACCTGGTCCGGCAGCCCGGCTGCCTCGAGCTCACCAGCCGCTGCTTCGGCCTCATGGACCGCGAGATCCCCAAGGACACGGCGCTCGCGTTCAAGGCGCGCATCGCCCAGACGCTGCAGGGCGCGGGCGTGCACCTCGAGCGTCATTTCAAGCTGCAACCGGGGGCGGGCGTGACGCTGCTGCTCCACAGCTACGGGCTGATCGTGGGCCTCTGGCAGCTGCTGCACCCCAACGAACGCTTCGGCCGCGCGATGCAGCGCCCGGAGCTCAAGGTCCTGCACCGGGACTACGAGAAGGAAGTCGAGAGCGCGCTGAGGGCCTTGTGGCGCGGATGGCTGGAAACGAAGGGGAAGAAGCGATGAGGAACATTGCGATCCTGGCGCTCGCGGCGGCTGTCGCCGCGGGATGCGGCAACGGCAAGGTGGCGAGCGACCCGGTGCGTCCGGTGCTCACCCAGACGGTGCATGCGGGCGCGGCCGCCGCGCGCGATGTGTACTCCGGCGAGGTCCGCGCGCGCTACGAGACCGACCTGGGCTTCCGCGTGGGCGGCAAGCTCGTGGCGCGGCTCGCGGACGCGGGCGCACGCGTGACCAGGGGACAGGTGCTCGCGCGCCTCGACCCGCAGGACGCGCGACTCGCGGCGCAGGCGGCGTCGGCGCAGCTCGCTTCGGCGGAAGCCGACCTCACGCTGGCTCGCGCGGAACGCGACCGCCACGCCGACCTGCTCGCGAAGAAGTTCATCAGCCAGTCGGCATTCGACGCAAAGGAAAACACATTCCGAGCGGCCGAGGCCAAGGTCGAGCAGCAGCGCTCGCAGGCGGCCATCTCCACCCACCAGGCCGACTACACCTCGCTCGTGGCGGATTCGGACGGCGTCGTCATCTCGGTATCCGCCGATCCCGGCCAGGTGATCGCCGCGGGACAACCGGTGCTTCGCCTCGCGCACGCCGGCGAGAAGGAAGTCGTCGTGAATGCGCCCGAGGGGCAGCTCGACCGCTTCAAGGTGGGCAGCGCGGTCGGCATCTCGCTCTGGGCGAGCAATACGCCGCTCTTCGCGGGCCGCATCCGCGAGATCGCGGGCGGCGCCGATCCGACGACGCGCACCTACGCCGTGCGCGTGACGGCGATCGACCCGCCGCCGCAGGCGCAGCTCGGGATGACGGCGAACGTCGTCTTCCCGCAACTGCCCGACGCGACCCTCGTGCTGCTGCCGATCTCGGCGCTCGCGCAGGACGGCGCACAACCCGCGGTGTGGATCGTGGATCCGAAGTCGAACCAGGTGAAGCTGCGCAAGGTCGCGGTCGGCCAGTATCGCGAGGACGGCGTCACGATCACGCAGGGCCTCCAGCCGGGCGACATCGTCGTCACCGCGGGCGTGCACAAGCTGCGCGAGAACCAGGTCGTGAGGCATGTTGCGGCGCTTTAACCTCTCGGAATGGGCGCTGTCGCACCAGACGCTCGTGCTCTATTTCATGCTGGTCCTGGCGCTGGTGGGCGTGGGCTCGTACCTGCGCCTGGGACAGGCCGAGGACCCCGACTTCACGTTCAAGCTGATGGTGGTTCGTACGCTCTGGCCGGGAGCGTCCGCCGAAGAGGTCGAGCGCCAGCTCACCGACAAGATCGAGCGCAAGCTCCAGGAGGCGCCGCGCCTCGATTTCCTGCGCAGCTACTCGAAGCCCGGGGAATCGGTGGTCTTCGTGTTCGTGAAGGACTCGTCGCGCCCCGACGAGATCAAGGAGACCTGGTACCAGGTCCGCAAGAAGATCGGCGACATCCGGCCGACGCTGCCCCAAGGGATCCAGGGCCCGTTCTTCAACGACGAGTTCGGCGACACCTTCGGCAACATCTACGCCATCACCGGCGACGGCTATAGCTACGCGCAGCTGAAGGACGTGGCCGACCGGATCCGCAACCGCCTGCTGCGGGTGAAGGACGTCGCCAAGGTCGACCTCATCGGCGAGCAGGACGAGAAGATCTACGTCGAGCTCGCCAACGCGAAGCTCGCCACGCTCGGCATCGATCCCTCGGTCATCTTCGCCGCCCTCGCCCAGCAGAACGCGGTGAGCGCCACCGGCAGCTTCGAGACGCCCACCGACCGCATCTACATCCGGGCGAGCGGCGCGCTCGACTCCGTCGAGAGCGTGAAGGCCATCGCCCTCCGCGCCAACGGCCGCCTGTTGCGCCTCGGCGACTTCGCCAACGTCTACCGCGGCTTCGCCGACCCGCCGCTGCCGCGCATGCGCTACATGGGCAAGGAGGCGCTCGGCGTCGCCGTGTCGATGGTGCCGCGCGGCGACATCATCGCGCTGGGCCACGCGCTCGACGGCGAGATCGAGCACATCGAGAAGGAGCTCCCCGTGGGCCTCGAGCTCGATCGGGTGAACAACCAGCCGGCGACGGTGAAGCGCTCGGTGGGCGAATTCACGCGCTCGCTCACGGAAGCCGTCGCCATCGTGCTGGTGGTGAGTTTCCTGTCCCTCGGGCTTCGCACCGGTCTCATCGTGGCGCTCTCCATCCCGCTCACGCTCTTCGTCACGTTCCTCTTCATGTATTACACCGGCGTCGACCTGCACAAGATCTCGCTGGGGGCGCTCATCATCGCGCTCGGCCTGCTGGTGGACGACGCCATCATCTCGGTGGAGATGATGGTGGTGAAGATGGAGGAAGGCTGGGAGCGCGTGAAGGCGGCGAGCTTCGCCTACACCTCGACCGCGATGCCGATGCTCACGGGCACGATCGTGACCGCCGCGGGCTTTCTGCCCATCGGCCTCGCGCGCTCTTCCACCGGCGAGTACACGTTCTCGATCTTCGCGGTCACCACCATCGCCCTCCTCGTCTCGTGGGTGGTGTCGGTGGTGTTCGTGCCCTACCTGGGCTACAAGCTGCTGCCCGACTTCCGCAAGGCGGGCGCGCACCACGACGAGCACGCCGTCTACCAGAAACCGTTCTATCGCCGCTTCCGCAAGGTCGTCGCGTGGTGCGTCGACCATCGCTGGATCGTGATCGCCGCGACCGCCGGGATCTTCCTCGCCTCGGTCTTCGCCTTCCGTTTCGTGCAGCAGCAGTTCTTCCCCGCCGCCAGCCGGCCGGAGCTCATCGTGGACCTGCGCCTGCCGGAAGGCGCCAGCGTCGTCGCCACCGAGCAGCAGGTGAAGAAGATGGAGGAGATCCTGATGAAGGATCCCGAGCTCGCGAATCGCATCGACAATTTCGTGAGCTACGTGGGTAGCGGCAGCCCCCGCTTCTACCTCCCCTTCGACCAGCAGCTGGTCAACGCCAACTTCGGCCAGTTCATCGTCAACACGCGCAGCAACGACGACCGCGAGGTGGTGCGCGCGCGCCTGCTCAAGCGCTTCGAGGACGATTTTCCCGAGGTGCGCGGCCGGGTGAACCGGCTGGAGAACGGCCCGCCGGTGGGATTCCCGGTCCAGTTCCGCGTCGTCGGCGAGGACAAGCAGGTGATCCGAGGCATCGCCAACCAGGTGGCCGCGGTGATGCGCGCGAATCCGTGGACGCGGGAGGTCAACTTCGATTGGGAGGAGCCCTCGAAGGTCATCCGGCTCACCATCGACCAGAACCGCGCGCGCGTGCTCGGCATCTCCTCGCAGGAGCTCTCGCAATTCCTCAGCACCGTGCTCTCGGGCCAGGCCGTGACCGCCTACCGCGAGCGCGACAAGCAGATCGACGTGATCGCGCGCGGTGCCAAGGAAGAGCGCGTGTTCATGAGCCTCCTCAAGGACCTCGCCGTCCCCGTGGGACGCGGCCGCACGGTGCCGCTCGCGCAGATCGCCGACATCTCCTACGGCTTCGAGCAGGGCGTCTACTGGCGCCGCGATCGCCTGCCGGCGATCACGGTGCGCTCGGACCTGAAGGACGGGATCCAGGCGCCGGTGGTGAGCACGGACGTCGACGCGAAGCTCGCCGACATCCGCGCGACGCTCCCGCCCGGCTACCGCATCGACATGGGTGGGGCCATCGAGGACGCGGGCAAGGGCCAGCAGTCGATCGCGGTCGTGGCTCCGGTGATGATCTTCGTGATGATCACGGCGCTCATGCTCCAGCTGCAGAGCTTCTCGCGCCTGGCGCTGGTGCTGCTCACCGCGCCGCTCGGGATCATCGGCGTCGCGGCGGCCCTCCTCGTCTTCAATGTCCCGTTCGGCTTCGTGGCGATGCTGGGCACGATCGCGCTCGCCGGCATGATCATGCGCAACTCGGTGATCCTGGTGGACCAGATCGACACCGACATCGAGAACGGCAGCCACCCCGCGGACGCCATCGCCGACTCCGCGGTGCGCCGCTTCCGCCCGATCATGCTCACGGCCGCGGCGGCGGTGCTGGCGATGATTCCCCTCACCCGCAGCGCCTTCTACGGGCCGATGGCGGTGGCCATCATGGGGGGCCTCGTCGTGGCGACCCTGCTCACGCTGCTCTTCCTGCCGGCGCTCTATGCGGCATGGTTCCGCGTCGGAACATCCGCGGCCGAGGCGCGGTCGTAGCCGCTTCGGGATTTGCTATCGTTGCATCCATGAAGCGCCGCGACTTCGTCCGCGCCTGCGCCGCCGCCGCGGGCGGCACGGCCCTGCCCTCCCCCGCCACCGCCGCCGCGCTCACCGCGCGAATGTATTCCCGCGCGAAGCTCGTGAACGCGCATGGCGATCCGCTCAAGATCGCAAGCCTCGAGGCGGGACGAAATTACGTGTTCGACTATCCGTACGCGGCGACACCGTGTTTCCTGCTGCGGCTGCGCGAGCGTCCGTCCGGCGGCATCGACCTCAAGACCGAGACCGGCTCGATCTACCGATGGGAGGGCGGCATCGGGCCGGGCCGGGATCTGGTGGCGTACTCCGCGATCTGCGCCCACAAGATGACGTATCCCACGAAGCAGGTGAGCTTCATCGGTTATCGCGACGAGCCCAGCCCCGCCGCGGGGCGCGGGCGCGTGATCGCCTGCTGCTCGGACCGCAGCGTTTACGATCCGGCCGCCGGGGCGAAGGTCGTGTCGGGTCCGGCGCCGCAGCCGCTCGCCACCATCCTCCTCGAGCACGACCCGAGGGCCGACGAGATCTACGCCGTCGGCACCTTCGGCGGCGAGATGTTCAGCGAGTTCTTCCGCAAGTACGATTTTCGCCTGCAGCTCGAGCAGGGGCCGCGCGCGAAGAACAACGTCGAGGGCACCGCCACCGTGCGCGAGCTCGAGAAATACAGCACGCAATGGGCGAAGTGCTGATCCATTCCCGCCGGAGGGGCGGCCCGGGAAAACCCAACGCCACGACGCCGGAGGACCTCTTCGCAGCCGGCTACTGCGACGTCACCGTGAAGGCGACGATCAAATAGAGAAGTCGGCGCCCTGCGCGGTCGCCATCTGCCTCAGGTCTTCGGCCCGCACGTTGGGCGCGAAGAGCCGGATGAACTCCACCATGTAACCGCGCAGGTACGCGCCGCGCCGATAGGCAAGCCGCGTGGTCTGCGTGGGGAACAGGTGGTCGGTCGAGAGCGCCACCAGCCCCTCGTCCTTGCCCTCGCGGTAAGCACGCTGCGAGATGATCCCGACGCCGAGGCCGAGCGTCACGTACGACTTGATGACGTCGGAATCGAGCGCGGAGAGCGCCACCTCGGGCTCGAGCCCGCGGGCGGCGAACGCCTTGTCGATGGCGGTCCGGCCGGCGAACGTCGGGTCGTAGGTGATGATCGGGTACTTCGCGATCGCCTCCAGCGTGAGCGTCTTTTCCTTCACCAGCGGATGACCCTCGGGGACCACGACGCAGTGGTGCCACGAGTAGCACGGCACGGTGACGAGCTCCGAATAGTCGTCGAGCGCCTCGGTCGCGATGGCGACATCGGCCTCGCCGTCGATCACCATGCGCGCAAGCTGGTGCGGGTTGCCCTGGAGGAGCTTCAGCTTCACGTTCGCGAAGCGCTTCTTGAACGCGGTCACCACGGCCGGCAGCGCGTAACGCGCCTGCGTGTGCGTCACCGCGACGGCGAGATGCCCCTTCGATTCGTCGGCGTGCTCGGCACCGATCGATTTCATGTTCGCGAGCTCGGCCAGGACGTGGTCGATCGAGGCCAGCACCTCGCGGCCGGCATCCGTGATCGCGACGAAGCGGCGTCCCTGGCGCACGAAGAGGTCGACACCCAGCTCCTCCTCCAGCGCGCGGATCTGCTTGGACACCCCGGGCTGCGAGGTATGGAGCGCCTCGGCGGCCTCCGAGACGTTGAGATTGCGCCGGGCAACCTCCGAGACGTAGCGGAATTGCTGCAGATTCATGAGGTTAGAACATAGTCCTGAAGGTTATCAATATATCACAACAAAGTATTTTTCAGGAATATAAGCGCCGGCTAGCATCGGCGGCATGATCGAACTGCCCTACTCGCTCGCCGGCTTCGCCGTCGGCGCCATCGTCGGCCTCACCGGGGTCGGCGGCGGCTCGCTGATGACGCCGCTCCTCGTCCTCGGCTTCGGCGTTCCCGCCGTCACCGCAGTCGGCACCGACCTTCTCTATGCGGGGTTCACCAAGACGGGCGGGGCGATCAGCCACGGACTCCGGGGCCATGTGGATTGGAAGGTGACGGGCCTGCTGGCGGCAGGCAGCGTTCCCGGAACGGCGCTCGCGATCGCGGCGCTGTCCGCGCTGCCGCCGGCGGGTCCGGCCACTCGCGTGGTCGTCTCGACGGCGCTCGGCATCATGTTGCTGGTCACCGCGATCGCCCTGGTGTTCCGCGCGCGCCTCATCGCCTGGGCGCACGCCCGCGGCGGCAACGGCTGGGTGGCGCAACACCAGCGATCCGCGACGATCGCGACCGGCGCGCTCATCGGCGTCGCCGTCACGTTCTCCTCGGTGGGTGCGGGCGCCGTCGGCGTGACCGCCCTGCTGCTGCTGTTCCCGCTGCTGTCGACCGTGCGGATCGTCGGCTCCGACATCGCGCACGCCGTGCCGATCACGCTGCTCGCGGGCTTCGGCCACGCGCTGCTGGGCAACGTGAACTGGTGGATGCTCGCAAGCCTGCTGGCGGGCTCCCTGCCCGGCATCCTCCTCGGCAGCCACCTCGCGCCGCGCATCCCGGAGCGCGCCCTTCGCCACTCGCTCGCCGCCGTGCTGCTGCTGGCCGGCGGCAAGCTCGTCCTGCACTGACATGTACAAATACGACGCCTACGACCAGGCCCTCGTCGACGAACGGGTGGCCCAATTCCGCGACCAGACCCGACGCTATCTCGCGGGCGAGCTCACCGACGACGAATTCCGTCCGCTGCGCCTGCGCAACGGCCTCTACATCCAGCGCCATGCGCCGATGCTTCGCGTGGCGATTCCTTATGGGTTGCTCGCCTCCCGCCAGCTGCGCAAGCTCGCGAGCATCGCGCGCGAGTTCGACCGCGGCTACGGCCACTTCAGCACGCGCCAGAACCTGCAGTACAACTGGCCGAAGCTGGAAACGGTCCCCGAGATCCTCGCGCAGCTCGCCACCGTCGAGATGCACGCCATCCAGACGTCGGGCAACTGCGTGCGCAACATCACCACCGATCATTTCGCGGGCGTGGCCCCCGACGAGATCGTGGATCCGCGCCCATTCGCCGAGATCCTGCGCCAGTGGTCGACGTTCCATCCCGAATTCAACTGGCTGCCGCGCAAGTTCAAGATCGCGGTCAACGCCGCGACCGAGGACCGGACTGCCCTGCTCCTCCACGACATCGGCCTGCAGCTCCTGAAGAACGACGCGGGCGAGGTCGGCATCCGCGTGGTGGTCGGCGGCGGCATGGGCCGCACGCCGATCATCGGCCACGTGATCAATGAGTTCGTGCCGTGGCGGCACATGCTCACCTACGTCGAGGCGATCCTGCGCGTGTACAACCGCTACGGCCGTCGCGACAACATCTACAAGGCGCGCATCAAGATCCTCGTGAAGTCCCTCGGGCCCGAGCAGTTCGCTCGCGAGGTCGACGAGGAGTGGACCGCGTTCTCGCAGGATTCGCCCTCGATCCTCACCGACGAGGAGCTCGCGCGCGTCTCGGCGCACTTCGTCGCGCCCGCCTACCAGAAGCTTCCCGACGTCGACCCGCACCACGTGCAGTCGCTTGCCGACAGCCGCGCCTTCAAGCGCTGGGCCGAACGCAACGTCCACGCGCACCGCGTGCCGGGCTA
>Ga0068858_100006293_pt1 | contig 11561 bp, 7 predicted proteins | sample KBSSwiS12_FD_66589 | JGI IMG/M metagenome (GOLD analysis project Ga0068858, IMG submission 66589) | Switchgrass rhizosphere microbial communities from Kellogg Biological Station, Michigan, USA - KBS Switchgrass S1-2 | ecosystem: Host-associated > Plants > Roots > Rhizosphere > Soil ... | reverse complement strand
GCTTGGGACGACCAGTCTCCTTGTCGATCCCGACGAACTGCGGGAAGTCGACCACCCAGACGAACCGGAAGCCACCCTCGCCGGCCGGCGGGCGGCCGAGTGAGCTGCGCAGCTGGCCGAGGACCTCGCAGGCGGTGGCCCACTCGTCGGCGACCAGCAGCAGCAGATCCCCCTCGGCGGCCTCGGTCTTCTCGACGATCCCGGCCAGCTCCGCCGCGGAGAGGAACTTCGCGACCGGCGACTCCAACGCGCCGCCCGCGCCGACCCGCATCCACACCAGGCCCTTGGCGCCGAGCTTCTTCGCCGTGTCGGTCAGCGTGTCCAGCGCCTTGCGGTTGTGCGTCGCCGACCCGCCGGGGACCCGGATGCCCTTGACCGCGCCGGCACCGGCGAACGCCTTGAAGCCGCTGCCGGCGAAGACGTCGGTCAGCTCGACCAGCTCCATACCGAACCGCAGGTCCGGCTTGTCGACGCCGTAACGGTCCATCGCGTGGTGCCAGGTCATCGTCTCGACCGGCGGCACCGGGCCACCGGTGATCGTCTCCGCAGCCGCCAGCACCGCCGCGGTGATGACGTCCAGCACGTCCTGCTGGTCGACGAAGCTCATCTCCAGGTCGAGCTGGGTGAACTCGTACTGCCGGTCGGCGCGCAGGTCCTCGTCGCGCAGGCAGCGGGCGAACTGGAAGTACCGGTCCGCCCCGCCGACCATCAGCAGCTGCTTGAACAGCTGCGGCGACTGCGGCAGCGCGTAGAAGCTGCCCGGGAACTGCCGGGACGGCACGATGAACTCGCGCGCGCCCTCCGGCGTCGACGGCATCAGCAGGGGCGTCTCCACCTCGACGAACCCCAGCGGCGCGAGCGCCCCGCGGATCGCGGACAGCACGGCCGAGCGGATCCGCAGGTTGCGCTGCATCCGCTCGCGGCGCAGGTCCAGGTAGCGGTACGCCAGCCGGGTGGACTCGTCGACGTTGTCCGCGCGGTCGTCCAGCGGGAACGGCGGCGGCTTGGCGACCGAGAGCACCTCGACCTTGCAGTCACGCAGTTCGACCTGGCCGGTCGCGAGCTGCGGGTTGACCGTGCCCTCCGGCCGCTCGCTCACAATTCCGGTGATCCGCAGGACGTACTCCGGCCGGACGTCGACGCTGCCGTCGACGACGCACTGCACCACACCCGAGTAGTCCCGCAGGTCGAGGAACTGCAGCGACTGGCCGTGCTGGCGCCGGTGCGCCACCCAGCCGCACACCGTCACGGTCTCCCCGGCGTCGGCGAGCCGCGGATCCCCGCACCGGTGCGACCGCATCGCGGTCTGCCGCACCTGAACCGCCCCCGGCGCGCTGTGCCCGGCGGAATCGTTCCGCGCGCCGCCTGTGGCTGCTGCGCTGATCGACTCCGCTGCCTGTGCCGCTGCCATGGTCCGCCGCCTTGTCCGCTTCGTTTCTCGCTCATGCCTGCCCACCCGAGCGGGCACAGTGATCCAAGTTTCCGACTGGCGTCTCGGCAACACCAGTCAGAACGCCATTGACCCTACCGGCGCGGTGCGCCGGCTCCCGCGCACGCTCCGCGGCCAACCATGACGGAACCGCCAGGCCGGGACAGGAACCAACCGAACCAGGCGGAGCTACGGCCTACGCTGGAAGGTGGCCACCGATCCGTGCGCCCGGTTCGGGCGGATCGCCTCAGCGGCGCAGGGCTTTGATGAAGCGGCTTACCTCGGGGCGGATGCGGGTGGAGACGCGCAGGACCTGAGGGCCGCTCGGGGTGGCGAGCTGGACCCGGATCACGTCGCCGTGCTTGACGCCCTGGGAGGCGGTCACCTCGCGGCGGTCCCAGCTGACGTCGAACCAGTCGCCCTCCTTGGGGAACGGCGCGACGACGAGCAGCCGGCGGCTGGTCAGCAGGATCCAGCGGGACAGGCCCAGCCGGTGGCCGATGAACCGCTCCGCCTTGGCAGTGATCCGCCCGCCACCGGTCGGGTCGGTGAGCCGGCCGCGCAGCACCACCTCGGTGAACTCCCCCGCTTCCAGGGGGACGTCGGGCAGCCGGGTACGGCGCGGGATGGCCACGACTTCCAGTCTGCTCCACCTGAGCCGCCGGTCGCGCCAGGTAGTCCGGGCGTCGCCCGGGAGCAGTCCGGCTCGCTAGGTGTTCATCGGCCATAACTGGGCAGGACGAGTCAACGTCAGCCCGATCGACCATCCTGAGCCAGGTGGGCGGGCGGACAGCAGACGGGGCATGAACTCCCCGGGGGCGGCCGCAACGTCGCCGTCGTCCCTGGGGTACCCCAGGCTGCGCGCGGCCGGCCACCATGAGTCGCGGTTCGTCTCGTCCGTGGCGAGGCGACGGCCGGGCCGGACCTGACGGCGACGACCACTAGAGTCGGCGCGTGACGCTGCTCGGAGACGACGCCACCAGCGGGGCTTCCCCGGACGCGACGGCCATCGCGGAAGCGACGGGCTCTCCCACCTCTCGGCCGGCCGGGCCGGATGCCGTGGCTTCCGCGGCGCGTCTCGCCGCCGCGACCGGTACCGACCGCCACGATGTGGCCGTCGTCCTGGGCTCCGGGTGGAAACCGGCCGCCGACACGCTCGCCGCCCGGGGCAGGGTGTTGGCCGAGGTCTCGTTCGCCGAGCTCGGCGGCTTCCCCGAGACGACGGTCCCCGGGCACGGCGCCGCCGTGCGCTCGGTGGAGGTGGGCGGCCGGCGGCTGCTGCTGTTCCTCGGCCGGGTACATGCCTACGAGGGCCACGACCTGGCCCAGGTGGTCCACGGAGTGCGCACGGCCTGCGCGGCGGGCGTCGAGACGGTCGTGCTGACCAACGCGGCCGGCGGGCTGCGCACGGACCTGTCCGTCGGTCAGCCGGTGCTGGTCAGCGATCATCTGAACCTCACCGGCCGCTCGCCACTGGTCGGGCCGGCGTTCACGGACCTCACCGACGCCTACGCGCCCCGGCTGCGCGCGCTGGCCCGCGAGGTCGACCCGACGCTGACCGAGGGGATCTACGCGGCGCTGCCCGGGCCGCACTTCGAGACGCCCGCCGAGATCCGGATGCTGCGGACGCTGGGCGCCGACCTGGTCGGCATGTCGACGGTGCACGAGACGATCGCCGCCCGCAACGCCGGTGCCGAGGTGCTCGCGATCTCCCTGGTCACCAACCTGGCCGCCGGCATGACCGGTGAGCCGCTGAACCACCTGGAGGTCCTGGCCGCCGGCGAGGCCGCGGCGGCCCGCATGGGCAAGCTCCTCGCCGAGGTCGTCACCCGGCTCTGAGTCTCCGAGGCCCCGGACGTTCCGAGGCCCGGGCGTCCTGTCTGGACCCACTGACGCCGATCAGGGAAGGGCCAGGTGCCCCCTGAGCGCGGACAGGAGGCAGCATGGCCAGGCGTGGGAGACGGGAGGCGGGCAGTCGCGCCCGCGGAGCTGGTCGCGGCGGCCCAGGATTGGCTGTCGGGAGATCCCGACCCGGCGGATCGGGCCGAGCTCCAGGAGCTGGCGCGGGCGGCAGCCGGCGGTGGCGACGAGGCAGTCGCCGAGCTCGCGGACCGGTTCGCTGGCGGGCTGGTTTTCGGGACGGCCGGCCTGCGCGGCCCGCTGCGTGCCGGGCCGAACGGGATGAACACCGCCGTCGTCCGCCGCGCCGCGGCCGGCCTGGCCACCTGGCTCGCGGGTATGCCCGGCGGTTTCAGGCCTGGCGCCCTGGATTCTGGCGAGCCTGGTTCTGGCGAGTCTGGTGCGGCCGGTAGCGGGCATCGGGCGACGGTCGTCATCGGGTACGACGCGCGGCACCGCAGCGAGCGGTTCGCGGTGGACAGCGCACGGGTGTTCGCCGGTGCCGGGCTCCGGGCGTTGCTGCTGCCCGTCCCGGTGCCGACGCCAGTCCTGGCCTTCGCCGTCAGGCATCTGGATGCCGCCGCGGGCGTCATGGTCACAGCCAGTCACAATCCGGCGACCGACAACGGCTACAAGGTCTACCTTGGCGGGCCCGCCAATGATCCCGGGCGCGGCGCCCAGCTCGTCTCCCCTGCCGACGAGCAGATCGAAGCCGCCATCGCCGCCGCGCCACCCGCCGCGGCGATCCCGCTGGCGGACGACTGGACGCCGCTCGGCGACGAGATCGTCGCGGCGTACGTCGCCGGTGCCGCCGAGACATTCGTGGACGCGGGCAGGGCCGTGCCGGCGGCCGTCCGCGTCGCCTACACACCGCTGCACGGGGTCGGGCTGGGAGTGCTGCGGCGGGTGTTCGCGGCCACCGGGCTGCCGGAGCCGGCCGTCGTCGCGGAGCAGGCCAGTCCCGATCCGGACTTCCCGACAGCGCCGTTCCCGAATCCCGAGGAACCGGGGGTGATGGACCGGGTCATCGGGCTCGGCCTGGAGATCGGTGCCGATCTCATGATGGCGAACGACCCGGACGCCGACCGTCTCGCCGTCGCCATCACCAGCGCCGGTGGTGACGACCTTCCCGTTGGCAGCGAGGGGACGAGGACCACGGCTGGTAGCGAAGCCGAAAGCGGCGCCGGTGGTGGCGAGCCGCGCGGCGGCGAGCAGCGGCGGGTGCGGCTGCTGACCGGCGACGAGCTTGGCCTGCTGCTCGCCGACGAGATCCTGCGGCACTCCCCGGGACTGGTCGCGACGACGGTGGTCAGCGCGACGGCACTGCGCGCGCTTGCGGCCCGCCGAGGCGTGCCCTACGCGGAGACCCTCACCGGCTTCAAGTGGATCGTCCGCGCGGGCGACGCCCTGGCGTTCGGCTACGAGGAAGCTCTCGGCTACGCCGTCCGCCCCGGCCTCGTCCGTGACAAGGACGGCATCACGGCGGCCGTCACCGTCGCGAGGATGGCGGCGGCCGAGGCGGCGAGAGGCCGGACCCTGCTCGACCGGCTGGACGACCTCTCCCGGGAGCTGGGCGTCACCGCGACGGCCCAGGTCTCCCTGCGGGTAACCGACCTGGCCGCCTGCACCACCCTGATGACCAGCCTCCGAGAGAACCCGCCCGACGCCATCGGCGGCCTGCGCGTCAAGTCCATCCGGGATCTGCTGACCCCAGCCAGGGCGGCGCCGCCCGCGTCCCTGCCCATGTCCGACGTTCTGATCTTCACGCTGGCGGCCGGCGCCCGGGCCGTGGTCCGGCCCAGCGGCACCGAGCCCAAGCTCAAGGTCTACCTCGAAGCGACCCAGCCGGTCGGCTCACGGCCGGGGGCACTCGCCGAGGCGAGGTCCGCGGCAAAGGCCCGCCTCGACAGGCTCAAAACCTGGGCCAGCGCCCTGGGACGTTTTCCCGGCTGACGCCGTGCCCGCGGCGCCGTGACGCCTTACACCGCGCCGAAGAGGCGGTCGCCGGCGTCGCCGAGGCCGGGGACGATGTAGGCGGTGTCGTTGAGGCCGTCGTCGATCGTCGCCGTGACGAGGCGGACGTCCAGGCCGCTCGCGTCCAGGGCCGCGACGCCCTCAGGCGCGGCGACGACCGCCACGACGACGATCCCGCGCCCGCCGCGGCCGGCGAGCAGGCGCAGCGCGTGCAGCGCCGAGCCCCCGGTGGCGAGCATCGGGTCGAGCAGCAGCACCGGGCGGCCGGTGAGGTCCGCGGGCACGGACTCCAGGTAGACGGTCGGCGCGAAGGTCTCCTCGTCCCGGGCCAGGCCGATGAAGGCGCTCACCGCATCGGGGACGAGCGCGTGCGCGGCCGGCAGCATGCCGAGCCCGGCGCGCAGCACCGGGACGACCACGGGTTCGGCGGCGAGCTTCGCCCCGGTGGTCCGCGCCAGGGGCGTGCGCACCGGGACCGGGGCCGTCGGGAGCTCGCGGGTGGCCTCGTAGACCAGCATCAGCGCGAGGTCGTGCAGCGCGGCGCGGAAGGCCGTCCGGGGCGTGGTCTCGTCGCGCAGCGCCGTAAGCGCGACCGCCGCGAGCGGGTGGTTGAGGACGTCTACCTGCACGAGAACCGCGCTTTCTGAAGCTTCCTGGATGAGGTGCCGGCAGGCCGCGCAGGCGTTGGGCGGCGCCAGCCGTGGGCCCCGCACGTCTAGGACCGCGTCGGCGGACCCGAGTGAGACTTTCCCATTGTCGCCCGCTGCCGTGTGCTCGCTGGCCGAGGCCCCGGTGCGAGGGAAAAGGCTCATTGCGCACGGGCCTCGTCCCGGGGCAGGCCACGCGGAAAGATGGAGCCATGACGACGTCAGCCGAGGGCCCCGACCACCCCGCCAGCGGTAACGACCCGCGTCAGCATTCGGATACACCCGGTGCCCCTGTCAGCCCGAGCGCCCGCCGGTACCCGCCCGCGCCGGTGAGCCCGCCGCTGCCGCCCGTGCCCACGACCAGGGCCGAGCTCGCGGCCCTGATCGACCACACGATGCTGCGGCCGGACGCGACATCCGACGACATCCTCAAGGCCTGCTCGGACGCCGCGAAGCTGAGGGTCGCCGCGGTGTGCGTCGCGCCGACCCACGTCTACCTGGCCGCGGCGAGCGCCCGGCTCGATGGGCGGATGCCCCCGGCGGGCAGCCCCGGCGCGGGCGGATCCGGGGACGGCTCCAGGCCCGCGTACGCGGTCGCCTCGGTCGTCGGGTTCCCGCACGGCAACCACCTGACGGCGGTCAAGGTCGACGAGACCCGGCGGGCCATCGCGGACGGCGCCACCGAGATCGACATGGTGATCGACATCGCGAACGCCGTGGACGAGAACTGGGCCGCGATGGAGACCGAGATCCACCAGGTGCGGCTCGCGATGCCGGCCGACGCCGTCCTCAAGGTCATCCTGGAGACCACGCTGCTGCCGGACGCGACGATCCGCTCGGCCTGCCGGGCCGCGCTCGCCGGTGGGGCGGAGTTCGTCAAGACCTCGACGGGTTTCCACCCCGGCGGCGGAGCGAGCATTCGGGCCGTCCGCGCGATGCACTCCGCCGTCGGCGGGCGCCTCGGGATCAAGGCATCCGGCGGCATCAGGACCGCCGCGCAGGCCCTGGCCTTCATCCAGGCCGGCGCCACCCGCCTCGGCCTGTCCGGCACCGCCGACGTCCTCGCCGAGATGCCGTCGCATGACAATGTTCTTTAGCGCTCATCGTTCTTTAGCGCTCATCGTTCTTTAGCGCCTATCGTCTATGCCGCCCCACCTTGCGGAGAGACAACCCCGGTCTCACCGGCCGTAGCCGCGCCGGGTTCCCGCTTCACAGCCACCAGCCCCGCAGGCGGGGTCTTACGGTCAGCTCCACGGGCTGTTTCAACGTCGCCGAGATACTCGCGGTCGGCGAGCGCTCCGGCTAACCGCCGGCCGCCGCGGCCCGGGCGACGCAGTCGACGAGGTGGTCGTTGACGAGGCCGCAGGCCTGCATCATCGCGTAGGCCGTCGTCGGGCCGACGAAGACGAAGCCCTGCTTGCGCAACGCCTTCGCGAGGGCGACGGACTCGGGGGTGGTCGCGGCGACGTCGGCCAGCGTCCGCGGGGCCGGCCGGGCCGACGGGTCGGGCCGGAAGGACCAGACCAGGCCCGCGAGCGGGGTCTGGAGCGCGAGGATCGCCCGGGCGTTGGCGATCGTTGCGTCGATCTTGCGGCGGTTGCGGACGATCGAGGCGTCGGTCATCAGCCGGTCGGCGTCGTCCGCGCCGAACCCGGCGACGACGGCGGGATCGAAGCCCGCGAACGCCCGCCGGAACCCCGCGCGCTTGCGCAGGATCGTCAACCACGACAGCCCCGACTGGAACGCCTCCAGACTGAGCCGCTCGAACAGCCCGACGGTGTCCCGCACCGGCCGCCCCCACTCGTCATCGTGGTAGGCGAGGTAGTCGGGCGTCGACACCCCCCACGGGCAGCGCATCAGCCCGTCCGGCCCAGCAACCGGGCCACCCGGTCCGGGTGCCCCCGCGACCGGTTCCCCGGCGGCAGCTGGGAGCGTCTCTGTCACGTCCTCATCCTTCCTCTGGCCAGACGCCCGCGAATCAGGATCTCCGGGCGGCGCAGGCGGGTCGTCGGGGCCGGGCCGATGAGGCGGCTCAATACCACGGCTGCCACTCCGCCTCCTGCGTGTCAGGCACCGGGTGAGTGCCCGCCCAGGGCGTCGAAGCCGGGCTTGATGACGTTGTCGATCAGGTCGAGGCGCTGGTCGAACGGGAGGAACGCCGACTTCATCGCGTTCAGGGTGAACCAGCGGATGTCTGGCCAGCCGTAACCGAACGTCTCGACGAGCGTGGCGAACTCGTCAGAGAGGGTGACGTCGCTCATCAGCCGGTTGTCGGTGTTCACGGTGACCCGGAAGCGCAGGTCGCGCAGCAGGCCGATCGGGTGCGTCGCGATGCTGTGGGCGGCGCCGGTGTGCACGTTCGACGACGGGCACATCTCCAGCGGGACGCGGGTGTCGCGGACGTAGTTCGCCAGCGGGCCGAGCGTGGCCGTGCCGTCCCGGGCGACGGAGATGTCGTCGACGATGCGGACGCCGTGGCCGAGCCGGTCGGCGTTGCACCACTGCACGGCCTCCCAGATCGACGGCAGGCCGAACGCCTCGCCGGCGTGGATCGTGAAGTGCCCGTTGGCGCGCTGCAGGTACTGGAAGGCGTCGAGGTGGCGGGTCGGCGGGTTGCCGGCCTCGGCCCCGGCGATGTCGAAGCCGACGACGCCCCCGTCTCGCCAGCGGACCGCGAGCTCCGCGATCTCCAGCGAGCGGGCCTGGTGTCGCATCGCGGTGCACAGCACGCGGGCGTGCAGGCCGGTGCCCACGGAGCCGGCCCGCAGCCCGTCGAGGACGGCCTCGACGATCGCGTCCAGGGTCAGCCCGTTCTCCGTGTGCAGCTCGGGGGCGAATCGGACCTCCGCGTAGACGATGCCGTCGGCCGCCAGGTCCTCGGCGCACTCGCGGGCGACCCGGGCCAGCGCGTCCTGGGTCTGCATCACCGCGACGGTGTGGCTGAACGTCTCCAGGTAGCGCTCCAACGACCCACTGTGCGCTCCGCCACGGAACCAGCCGCCGAGCTTGCTGACGTCGGTGGTCGGCAGCGCGGTGTACCCGCACTCGTCGGCCAGCTCCAGCACCGTCGCCGGCCGCACCCCGCCGTCCAGGTGATCATGCAGAAGCACCTTCGGCGCGCGCCGGATCTCGTCCACCGTGAGCGGTGCCATCACCATCTCCTCGTCCCCAGCCTCACCCGAGCGCGGCCTGGCCCGCGGGAGCCGCCTGCCCGAACCCACCGGGAGTCGGCCCTGGCCCGCGCGGGCCGGCCCTGGCCGGCCGCGAAACGCCCACCGGCCTTGGTCCGAGGCTAGGGCAGGCGTGTGACAAATCCGAGCGAGGCGATCCGCCGACGCGCGTCGCCCCCGCGAGTCGGACAATCGGGTCGGCGGACGGCCGCGGCAGGTGCGGGCTGGACCTGCCGTCGGAGGCAGCCGGCCGGGCGCCCAGAACCGGGCCCGGCCGGTGCCGCCGATGGATTGAGCGAGAGAGGTGCGACGCGATGTCAGGCGAAGGCCGGTCGGCGACGGGAGCCAGCCCGCCAGCGGGCTCCTCGGGACGCGCCCCTGGGACGATCGTCGGCCGGCGCTACCGGCTCGAGACGGTGATCGGCGAAGGCGGCATGGGCGTCGTGCATCGCGCCACCGACCAGATCATGCGCCGTACCGTCGCGATCAAGGAAGTCCGGATGCCGTTCGGCAACCCGGAGGCCAATGCCGAGGGCCGGGAGCGGGTGCTGCGCGAGGCCCGCTCCGCGGGCCGGATCCACCACCCGGGCGCGGTCGGGGTGCTGGACGTGATCGACGACGGCGAGCTGCCGTGGATCGTGATGGAGCTCGTCGAGGGCGAGCCGCTGTCGGCCAGGATCGAGCGCGAGGGTGGCCTGCCGGTCGACCAGGTCGCCCAGATCGGGATCTCGCTCGCCTACGCGCTGGACGCCGCGCACCGACTCGGAGTGGTACACCGCGACGTCAAGCCCAGCAACGTGCTGCTCACCAGCGAGGGCCAGGCCAGGCTGACCGACTTCGGGATCGCCGTCAGTGACGGCGACCCGCGGTTGACCAGGACCGGCGAGGTCGTCGGTTCGCCGGCCTACCTGGCGCCGGAGCGGGCGCACGGCGAGCCCGGCGGCCCGGAGTGCGACGTGTGGGGGCTGGGCGCCACCCTCTACGCGGCCGTGGAGGGTGAGCCGCCGTTCGGCGGCGCCACCCCGCTGGACGTTCTGACCTCGGTCGTCGACGGCCTGATCCGGCCGGCCCGGCACGCGGGCCGGCTCGGGCCGGTTCTCGACGCGATGCTCGCGCAGCGGGAGATCGACCGGCCGACGCTCACCAACGTGCGCACCCGGCTGCGCGAGCTGGCCGGCGAGATTCCGGGGAAACCGACCACGACCGCCCGGTTGCGGGCCGTCGCCCGGCCAGGCGTTGCCCCGGCGGCGGGCCGACCGTCCGGGGTGCCGGGCCAGCCTGCCTCCCCGGCCCGGCCGGGGCCTGCGCGGGCGCGTCCCGTCCCGCCGCCACCCCGGCCAGCCGCACCACCCGCGCCGCGGCCCGCCACGGCAGCCCGGCCCGTCGCCGCGGCTCCCGCCGCTCCGGCTCCCGCGGAACCCGTCGAGCCGCGGGCAGAACCGGTCGAGCCGGGAACGGCCGGCGCGGCGGCGGCCGGGCCCACCCGCGTGCTGGACGAGGTACCCGCCAGCCCGCCGGAGGACCTTGTCGACGCGATACCCGGCCGGGACGATTCCGCGGCGGTGGACGACACGGCGCCCGCCGTGGACGAGGCCACGGAAGGCGCCGAGGGGCCGGTAGCGACGCCGACGCCGACGACGGTGATTATGGGAGTCGAGCCGTCGGGCGTCGCCGCGCCCAGCGCGCCCGCCGCCACCCCGGACCCGGCCGCGGGCGCGGCCCCGAGCGCGGGGGCCGGCGGGACGGGAGTGGGGGCGACCACCACTTTTGTGGGTCGCGAAGGAGTCGGGCAGCCGACGCCCGATCTGACTCAGGCCCTCGGCGCAGCCGACGCCTCGCAACCGAACGGCCTGGTCGACTTCCGGGACTCCGGGTCCGTCTGGGCGGGCCGACGGGTCCCGCCGCCCGACGACAACCCCGCCCAGGGTGAGAACGACCGGGCCGACGACCCGCCGCGCCCGCCGCGGCCCCGGCGCCCCAGTGAGATCCAGCCGCCGCGGTCGCAGACAGAGCGGCGAGTAATGATCATTTTGGCCGTGCTGGTGGTAGTGCTCGCACTGGCGCTGCTCGTGGTCCGACTGTCGTCTTCGGACGGCGGCAGCAATGACAGGAGAATCGGCGACCAGGGCAGCGCGCACCCCGCCGCGGCCACCGCCGACCTCGCCACGGTCACGCCAGCCACGACGGACCGCCCGCTGGCGACCGGCAGCACGCCGGCGAGCCCACCCGCCGGCTGGGTCTCCTACGCCGACCCCACCGGCTGGTCGATCGCCTACCCGTCCGGCTGGCGACGCCAGGCCGGCCTCGGCGGTCCCGGAACGGTGGACTTCACCGATCCGGCCGCTGGTACCGTTCTGCGCGTCGGCGGCGTCGGTCAGGCGCCCGCCTCGATCCTGCGGGACTGGCTGGCAAACTTCGAGACCGCGTCACACAGCGGGCCGA
>Ga0068858_100006290_pt1 | contig 11563 bp, 15 predicted proteins | sample KBSSwiS12_FD_66589 | JGI IMG/M metagenome (GOLD analysis project Ga0068858, IMG submission 66589) | Switchgrass rhizosphere microbial communities from Kellogg Biological Station, Michigan, USA - KBS Switchgrass S1-2 | ecosystem: Host-associated > Plants > Roots > Rhizosphere > Soil ... | reverse complement strand
TGGCAAACCTACGACATCGCCTGGACCGCCCCGGTCTTCAATAATGACGGCTCAGTGAAATCGCCTGCCTACGTGACAGTTTTCTTCAATGGAGTCCTGGTGCAAAATCACTTCGAACTAAAAGGCGAGACCCGCTACATAGGCCAGCCGTTCTACAAAAAATTCGACGGTGCCCCCATCAAACTGCAAGCCCACGGCGACCCCAGCCCGCCGCTAAGCTTCCGCAACATCTGGGTCCGTGAACTAAATTAGTGGAAGAAGTTCGCCTCTTCTGGCTTGGGGACCCTAGCGGCTGCGCATTTGAGTTATGGCAAAATTTGAATTTCAAGTTCCATCGCATGCCGATCTCGGATTGAAAATGCCCGGATGGGCGTGGTTGCGTACGGTCGAGGCGTCACGATGAAATAGATCGCTTCAGCGTGGGCCAACGCAATATCTTTGGGCGAGGGCTCGTTCGTGTCCAGCCAATGCGGATGCGAGTGATAAATCCCTAGGAATTCGAGTCGCCGCTTGCGGAGTTCCTCCATCAGGCTCGTGATCTCCGTTGATGCAATCTCGTAATTCCTGACTGGATCAGCAGCGACGTTCTTCGCAGGGAACGCCTGCGTGATTATCCCATCCTGCCCCGCTAGAATTCCGCAGCATTCCCGATGGGGTTGGTATCGGGCATGCTTCAGGAGTTGCCCATATATTTTGCGGCGACTTCGGACGGCCCGCTTCATTTCGGGAGTATATAACGACGCGAATTCGGCGGGTGGCCCATTCAAACCTGGGTTTGTGTTCAGTTTCATGACATCCTTTACAAAATGTGTCCCGGACACTTTGTAAACTATGTCGTGGGACTGGACACTCGGTTTTGGCTTGAGTGGGGCAATTTTGGATATCAGCAATTTGGTCGGTGTAAGCAGATTTGAACTACGGATGCTCCACCACTTGCGAAATGAGCAGCGCCGAGCGCTGCGCGCACGATTTCAAGCTCCGGATGCTGGCACTGCCAACGACAGGGTGCGAGATTTACGGAAACACGAGATCCAAACCAGAAATTATCGTCTTTTTGATGGCATTTCTCGAACGGGCAGGGCGCCTACGGATGGTTCGGATCAACTCTGAGATAGGCGAAAAGAAGAGACTTGCCGCTTGGCTTTGGACTCCCTCCATTGGGCTCAACCGTCACAAACACCGCATCGATCTCGGCTAGAGTCTTAGAATCGTCGCACTTCAGTATCCACCTTTTCTTGGAGGCACTGTCCTCGTAGAAAACTCCCAGGCTGAGAGCTCGTTCGGACTCGGGGCCCCGCCGGCCCCAGGCTTGAAATGTGTTCGCATTCTTGAATCCGGCTTGGTGATCGAGATCATAGGCATAAAAGATGAGAGATTTGCCCTTGGTGTAAAACACTCGACCATAAGGCTTCTGTGTCTCACCACTCCGCGCCACGTCATAGACTTCGGCGACGTACAGCTCTCGCGCACCCATCAATTCACGAATGTCGCGGTCATGGGAAAGAAGCTCATCCTTTTGATCGAGCGAAGCTTCCCGATCACGAAGCAGACGGTTGAGGTCCTCGACCTTGGCATCGAGAGTCTTCGCACGAGCTGCATCCTGGCTTGACTGTCGGGCGAGATCTTCGAGTTTTTGTTGCAGCGCTTGTGAATTGGACTGAGTGGCATCCAGCCTCTGGGCTAGGTCCGTGCCTTGCTGAGCTAACAGTTGGCTGGTCGCATCACGAGCATGCGAATCATTTTCAAGCTGATCTTTTGCCGTTTTCAAATCATTAATCTCGGCGATTAGCTGGGCCAATCGCTGCCGCATCGCCGCGATAGTCCTATCTCGATGTTCGATCTCAGTGCGCGCGATTTGTCTCTCATGCCCGGCGTCGCTGAGTTGCTCTTCCAAAGAGGGCTGGGTTTGGGCAATAGGGAAGGGAGCAACCAGCTTCGCACTATCAGTTCCGCGGTGCAAACCGACGCGATAGGCATAGAAACTGAATGAGGCGAAAAGCAAGATGACAGCTGCGTACAGCATCCACACGTGCCGCCAAGCTGATTCGCTGGAAAATGTCGGAAGGCGATGGGAGGATGAAAAAATATCTGCTGGGCTTGAAAACTTGCGTGCCTGCTGCTCTTCTTTGTGGGCTAAGCGTTTGAAAAAATCCTTCTCTGCTTCTTCCGCGGACCAAGACGAATTTGGTTCAGCAGATTCCCCGACTTCAGTAGCAGCGATCCTGGGGATTCCGTGACTGACAACAGTTTCGTATTGCTGAAGTGTTTCCCTGCAGGACTGGCAGACGACGAGATGCTCCTGCAGTTTCTTCTGTTCCTCCTCAGTCAGTTGGCCTGAGGTCGAAACGGCACAGAGCTCTCGGAACTCGCTATTGGTTCGGAGAGTGACACAGCCCCCACTCCTGGTTTGAGCAGAACTTTTTATCATTTTGCTCGGTCACCCACCTTACCAAAAAGCTCTTTCCGCAATTTCTCCAAGCCCCGGAAATAGTGGTGCTTCACGTTCCCGACTGACTGCCCCAGTTTGGCGGCGATTTCATCAAGCGAATACCCCTCCATAAAGAAAAGGCGGAGGGTTTGTTTCTGGTCAACTGACAACGATGCAAACACACGATGAAGGAGGCCACTCTGGGTCCCTGCGTCAATCAAATCATCGAGTTTCGCAGGGGCAGATCGGGGGTCAGCAAGCTCATCGCCCGCGTCGGCTAGATCGAGCCTTGTATAGAAATGCCGCGAGCTTAAGTAACGTCGCCGAGAAATGGCACGACGAACGGCCATTTCGAGAATCCAGTATCTTGCTGGACTTCTGGAAGAGTCGAATGCCTTGCATTCGCGGTGAACCAAGATAAATATTTCCTGAACCAAATCATCGGCTTCGGAGGAGTCTCGCAGTACGCGATAGCAGACCCTACGCACCGCCCGGGCGTGACGACGAAAAAGCAGTGCGAGTGCCTCATTGCTGCCTTCAGTTATCCGAACCATCAGTGTCTCGTCCGAGACTTGCGATGGACTACAAGAGTCGTTGGAAGCTTCTTCGCCGACTACTAAGACATAGGGACGGTTTGTCGCGAACGAACTCAAGACAACTTCCTTTGAATGCCGATTTTGCCGTTTGAACCTTGTTATTACACACTATAGGTGGGTCGCACAATTGTGGTCAACATAAGAATGTTGGCCCATGCCAAAGATCAGGCGACACAGCATGGCTCGTGCACCGCAAATCTCATTCGGTGCGGTTCTTCGCCGTTTACGAGAAAAATCTGGTCATTCCCAAGATTCTTTCGCCCACGCGACCGGTTATCACCGAAACTATATAGGCCAACTAGAAAGGGGTGAAAAAAGCCCGTCGCTTAGCGCTTTGTTTAATTTGGCAGAATCTGTGAGACTGCGTCCTTCTCAGCTGCTGTCCCTTGTCGAAAAGGAAATAAATTCGCTACATGCCTGAAATCCGTCTGGCAATTTGTATAGCAGGATAGGGACTCGCGGCTCTCTAGTGTTGCGCCATTTAGTGCGTTCAAGAGCCACTAATTCGACAATAGAGATCAACCAGATCAGACCGAGTTCTCTCGTTATTCCGGCGAAAGTAGCCGGAAATGAAACTCCATTAGAGAAAGTTTTTCAACTCGCAAAAGCGGGCCAGTGCTGCATCCCAGGATGGGGTGGATCGTAGCAAAGCAGCTGGCATTGTTCTTCGTACTCAGCCCCCTTGGAGGTTCACCACCTTCAGACGTCTGAAAGCAGATCCATACAGCCTCCAGCAAATCTTCCCGGACTCTTGAGCAAATCATCATACGGCAACTGAGACTTGAGCAAGAAAACCGGACGTATGGGTAAGCATGGCCTGCAGTGGTGGCGCATAGTAAACCTCGTTGAAGCGTTTGCAGATGTGAAAGGCGCTTCAAGTCAATTCAATCAGAGCAGGGAAGGAGATGACCAATGCCAACAACAGGCGATGTCGTCAATCAACATCTGAAATGCTTTGGCGAGCGTGACCTCGATGGCGTACTTGCTGATTACTCCTCGGATGCCGTGCTGTTTGTACCTGGCGGACCTCTGAGAGGCCCCGCCGCGATCAAGCCCTTTTTTCAGGCTCTCGTTTCGGAGTTTTCAAAGCCTGGCGCCACGTTTTCGATGCGGCAGCAATACTCTGAGGGAGACTACGCCTACATCTTGTGGAGTGCAGAAACCGCTGACAATTCCTACGAAGCCGCTACCGACACGTTTATTGTGCGGAACGGAAAAATAGTGGCGCAATCCTTTGCTGCCAAAATTACCCCAAAGGGTTGAATAACCAGTCCGGCCTCGGCAACCCCGAGCGCCTGGGCTCAGGTTGTTCATTGCAGCATTCACAGAGGAATAACTGTATGCGGGAACCGCCGGTCGCATAGTAGAGGATCGCAAAAAGTTACTAATCCAAAGAGAATGAATAAAAGGAGACTACCGAAATGAATACGATTGTGAAGGAGACACAAACGAGCGAAGATCTTGAGCAACTCAGGACCGGAGGTTCCGTGGCTCAGCGTGCTCAATCACTGGCTGATCGCATCGAGGAAGGCGCTGCCGGCTTGCTTGCCTTTGCTGAAGGACTCTCAGAAAAGCAGTGGCGTACGCCAGTGTCGGAGGGTGGGAGAGACGGCCGTTCGGTCGGCGTCATCGTGCATCATGTTGCCAGCGTCTATCCTATTGAGGTTGATCTCGCGCGGGCAATCGCCAGTGGCAAGGCCGTTACCGACGTCACCTGGGACGTTGTCGCCGACTTGAATGCCAAGCATGCCCACGAACAGGCAGGGGTCACGAAAGCTGCCGCGCTCGACCTCTTGCGCCGGAACAGTCGTGAAGCGGCCGCTGCGGTACGCGCGTTTACGAATGACGAGCTGGATCGCGCGGCGCCCTTCTCTCTGAGCTATGGCGCACCTGTCACCGCGCAGTTCGTCATTGAGGACCACGCATTGCGCCACAGCTGGCACCACCTGGCGCGCATCCGCACGGCCTTGGGCCGGTGACATTCGCTGCCGGCAGCGCGTAACCAGTAATCTTTACGGATTATGCGTACGGCCGCTACTTTTGGACCTGCGGGTGGACGGTGGGTGCGTGAGCGGGTCATGGGGGACTCATGGATCACTACCTCGTCGAGGCGCCACATGCAGAACAGAATTGTAGAAACGTGGACGACCTGGTCAACAGGGCCGGGTATCTCAATCATTTCGACTGGGGCGGCATGGGCGGTGTGCATTGTGGCTGGGCCATCATCGAGGCCGAGAACGAACCGCACGTGCGGCTCGCCGTGCTGAATTCGAGGCATCAGCAATGACTCCGTCGCAGACAGCATCTCGGCCACTGAAATTGATGGGTGTGCTGGCACACCCGGATGATGAATCCCTCGGCATCGGAGGAACACTGGCAAAATGCGCCAGCGAGGGAGTCGAGACCTATCTTGTGACCGCCACGCGCGGAGAACGTGGCCGCTTCGGCGAAAGCGGAGAAAAGCCGCTGCCTGAGGTCGTCGGTCGTGTGCGCGAGGCCGAGCTACGCGAAGCGGCGAGGGTCTTAGGCGTGCACGAGGTCAATTTCCTCGACTACTCCGACGGCGACCTGGATCAGGTGAACGTCGCTGAGGCGATAGCACGGATTGTCGACCATCTCCGTCGAGTGAAGCCCCACGTCGTCATTACGTTTGGTCCCGAAGGCGCCTACGGCCATCCCGACCACGTCGCCATCTCGCAGCTCACGACCGCCGCGGTCGTCGCCGCCGCCGGAGAACATGGGTCGGGCCAACCCCATCGCGTGTCGAAGCTGTATTACATCGAGTGGAGCCGGCAAAAATGGGAAGCCTATGAAACTGCGCTGCGCGGCCTGATCTCCAAAGTGGATGGTATCGAGCGAAAGTCGTCGCCATGGCCAGACTGGGCCCTCACGACAGTCATGGACACGGGGCAGTTCTGGCCGACCGTCTGGAAAGCCGTCTCGTGTCACAAGACACAGATGAGCATCTACAAAAACCTGGAACGTCTATCCGCCGAGAACCACAAGGCGATCTGGGGAACACAGGAATTTTATCGCGCGTTCAGTTTCGTAAATGGCGGACGCGCGCGCGAATCCGATCTGTTCGAAGGGCTGCGCTGATAGATTCGCAGGTAGCATCCGCCCGAGAGCAGACCTTGAACGACGAAGCGCGGTTGTCGGTACCAATCCGAGACGAATTGATAACCCCGGCTTGCCGATGACTCGCCGATGATTCGACGAACACGTTGCGCCACTTAAAAGGATCGAGTGACTGCTGCGGCTGACGGTGACATCCTGTCTGCAACACGGAATACCGTTTCGTAACAGCCCTGTCCGTACACCAACATATGCCTCGCTCCACCGCCGTTTGTTCAAATAGCCTCAGGTCATGACAAATTCGTACCAGGGTTCCTCCGCAAGAAGTGGTTGGCCGGCGAAACAAACATTGCATATTTTCGTGTGGTTATTCCTGATGTCGATGGTTGCGGCTGCCTGGGCGGCGGAGCCGATCAAGATTGCCATGACCGCGGACCACTGGACTACCTCTGGCCTCGCCGATTTCGTCCAACACAACGGGTTCGACGCGATTGAGCTGAAGGCGGGGGACTATGCCAAGAAGATCAAGACTGGGCAGGCGGTGCTCAACGATTTCACATTTCGCGACGGGACCATCGAGTATGACGTCGACGCCACCACCAGTATGGGTGCAGGATTTGCATTTCGGCGCCGTGATGAAGACACCTACGGCCTCTTCTACCTGCGGCCTCGGCCGAAGTGCGAGCAGGCCGTTGACTGCATACAGTACGCGCCACAGACGCACGGCGTTTTGTTATGGGACATGTTCCCGCAGTACCAGAAGCCCGCACCTGTACGCCAGGGCGAATGGAACCATATCAAGCTCGTGGTGTCGGGACAGCGAATGAACGTCTTCATCAACGGAACAAAGGCTCCGTCACTGAAAGTCGGCCATCTTGAAGGCGACACCTTGGATGGAGGGTTAGCGCTTCAAGGGCCGGGAATCTTCGCCAACCTGACCGTGACTCCGGGCGCTACTGAAGGTCTTGCTAAAGCGGCAGAGAAAGATCCCACGGCCGGCGATGGCCGATTTGTACGGAACTGGCAAATTGCGCCACCCTCGAAACTTGCCGCTGATCACGAGCCCGCATTAGCGGACTTACCCACTTCATGGAAACAGCTGACGGCAGAACGTGGCGGGTTAGTCAACGCTAGTCGCGAGTATGGTCTGCCCTTTTCGAGGGAAGAACGCGGCGTGGTGTGGCTCAAGACTACGATCCATTCGCAGAGCGCACAGAAGAAGAGTGTGGCCCTCGGATGGGCTCGCGAGATTTGGGTGTTCGTCAATGGCCAGCCGGTCTTCGCGGACAAGAATCTCTATCAGCCTCCATCGGCGAGAAAGGTGCCTGATGGGCGATGCTCCCTGGAAAATGGTTCTCTCGTCCTGCCACTCAAAGCAGGCGATAATGAACTCGACGTAGCACTTGCGAACAACTTCTACGGATGGGGCCTGATCATGCGCCTCGACGATCTGAAGGGCGTTAGCTTGTCTCGTCATTAGAGGTGGGCATAACATCGACCTTGATAGATCGGCTGAAAAACCTGCTGGGCCGCATTGCACTGGCGACTCTGGCCTGGACCGCTATCGGCTGCCTGTTTGCACTGCCCGGCTTTTCGATGGGCAACTGGCACCGCACTTTGCTGGGTTCGCTGGCGCAGTGGTGGTCGTGGGCGTTGGTGACTCCGCTGATTCTCTGGGCAGACCGCAGGCTGCCGTTTTCCCGCAAACAACTTCCGCAGCGCCTGCTGGCCCACTTGTTATCCAGCCTAATATTCACTTCTCTCTATATTTATGTGTTCGCTGCGACGCAGGCGGTCCTGGGTATTGGCCCATGGAGCTCCTTGCAGAACACCAGAATTCTCGCGGGTGCCCTTCGGGGAATGTTTCTGTGGAGTTGGTTGGTATATTGGCTGATCCTCGGCGCCAGTCAGGTCTACCACTACTACAAGCATTACCTCTCCAGCGAATTGCAGATGGAGCGGCTGGAAAGAAATTTTTCTGAGGCTCGTTTGAATGCGCTGCGTATGCAGCTCGATCCGCATTTTTTCTTCAACGCACTGAACACGATTTCTTCCCAAGTCGAGCGTGACCCGCGGCTGGCACGGGGCATGATTGAACACTTAGGCGATTTGCTTCGGCTCTCGCTCGAATCGAAAGACAGGCAGGAAATTCCGCTGGCGGAAGAGATGTCGTTTCTCGACCACTACGTCGCCATCCAGAAAATTCGATTTGGAGACCAACTGAAGATCGAGGCCCAGATTTCGCCGGATGTGAAGTACGCTTCCGTACCTTGCCTGTTCGTTCAGCCGCTGGTGGAAAATGCCATCCGTCACGGAATTTCCCGGCGATCCTCCGGAGGTACCGTGATCATCTTGGCACAACGTTCCAATGACCGTCTCGACATCCGCATACTGGACGACGGTGTAGGACTGCCCTTCGGCTGGACGCTGGAGACCTCGACGGGCCTTGGGTTGTCGGTAACCCGAGAGCGGATCGCCGGTCTGTATCCCAATGGCGCTAGCCACTTTGATGTGAGGCCCCGCATCGGTGGCGGAACCGAAGTCGCAATATCGTTGCCACTGCGGTGTATGAAAGAGGAACCCAATGGTCACGCTCCTGCGTGAACGCATGTGCGTGCTGGTTGCCGACGACGAAGCTCCCGCCCGCCAGCGGCTCATCGACCTGCTGCGTAAGGATTGCGATGTGGCAACCATACTTGAAGCCACGAACGGCCAGGCCGCCGTTGAGGTGATTGAGAATCAGCACCCCGACCTGGTGTTTCTCGACATACAAATGCCTGAACTCGACGGCCTTGGCGTCATCGATACAGTGGGAACCGACCGAATGCCACTCACGGTTTTTGTCACGGCATATGATCAGCATGCGATCCGGGCCTTTGAGGCCAATGCGTTGGACTACCTGCAGAAACCCTTCAGCGATGAACGGCTTGAGGCGACCATGGCACGGGTCAAAGGGCGCCTCGACGAACGCAGTGCACGGGAATTCGGACAACGCATCCTTCGCATGATTTCGACCACGCCGACAACCAATCGCCGCATTGACCGGCTGGTGGTGAAATCCGGAGGAACGACACGCTTCATCCGCGTAGTAGACATTGACTGGATCGAAGCCGCGGGTGTCTACGTAAATCTGCATGTTGCCGGAAAGGAATTGCTGTACCGCGCCGCGCTTAACGAACTGGTCGATAAGCTCGACCCGATGAGATTCATTCGGGTACATCGATCCGTTATTGTCAACATTGAGAGCATCCTTCAACTGGAGCCGATCTCGCATGGCGAGTTTGAAGTGGTGTTGAAAGACAATTCGCGGGCACGCGTCAGTAGGACCTACCGCGCGCAGTTAGAGAAGAGATTAGGGCAGTCGTTGTAACCTAGTGGTGCTTGAGAGCCTCAAGTTCGTCGCGCGGGCGATTTTTCGGTCGGCTTATTAGAAATGTGCTTTTTTGTAAACAGCAGGAGGTCAACTTGAAAACTATTCTCGCCTTCGCGATCTGCTTAGCTATTGCTACCCCACTGTTTTGTCAGTCAACTTCTGCGCCGAAAGACTAGCAGGAGAAGGAGCATCAATTACGAATCGCGCTAGAACGGATCCGTAACGCCATTGACCGTTATCATGGTATGGCCGTCCGTAAAGGGAGTAGTGGATGCGCATGGTCAGAGGATTCAGTACCTTCCCAAGATTCCCGTCGATCCTATGACGGCAACCACAGACTGGGGCACGAAAAGGGTTAGGCATTTCAATTTGGAGAATAAGAAAAGCGGACGAGCCGGTTCTTGCTCCAGCATTCATCGTTCAATTCCGGACAAACCGGATACAATTGCCCCCACCCAGCAGCCACAACGATCCGATCCTCCGCAATGCCCCTGCTGATCAGAGCTTGCTTTACCCAATCCGCCCGTCGCTGTGAGAGCGCGAGATTGTAGATCAGATCTCCGCGTGAGGAGGCATACCCCTGAATGTAGAAGCGATCACTTGGATGATCCTTCAACCATCGGGCATTGTCATCGAGGGTGCTTAGGTTCGAAGGTTCATCGTGGTCATTCCAGGGGAACATGATTTCGTGGACATTGTTGTTGAAGGCTTCCTCCTCTGGCCCAAACAGAACCACTCTTGGCCGCGCCCAGTAAGCAACCCAAAAGGCAACATCAGCGGGCGATTCGAGAGCACCCTGTTGCGCAAATGTCCCAGCACTGGTCAACAGGAGCATCGTAAACAAAGAGATGGCGAACTGGCTCTTCATGGGATTGGCAACCTCCGCTATGGAGGTGAATCTAGGGGATGGGCCCGAAAGGGAAAACTGTCACTGGTGACAGGCGCGGTCCCAAAGATGTCACGCGGGACAATGCATCCTTGGTAACCGGACAAATGCCAACAGCCGCTACGTTCTCAACCGTTGAAATCGGGGTGTTTTTACACCCACGATCCGATTGTTGGTGAAATGGGGGATATTACGCCCATCAGGCACAGTACAATGTGAGCGAGGGCGTATCAATATTGATGTACGAGGGGTTGGGTCTTGCCCAGATGCCTTTATTTTCTGGTCGTTGTGGCAAGCACGATTTCGATTGCAATCGCCCAAGCGACAACACCACAGTCGGAAGAAGATGCCTTCCAATCCGCGATCCACCGCAAAAGCCCAGAAGCGAAGGCGGCAGCTTTGGAATCATTCTTGAACAAAGTTCCTGAGAGCAGACTCAAAGAGCGGTCGTTGGAAATTCTCCTAGAAACATATCGAGAGCTTCAAAGTTTCCCTAACTTTGAGAACACCCTCGACGAACTTTTGAAGCTGAATCCAGATAACCTACTCGGCCTCATGGTAAAGACGGCGGCTTCGAGATGCGGCGACGGAGCTAGCCAAGATTTCTGTGAAAAAAAGGAACTGGACACTGCGAATCGTGGTCTTCGTGCGCTGACCACAGCCAGCAAACCGCCTGACATGAGCGAAGAGGATTTCAGGTTGCGTAAAGCACGCGGTAGTTTTGCATTTCACCGCACCTTGGGACTCTGGGCACTCCGTGATCATGACCACCAAGCTGCCCAATTTAATCTCCGGACGGCTGCTGATCTCGATCCAACGAATTTCCAATGTGTTTACCCGCTCGCTCTCGCTTACTTGAATGCTGATCCACCAAACAGTGTGCAAGGACTTTTCTTCATTGCCCGTGCAGCCACTCTGTCCCCGGCTTCATACCGAAAAAAGATCGAGGACTACGGCAGAGAACAATATGAGAAATATCACGGTTCGGCAGAGGGATGGACTCAACTGTTGAAATCAGCAAAAAGTACACCACTCCCACCCGCAGAATTCACAATCACTCCTGCAAGTAAGAATCCCTAGAGAATGCCTTCGGGGAAGTTGACGTAAACAGGCGTGGGTGTTGAAAAAGTCACGTGGATTAGCAGATGAGATTCAGCAAAAGCATGTTAGAAGGAATTGATTGTGCCCATGCTTTGCTTGATTCT